>OGWX01001092.1_pt1 | contig 18577 bp, 20 predicted proteins | sample 1576151 | NCBI WGS metagenome assembly OGWX01 (sample SAMEA3541591, study PRJEB24748) | human gut metagenome | biome: human gut; feature: human-associated habitat; material: faeces | place: China | collected 2012
GAGCTGTCCTTAGTACGAGAGGACCGGGATGGACTGGCCGCTGGTGTATCTGTTGTCTTACCAAAGGCATAGCAGAGTAGCCAAGCCGGGAAGGGATAAACGCTGAAGGCATCTAAGCGTGAAGCCCCCCTCAAGATGAGATATCTCATAACGTCAAGTTAGTAAGACCCCTTGAAGACGACGAGGTAGATAGGGCAGAGGTGGAAGTGTGGTAACACATGGAGCTGACTGTTACTAATAGGTCGAGGGCATAACCAAAGCAGTGATAGGTTTGGATGATGATGTTGGTTTTAACTGTATGTAGTTTTGAAGGTACATGGAATATAGACAGGAATGAGAAGCAGTGCGAAAGCGCTGTTTTTTTTCTTGCAAAAAAATCAAATTTCTTGACAAAGAAAAGATTTTGCTATATGTATATATCAGATGAGGATTGTGTGTTTCGCGGCAAAAATGCCGGTGACATTCTTGACAAAAGTATATAGAAAAGATGAGATAATAAATGATCAAGGGAAGAATCATAATAGCTGATATAGAAAAAATATCATGCAATAAAGAGTGGATTCTCTCACAGATAGCACAAAGATATGTTGAAAAGTATCAGAAGCATAAGAGAGAAACGGATAAAAAACAGGAGCTGATAGCGGGATATCTTTTAAAAGAGTATTTAGGTGTAGAAAATGATGCTCAGCTTGTAATAAGTAAAAATGGGAAGCCGATGCTTGTGGATGCAAGAAAACATTTTAACCTGTCACATAGCGGTAAATATGTAGTTCTAGCGATTGCTGATCAGGAAGTGGGCATTGATATTGAACGTGTGCGTCCGTATCACGAAGCTACAGCGAAGAAGATATTTTCGAATGAAATACAAAATGCAATGTCTGAACTTTGCGGGGAGGAAAAAGACCGGATATTTACTCAATTATGGACAGAACTAGAAGCGAAGCTGAAAGTAAAAGGCATTGGATTTAGCAAAGAATGGGAAAATGAAAAAGTAAAGGAATATTTTATTGAGACAAGATGTATAGATGAATATTATGTAAGCTTAGCAACAGAAGAAAAAATTTCTGTAGAAATAGAATGGTTTACAGGGAATGGAAAGGAAGTAAAAAAGTATGATTAAGCCTATTATGAGAGACATATTTTTCTTAAATCAAAAATCAGAACCGGCGACAGAAGCGGATAAACAGATAGCAATCGATCTGTTAGATACATTGAAAGCAAATGAAGCAGGATGTGTAGGTATGGCAGCAAATATGATTGGAGCAAAAAAGAGAATCATTGCAGTGAATATGGGGATGTTTAATATTGCTATGTTTAATCCGAAAATCGTGAAGCACACAGGCGTTTATGAGACGGAAGAGGGGTGTCTGTCATTAGATGGAGTGCGAAGCTGCAGACGTTATCAGGAAATAGAAGTTGAATATCAGGATATGAATTTCAAGAAGAAAAAAGAGAAATACAGCGGATGGACAGCCCAGATCATTCAGCATGAAATAGATCATTGCGACGGGATTTTGATATAAATTTTATTTGTGCATTGAGGAGGTGCATCGCATGGATTTCAAGTATTGCAAATTAGAAATCTTTATTCCGGAAACACATATTTCGCAGCTACAGAAAGCATTACAGTCAGTAGATGCCGGTCATATAGGCAATTATGATTCATGTATGTCATGTTCACAGCTTACCAGTTACTGGAGACCGTTAGGCGGGACATCTCCTTATATTGGAAATGTAGGTGAAATCAGTTGTGAACCTGAAGTAAAAGTTGAGGTAACTGTATTTACAGAGAAAGTGGATGAAACTATTCAGGCAATCAAAGAGGTACATCCATATGAGGAACCGGTAATCAATGCATTGCCGATTTATCGGACAAGTTTTTAAGGGAAAATGAAGTCTTACGATCAGACAGAAAGGAGGTTTGATCGTAAGGCTTCTTTTGTTGAAAAACTACAGGAAACAGATGGTTTATCTTTTTCTCGTTGCGGTATCAAGGAAACAAGTATTTCTCATCAATCTGAGTTGCCCGTTCACAACAAAATGCACAAATATGCATCGCAAAATATGTTGAAAATCCTATTTGAAAGACGAACATGTGTTCTATATAATAGAGACATCAACGAAAGGAAAGGGGAATATGCCATGAAAGAACGCACCTATATTGCAATTGACCTGAAATCTTTTTACGCTTCTGTGGAATGTGTGGAACGAGATCTGGATCCGTTGGAGGTGAATCTTGTCGTGGCAGATGTGACCCGTACAGAGAAGACTATCTGCCTGGCGGTATCTCCAGTGCTGAAGTCTTATGGGATTCCGGGAAGAGCCCGCTTGTTTGAAGTTGTACAGAAAGTAGCGGAAGTGAATGAGGCGAGACGGTATCGAAGTCCGGGTGGGAAATTTCAGGGAAGTTCGTCTGACCAGCGTGAATTAAGGAAACACCCGGAGCTGGCATTGGATTACGTGACAGCGCCACCAAGGATGGCTCTTTATATGGAATACAGCCGCAGGATTTATGCAATCTATCTGAAATATATTGCGCCGGAAGACATACATGTTTATTCCATAGATGAAGTGTTTCTTGATGTAACTTCCTATCTGAAAACTTACGGACTCACGTCGGAAGAACTGGCGAGGAAGATGATTCGGGAGGTACTTCATGAGACTGGAATCACAGCGACTGCCGGGATTGGGACGAATCTGTATCTTGCAAAGATTGCAATGGATATTATGGCGAAACATGTCGAACCTGATGAAGATGGAGTGAGAATTGCGAAGTTGAATGAACGAAGCTATCGAGAACAACTTTGGAATCATAGACCATTGACAGATTTCTGGCGCGTAGGAAGAGGGTATGCGAAGAAGCTGGAGGAGAATGGTCTGTATACAATGGGGGATATTGCCCGCTGTTCAATGGGGAGCGCACAGGAGTTTTACAATGAAGAACTATTGTATCGTTTATTTGGCGTGAATGCAGAACTCCTGATTGACCATGCCTGGGGCTGGGAGCCGTGTACGATGGAGGCAATTAAGAATTACAAGCCTTCATCGAACAGTGTCGGTTCCGGTCAGGTATTGCAGTGTCCGTATTCTTATGAAAAGGCAGGCCTCATTGTTCGGGAGATGACAGAATTACTGGTATTGGATCTGGTTGAAAAAGGGCTTGTGACTAACCAGATTGTACTGACAGTAGGATACGATATTGAAAATCTGAAACAATCAGAATTTCAGAAGAATTACCGAGGTGAGATAAAGACAGACCGTTATGGGAGAAAGATTCCGAAGCATGCACATGGAACAATGAATTTGGAAGAGCATACGTCTTCCACGCGAAAAATTGTGGATGCAACGGTAGAACTGTATCAAAGGATTGTGGATACCAAACTGCTTGTACGCAGGATATCACTGGCGGCGAATCATGTGATACAGGAATGTGAGATTGCAGAGACGGACTCGTATGAACAGATGGATCTTTTTACAGATTATCAAGCGAAGGAAGAACAAAATCAGCGGGAAAAAGAAGAACGGGAGCGTGAGAGAAGCATGCAGCAGGCAGTCCTTGAACTCAAGAAGAAATTTGGAAAGAATGCAGTGCTGAAGGGAATGAATCTGCAGGAAGGAGCGACAACTATTGAGAGAAACAGACAGATCGGCGGACACAAAGCATAAATATGATGATATTTTAGATTGTCCACATCACGTATCTTCTGTTCATCCACCAATGCCGTTGATGGACAGAGCGGCACAGTTCGCTCCGTTCTCAGCATTGACCGGATACGAAGAGGTCGTGAAGGAAGAAGCAAGACTTACAGAACAGAGAGTAGAACTGGATGAGGAGGAACTGGAACGGTTAGATCAAAGTTTACAATATCTTAAGAAACGCTTACAGGACGAGAGGGAAACAAATCCGGATGTGAAGATTACGTATTTCTGTGCAGACCAGAAGAAGGAAGGTGGTCAATATCGAACTGTTCAGGGGAAGGTGAGAAGAATCAGACAATATGAAAAAGCGGTCGAGTTGGAAGACAGGACAGCAATTCCAATCAAAGATATCGTGCAAATTTTAGTGTTGTAAATAAATAAGAAATTTATTCAAGCTTATATAAATAATATGTTCCAAGCTGGTATGTTCATGTGAGTTTTATTATACAACAGATTCTGATTTCATGCATAGAATAGTTAAGAGAAAGTATCGGCAATCATGGAATAATGCCTATGAGATTCTGTGAATTAAAAGAAAAAGAGGTAGTGAACATCTGTAATGGAAAATGTCTTGGAGGTGTAGTAGATCTGCAGATAAATGAATGCTCCGGTGCGATAGAAGCATTGATTGTTCCGGGACCGGGAAAGTTCTGTGGATTCTTTGGAACGGATAGCGAATATGTGATACCATTTGCATGTATAAAGAAGATTGGACCGGATATTATTCTTGTGGAAATTAAAGAAGAAAAGTTTTTGCAAAAATATTAGACATTGTGTATAATGAAGGCAATAAGATACGTGGAAAGGCGGAGTGGATTATATGAAGTGTCCATATTGTGGCAATCCAGATACAAGAGTGATTGATTCCAGACCAGCAGAGGATAATAGTTCTATCAGAAGAAGACGTTCTTGCGATGAATGTGGCAAGCGTTTTACAACTTATGAAAAGGTAGAGACGATCCCACTGATTGTAATTAAGAAAGATAATAACCGTGAACAGTATGAAAGAGCGAAGATAGAGAATGGAGTTCTGAATGCATGCTACAAGCGTCCGGTTCCGGCTGAAGAGATTCAAAAGACAATTGATGCGATTGAACTGTCAATTTTTAATCGTGAAGAGAAAGAAATCCCAAGCAGTGAGATTGGTGAAATTGTTATGGAGAATCTGAAAGCATTGGATCCGGTTGCATATGTCAGATTTGCATCTGTCTACAGAGAGTTTAAAGATGCGAATACATTCATGGATGAATTGAAGAAATTTCTAAAATAATAAAAATCGGTTATACTCTATTCGTGAGTATAACCGATTTCAATCTTTCGGAGAATGTTAGTATATTACACGGGGGCGAGAATGAGAACTTATAAATTAACAATTGCTTATGACGGAACTGCATATCAGGGATGGCAGAGACAGGCAAACACAGAGAATACTTTGCAGGGAATTCTGGAGCGAACAATTTCGTCAGTGGCAGGATATCCAGTGGAGATTGATGGTTCAGGACGAACAGATGCAGGTGTTCATGCGAATGGACAGACTGCAACAGTAGTTCTTTCTGGTCAGGTGGAGGATGGATTTTTTACAGAAAAGATAAATTCAAGATTACCCGGAGATATTCGGATTTTAGATGCAGAGCTTATGAGGAATGGATTTCATGCGAGAAAAAGTGCGGTCGGAAAAAGATACATTTATCAGCTTGATCTGGCAGAGAAAGCAGATGTATTCACGAGACGATATACATATCATTTTCCGCAGCAATTGGATTTAGATGCGATGAGAAAGGCAGCACAATTGTTGATTGGCACGTATGAGTTTGCCGGCTATACGGATAAAAAGGATGAAAAGTCCACAAAAAGAACAATTTATGCTATAATGATTTGCGGACAAGGAAGCAAAGTCAGTATTCAATATGAAGGAACAGGATTTCTTTACCATATGGTAAGGATTTTGACAGGAACTTTGCTGGAAGTTGGAACCGGAGCACGAAGCATAGAGAGTGTGAAGGAACCTTTGAAATCAAAAGATAGAAGTCAGGCTGGATTTTTAGCACCTGCAAGAGGTTTATTCCTTGATGAGGTGTATTATTGATTCGGTTATGGAAAGTTGCTGATTATTCACAGAAAAGTTGGCTAATGGTCGGTGAACAGCAACACTCTTGAAAGGGAGGATGCAGCAGATTGAAATTAATATCATGGAATGTAAATGGTATTCGTGCCTGTGTACAGAAAGGATTTCTTGAGTTCTTTCATGAGGCAGATGCGGATATCTTCTGTATTCAAGAGACGAAGATGCAGGAAGGACAGCTAAATCTGGAATTAGAAGGCTATCATCAGTATTGGAATTATGCTGTGAAGAAGGGGTATTCCGGAACAGCCGTGTTTACAAAGAAAGAACCATTGTCGGTGAGTTACGGAATCGGTATTGAGGAGCATGACCGGGAAGGACGTGTGATCACCTGTGAATTTGAAGAGTTTTATTTCGTTACAGTGTATACACCGAATTCTCAGAATGGGCTGGCAAGGTTAGATTACAGAATGAAGTGGGAGGATGACTTCCGTACTTATCTGAAGAAGTTAGAAGAGACAAAACCGGTGATTGTGACCGGAGATATGAATGTAGCGCACAAAGAGATTGATCTTAAGAATCCGAAGACCAACCGTAAGAATGCAGGATTTACGGATGAGGAAAGACAGAAGTTTACTGAACTTCTGGATGCCGGATTTATTGATACATTCCGGTACTTTTATCCGGAGCAGACAGGAATCTATTCCTGGTGGTCTTATCGTTTCAGTGCCAGAGCGAAGAATGCAGGCTGGCGTATAGACTACTTCTGTGTCTCGGAAAGTTTAAAGGACAGACTGGACGATGCGAAGATACTTACAGATATTATGGGATCAGATCATTGCCCGGTTGAATTGGATTTGAAATAAATGATAGAAAAAGGAGAAGAGAAAAATGACAAAGATTGACATTATTTCAGGATTTCTTGGAGCAGGAAAGACAACTTTAATTAAGAAGCTTCTTTCCGACGCATACAAGGGAGAACAGGTTGTACTGATCGAGAATGAATTTGGAGAGATCGGTATTGATGGTGGATTTTTGAAGGAAGCAGGAATTGAGATTCGTGAGATGAATTCAGGATGTATCTGTTGTTCACTGGTTGGAGATTTTGGAAAATCTCTTCATGAGGTCGTAGATACTTATCATCCGGATCGTATTCTGATCGAGCCATCAGGAGTTGGAAAGCTTTCTGATGTAATCAAGGCTGTACAGGATGTTCAGGGTGAAATCGATGCAGAGCTCAATAGCTTTACAACAGTTGTAGATGTAACAAAGTGCAAGATTTACCGTAAGAACTTTGGCGAATTTTTCAGCAACCAGATTGAATATGCAGGTGCAGTTATTTTAAGCCGTACAGATAAAGCAAAACCGGAGAAGATTCAGGAAAGTGTTGCACTGTTAAGAGAACTGAATGAAAAAGCTCCAATCATCACAACACCGATCGAGCAGCTTCCGGGCGAGAAGATTCTTGAAACAATGGAATCAAGCAAATCTCTTGAAGATGAGTTACTCGCAGAAGTAGCCAAGGAAGCACATGATCATGAACATCATCACCACCACGATCACGAAGAGTGCGATCACGAGCATCATCACCACGACCATGAAGAACATGATCATGAGCATCACCATCACGACCATGAAGAACATGATCATGAGCATCACCATCACGACCATGAAGAGTGTGAGCACGAGCATCATCACCACGATCATGAAGAGTGTGAGCACGAGCATCATCACCATGATCATGAAGAGCATGAGCACCATCATCATGATGGAGAGTGCAGCTGCGGCTGTGGACACCATCATCACCACGATCATGAGGGTCATCATCATGCAGATGAGGTATTCACAAGCTGGGGTAAAGAGACAATTCATACTTATACAAAGGATGAGGTCAGTGCAATTCTGAAGACTCTTGAAGAGGATGGCTCTTACGGAAATGTACTCCGTGCAAAAGGAATGGTAGCAGGAGCAGATGGAGAGTGGATTTACTTTGATATGGTTCCGGAGGAGCATGAAGTAAGAACAGGAGCACCGGAATACACAGGAAGAATCTGTGTGATCGGAGCTGAGCTTAACGAAGACAAGCTTGCAGAATTATTTAAGCTGAAATAAAAAGGATAAGCAAAGCAGTACCCCATAGGGGGCTGCGTAGCATTATGTAATAACAGATGTCTTCTGCGAAAAGGAGACGGAATGGAGATAGATATGATGAAAGAGCCAGATGTTATGGTTTATCTGATGACAGGTTTTCTGGACAGTGGTAAAACTCAGTTCCTGAATTTTACACTATCTCAGGATTACTTTCAGATTGATGGAAAGACACTTCTGATTCTCTGCGAAGAGGGGGAAGAACAGTATGATCCAATGGAAATGCTGAAGTATGGTGTCGTTATTGAGACTGTAGAAGATAAAGAAGATCTGACAGAAGAATGGCTGGAAGAGATGAATAAGAAGCATGAGCCGGAACGTGTTGTTATTGAATATAATGGTATGTGGCAGGTGAGTGAATTTGAGAAGATGAAGCTTCCGGCAGGCTGGGCTATCGAGCAGAAGATTACAACAGTAGATGCGAGTACATTCCAGATGTATCTGACAAACTTAAAACCACTGTTTGTCGAGATGGTAAAGGGAGCTGAACTTGTGCTGTTTAATCGTTGTGAAGATAAGAAACCGTTGGCAGGATACCGCAGAAGTGTTAAGGTTGTAAGTCCTCAGGCAGAAGTAATCTTTGAGGATGAGAACGGTGAGGTAGACAATATCTTTGAAGACGAAGTACCGTATGATCTCAAAGCACCTGTGATTGAGATTCCAAGAGAAGATTATGGTATCTGGTATATTGATATGCAGGAGCATCCGGAGCGCTATAAAGGAAAAGTTGTAGAATTTGTTGCAAAGGTTATGAAACCGAAAGCATTTCCGTCTAAGGTATTCTATCCGGGACGTATGGCAATGACTTGCTGTGCAGATGATACATCTTTCCTTGGATATGTTTGCAGAAGCGCTTATGCGCCGAAGCTGAATGCAGGAGACTGGGTAAAAATTCGTGCAAAAGTGTGTTATGCGAATCTGTCTGTATATGGCGGAGAAGGACCGGTGCTTGAGGCAGAGAATATTGAGCCTGCAGAACCAATTGAAGAGTTAGTATATTTTAATTAAGACAAGCAATAAGACAAAGTAATAGGACAAGAAATAGGAGGAGAACTTCATGGCAAAGAAATATGATGTAATCGCATTAGGAGAGCTTCTGATTGATTTTACAATGAATGGACAAAGCGAACAGGGAAACAATATGTTTGAGGCTTGCCCGGGAGGTGCACCGTGTAATGTGCTGGCGCTTCTGAACAAGATGGGAAAGAAGACAGCATTTATAGGAAAAGTTGGAAAAGATCAGTTCGGAACGTTATTAAGAGATACGATTACGGAAGCCGGAATCGATGCCTCCAATCTGATGGTTGATGAAAATGTGAATACAACACTTGCGTTTGTACATACATTCCCAGATGGAGACAGAGAGTTCTCATTTTACCGTAATCCGGGAGCAGATATGATGCTTACAGCAGATGAAGTGAATCCAGAAGTGGTAAAAGATACAAAAGTCTTTCATTTCGGAACACTTTCTATGACACATGAAGGTGTGCGTGAAGCAACAAAGAAAGCGGTAGAAACAGCAAAAGCAAATGGTTGCCTTGTATCCTTTGATCCAAATCTAAGACCGCCGCTGTGGAGTTCTCTTGATCTTGCAAAAGAGCAGATGGAGTATGGATTTGGAAAATGTGATATCCTGAAGATCTCTGATAATGAAATTCAGTTTGTATCCGGTAAGGAAGACTATGATGAGGGAATCGCATATCTGCAGGAGACATACAATATTCCGCTGATTCTTCTGACTATGGGAAAAGACGGAAGCAGAGCTTATTACAAAGGCATGCGCGTAGAGAGACCAGGATTTTCAGTGAAAGCAATTGAGACAACCGGTGCAGGAGATACTTTCTGTGGAAGTTCTTTGAATTATCTGGTTGATCATGATTTTGAGAATCTGACAGAGGAACAGTTAGGAGAGATGCTGACATTTGCGAATGCGGCAGCAGCACTTGTAACAACAAAGAAGGGTGCGATCAAAGCAATGCCTGTAAAAGAAGAAGTTCTTGAACTGATTCAGAAATAATTGACAAGAAAACAGTCAATCATTATAATGTAACACAGAAACAAGGGCGTTTCCAACTTAGGTGGAGAACGCCCTTTTATCGTATCAGTTTATGATAAAGGAGGTCGAAAAATAATGCATAACTATACAAGAGATGATATTTTTCACATAGTAGAGGAAGAAGATGTCGCTTTCATCAGATTGCAGTTTACAGATATTTTTGGAACGATGAAAAATATGGCGGTAACAGTAGGACAGCTTGAAAAAGCATTGGATAACCGCTGTATGTTTGATGTTTCTTCCTTGGAAGGGGTTGCAGATGAGGAAGAATCAGATATGTACTTGTATCCGGATTTGAGTACATTTGAAATCTTTCCATGGAGACCACAGCAGGGAAAAGTTGCAAGACTGATCTGTGATGTGTATAAAAAGGACGGAACACCGTATGAAGGCGATCCACGTTATGTACTCAGAAAGGCTGTTGCGGAGGCGAAAGAGATGGGATATACGATGAATGTCGGTCCGGAATGCGAGTTCTTTCTTTTCCATACAGATGATGACGGTAGACCGACAACAGTAACTCACGAGCAGGGTGGATATTTTGATGTAGGGCCGTTGGATCTTGGAGAAAATGCGAGAAGAGATATGATCTTAACATTAGAAGATATGGGGTTTGAGATTATTTCCTCACATCATGAGATTGCGCCGGCGCAACATGAAATCGACTTTCACTACGATAAGGCGATGATTACAGCAGATAATCTGATGACATTTAAGATGGTTGTCAAGACAATCGCAAAACGACACGGTCTGCACGCGACATTTATGCCAAAGCCGAAGAGTGAGACTTATGGGTCAGGAATGCACATTAATTTGTCTTTATATAAAAACGATGGAACAAATGCACTTTATAACGCAGAGGATGAGAACGGACTCAGCCAGGAAGGATATTATTTTATTGGTGGCTTGATGAAACATATGAAGGCAATCACCTGTATTACAAATCCGACGATCAATTCTTATAAACGTTTTGTGCCGGGGTATGAAGCACCTGTTTATATGGGATGGTCAGCTAAGACAAGAGGACCTTTGATCCGTGTGTCTATGGAGAAAGAAGACAATTCAAGACTGGAACTTCGCAGTCCGGATGCTACGGCGAATCCATATCTGGCGCTTGCAGTACTTCTGAAAGCCGGGGTGGACGGAATTAAGAATCAGATTATGCCTCCGAAGAATATTGATGAAAATATTCAGAAGATGACGCAGGAAAGAAGAGATGAACTTCAAGTGGAAGAACTGCCGAGAACGCTTGGAGCTGCTACAGCAGAGCTTGAGAAAGACGAACTGCTGATCAGCGTATTAGGGAAAGAGCTTGCCGAGAAGATCATCAAAGCAAATAAGAAAGAATATAAAGAATATTGTATGCAGGTGACAGACTGGGAGATCAATCATTATCTTTACAGACTGTAGTCTGGATATCTTGTCATTGGGCATTTAGAGACCACATATATTGGTATAGAACATTTTAGAGAGAACAGATTGACAGAAAAGAAGTTAGCGGAAGAGGTGAGCAGATATGAGCAACATTATTGTCGTTTTTCCAAAGAGGGAAAATGCAGTAAATATCCGTAATAGTTTGGTTCGTGCGGGTATTGAAGTATCTGCGGTATGTTTGACAGGAGCTAAGGTTTTGCAGTATGCTGATAACTGGAACGATGGAATTGTCGTGTGTGGTTATCGGTTTCAAGATATGCAGTATACAGATTTACGAGAATCTCTTCCGGATACGTTTGACATGCTTTTGGTGGCTTCAGCGGATAAGTGGATGGATGGACTGCCGGATGGGGTTGTAGGACTTCCACTCCCAATCAAAGTTTATGATTTGGTAAATACCGTTGAAATGATTCAGCAGACACAGAGCAGGAAGAGAAGAAAGCGCAGAGAAACGATACGAAAGAGAGACGATTCTCAGAGAAAGATAATCGATCAGGCGAAAGCGCTTCTGATAGAACGAAATAACATGTCAGAAGAGGAAGCACATCGATATTTACAGAAGAGCAGTATGGAAAGTGGAACTAATATGCTCGAAACAGCACAGATGGTGCTGACAATTATGAATGAATAAGAGGCAGTTGTTAACAGTAACGAATAAGAAGTGCTGTAAACAATAATAAAGGAGAGGACTGTCAGTGATGACAGCGGAACGGAGAAGAGAATGAAATTTACAAAAATGCAGGGAATTGGAAATGATTATGTGTATGTAAACTGTTTTGAGGAGAAGGTGGAAGATCCATCAGCGTTGGCAATCCAGGTGAGTGACAGACATTTTGGAATAGGATCTGATGGATTGATCCTGATCTGTCCGTCAGAAGTGGCAGACTGTGAGATGGCCATGTATAATGCGGATGGCTCCAGAGGAGAAATGTGTGGAAATGGAGTTCGCTGTGTCGGAAAATATATGTATGATTACGGTCTGACTGATAAAAAAGAGATTACAGTTGAGACTTTAGCAGGAATCAAAACACTTCAGCTTTTCATAGAAAATGGAAAGGTTGCGAAGGTTCGAGTTGATATGGGAAGTCCAATCTTGACACCGGCAGAAATTCCGGTTGTGGCTGAGGGAGATAAAGCTGTAGATGAACCGATTCTTGTGGATGGAAAAGAATATCATATGACTTGTGTATCTATGGGAAATCCGCACGCAGTCGTTTATGTAGATGATGTGGACAATCTTCCGATTGAAGAAATCGGACCGAAATTCGAAAGCCATGAGAGATTTCCAAGACGTGTGAACACAGAGTTTGTAAAAGTGTTGGATAGACATACTGCACAGATGCGTGTTTGGGAGAGAGGATCTGCTGAGACACTTGCCTGCGGAACAGGAGCATGTGCTGTAGCTGTTTCTTGTATTCTGAATGGATTGACAGAAGATGAAGTAACTGTAAAGCTTCTTGGCGGAGATTTGGAGATTCAGTGGGATCAGGAGAAGAACACGGTTTATATGACAGGACCGGCAACTGTTGTATTTGATGGAGAGCTGAAATAAAGAAGTGTTGACTAGATTTTCGATTTTTGTATTCATAGTCAAGTATATATAGAGATGTGTTGACTAATATTTCATTTTTGGGGTTTTTAGTCAACACATCTTACTATTTTATTGACCTAATATGAATTGTTTATAATTCAGTCAATAATTTAGAGCAGAAGTGTTGACCTAAATCGTAATTTTGTGAATTTAGGATAAGTTTAGAGGAAAACGATTGACCTGTTTTTGAGAATTTTAAAACCTGGATACAACTTCTGGTTTTATGACTGACTGAATTAGAGATTTTGGAATTAATAGTCACCGAATTATATTATAATGGACTAACTCACTTTACTTGCGCCCAACAAATTGCATTCTGTGCAAGTATAGATAGATTATACAACAAAAAAAAGAGATTACAAATTGTAATCTCTTAAAACATCGGAGTGACAAGATTCGAACTTGCGACCTCTACGTCCCGAACGTAGCGCTCTACCAAACTGAGCCACACTCCGATAAAATAGGGAACTTGCCGAAGCAAATTCCCAGCTACGGAAAAGGGACTTGAACCCCTACTAACAGAGTCAGAGTCTGCTGTGCTGCCAATTACACCATTCCGCATTACTTGAGTTTTGTTTGTTGCTTGTTTCAAACAACATGGTTATTATATCAAAGCTACAGAAAAATGCAACCCCTTTTTTTATATTTTTACGTTAGACTTTTTAAAGAAATTATCTTAAATGTCAGAAAATTAAGAAAATTTGTTTCGCCAAACGAAAAAGGGCATCGACAGTAGCGAAAAAAGCATCAATGGCAGAAAAAAGGGCATCGACAGTTACTAAAATCTATAAGATTACTCTACAAGAAAAGCTCTGCAATAAATACAACTGCGCAGCAAAGAACTGCGACTGGCAGCAGTCCTGCACCGCACCATGCGGCCACAACTCCAACAACGAGAGCGAGGGCTCCGGAGATTGGAGACTGTGTGGCATGAAGGATTGCCGGGAATGTCATCACTGCTAGTGTGACATAAGGTACATAGTATAGAAAGGACTGAAGAAACTGGTTCTTCAAAGGTTTTCGGATCAAGGTCATCGGCAGTACGCGGATGAAATAAGAGATACCGCCCATGATAAGAATATAGATATAAATATTGTGTGTCATAATTTTATTCCTTCTGAGTAACTGAAGTTACGTTTTTATTATTGCTTAGTTGAAGCTGAAGTTTCGTCTTCTGTCGGTATCGGGAAGAAGAATGCTGCTCCGGCTGAAAGTGCGACGGTCAGTATGATTGTTCTGGTACCATCCGACAGAGTGGAGATCCAAGGTAGGCAAGTTGCTGCGAAGCTTGAGATAAATGCAAGAGTAACCAGTCCTGCAACGACTTTATTCTGCTTTGAAGGAGGAATGATGATAGCGATAAACATTCCAAAGAGGGCAACACTAAATGCACTGACCATACGTGGTGACATGATATTTCCGGCAATGACACCGAGCATAGTTCCAAAAGCCCAGCCCGGAAGCGGAGTTACCATCGCGCCATAGGTATAATAAGGATTTAAAGTACCGGGTCTGCTGATCGCAATTCCAAAAAGTTCGTCTGTGATATCATAACTCATCAGCAGACGGTGTCCTAACGAAAGGTCGGGACTTAAACGCTGACTCATGGCACAGCTCATCAGAAGATAACGTGCATTTGTGATCAATGTGACAATTGCGACCTCAATATAAGGAGAGTTTGCAGCAATTACAGTCAGTCCGGCATACTCTCCGGCAGATGCATTATTTAACAGACTCATAAGGAATCCCTGAAATGCATTCAGGCCGATATTTCTTGCGGCGATACCGATTGAAAAGGAGACCGCAAGATATCCAAGTCCAATCGGAATTCCATCGCAAAAACCACGACGAAATGCTTGTCTATTAGATTCTTTCATAATAATAAACCACCTTAGTTACAAATTTTGTCTCTGAGGGATATTGTATCATTTCTGCGGAGGAAATCAAAGTCGGAAATGAGGACAAATCCCCCAATTTATAACATTTCTTGACGCATTTATGTAAGTGTGATAGAATGACCCCGTTGTAACATATAATTTAATACAGATGCGTGAGGTGTCAGTCAGATGGATGATGGTGTCCTGATTATGAATGCTCAGGGGAATGACATGGGAAATCTGGACTGGTGAAAAGGGAAACAGGTGAGAATCCTGTACGAACTCGTCACCGTATTTCGTGAGCTTTTGTTTTGAGACCACTGGGAGACCGGGAAGGTGAAGCAGAAGCGTTTGAACGATCAGCCGGGAGACCTGCCTTTCGCAGTACAGGAATGAAGAGTTCATGCCACGAGGAATTGGCCGTACGAAAGGAAATGATTTAGACTGCAGTAATTATTTACAGATAGGTTGTAAATAATCACCGGTTTTTCTTTGCGTACCCTCGTTTGATTCGAGGGTGTTTTCATTTCTGAGAACAAGAAATCAGGAGGATGACAATGAAAAAGAAAGTATTAATGGTTTTACTGGCAGCAACACTTAGTGTGTCCATGATTGCAGGATGTGGATCAAAGGGCGACAACAACACTGACACAACAAAGACAGAGTCAAAACAGGACAGTGATCAGGAAGCAGCAGATAAAGTTGCGAAGCTGATTGATGACATTTATGTTCAGGAAAGAACAGACAAGACAGATGAGCAGTGTACAGCAGCGAAAGAAGCATGGGATGCACTGACAGATGCACAGAAAGAACTCGTTGAGGGAGAGAATGCGGATCCGGATTATTTCGGAAGAGATACGGGAGATGCATCCAAGGATGATCCACTCAACGCTGATGAGATCGGTGAAAATGAAATCCTTGTAGTAAGTTTTGGAACATCCTTCAATGACAGCCGTGCGACAGATATCGGTGGTATTGAGAAGGCAGTTCAGGCAGCTTATCCGGACTGGTCTGTAAGAAGAGCATTTACAGCGCAGATCATTATCAATCATGTACAGGCCCGTGATGGAGAGAAGATCGATAATGTGGATCAGGCATTGCAGAGAGCAGTAGACAATGGTGTGAAGAACCTCGTTGTACAGCCAACACATCTGATGCATGGAGCAGAATATGATGAACTTACAGCAGCATTAGAGGGATATAAAGATAAGTTTGAATCTGTTAAGATTGCAGAGCCACTTCTCGGAGAAGTTGGAGCTGATGCGACTGTTATCAATGCAGACAAGGCAGCAGTAGCGGAAGCAATCACAGCAGAGGCAGTGAAAGACGCAGGATTTGACAGTCTGGATGCAGTGAAAGAAGACGGAACAGCATTTGTATTCATGGGACATGGTACATCTCATACTGCAAAGGTAAGTTATTCTCAGATGCAGACACAGATGGAACAGCTTGGATATGACAATGTATTTATCGGAACTGTAGAGGGTGAGCCGGAAGATACATCCTGCGAGGCAGTGATCGAGAAACTGAAAGAAGCAGGATATAAGAAAGTAATCCTTCGTCCGCTGATGGTTGTTGCAGGAGACCATGCGAACAACGATATGGCCGGAGATGACGATGATTCCTGGAAGAGCCAGTTTGAGGCATCAGGAGCATTTGACAGCATTGATACTCAGATTGCAGGTTTAGGAGAAATCCAGGCAATCCAGCAGCTGTATGTAGCACATACACAGGCTGCAATTGATGCAGAGTAATTTGTAAGAAGATATTGAGAAGGTCATGCTTGTTCAGAGAAAAAGGAATTGCATGACCTTTTTTGAATCAATGAAAGGAAGGATTTAGATGAAAAAGAAGTTATTAATGGTATTAATTTCTGTTTCTATGATCGCATCTGTATTTACAGGATGTGGAAATAGCACAGAGGCTAAAGACAGTGGAAAAGCACAAACAGAACAGGCGGATACAAAAGAGGATTCTGCAGATAAGGCAGATGAGGAGCAGGCAGCACTGGAAGACGGAACATATACAGCAGAATTTCAGACAGACAGTTCTATGTTCCATGTAAATGAAGCGATGGACGGAAAAGGAACACTGACAGTAGAAGACGGCAAAATGACAATTCATATAAGTCTGGTGTCTAAAAATATTGTCAATCTGTTCGAAGGAACTGCCGAGGATGCACAGAAGGACGGCGCAGAACTGCTTCAGCCTACAACAGATACTATTAATTACAGCGATGGAACATCTGATGAGGTCTATGGATTCGACGTTCCGGTTCCGGCACTGGACAAAGAATTTGATCTTGCATTGATCGGAAAAAAGGGAACATGGTATGATCACAAGGTCAGCGTGACAAATCCGGTGGAAGTAGAAGAATAAAATGGATTTGTAACCTTTACAAACCGGCAAAGAAGGGATAAGATACTTTTATAAAATAATTTATAAAAGGAGCCTTGGATATGGCTGGAACGGAAAAGAGAAATATCACAAAATCAAAAATAGTAAACTATATTATAAATCACGAAGCAACGTCTAAAGTGGAATTGTCGAAGGATCTCAATCTTAGTATGCCGACTGTATTGTCGAATGTGAATGAGCTCTTGGCTAATGGAATTGCGGTTGAAACCGGAGAATATGAATCTACAGGCGGGCGAAAAGCAAAACGAATCAGTATTAATCCAGCGTACCGTTATGCGGTTGGGATAAGGATCACTGCGAAGCATGCAGGATTTGTACTTGTGAATTTGAGCTATGAGATAGAGAAATATGAAAGGATCCGCTTAGAATTTTCAACAGAGGCCGCTTACTACTTACAATTGAGCGAAGCATTGGAAAGATTTCTTTCAGATGTAGAACACAGAGAACGAATCTTGGGAATCGGAATTTCAATTCCGGGAATTGTTAATTCGAAAGAACGAATGCTGATCAAATCTCATGCGCTCCAATTGGAGAATTATAGTTTAAGCTTTTTGGAACAGATCTTTTCACTTCCGGTTTATTTTGAAAATGATGCCAATGCAGCTATGCTGGCAGAGGACATTAACCAGTATCAGGATGCCATATATCTTTCATTGAACAATACGCTGGGAGGAGCTTTCTGTATTGACAGGAAATTGTTTGCAGGACAGAACCGGAAAGCAGGAGAGTTCGGCCATATGATTCTGGTTCCGGGTGGACGGAAGTGCTACTGTGGTAAGAAAGGCTGTGCAGATGCCTACTGTGCTGCCAGTGCACTGACAGCCGGAAAGTATGAAACTCTGGAGCAGTTTATGGAGGCACTTTCCCACGGAAACAGCGAAGCAGAGAAGAAGTGGGCAGAATATCTGGATCATTTGGCTGTGCTGATCTCCAATCTCAGAATGGCTTATGATATGGATATCATCCTTGGTGGAGAAGTTGGTGGATATCTTGCCGATTATATGATTCCTCTCGGGGAAAAGGTTATGGAATACAACGGTTTTGACTGTGATATCCGATATCTGAAGAACTGTACTTACAGAAAGGAAGCGTCAGCAGTCGGTGCGGCGAAGCACTTTTTTTATGAACTGATCAGGAATATATAAGAATACAGAGTTATATGGATTTATGAGAATTGAGCTCGCATATCTGTCATGTATCAGAAATGGTCGTGTCGGATCTGCGAGCTTTTTCTATCGCTGTTTTACTGTATTGTTTGCTTGAACGCAGATAAGCATTCCCCCGCTTCAAGT
>OGWX01001096.1_pt1 | contig 18546 bp, 13 predicted proteins | sample 1576151 | NCBI WGS metagenome assembly OGWX01 (sample SAMEA3541591, study PRJEB24748) | human gut metagenome | biome: human gut; feature: human-associated habitat; material: faeces | place: China | collected 2012
CTGGCCGGCCTCTTAGAAGGACGGGAGCATGGCTAGTGGCTCGTAGTTCGTGGCTTGTAGTGGCTGTCTCACGAAGGGGATCATAATCCGTAGGGGCTCGCGCGTGGCGAGCCCGTCCCAGGATATATGTGATTTTCTAGCCGGTCTGCTAGGAGAAGCTTCCAGATTCCTAACGGGTCGCCCACGCGGCGACCCCTACAGTGCAAAAAAACCGCCCCATTAAGCGTGTTCTTGCTTAATGGGGCGGCTCCTTTTTTCACTTACAACGAACTATTTATTTGTCATCATAGGCTTTTGTCATGCGGACATAGCCTTCGTAGCGGTCCTTAGCATCTTCTTCGGTCTTTTCAAAGAGTGCTTCTGCCGTATCCGGGAAGGTGCGCTGCAAGGACGAGAAACGTGTTTCACCCATGAGGAAGTCGCGGAAGTTGGCTGTTGGTGGTTTGGAATCGAGGATGAAGGGGTTCTTGCCCTGTTTCTTCAATTCCGGATTATAGCGCCACAGATGCCAGTAACCGGCTTCGACTGCCCGTTTTTCTTCGAGCTGGCTCTGACCCTGGCCGACTTTCAGGCCGTGGTTGATGCACGGTGCATAACCGATGATCAGGGACGAGCCGTTGTAGGCTTCGGCTTCTTTAAGAGCCTTCATGAACTGGTTCTTATCGGCGCCCATAGCGACCTGAGCGACGTAGATGTAGCCGTACTGTGCTTCCATCATGCCCAAGTCCTTCTTGCGCGTCTTCTTACCGGAAGCTGCGAACTGGGCAACAGCTGCCGTCGGCGTAGCTTTGGAAGCCTGGCCGCCTGTATTGGAGTAAACTTCCGTATCGAAGACCAGGACGTTGACGTCTTCGCCCTGAGCCAAGACGTGGTCCAAGCCACCATAACCGATATCGTAAGCCCAGCCGTCGCCGCCGAAGATCCACTGGCTGCGTTTGACCAGGAACTGTTTCATATCATAGACCTGTTCCAGTGCCGGTTTGCCGTCTTTTTCAGCTTCCAGGAGGGCAATGACCTTATCCGAACGTTCGCGGGTGCCTTCGCTTTCAGCCTTGTGTTCTTTCCATTCCGTAAAGGCTGCCTGCAGTTCCGGGCTGGCGACGTCCATAGCGGCATCGATGTACTGTTCCAGCAGTTTCCGTTCCGTCTTTTCAGCCAGCATCATACCGAAACCGTATTCTGCGTTGTCTTCAAAGAGGGATGTCGACCAAGCCGGGCCGTGACCCTGAGCGTTCTTGGTATAGCCACAGTCCGGTGCACTGCCACCCCAGACGCTGGAGCAGCCGTGAGCGTTGGCAATCATCATGCGGTCGCCGAAGAGCTGGGTGACGACTTTACAATACGGCGTTTCAGCACAGCCTGCGCAGGCGCCGGTGAATTCGAGGAGCGGCTGTTCGAACTGGCTGCCGATGACGGTATTCTTATCCATCGGGTTGGCTTTGACCGGCAGGCCGATGACGTAATCCCAAAGAGCCGCTTTATATTCTTCGCCGTCGAAAGGTTTCATGGTCAATGCCTGTTTCGGGCAGACATGGGTACAGCTGCCGCAGCCCAGGCAATCCATGACGGATACGACGATATTGTACTTGTAGCCCGGAGCCACTTTGATTTCCTTGTCCTGGTAGCCTTTCGGAGCCTTAGCGGCTTCATCAGGCGTCATCAGGAACGGACGGATAGCAGCATGGGGGCAGACGAAGGAACACTGGTTACAGCCGATACATTTTTCAGCATCCCAGCTCGGTACGAACATGGCGACGCCGCGTTTTTCTTCGGCGCAGGTCCCCGTCGGCCAACGGCCGTCTTCGATGCCATCATAAGCGCTGACCGGCAGGTCGTCGCCTTCAAGGGCATTGACAGGAATGGAGAATTCGCGGAAGAATTTCGTATGTTTCGACATGTCGACCGGTTCATCGACAGCATCAGCCCAGGCGGCCGGTACATCGACCTTGACGATAGCAGACAGGCCCTGGTCGATAGCTTCATTGTTCATGTCGACGATATTCTGGCCTTTCTTGCCATACGATGCGACGACGGATTCTTTCAGTTTCGCAATAGCCAGGTCCAGAGGAATGACATCGGCCAGTTTGAAGAAGGCCGACTGCATGATCATGTTGATGCGGCCGCCGAGACCGATTTTCTGAGCAATGCCGACAGCGTCGATGATGTAGAATTTGACGTCGTTGCGGGCAATAGCGCGTTTTAATTTAGCCGGCAGTTTTTCATCCAGTTCTTCCGGTTTCCAAACCGTATTGAGCAGGAACGTACCGCCTTTCTTGATGCCCCGCAGGAGGTCGAAGCCATGGACATAGGACTGGCGGTGGCAGGCGATGAAGTCGGCATTATTGATGAGATACGGCATCTTGATCGGCGTATCGCCAAAGCGCAGATGCGATACGGTGACGCCGCCGGATTTCTTGGAGTCATAAGCAAAATAAGCCTGAGCATACATATCGGTGTTATCGCCGATGATCTTGATGGCACTCTTATTGGCGCCGACTGTACCGTCGGAACCGAAGCCCCAGAATTTGCAGGCTTTCAGGCCTTTGCCACCTGTCGTGATGCCTTTGACGCGCGGCAGAGATTTATAGGTAACATCGTCGACGATGCTCAAAGTGAAGTCGTTCTTCGGTTCGAAGGCCTTGAGGTTTTCAAAGGCAGCGACGACGTCGCCCGGCAAGAATTCTTTCGATGCGATACCATAGCGGCCGTGGTAGACTTTCGGCGCATTGTCTGCTACGGCAAAGGTAGCAGCTACGCTGTGATAGAGCGGTTCGCCGTTGGCGCCGGTTTCCTTGGTGCGGTCCAGGACAGCGATCTTCTTGACCGTATTCGGCAGAGCGGCCAGGAAATGCTTTTCCGACCAGGGCCGGAACATGTGGACGTTGATACAGCCGACCTTTTCGCCTTTATCGACGAGCATCTTGACCGTTTCTTCAATGGTCTGGGCACCGGAACCCATGGCAACGAGGACGAATTCAGCATCAGGAGCGCCGGTATAGTTGAACAGGTGGTATTCACGGCCCGTGATTTCACTGATTTTCTGCATGTAACCTTCAGCGACATCGGGAACGCGGTCGTAGAATTTATTGAGGGCTTCGCGGTGCTGCATAAACGTTTCAGCCGGTTCGCAGAAAGAAATGGCTTCCGGATTATCCGGATTCATGCCGCGTTTGCGGAAGGCCCGGACGGCATCCATATCGAGGAGAGGCCGGAGTTTTTCATACGGCAGGACTTCGATTTTCTGGATTTCGTGGGACGTGCGGAAGCCATCGAAGAAGTTGATGATCGGGATGCGGCAGGAAATAGCCGTGGCATGGACGACAGCTGCCAGGTCCATGATTTCCTGGACACTCGATTCGCACATCATGCTGATGCCCGTGCCGCGCATAGCCATAGCATCGTCATGGCCGGCAAAAATCGTATAGCCGTTGGTGGCAACTGTACGGGATGCGACGTGGAAGACGCCGGGCAGGAGTTCGCTGGAAATCTTGAACATGTTGCTGAGCATGATCATCATGCCCTGGGAAGATGTAAAGGTCGTCGTCAATGCGCCGGTATTCAAAGCGCCGTGCATAGCACCGGCAGCCCCTTTTTCAGACTGCATTTCCTGAACCTGGACGGTCGTGCCAAACAAGTTCTTACGGCCATGAGCAGCCCATTCATCGACGTGTTCAGCCATCGGCGACGACGGCGTTATCGGGAAGATGGAAGCCAGTTCCGTAAAGGCGTAGGCAATATAAGCCGCAGCTTCGTTGCCATCCATTGTCTTGAAGATTTTCTTTGCCATAGTACTTTTCCCCTTTCTGTAAAACCTGGTAACTGAAAGAATCCGTGTACACTTAGGAGTCATCTTTAACATTGCGCAGATAAAATCATCTTTTTTCACTATGTGACTAAGGTATTTTTTAGATGATTATTTGTTATCTTCATTGTACTATTTCGAAAAAATTTATGCAAGGCCTTTCTAGTAAAACGTTCATCTTATGCCGATTTTGTCTAACGCGTATATATTCATGAAAAAGAGTCATAAAAACAGGCTGTCACACAAAGACAGCCTGTTTTTTAGTCCTTAGTTTGTAGTTTTCAGTTTTTAGTGAATGGACAGCTAAAAATTTAACCTAATTCTGCAAGAAGTCTCCCGCCTCTATAGGCGGGAGTACGTTCACAAACCTCTACGCCTGCTACAAACTCTGTACGACAAACTATATTACGCCCAGATGGATTTCATGAGCTCTTTGTACGATTCGCCGAGGTGGCGGATGATGACGTCGAACATGGCGTAAATCAAATCGCCATCAACTTCATCGTCTTTGAGAAGGACGCACGTATCGAGGATGAGGTTGCCTTCATCATCGACATAGTATTTGAAGGACTTGTACTGCTTGTTGTACGTATTGAGCAGCTTGAGGACGGCGGCTTCATTGTCATCGTGCAGGACCTTCGGCGCTACCAGGACGCGGATCATGCCGTAAATGCTGGTATCGAGGATGACGATGAGGGACAGGCGGTTGCCATTGATGTCAGCAACCGACCGGAAGACGACCGTCTGGAACTGGTCATCCTTGATTTCATCGACCGTAAAAGCCTTGATATCCTTTTCGTCCAGATATTTCTTGAAATTTTCCGCTTTTTTATTCATGGGAAACACTCTCCTTTTTCTACAAATAACACTTCGGTTTTATTATACCCCATTTCATCAGGGCTTGTCATATAAAAAAGCGCTGTCGCGTGAAGACAGCGCCTTTTTGAGTATTATGTTTGCAGTTTGTAGTTAAGTTTTTTAAATTTAAAGCTTATACTGTACCCATAAGGTTGGACAGTCCCCTTTTTAAGTGGTTAGCAGCTAGTGGTTCGTGATTAGCAGATGGTTTTATAGTTTGTAATACGGATCTTGTAGAGGCGCCACTAGAGGCGCCACGTGAGCGGCCCGTTAGGGATTGGGATAATTCTTCCAGCAAACGGGGCGGTAAATCATACATATCCCGAAGCGGGCGCCCCACGTGGCGCCCCTACAGAAAAGGGACTGCCACATGTGCGACAGTCCCTTTTCTTATTAGGAGAGGAGTAGTTTTTCGAGGATTGGGTCTAATTCTTCCGGTGTCGTGCTGGGTTCAAAGCGCTGGACCTGGCTGCCGTCCCGGTTGATGAGAAATTTGGTGAAATTCCATTTGATGCCGTTGCCCTGGGCATTGTCCGGATAGTATTCGGAAACGACCTTCTGGATGAGCTGGCCGCTTTCTTTATCGGTTTCGTAGCCTTTAAAAGGCGCGGCTCCCGTGAGGTATTGATAAAGCGGAGCTGCCTGATCACCGCGAACGTCGATTTTCGCAAAGAGCGGGAAGGTGACGCCATGGTTGAGGCGGCAGAACTGTTCGATGTGCTGGTTATCTTCCGGGTCCTGTTCCAGGAACTGGTTGCACGGGAAACCGAGGATGACCAGGCCTTTATCCTTATATTTCTGATATAAGGCTTCCAGGCCGTCGTACTGTGGTGTAAAGCCGCATTTGCTGGCCGTATTGACGATGAGCAGGACTTTATCTTTATATTGGCTCAGGGATACATCGTGACCCTGGATATCTTTGACAGTGAAATCGTATACGTTCATGACGTGACCTCTTTATGGTTTATAATTCGTGGATAACGCAGCCGCCAAATTCCGGCGAGCAGGTGGCCCCGTCGAGGGACGGCGCTTCTTTGACAGCGAACGACTCCTTCCACAGGCCGTGGAGGTTGCAGTATGCATAGACTTCGCCGGCATCGCCTGTTTCAAATTCAGCCTTCGGTTCTTCACCTGGTTTGAGGTAACGGATGTCGACGCCGTTGTCATCGACAAGGGCAATCCATTCGATGTAATGCTTTTCTTCCATCGGGTGTGTCACTGAGCCGACGTGGACTTCCAGATGACCATCGATTTTCTGGATAGCCGGTACGTGTTTTTCTTTAGCTGCATCGACAGTGTCGGCGACGAGATGAGTCAATTCCTGGCCGGCATAGATGAGTTTTTCCGGTACTTGCGTGCCTACAGATACTAAAACGCTGCCATCTTTATCGTTACGGTAAAATTCTACGTGTTTCATATGGGTTCCTCCTTCGGGGCTTGGCCCCTTAATAATTATTTTTCTTTATGTGCTCATAATAGACTAAATCGGTACGCTTGTCAATAATGGAGAATAATTATTCTTTATTATTTTTTCTTGATATCCAGCTCAATGCTGTGCGGGTCTTTCTTTAGGGCCTTCATCCGTTCCCGCGTCGTCCGGCTGGCACCGCCCCATTTGAGGACCAGTCCACCGTTTACACTCCACGTCGACGTCATATTGGAGCCGGACCGCCTTGTCAATTCGCCCCAGACGGAATTCCCCTTCCCCAAAGACAGGGACGTCCCAAAAGTCATGTCATACCAGGTGTAATGGCTGGAACCGACATCGGCCGTCTGGGGTGCCTGGCCATCGCCATGGAGACTGCCCGTCGTAGTCCCATTCATTTCCCGCTGAACGCCAAAGCGGCCATAGAGCAGGCCGGCATGGCCGTTGACGCTATACGATTTGCCGGCCATAATGCCCAGGCGTCCGGTGACATAGGGTTTATTCCCGGACCGATAGGTCACGTCGTCTCCGCTGACCGTGTAAGGGAAGACATAACTCAGGGACAGGCCGGCCTGGGGTTCCCAAAAGAATTGCTTGGGCAAGAGACGCGTTTCATAATAGCGTATACCAGCAGCGATCAGCCAGTTCCGGTAGTTGACCAAATCGCTATTCCCATCGGCATCGCTATAAGAGACAGTATGCTGCAACTGGGACAGGCGGATGACGGCATCACCGTGACGGTCGTGCTTATCGCCCCATTCCATGGCAAAACCGCCGCCATATTCCTTGATAGAGTCAGACCCGCCACCATAGGGCTGGCTTCCTGCCTGACCATTAGTATATACATTCGACGTGCTCATCGTATAAAAAGCGCCCTGATGCAGGGTCCCGCCCCAACGGGCCATGGCATGCGGCGAATCATAACCGATGAGGGTCGCACTGTAGTCCTGGCTGAAAGACAGGCTGCCGTAATCGGGAAAGGTATAGCTGCGATAATCGGTCTTGACCCACCAGCCCGTATCTTCTGACGGTTCGGCCAAGTCTTTATAAGAAGCGAAACGATTATCATCGCTGCGCCGCCAGAAAAGGTCCGACGCCATTTCATAAAAAGAAGCCGTCCCAGCCTGTGTCGCTGCCAAAGACCGGCCGGCAGACGACCAGTCCGCCGTTCCTGCAGCAGCTGCTCCGGCCGGACAGACCAGGAGCGAAAAAGCGATTATCCAATTACGCAAACCAGGCAGACTGAATTTCATAAAAACCTCCTTCGAGGACTTATGTTTCCGTCCTTACTAAATCATAATGGCGGCAGCCCTGTTCTTCACGGCAGCACAGGACACCGTGGTCGACGAGATATTCAATATGGGCCAGCGTTTCCCCCAGGGCGAACCATTTCTGCGTCGGCGGAAAGTCCTTCCACTGCTTGCCGCGCATGGACCAGGTCATATGTGGGGCGATGTCGTAGGCCGTGCTGTGCGGATAGAGCCCTGCCAGATGGCAGATTTCCGCCAGGCGTCGGTCGTGATGGGCCACGATTTCGTCGATGCGGCCGGCAATGGACGTATCGCCTTCACGGTGTCCCGGCAGAGCCAGTCGGACGGGGAGTTCCCGCACTTTCTGTAAACTTTCGAGATAGCGTTGCAGGGCCTGTTTCATATGATACCAGACCTGGATGTTCGGCGTAATGTCGAAGAGGATGTGGTCACTGGTAAAGAAGACTTCTTCTTTCGGCAGGTACAGGCAGCACAGGCCCGGCGTATGGCCCGGCGTGTGAATGACCTGTAAATCGCAGCCGGCCAGGTGGAGGCAGTCGCCGTCATGGACAGGGTTCACCGGGAAATGCGGGTCTGGCGAAAAGGTCCGGGCCTGATTGGAGAACTGCGTCTTGATTTCGGCCGGCGGCATGCCTTCGCGCATGAAGTTATCTTCAGCCGCTTTCCACGTCGAACCGTCTTCGGAATCGACGAGGTACTGGTAATCGACGGGATGCATGTAAATAGGACAGCCGGCCTGGGCAAAGAGGCCGACGAGACCGCTGTGGTCAGCGTGGAGATGAGTGATGAACAGGGACGTATCAGATTGTAAACGGATGTCCAGTTCTTGTAAACCCTGGCACAAGGCGCGTTTACATTCAGGACGGTTAAAGCCCGTGTCGATGACTAGATTGCCAGACACTCCTTTGATGACATAGGCGTTGAGATACTGCAGGGGATTGTCAGGCAAATCGACGCGGATACGGTATATATCGGGATGAGAATGAACTTGTTGGATCATGGGACCTCCTTTTAAAGGAATCAGGCGGGCCGCCCTCTGGGACGGCCCTACGAATAAAGGCCTTTAAATTTAAAACCATTCACTAAAAACTACAGACTGCAAACTTACTACTCAAAAAGAGGCTGTCAGATGACAGCCTCTTTTCTCATTTCTTCTTTTTAGGATTATAGCGGTTCATGCCTTTGTCGACGCCCAGGCTCAGGCAGCCTTCGATAGCTGTCGCTGCGTCTTCAATGCCCTGCTGGTAGGCTTCACGGAGTTCTTCCGGAAAAGGAGTCAGGACGTGGTCGACGACGTCATGGTGCGGCAAGGGCCGGCCGATGCCGACGCGGAAACGGGTGAAATCGGTACAGCCGTTGGCAAACAGGCTCTTGATGCCGTTATGTCCGCCATCGCTGCCGCTCTTGCGGATGCGCAGACGGCCGACGGCCAAGTCCATATCGTCATAGGCGACGTAGACATCGGGCTGATCGATTTTATACCAGCGCATGAGCGGGCCGACGGCGCGGCCGCTTTCATTCATGTACGTCTGCGGCTTGACCAGGATGATCTTTTCGCCGTTCACCGTGGTCTGGGCCACGAGGGCGTCCATCTTATCCTGCCACAAGGTCACGTTCCAGCGCTTGGCTAATTCATCGACGACACGGAAACCCGTGTTGTGTTTCGATTCTTCATATTGGCGGCCCGGATTGCCCAGGCCTACGATCATATGCACGACAGGTCCCTTATTTGTCGAAGAGACGGCTTACGGAAACGTCGTGGAAGATGCGCATGATAGCTTCGCCGAGGAGCGGTGCGACCGAAAGGACTTTGATCTTATCGATCTGTTTTTCCTGCGGCAAAGGAATGGTATTGGTGATGATCAGTTCGGAAATGACTGATTTCTGGATGCGTTCGACAGCCGGGTCGGTGAGGACAGCGTGAGCGCAGGCAGCGAAGACACGGGAAGCACCCATTTCTTTCAGGGCTTTCGCGCCACCGCACAAGGAACCAGCCGTATCAACGATATCGTCGACGAGGATGCAGGTCTTGCCTTTGATGTCGCCGATGATGTTCATGACTTCAGCAACGCCCGGACGGGGACGGCGTTTTTCGATGATGGCGATAGGTGCATTGACGCGGTCAGCCAGATCGCGGGCACGCGTTACGCCACCGAGGTCAGGAGATACGACGACGATGTCGCCCATATCCGTTTCTTCTTTTTTCTGATTGATGTATTTGGCAATGATGGAAGCCGAGCCGAGGTGATCGACAGGGATGTCGAAGAAGCCCTGGATCTGGCCGGCATGCAAGTCCATGGTAACGACGCGGGTAATGCCGGCTGTCGTCATCAAATCAGCAACCAGTTTGGATGTAATCGGTTCACGGCCGCGGGTCTTGCGGTCCTGACGTGCATAACCATAATACGGAACAACGGCGGTAATGTGTTTAGCCGAAGCGCGTTTGAGGGCATCTGCCATGATGAGCAGTTCCATCAGGGTGTCATTGGCCGGCTGACAAGTCGGCTGGATGACGAATACGTCCTTACCGCGGACACTTTCGTCGATCATGACCTGGATTTCACCGTTGTTGAATTTGCCAACAAAGGCTTTGCCCAGTTCCAAACCGAGGTAATCGGCAATTTCCCTGGCCAATTCCGGATTGGCATTCCCCGTAAAAATCTTCAGCTTTTTCCCGTCTTCGTAACTCATAGTGAGCCTCCCTGTATAAGTAGTGATTAATTGTTATTTTTTATATGTATCTTCCTTGACCCAGCCTTCAATGTTGCGCTGCCGTGCCCGGGCAACGGATAAGGCTTTGGCCGGAATATCTTTGGTAATCGTCGAACCGGCGCCGACATAGGCATAGTCGCCGACTTTGACCGGTGCGACGAGGTTGCTGTTGCAGCCTACGAAGGCATGGTCGCCAATGATCGTGCGGTGTTTGATCTTGCCGTCGTAATTGACAGTGATCGTCCCGCAGCCGATATTGACACCACTGCCGACATCGCTGTCGCCGATGTAGCTGAGGTGCGGCAGTTTCGTGCCATCGCCGACGGTGGAGTTCTTGACTTCCATATAGTTGCCGACTTTGACCTGATTGCCGATGACCGTATTGGGCCGGAAATGGACGAACGGGCCGATTTCACAGCCGTTCTTGATTTCGCAGTCATGAGCATACATGAACTGGACATGGTCGTCATCGCCCATCTTGACGTTAGTCATGCGGACGTACGGGCCGACCTGGCAGCCTTCGCCGATGACCGTATCGCCTTCGAGGATCGTCCCCGGATAAAGGACGGTGTCGCGGCCGACGGTGACCGTCGTGTCTACATAGGTGTTATTCGGATCGATGATGGAAACGCCATCGGTCATGAGTTCATCCAGTTTACGCTGGCGCAGGACCCGTTCGGCTTCGGCCATCTGCTGACGCGAGTTTACACCGAGTGTTTCCGCATAGGACGGCGCAGCAAAGGCACTGACGACTTTGCCTGCCGATACGAGCATGCCGATGATATCGGTCAGATAGTATTCACCTTGCGCGTTGTCATTGGTGACGTTGTGAAGCATATCCCACAAGAGAGACATATCAAAGCAGTAAATGCCGGCGTTTACTTCGTCGACTGCCAGTTCTTCCGGCGTGCCGTCTTTCTGTTCGACGATTTTGACGACCTGCCCTTTTTCATCGCGGATGACGCGGCCGTAACCGGTCGGATCCGGCATATGTGCCGTCAGGACCGTCGCTGCAGCGCCGCTCTGTTCATGGCAGTCGATAAGGGCTGTAAACGTTTCCTTCGTGACCAGCGGCGTATCGCCACAGGTTACGAGGAGGGTGCCAGCTTCCCCCTGGAGCAGCGGTTCTGCCTGCAGGACAGCATGGCCTGTGCCGAGCTGTTCTTTCTGCATGACAGTTTCGGCCTGATCACCGAGGTAATCCCGGACCGTTTCACCGCCAAACCCGACGACGACGACCTGGCGCTGCGTCCCGGCTGCTTTGACAGCCCGCAGTACCTGTTCGACCATCGGGACGCCGCCGACTTTGTGCAAAACCTTGGGGAACTTCGACTTCATACGCGTCCCCTTGCCGGCAGCGAGGATAAGTGCAATAGTATTTTTCATCCAGTTATAGCCTCCCTGAATTCCATAACTATATAATGTCCATTTAAGGATAACACAAAACGGGGCGAAAAAAAAGAGGCTGTCACATAAAGACGCCTCTTTTATCAAACAAGCTCGTATTAACCTAATACATAGACAACGACATCACGACGGCCGAAGTCGAGGGCTTCGCTGGTCGAATCCATGGCCAGGTCGATGCGGTCACCGACGATAGCTCCGCCCGTATCGGCAGCTACGGCATAGCCATAGCCTTCAATGTAGAGCTGCGAGCCGAGGGGAATGACATCGGGGTCGACGGCAACCATGCCGCGCTGGAGATACTGTCCCGTTGCCGTGTAGCCATCACCGCCGCCATCTTCAGCGGTGTAAGCCGTAGCTTCCATGACAAGACGACGCTGACAGCCTTCCGTCGAAGACGATTCTTCAGGGATCGGACGGCCACTGGCTTCCGACAGGGCTTCCATGGTCTGGGAGCCGACGACGCCGTCTGCCGTGAGGCCGTGGTCAGCCTGGAACTGTTCGACAGCAGCTTCTGTCGAGGGACCAAAATCACCATCAGCACTACCGGACAGATAGCCCGTATCCTGAAGCATATATTGAACGCTCTGTACGACAGAGCCACTCATACCCATTTGAACGCTAGCACAAGCCAGGGATGTAAACGCGAACATGCAGATTGTTGTCATTAATATCAGTATACGATTTCTCAAAAAACCACCTCTTTGAACGAACACAATATCAAGTACGTCCTGAATTATAACAAACTTCCCACTATAAGTCAAAAAAATTAATAATTATAATCTGTTTTTGATGCATTTATTCTTTATTCTGTACACCGTTTAAACAGCGTATGTCCGTTAATGCTCAACTTCGAGATGTATTTTTTAGTACCTGGTACTAGTTTTTTATAATTATTATGCATTTTTACCTATTTTAGCTCTTCGTCTTCTCCACAATATTTCTTATGGATTCAGCCCCTTCTATGGAATCGGTGAGGACGTAAATGAAGTCTCCTGCCCGCAGACACGTATCGTCATCAGGGATGATATCTCCACTGCCGCGCTTGATGTCGACGATGACCGTATGGGCCGGCCAGGCAATGCGGCCGACATATTTCCCATCGGCCTGACTGCCGCTGGATACGGTCAGTTCCAGGAGATTACGCCGTTCTTCCGACGATAAGACGGGCTTATTCTTGGCCAGGTTCCGCTGCAATAAAGCTTCATAAATCGGTTCGCCCTGGCAGAGCTGAGCTACGACCAGTGCGACCAATGACGCCGTACAGAGGACAAGCAGGTGCTCATAAGAGCTGGTCATTTCCATGATGAGAATGGTTCCCGTCACCGGTGACTGAACAGAGGCCGCAAAAAAGGCGGCCATGGAGATGACGACGATGTTGGACAAGTAATACGAAGAAATGAGTCCCAAGCGGACAAAGACGATGCCCGTAATGCCGCCTGTCAGCGCGCCCAGGACCAGCATGGGCAGGAAAAAGCCGCCAGGGACGCCGCAGCCATAGCTGACCAGGGTGAAGAGGAACTTCCCGATGAGAAGGCCGGCAAAGAGTTTCAGCGATAAGGGCAGGGTATAGAGGCTGTTGACCAGGTCGTTGCCGCCGCCCAGGACTTCCGGGAAGACATAGCCCAAGATGCCGGCCATGCACAAGGCAAAGGCAATGCGCATATAATTATTGCGAAAGACAGGTAAATCATAGAAATAATGAATATTCAGCAAACCCTTGTTGAAGACGACGCCGGCCAAGCCAATAATGATTCCCAGAATGACCACGAGCCACATGTAGCGCAGGGGAAACGGCGGCAGCATGCCGAAATGGAAGACCGGCGCCCGGCCGAAGACGTAGCGGCTGACCATGGTCGCCAGCAGGGCCGCTGCCATGGACGGCGCCAGGACGACGCCGGAAAAATTGCGGTGCAGTTCTTCCAGGGCGAACATGACGCCGGCCAAGGGCGCATTAAAGGCCGCCGCCAGACCGGCACTGGCACCGGCCGTGATGAGGTAGCGTTCTTCCATGCGCGTCCGCCCCAAGGCCCGGCTCAGGCCCTGAGCCGTCACGGCGCCGATCTGGATGGACGGCCCTTCGCGGCCCAGGGACAGGCCCAGGCCGATGCCGACGATGCCACCGATGAGCTTGACCCAGAGAATGCGCAGCCAGCGCATGCGGATGGCCCCCAAGATGACGCCTTTTACCTGGGGGATGCCGCTGCCGCCGGCATTGGGTTCATAAATCCCCAGGCGCCATAAGAGCAGGGCCGCCGCCAATAAGACGCCGAACCAGGACAGGTTCAGGAGTACGCCGCCGCTGGCTAGGACGTTGGCATAGATCCATTGGCGCCAGACCGTCCCCATTTCCAGGCCCCAGCGAAAAAAGCTGATAACCGTTCCTGATAATATCCCGACGACGATGCCTTCAAAAAAAAGGCGCAGGCGGAACCGAGGCCAATGGTCGAGGGCCCGCAGAGCCGCTTCTAACTGTGTATCGACATGCATATCTTTCACAATCCTTTCTATTCATATGTCCAAATTATATCATAGTCCCGTAACTTTCGCAGGTTCCTGATGGTATCCCCTATTATAGTATTATAGAGAAGGCGAAATATAAGTTTTCGTAAATTTTTCGCAAGCATTTCCTAAAAATCGTTGCTATTTAAAGAATGACTCATTATGATAGAAACAACACATCGATAGGAGTCCTGTCCATGAATCAGCCATCTTTCCATTTCCCAAAAAGCCCGCGGGCCAAGGCCATCGCCTTTGGCCTCATCTTTCTCCTGACTTGTATAGCCATTTATCTCTATAGCCATTCCAGTGCCGTCCCAAAAGTAAAAGGCACGGCCCAGAACGTGTCGGTCACGGCGTATACCGTGACCCGCCAGGATATGAAGCGCAAGATTTCCCTGTCCGGCCAGACCGTTCCCGTCGCCCAGGTCGACATTTCCACGAAATACGCCGGTAAAATCGCCGATGTCGCCGTCAACCTCGGCGATGTCGTCGCGCCGGGCCAGGTCCTGCTCATCCAGGATACGGTCGACACGAACCTGACCCTCAATCAGGATAAAGCAGCCCTGGAACAGGCCGTCGCCGATTCCAAGGCTGCGGAATCGCAATTCGGCTCAGACCTGCAAAAAGCAGAAGTCGAATACGACACGGCCAAGATGAATTACAACCGCTATGCCGTCCTGAAAAACGAAGGCGCCATTTCCCAGCAGGAACTGGATACAGCCTATCAGGCCCTGATCGTCGCCAAATCGGCCCTGGACAACCTGGAGTCGCAGAATGTCGGCGACGTCCCGGCCAGTGTGGCCAGTAAATATGCCGCCCAGGCCAAAGCCGGCTATACCGTCGACAGCCTGACCCAGCAGCTCGACGACATGACCCTGCGGGCCCCGCGGGTCGGCGTCGTCACCTACCGCAACGCCGAAGTCGGCGCCATGGCCGCGGCCAACACGAAAGTCATGACCATTACCGATACGAGCGGCGTATACATCGACTGTTCCCTGTCCGAAGCCGACGTCGCCGCCATCCAGCAGGGGATGCCCGTCAGCGTATCCATCGAGTCCCTGGCCCAGGACTACGACGGCTATATTACCTACGTCAGCCCGGCCATGGACGATACGACCAAGACCTACGTCGTCCGCATCACCCTGGCCCAGCCGGACGCGAAGCTGCGCGGCGGCATGTTCGCCCAGTCGTCCATCGACGTCCTGCAGAAACCGGATACCCTGTTCATCCCCAAAGACGCCTTGACGGAACAGGATGGGAAGGCTCAGGTCTGCGTCATCAGGCCTGACGATACGATTGAACTCCGCACGGTCACGACGGGCCTGCGCAACGACGATTATATCGAAATCACGGACGGCCTCGATGACGGTGACGTCATCGCCACAACCAACTTGGCCCGCCTCAAAGACGGTACGACCGTATCCATCGAAGAAAGGCAGTGACCGTCATGAATTTGACTAAGTTTTCTATCGACCGCCCTATCGGCATCACTATGGTCATCGCCTTCTTCGTCGTCCTCGGCCTGTTCAGTTTCTACCGCATCGGCGTTGAACTGCTGCCGGCCTTGAACACACCGTACGTCACCGTGTCCATTTCCTACCCCGGTGCCAATGCCGATTCCGTCGAACAGCAGGTCGTCAAGCCTGCCGAAGACGCTCTGTCTTCTGTGTCTAATTTAAAACATATGACGTCGACGGCATCGTACGGCCAGGCCCGGATTACGCTGGAGCTTGATTTTTCGGCCAATGCCGATGCGGCAGCCATTGACGCTACGAAAAAAATCAATGCCATCCGCGGCAGCCTGCCTGACGATATCGACGAGCCAGTCGTCATCAAGCGCGACGTCAACGCGACGCCGATCATGTACGTCGCCGTCCAATCTTCCCACTCCCTGGACGATATCTACAGCAAGACAGAAAATGATTTCCAAGATGTCCTCCAGCAGGCCGATGGCGTCTCGGAAATCGAGCTCAACGGCGGCCGTGATAAGGAAATCGCCGTCGAAATCGACAAGGACAAGCTCATCCACTACGATATGACCCTGGCAGAAGTCGTCAAAGCCTTGAAAGCGGAAAACGTCCTCATGCCGTCGGGGACGATTTATTCGTCAGGCACGACGACGGACGTCCGCGTCAAAGCCCAGTACGCCGATGAAAGCGAACTGTCCCAAATCCAGGTCACCAATGCCAAGGGTGCCAAGATTCCCATTACGGCGGTCGCCTCCATCAAGCGCCAGGACCAGCGAGTCACGCGTTATGCCCGTGTCAACGGCGACGATGCTGTCGTCATGGCCATTTACAAGAACAGCGACGCCAACGTCGTCAACACGGTCGACAATGTGACCAAAAAGCTGGACGAACTGCGCCAGGACAATCCGGACTATACCTTTACCATTACCAATGAATCGGCTTCGTATATCCGCAATTCCCTGCACAATACCCTGCAGACCCTCATCGAAGGCCTGTGCACGACAGGGCTGGTCCTGTTCTTCTTCCTCCGGGGCTGGCGATCGACGCTGGCCGTCATGATTGCCATTCCGACATCCCTGATTTCTACTTTTTTTGCCATGTACCTGGCCGGCTTCACCTTTAACATGATGTCCCTCATGGGCATGGCCCTGTGCATCGGCATCCTCGTCGACGACTCGATTGTCGTATTGGAAAACATCCACCGCCACCTCATGCAGGGCGAAGCACCAAAATCAGCAGCCCTTCACGGCCGGTCGGAAATTGGCATGGCTGCTGTCGCCATCACCCTCTGCGATGTCGTCGTTTTCCTGCCTATTGCCTTCATGACGGGCATGGTCGGCCAGTATTTCAAACAGTTCGGCCTGACCATCGTCTTTGCCACACTCTTTTCCCTCTTCGTTTCCTTTACGCTGACGCCGATGCTGGCATCGCGCCTGTTCCGCCTGGGCCTGAAAATCCCGGACAAACCGATTTGGCATAAAATGGACGCCATCGAAGAAAGCGCCCGCAACCACTATACGTCTATCCTGACCTGGAGCCTGGATCACGCCAAAAAGCTGGTCATCCCCGTCCTGGTCCTGTTTATCGCCGCAGCGGCCCTGATCCCGACGGGCCTGGTCGGTTCGGAATTCATGCCCCAGACTGACGAAAGCAGTTTCCGCATCACCGTCGAACTGCCGACCAATGCCAATCTGACGCGGACGGATAAAGTAGCGCGCCAGCTCGAAGATTACTTGAAGACGGTCCCGGAAGTCACGTACTATACGTCGATGATCGGCGGCAAGAGCCTGAACCAGGCCAATATCCAGGTAACGCTGAAAGACCGGCGCGACCGGTCGCGGACGATATGGCAAGTCACCAACGACGTGCGCCGCTTTGCTGCGGACCACATCTATGACGGCGACGTCCGGGTCAAAGAAGCCCAGGCTTCCGTATCCGGGACGACAGGCGGCTTCGGCGGCGGTTCAGGCAACCTTCGCCTGGAACTGCGCGGCAAGGACAGCGAGGCCCTGCTGGCCCAGTCACGGGCTATCGAACAGATGATGAAGACCGACATCGCCGGCCTGCGCGACATCAGCAGCTCCTACCAGGACGGCATGCCCGAATACCAGCTCGTCGTCGACCGTAATAAGCTGAAACAATACGGCACGTCCCTGAGCGATCTGAACGACACCTTTTCCAATGCCATCAGCGGCCAGAAAGCCGGCGTCCTGGCCAATGACGCCAAAAACGACAACAACGACACGGATATCTACGTCCGCCTCAAAGGGGCCGACGCCTTCCGCCTGTCCGACTTGGAAACGATTCCCCTCAACGCCAACGGCCACATCATTTACATCGCCGACGTAGCCAAGGTCCAGGCCGGGACAGGACCGGTGACGATCCGCCGGACCGACAAGGAACGGAGCATCACCCTCGGCGGCTCGCCTCAGGGACGGCCGCTGAACGAGGTCATCCAGGACGTGGCGAATCACCTGAACGCCATGGACCTGCACGGCGTGACTTTCCGCTTCACCGGCCAGGCCGACCAGATGACGACGACCTTCACGGACTTGGGCGAAGCCCTGCTCCTGTCGCTCATCCTGATATTCATGATCCTGGCCATCCTCTATGAATCGGTCAAGACGCCATTCATCCGCATGTTCTCGCTGCCCCTGGGCCTCATCGGCTCCCTGTTCCTGCTCTTCTTGACCAATAATACGCTGAACCTCTATTCCCTTATCGGCATCCTGGTCATGGATGGCCTGGTCGCCAAGAATGGGACGCTCCTCCTGGACTATACGCTGACCCTCATGCACGAACAGGGCCTGGACCCGCGCAGCGCCGTCATCCAGGCCGGCCGCGTCCGGCTGCGTCCTATCTTCATGACCACCCTGACCATGGTCGTCGGCATGCTGCCTACGGCCCTGTCCATGACGGCCGGGGCGGAAACGCGGGCCAGTATGGCCGTCGTCGTCATCGGCGGCCTGCTGACATCGACAGTCTTCACACTGGTCATTATCCCGATTCTTTTCGTCTTCATGGAAAAGCACAGCCTGTTCCGACGAAAGAGTGCCTAAAAAAAGTCCTGCCCTGGTGGCAGGATTTTTTGTTTTATTATAG
>OGWX01001125.1_pt1 | contig 18325 bp, 13 predicted proteins | sample 1576151 | NCBI WGS metagenome assembly OGWX01 (sample SAMEA3541591, study PRJEB24748) | human gut metagenome | biome: human gut; feature: human-associated habitat; material: faeces | place: China | collected 2012
TCGAGATCCCCGAGGAGCTGCGCGACAACTTGGCGCTGTTCCTGCGCCTGGAGCGCCGTGTGCTTAGCGAGTATGATCCCGAGATCGCGGACCTGTTCGACAAGATCCTGACGGCCGAGATTGTGGCCAATGCCGGAAACCCCGGCGCCCGTGCTGCCGACGAGTCCGTCGACGAGCAGGGCGTGCCCACCGCCGACGAGCCTACTGCTGTGGCGTTTCGTGAGGTCGTCGATCTGATTGACAGCCTGCCGCTCGATAAGCAGCAGGTTATTGTCCGCGCCTTTACGAGCTTCTTCCATCTGGCAAACCTGTCGGAGGAGAACTACCGCGTGGCGCAGCTGCGCGAGCGCGAGGCAGGTGCGTCGACCGATACCGAGGTCGATCCCGCCAACGAACTCACCGTCGCCTATCACCAGTTGGTAAACGAGATGGGTGTCGAGGGCGCCAACGAGCTGCTCGACAAGCTCGAGTTCCACCCTGTCTTTACCGCACATCCCACCGAGGCCCGTCGTAAGGCCGTCGAGGGCAAGATTCGCCGTATCTCCAACCTGCTGGAGGAGCGTCCCCGCCTGGGCGGCTCCGACCTGGTGGAGAACGAGCGCCATATGCTGCAGGAGATCGACGCCCTGGTGCGTACGAGCCCCATCGCGCTCAAGAAGCCCACGCCGGTCGAGGAAGCCGATACCATCATCGACATCTTCGATAACACGCTGTTCGACGTCATCCCCGTCATCTATCGTCGCTTTGACGACTGGGTGCTGGGCGACAAGGCCGGTACCGTGCCGCCGCTGTGCCCGGCGTTCTTCCATCCCGGCAGCTGGATCGGTTCCGACCGCGACGGTAACCCCAACGTCACCGCCAAGGTGAGCCGTGAGGTCGCCGCCAAGTACTTCACTCACATGGTGCTCAAGCTCGAGGACAAGTGCCGCCGCATCGGCCGCAACCTCACGCTCGAGGCCACCTACAGCAAGCCTTCTGCTGAACTCATCAACCTGTGGAACCATCAGGTCGAGATGAGCCCTCGGTACACGGCCCGCGCCGAGCTGATCTCCGAGCACGAGCCGCATCGCGCCGTCATGCTCGTCATGGCAGACCGACTCAACGCCACCGTGCGCCGTATCACCGATACCATGTATCACAGCGCCGATGAGTTCCTGGATGACCTGCGTGTCGTTCAGCGCTCCCTGGCCGCCTGCGGTGCCGTCCGTGCTGCCTACGGCCCGGTCCAGACCATCATCTGGCAGGTCGAGTCCTTCGGCTTCCATATGGTCGAGATGGAGTTCCGTCAGCACTCCGTGGTGCATGCCCGCGCCCTCAAGGATATCCACGAGAACGGTATCCATGGCGACCTGCAGCCCATGACGCGCGAGGTCATCGATACCTTCCGTGCCATCGGTTCCATCCAAAAGCGCTACGGCAAGAAGATGGCGCACCGCTACATCATCTCGTTCACCAAGAGCGCCCAGCATGTGGCCGACGTCTTTGAGCTTGCCCACCTGTCCTTTGCACACGAGGAGGATGTCCCCGAGCTCGACGTGATCCCGCTGTTTGAGCAGCTCGAGGACCTCGAGGGCTGCGTCGACGTGCTCGACCAGATGCTTACGCTGCCCGTGGTGCAAAAGCGCCTTGCCCAGACCAACCGCCGCATGGAGGTCATGCTGGGCTACTCCGACTCCTCCAAGGATGCCGGTCCTACCACGGCCATGCTCGCGCTGCACTCCGCGCAGGAGCGCATTGCCAAGTGGGCCGAGAAAAACGATATCGATCTGGTGCTCATGCACGGTCGCGGCGGTGCCGTGGGCCGTGGCGGCGGTCCGGCCAACAAGGCCGTGCTGGCGCAGCCCAAGGGTTCGGTCAAATGCTTCTTTAAGCTCACCGAGCAGGGCGAGGTCATCTTTGCCCGTTACGGCAACCGCACGCTGGCTCAGCGCCATGTTGAGTCCGTTGCCGCCGCAACGCTTTTGCAGTCGGCTCCGAGCGTCGAGAAGACCAACACCGAGACCACGCAGAAGTTCTGGGATATGGCCGAGAAGCTCAACGCAGTAAGCCATGAGCGCTATCTGGACCTGCTGAACACTGAGGACTTTACACCGTGGTTCTCGACCGTGACGCCGCTGACCGAGGTCGGTCTGCTGCCGATTGGCTCGCGCCCGGCCAAGCGCGGTCTGGGTGCCAAGTCGCTCGACGACCTGCGTACCATTCCGTGGATCTTCAGCTGGAGCCAGGCGCGCATTAACCTGGCCGCTTGGTACGGCCTGGGCACCGCCTGCGAGCAGTTTGGCGACCTTGACCAGCTCAAGGCTGCCTACCAGGAGTGGCCGTTCTTCCGCACCTTTATCGACAACATCGAGATGTCGATCGCCAAGACCGACCAGCGCATCGCCAAGATGTACCTGCACCTGGGCGATCGCCAGGATTTGTCCGAGAAGGTCTTCACCGAGATGCAGCTCACGCGTAAGTGGGTTCTTGCCATCGTCGGTGACGAATGGCCGCTGCAGCGCCGCCGTGTGCTCGGCTGCGCCGTCCGTGTGCGTAATCCCTACGTCGACGCCCTGTCCATCGCTCAGGTCCGCGCCCTTCGCGAGGTGCGTATGAACCAGGACGAGATGGCAGAGGAGAAGAAGGCCGAGTACATGAGCCTGATTCTTTCGACTGTGACCGGCGTCTCGGCAGGATTGCAGAACACGGGGTAATCGATAGCCCTGTGGCTCTCACCGGGACCCGACGGGTTTCCCTCTGAATGCGTCCTCGCACTTGAAGCCCCCTTATCCTGCTCCTTCGGAGCTGCGGATAAGGGGGCTTCGTGCTGCGGAATGCATTCAGAGGGAAACCCGTCGGGTCCCTTCGTCCTCGGTCTTCGGGGATTGGGGCTGAAGGGAATAAAGCGCGCTTCGCGCTTAGTGTGGAGTGCGGCGAGGGCTTCTTGCGTCCTGCGGAGTGTGCCTAAAAGTAAACTAATGGCGGGCCCTACGATGTCCGGTCTTCGGCGGATTACTGCTGGGGAAAGATAGCGCGCTTCGCGCACTTTGATGGGGCTTCGTGCTGTGGAATGCATTCAGAGGGAAACCCATCGGGTCCCTTCGTCCTCGGTCTTCAGGGATTAAAGTTGAGGAGAAGAATGGCGCGCTTCGCGCGTTTTGGAGGGGGTCTATCCTGGTGGCGCATTTGGCGCTTCTCGCCTTACGACTGTTCCGGCCGTAGTCCCGTTTGGGGTCGCGGCCGTTTTGTTGTGGGTCAAATATGAACGTTGTGTTAATGAGTCGGTGGACGGTGGTGTTTTTCGGTGAGCGGCGTATCCTTCCAACGGTTTATCTAGTGTGTCAGTTGAAAGGAAGAGGGCGCTCATCATTGTTTGAATGTGAACTGCCGTTTGACCACAAAACGTTGCATCTGGAGCTCGAGGATAAGAACTTCGCGGGTGTGATGGAAGGTCATCAAAACGAGTTTAAGACCACGAAATCGCAGGAAAAGCTAGTAGAGGAGTCGCTTGCCAACCCTTATGGCTCGCCTTCGCTCGAGGAGCTTTGTGCTGGCAAGAAGGATATTGTCATCATTAGCTCCGATCATACGCGTCCCGTTCCCTCGCGTGTGACGATGCCTATTCTGCTGCATCACATCCACTCCGCTGCGCCTGAGGCGCGCGTTCGCATTCTGGTTGCTACGGGTATGCACCGTCCGTCGACGCACGAGGAGCTCGTCAACAAGTATGGCGAGGAGATCGTTGCCAACGAGGAAATCGTTATGCACGTCGCGACTGACGACAGCATGATGAAAAAGATCGGCACCCTGCCTTCTGGTGGCGAGTGCATCATCAACAAGATTGCTGCCGATTGCGATCTGCTGCTTGCCGAGGGCTTCATTGAGCCGCACTTCTTTGCCGGTTTCTCTGGCAGCCGCAAGTCCGTCCTGCCTGGCATCGCCAGCTACAAGACCATCATGTACAACCACAACGGCCAGTTTGTGAACGATTCCCATTCGCGCGCCGGCAACCTGTGCCACAACCACGTGAGCGAGGACATGTTTGCCGCCGCTGAGATGGCCCACCTTGCCTTTGTGCTCAACGTGGTGCTCAACGGCAAGCACGAGGTCATTGGCTCCTTTGCCGGCGACATCCACAAGGCGCACGAGGCTGGCTGCGAGTTCGTGAAGAGCCTTGCCGGCGTTGAGCCCGTCGAGTGCGAGATCGCCATCACCACCAACGGCGGCTACCCGCTCGACCAGAATATCTACCAGGCCGTGAAGGGCATGTGCGCTGCCGAGGCCACGCTTCCCGAGGGTGGCGTGATTATCGATGTCGCTGGTTGTGCCGACGGTCACGGCGGCGAGGGCTTCTATCACAACATCGCCGACAACGATCCGGCGGAGTTTGAGCGCGCCTGCATCGATCGTCCCAAGGACGAGACCCTGCCCGACCAGTGGACGAGCCAGATTTTCGCTCGCATCCTGGCACATCACCCCGTGATCATGGTTACCGACCTGTGCGATCACCAGATGCTCAAGGATATGCACATGACGCCGGTCAACACCCTCGAGGAGGCGCTCAAGCTCGCCTTTGAGATGAAGGGTGCCGACGCCAAGGTCGCCGTCATCCCCGATGGCCTGGGTGTTGTCGTCGCACAGCACTAGTGCGCGGCTTAAACGAATCGTTTGTAACCGATAAGAAAGATAAGGTTTTATGCTTACCAAACTCCTCTGCGAATTCGGCGCGACGGCCCTCATGATCGTCTTTGGCGTGGGCGTGCACTGCGATACCGTGCTCAAAGGCACCAAGTATCAGGGCTCCGGTCACATGTTTGCCATCACCACTTGGTCTTTTGGCATCTCGGTCTGCCTGTTTGTCTTTGGCGGCGCCGTGTGCATGAACCCGGCTATGGTGCTTGCCCAGTGCATCGTCGGCTTGGTGCCGTGGGGCAACTGCATCCCCTTTATGCTTGCCGATATGCTCGGCGGCTTTGTGGGTGCCGTAATCGCTTGGTTTATGTATGCCGATGAGTTCAAGGCTTCCGAGGGCGTCGTCGACCCCATTGCCCAGCGCAACATTTTCTCGACCAACCCCACCACCGAGGGTACCAACTATGCCCGTAACTTCTTCTGCGAGGCTATCTGCACCTTTGTGTTCATCAGCGCCATCCTTGCTGCCGCTAGCCGCGCCGGCGAGAACGTTCTGATGCTCGCAATCTGCGTCGGTCTGATCGTTTGGGCCGTTGGCATGGGCATGGGCGGCATCACCGGCTTCGCCATGAACCAGGCGCGTGACCTTGGTCCTCGCATGGCCTATCAGGTGCTGCCGATCAAGAACAAGGCTGACAACAACTGGAAGTACGGCCTGCTCGTTCCTGGCATCGCGCCGTTTGTCGGTGCCGCTCTGGCCGCACTGTTTGTGCACGGTTTCTTGGGCATGTTCTAGTCCGCGCAATTGATATAACGTCCGGTCACGGCACAAGTTAACTTCCCGCCGCGTCCTCGGACATGCAAGAAGCCCCCGCTGCGCACTTCGTGCGGCGGGGGCTTCTTGCGTCCTGCGGAATGCGGCGGGAAGTTAACTTGTGCCGTGACCTGCGGGAATCCGGGTTCGTTCGTGCAAGCAACCAACATATATATCTGAATTTGGATGTGGTGGGCACTTTGTTGTTAGGCGCTTTGAGGTGCGAGTGACACTTTGGGATGCGTGGCGCCTTGGCGTGGGGCGGTGCTTTGGGATGAGCTTCTTACTTAGTTGAAGAGGGGTTTTATGGCTGATAGGTAGTCTTTGGCTACGTCCTCTTTTGGGGCTTGGAAGTTATGCCAGGCCCACCATTGGACCATTCCTACGAAGCTTGAGGCTATGTGGTGTAGTAGGAAGCTTCGGTCCATGGTAGCGGCGGGGCCGTTTGGGTCGGTAGGGACGGTTTCGGCTGCTCGTGACATGATGGTCTTGCGTAAGCAGTCAGCGAAGACGCGTGAGCCGGCGCCGGCTACGAGGGCTCGGACGCCCTGGCGGCGCTCCCAGAGGTTGTTGAGGATATGCTCGACTTGTACGAGCGGATCATCGAGCGGTGTGCCATCGTCGTCGAGGGCGTGGGTGCAGATGTCGCTCACGAGTTCGGACAGTAGGTCATCTTTGCTCTTGAAGAGGCCGTAGAACGTGGCCCGACCCACATGGGCGCGAGCGATGATGTCGCCGACGGTGATCTTGCCGTAGTCCTCCTCGCGCAGGAGCTCGGAAAACGCCGCGACGATGGCGGCGCGGCTTTTTGCCTTGCGGGCATCCATGGCTATGCATCCACGTGAACGAGCAGGCAGCGGAGCGTGCCGGAGCAGCCCTCGTAAGGGCGCTTGCCGGCGCCGTAGCCGACGGCCTCGATGCGGTAACGGACCGGAAGGTGCTCGGACGTGCGTAGCGCGGCGACGATGGCGGCACCCGTGGGCGTCACGAGCTCGCCGGCGACCGGTGCCGGCGTGAGAGCGATATTGCCCGCCTGGCACAGGTTGACGACAGCGGGGACGGGAATGGGCATGAGACCGTGGGCACAGCGGATGGTACCGTGACCCTCGGAGAGCGACTCGACCACGATGTCCTCAATGCCAAGGTCATCGAGGCAGATGGCGACAGAGCAGACGTCGACGATGGAGTCGACGGCGCCCACCTCGTGGAACATGACGGTCTCGGGCGTCTTGCCGTGAGCCTTGGCCTCGGCGGCGGCGAGCGCGGTAAAGATGGCGATCGCGCGACGCTTGGCGCCATCGCTTAGCTGCGAGCCATCGATGATGGCGGTGACGTCCGCCAAAGAACGGTGGTGATGGCCGTGGGCGTGATGGTGACCCTCGTGGCCATGACCGTGGGCCTCATGGTCATGCTCGTGGCAGTGCTCGTGTTCATGCTCGCCATGATCATGATGGTGGTGCTCATGCTCGTGCGTGTGCTCGGCAGGCGCTTCGTTGCCGTAGAGCCAGGCCATGTCGTGGTCGTGGTTCTCGAGCTCCTCTGCCAGCTGAACGTCAAAGTCGCAGGCGTCGATGCCATGCTTGTTTGCGCGTGTAACGGCAATCTCAAAGCCGTCGACCGGCAGCGTGGCGAGCTGCTCGCGCAGATGCTTCTCGCTGGCGCCCAGGTCGAGCAGGGCCGCGACGGTCATATCGCCGCTGATGCCCGAGGTGCCGTCGATGATAAGCGTGTGGTGATGGTTGGACATGAAATGCTCCTTAGCGGGCGCAGGACGTGCCGGCGCTCAGATGATTGATAAGACTTGCCTGGTAGGCGGCACCAAAGCCGTTATCGATATTGACGACCGAAACGCCGCTGGCGCAGGAGTTGAGCATGGCGAGCAGCGCGGCAACGCCGCCAAAGTTCGCGCCATAGCCCACGCTGGTGGGGACGGCGATGACCGGACAGCTCACCAGGCCGCCGATAACGCTCGCCAGGGCTCCCTCCATGCCGGCGATGGCAATAACTACCTGCGCTTGGGCAAGTTCTTCGGCATGCGCGAGCAGGCGGTGCAGGCCGGCGACACCTACGTCGTAGAGGCGGTCGACCTCGTTGCCATAGAATTCGGCCGTCAACGCAGCTTCTTGGGCGACGGGTAAGTCGCTCGTGCCGGCGCAGGCGACGACAATGCGTCCGTTGCCGGTGGGGGAGGGCTTGCCGCCCACGAGGGCGAGCTGTGCGTCCGGGATATATCCCAGGTCGATGCCGTTGTCGAGGAGCTCCGAGGTACGGGTTGCCTTCTCGGCATCCAAGCGTGTGACCAGGATGCGCTCCTGGCCGGCATCGAGTAATGCTTTGATAATGGCGGCAATTTGCTCGGCGGTTTTACCGGCGCCGTAGACAACCTCGCCGGCCCCCTGGCGTACCCCGCGCGAAAGATCGAGTTGCGCAAAGCCCAGATCGGCGGTCGGCGCTGTCTGGATGCGCGTGAGGGCGGCGGCCGGTGTGACTGTTCCGCCGGCAACATCGCTCAGCAATTGCTCAAGATCTCGCTTATCCATATATGTTCCCTTCGACGGCGCAAAGTCTAGCACTCAAAAGGGAGTTTCCGAACATTAGAACAAAATTGTTCGGAAACTAGACATAGAGGATTTAATTCTGTTGTTAGATGGATCGGCTAGTCGCGCAGGATGATGTCCATGGCGAGCATCAGGTTGCGCTCGTCGATGGCAAACGGAGCAGCCTCGCGCGTCTTGGGCTTGGCACAAAATGCGATGCCGGCGCCCGCGGCCTGGATCATGGGGATGTCGTTGGCTCCGTCGCCGATCGCCACGGTATGGGCCATATCGACACCGCACTCAACTGCCCAGTCCAGCAGCTGGATAAGCTTGGACTCCTTGGTCACAATGTCTGCCGCCAGCTTGCCGGTGAGCTTGCCGCCTACGACCTCCAGGCGGTTGGCCAGGCAAAAGTCGATACCCGCGGCAACCACGATCTTATCGGCGACCTCGTGGAAGCCGCCGCTCACCACGCCGACCTTCCAGCCCTTGCTGTGCGCCGCGCGCACAAGCTCCAGTGCGCCGGGGGTAAACGTCACGCGCTCAAAGGTGCGCTCGAACACGCTCTCGTCCAGGCCGGCGAGCAGCCCAACGCGCTCCTCGAGCGCCTGCTTAAAGTCGAGCTCGCCGCGCATGGCGCGTTCGGTGATCTGTGCCACCTGCTCGCCCACGCCGGCCTCTTCGCCCAACAGGTCGATGACCTCCTGGTTGATGAGCGTGGAGTCGATATCCATAACGATGAGGCGTGCAGTCATGTTGGGCCTTTCCAAGTGCAGTTGTATTGGGGCACATTGTCGCACGTGACGAGCGCGGGCGGGTGTCACGGCGCGTCAATTGTTTCGTCTCCGTCAAGTCTTTGGGCAGGAGCCACTTTTTCGCGGCACATCGACGCGAGTGCGATAAGATAGAACGCCATGTCTGGCTGCGCGGTTTACGCAGGCTGGGCAAATCTGTACGACGCCGCCCGGAACGACACGGGGCGGCACAGATCCATAAAGGAGGATCACTGGTATGAGCCAGACCCGTCCCATCGATGAGCATTCCATGCACACCCGTACCTGCGGCGAGCTTCGCTTCGAGAACGTGGGCGAAGAGGTCACCCTCACCGGTTGGGTGAGCCGTCGCCGCGACCACGGCGGCCTTATCTTCTGCGACCTTCGCGACCGTGAGGGCATCACGCAGCTTACCTTCGACCCCGAGCACTCCGACGGCGACGCCTTTAAGATCGCCGAGACCATGCGTCCCGAGTGGCCCATCAAGATTCACGGCGTCGTGCGCGCCCGTGGCGAGGAGACCACCAACACCAAGCTCGCCACCGGCGAGATCGAGGTCCTGACCGACCACGCCGAGGTGCTCAATACGTCCGTCACCCCGCCGTTCCAGATCGAGGACGGCATCGAGACCAGCGAGGACACCCGTCTGCGCTATCGCTATCTGGACCTCCGTCGTCCCGAGATGATGGCCAACCTCAAGCTGCGCTCCGACTTTACCTTTGCCATTCGCGAGGCGCTGCACAACCGTGAGTTCATGGAGGTCGAGACGCCCTCCCTGTTCAAGTCCACGCCCGAGGGCGCCCGCGACTTCATCGTCCCCAGCCGCATCCAGCCGGGCAACTTCTACGCCCTGCCGCAGTCCCCGCAGCTCCTGAAGCAGCTGCTTATGGTCGGTGGCGTCGAGCGCTACTATCAGGTTGCCAAGTGCTTCCGCGACGAGGACTTGCGTGCCGATCGTCAGCCCGAGTTCACCCAGGTCGATATCGAGATGTCCTTCGTGGACCAGAACGACGTTATGAGCGCGCTCGAAGAGGTTCTTGCCGATGCCTTCGGCCGCATGGGTGTCGAGATGCCCACGCCGCTGCGTCGCATGAACTACTGGGAGGCCATGGACACCTATGGCTCCGACAAGCCCGATACCCGCTATGGCATGCACTTGGTCGACCTGACCGACATCTTCGCCAACTCCAAGTTCAAGGTCTTTGCGACTGCCGCGAACGAGGAGGGCTCTGTCGTCAAGGCCATCAACGCCAAGGGCGCCGGTGCCTGGGCTCGCGCCAAGATCGATAAGCTTGCCGGCGTGGCTTCCACGTTTGGCGCCAAGGGCCTGGCCTGGATTGCATTCCGCGAGGACGGCTCCATCAACAGCCCCATCGTCAAGTTCTTCTCGGACGAGGAGATGGCCGCCCTGCGCGAGCGCATGGACGTCGAGCCCGGCGACCTTGTGATGTTCGCCGCCGGCCCGCGCCTGCTCTCCGACGAGATCCTGGGCGGCATGCGTTCCCACATGGCTAACGCGCTCGAGATCAAGCGCGAGGGCCACGACTTCCTGTGGGTCGTCAACTTCCCGCTGTTCCACTGGGACGAGGACCGCAAGGCTTACGCTGCCGAGCACCAGCCCTTCACCCTGCCGACCGAGACCGACATCGCCAAGATCGAGGCCAATCCGTTGGCAGCCGGTTCTTGCACCTACGACTTTGTCATGGACGGCTTTGAGGCCGGTGGCGGCGGTATGCGTATCCACAACGCCGAGATGCAGATGTCCATGCTCAAGCTCCTGGGCTTTACCGAGGAGCGCGCCGAGTCTCAGTTTGGCTTCCTCATGGAGGCGCTCAAGTTTGGTGCGCCCCCGATGGGCGGTTTCGCTCTGGGCCTGGACCGCGTGTGCATGCTGCTCACCGGTTCCGACTCCATCCGCGACGTCATGGCGTTCCCCAAGACGGCCAGCGGCTCCGACCTCATGTCGGGCGCCCCGAGTGCCGTTAGCGGCGCCCAGCTCAAGGACGTCAGCCTGCGCCTGATGTAGGCAAGCGGCTACATATTGCCCGTAACGAGGGAAGGACACGTGCCTTCCCTCGTTTTTTATACGCCGAGATTGTGAGGGCATGGGATGACCGGGCGTTGCGGAAAGTGCGTCCCGGAATCTGCGTCCAGAACGGGTCGCGCTTTCCCAAAAGGGGGGGGTCCTCTGGGAAAGCGCGACCCAGAATTCGGCAAAATAATGGGACACAGTTTCCGCTTGAGCGGTCTAACGGAAACTGTGCCCCAGAATGAGCGCTCAAAACGGGGCAGGCTTTCCGCAACAACTGTCTGGCGAAAAGCCCGGCCCAGTTTCCTACAGCGAGTCTCTCTGAACGAGCTGCATGTGCATCACGGAGGTGGTGGGCTCGGCGCCCTTGATCATGTCGAGCGCAATGTTGGCGGCCATGTGGCCTTCTTCGCGCAGGGGCTGGCGGACGGTCGTGAGTGCGGGGACGCAGCGCGCCGCAATCTCGTGATCGTCGAAGCCGACGACAGAAACGTCCGCCGGAACGGATAGGCCTGCCTCGTTGAGTGCGGTGATGACGCCAGCCGCGATACGGTCCGATCCGCAGAGCACGCCATCGAAAGCAATCTCGCGCGCGAGGATCTGGTGCATGGCCTGATAGCCGTCTCCGCTGTTCCAGCCGGTATAGATAACGTTTGCGCCTGGGAGGTCTTCGCCCAGGACGGTGCGGTAGCCGCGCAGGCGGTCGACAACAGCGGGGTTGTCTTGCGGTCCCAACACGGCGACGATATCTTTGCGCCCGCGATCTTTCATAGCGAGTGCCGCAAAGCGTCCACCCTCTTCGTCGTCAGAGTAGACTGTCGAGAACACATCGCGATAGGGGTGGCCCTCGAGCTGGCCGCACAACACGGTGGGTACGCCCAGCTCGCGCAGCACCTCGAGCAGCTCGCTGCCCTTGTAAGGGGAGACGTCGATCACGGCGTCGAACGAGCGGCGCTCAAAGTGCTCGCGTGCGCGGTTGCGCTCATGCGTAGAAGACGCCTGCAAGATAACGGGCAGATAGGACGACTCCGACAGTTCCTCGGTAATGCCGCTCAAAAATTCGCTATAGGTGGGGTCGCTGAAGAGCTCACTCAGGGGCTCGGTCACGAGCACGGCGATGATTTCCGTGCGCCCGACAGCGAGCGCTCGGCCGCGAGCGTTGGGGACAAAATTGACTTTCTTGGCCGCCGCACGGACGCGCTTTTTGGTTTCCTCGCTAATGCGGGGCGAATCGTTGAGGGCGCGCGATGCCGTGGAGCGCGACACGCCGGCAGCTGCGGCAACCTCGGCAAGCGTAGGTGCGGTGCGAACTGGCTGGGTCATGGCGTCTCCTGGAAAATGCGGTCGATGTTGTCACTGATACGGGCTGGTGCGGATACAGCTTACTATAGTGCACCTGAACAGCGTTCATGATATCCGGTGACAGGTGTCGTTTTGCAACCAAGCCGCAATCGAATACGTCTCGTGTGGGTGAGATATCAGCGGGCGTGGCGGTTGCCTACGAGCTTAAGAACGATGTTTTGCGTTGAGTTTCGATATTCAGGGTGACATAAGTGTCGCGGTTGTACAACCGGTTGCACCGTTAATCCGGCCAAATCGACCGTTCAGCGGACAACCGGTTGCACAGTTTTTTGCATCGCCCGTAAGATAAGGACAACCGGTTGCACAAGAATCACTACGATGACGAAGGAGCATCACCATGGACGCCATTAACGATTGGGAAAACCAAGCGCTCACCCACAGGAACCGCCTGGCACCCCATGCGTACTTTATGGGTTATGAGACCGCCGATCTCGCTGCTACGTACAGCCGCGAGCTGTCGCGCGGGTTTGTCCAGCTGTCTGGCTCGTGGCAGTTCCGCCTCTTTGAGGGGCCTGCTGCCGTCTCCAACGAGGAGCTCTCCACGTACAAGTCCGAGTGGGATCACGTGGAGGTTCCGCACCTGTGGCAGGTAGACGGCTATGGCAACCTTGCCTATACCGACGAGGGTTTCCCGTTTCCGGTGGATCAGCCGTTCGTTCCCTCCGACGACCCCACGGGCGTCTACCAGCGCATCGTCAACCTTCCCGCCGTTCCTGCCGGCGCCCGCGAGATCATTCGCTTCGACGGCATCGAGAGCTATGGCGAGCTGTACGTCAACGGCCAGTTTATCGGCATGACCAAGGGTTCGCGCCTGTCTGCCGAGTTCGACGTGACCAACGCGCTCGTCGAGGGCGACAACCTGTTTGCGGTCAAGGTCCTGCAGTACAGCGATGGCAGCTATATCGAGGACCAGGATATGTGGTGGGCCTCGGGCATCTTCCGCGATGTGTACCTTATGCAGCGTCCCGCCGCGCACCTGGTCGACTTTAGGTTCCGCACGCACCGCGAGGGCGATGCCGCTCTGATCACGCTCGAGACGGTGGCCGAGGGCGCTACCCGCGTCGTGTTTACGCTCAGCGATGGCGAGAACGTGGTCACTACGGGCGAGTGCGTCGACGGCCATGCCGAGTGCAGCGTTGCCGATGCCCACTTCTGGAACCCCGAGGACCCCTTCCTCTATGACCTTACGTTTGAGGTCTACGACGGTGACGAGGTCAGCGAGTACGTTCCGCATCGCCAGGGCCTTGCCGAGGTGACGGTCGAGGGCAATCATATCTACCTCAACGGCACCTACTTTAAGATGCATGGCGTCAACCGCCACGATCACGACGATCACAAGGGCCGCGCCGTGGGCCTCGATCGCATGCGCCGTGACCTGGAGCTCATGAAGCGACACAACATCAACGCGGTGCGCACCTCTCACTATGCCAATGACCCGCGCTTCTACGAGCTGTGCGATGAGTATGGCATCATGTTGGTCGCCGAGACCGATATGGAGAGTCACGGCTTCGAGAATATCGGCAATATCGCCCTGGTCACCGACGACCCGGCATGGGAGCCGGCCTACGTCGACCGCATTGAGCGCCTGGTGATGCAGGAGCGCAACCACGCCTGCATCATTATGTGGTCGATGGGCAACGAGAGCGGCTATGGCTGCAACATCCGCGCGATGTACGCCAAGGCTCACGAGTTCGACGGTCGTCCGGTCCACTACGAGGAGGACCGCAACGCCGATACCGTCGATGTCATTTCCACGATGTACTCCCGTGTGTCGCAGATGAACGACTTTGGTGAGCATCCCTTCCCCAAGCCGCGCATCAACTGCGAGTACGGCCACTCCATGGGCAATGGCCCCGGAGGCCTGTCCGAGTACCAGGAGGTCTTCGATCGCTGGGATTGCATCCAAGGCCAGTTTATCTGGGAATGGTGCGACCACGGTTTGGCTGCTGTGACCGAGGACGGCGTTGCCTACGACATGTATGGCGGCGACAATGGCGATTACCCCAACAACAGCAACTTCTGCATCGATGGCATGGTGTTCCCTTGGCAGCAGCCGAGCCCGGGCCTTACCGAGTACGGCCAGGTCATCTGCCCGGTTCGCATGGCCTACGATGCCGAGGCAGGCGAGCTGACCGTCACGAACAAGCGCTGGTTTACTACCCTCGAGGATGTCTGCCTGTCGGCGGAGACCCTGGTAGACGGCGATGTAGTGTGCCGCAAGACGCTTATGCCCGGCGCGGTGGCTCCCGGCGAATCCGTCCAGCTGCCACTGGTGATTCGCGAGGCCGCGGTAGGCGAGACCCTGCTGACCGTGTGCGCCTACACCATGGCGGCTCACGCCTGGTGCGAGCCGATGTTCCAGCTGGGCGCAAGCCAGTTTGCCATCGCAAACCATCCGGCGCCGGCCATCGCCGCCCCCGCTCGTCCTGAGCTTACGGTCGAGGAGACCGAGCAGGAGATCCGCATTCACTCCCTCAACGGTGAGCTGACCTTCAACAAAGTTAACGGTACCGTGAGCGAGTGGAAGGCATCCGGCCGCGATGTCATGGCTTCTGGCCCCCAGGTTGGTTTTTGGCATCCGCTCGTCGATAACCACGCCCAGGAGTATGACTCCCTGTGGAAGGACAACTTCATCGATGTGATGCAGACGTCTACCCGCAAGGTTTCTTGGAAGCAGGATGGCAATGCGGTCGTCGTTACCGTGAGCCAGCGTATCGCTCCTCCCGTCCGCGCGTTCGGCATGCGCGTCGAGCTCGTCTACACCGTGCTTCCGAGCGGTCGCGTCGACCTCAAGGTTTCCGGCGAGCCCTACGGCGATTACTCGGATATCATCCCGCGCATCGGCATCTCCTTCGAGGTCCCCGGTTGCAATCGTGCCGTCGAGTGGTATGGCCACGGCCCGGGCGAGAACTATCCGGACTCGCTGCGCGCCAACCCGGTCGGTCATTACCGCACTACGGTCGACGACATGTTTACGCCCTACGTTATGCCTCAGGACTGCGCCAACCGTGAGGGTACCCGCTGGGTTGCCCTGCGCTCCAGTCACGGTGACGGCGTGTTGGTGACTCGTCCGGCTGATGCCGCCTCCAACCCGTTCTCGTTCTCGGCATGGCCCTATAGCTGCGAGGCAATCGATAACGCCAAGCACGTCTACGACCTTGTCAAGGGCGATACGGTCACGGTCAACATCAACGACCAGCTGCTCGGCCTTGGTTCGAACTCTTGGGGTTCCGAGGTACTCGATTCCTACCGCACCCGTTTTGAGAGCTTCAGCTTTGAGGTGTCCCTGCGACCGCTGACGTCTGCCGATCTGGCTCAGGCGCTGGCACCCATTAAGGAGGCATAAGTCATGCATGTCTTTAACTCGCGCGCCGATTTCGACGCTCAGATGAAGTCTGTCAAGAAGTGGATGCGCACCGGCCAGGCGCTCGATGGTGTTGCCGACCTGCAGCACGACGTGGCGTACTCCATCGGCGACTCGTTGGTGTACTGGTGGGTGAACGCCCACGAGGCAGCTACCGCCGATCTGGTCGGTCACCGTCGCTACCATGCCGTGCTCGCCCCGCTCGATGGCGACCTGACCGTCGAGGTGGCTTCCAAGACGGATCTTACCTGCACGCGCGCCTACAGCGATATCGACGATCGCGAGCGCTTTGAGGGTACGGGGGAGACCGTGACGATTCCCGCCGGCGGCGTTGCCGTCGTCGAGATCGACGAGGCCTACCGTGTCGTGGCCGATTCCGCGGATCCCCGCGTCGTGGTACTGCACGTGACGGTTGAAGGTTATTCCTTCCCCAACAAGTAGTATTCGTCCGTTTGGACGTTTGCTTCGCGCCGTTAAGGGGGATGGCTTTGTTGACTCCCTTTTCCCCATTCCCCTTAGCAGGTGCGCCGTCCACGATTGCGCTTGCAGTCCGGACGGTTTTAGATGAGATATAACGGATGATTGGGAGGGCTTATGAGCTCTGAAAAACGAGGAACGATCGGTTCGTTCGCTCTGCTGGGCATGACGGTCGCCGCCGTGTTCGGTATCAAGAACATCATCAACAACAACGCGGCCATCGGCTTGGCAGCTGCGCCGTCGTTCTTCTTCGCCACGCTTTTGTACTTTGTCCCCTATACCCTGGTTACCTCTGAGTTCGTCGGCCTCAACAGGGACTCCGAGTCTGGCGTGTACGCATGGGTTAAGACCTCGATGGGTGGTCGCTGGGCGTTCCTGACGGCATTTAGCTACTGGTTCGTTAACCTGTTCTACTTTGCGTCCGTCCTGCCCAACGTCATCATCTACGCGAGCTACGTGTTCTTTGGTGCCAATGCCGAGCTCTCGCAGCTGTGGATCACCATTATCGAGATCGTCGTCTTTGCTATCGCCACGTGGGTTTCGACCAAGGGCGCTAAGTGGATCGGCTCCATTTCCTCCTTCGGCTCGACCGCGGCTCTCGGCCTGACTGCCGTGTTCATCTTGCTGTCCCTGGCTGCTGCCTTTGGCGGCGTCGAGTTCGCTACGGCTCCTACCCCCGCTAACATGGCTCCCGACACGACCAACTTCGCAACTATGTGGGGCTTCTTCGGTACGCTTGCCTGGATCATCCAGGGCGTTGGCGGCGCTGAGTCTGTCGGCGTGTTCCTTAACGACCTTAAGGGTGGCGTCAAGGCCTTCGTGCGCACCGTCGTTATCGCCGGCCTGACCATCGGCCTTCTGTATGCAGGCGCTTCGCTGCTGGTCAACCTGTTCATTCCCGAGGGCGGCGTTGCCATCTCCACCGGTATCTTCGACGTATTCGGCGCTGTCTTTGCCCACTTTGGCATTCCCATGGAAGTGTCCACGCGCGTCATTGGCCTGATCCTTCTCGCTGCCACGCTGGGCTCCCTCATGATGTGGACCTCTGCTCCCATCAAGGTCTTCTTCACCGAGATCCCCAAGGGCGTCTTTGGTAGCAAGATCGTCGAGCTCAACGAGCACGGCATTCCTGCCCGCGCTGCCTGGCTGCAGTTTGCCATCGTCGTCCCCATCCTGATCATCCCGGCCCTGGGCTCCGGCAACCTAGACGACCTGCTCATGATCGTCACCAACATGACGGCTGCCACCGCTCTGCTCCCGCCGCTGCTGATCCTGCTTGCCTACTTTATGCTGCGCAAGAACTTCGACGCTGCTCCCCGTGGCTTCCGCATGGGTTCGCGTACCTTTGGCCTGGCCATTGCTGCATTCCTGCTTGTGGTCTTCTGCTTCGTGCTTATCTGCGGCACCATCCCGCTCGATCAGCCTCTGTGGCTGACACTGGTCTACAACGTTGGCGGTGTAGTTATCTTCCTGGGCCTTGCCGTGATGTGGTACAACCGCTACATCAACCGCCTGCGCGAGACCGATCCCGAGGCTGCCGAGAGCGAGCTTCGCCCCTCCGTCCTCGACATGATGGAGTAGCGGCTAGGATTAATCTGCGGCTGTGGAATAAATCGATTCCCTTTCCTAAGGAGGGGCCTTACGAGGCCCCTCCTTTTGTGTTTTGGGACATGGTTTTGGACCCCGTGGTCAAAAAATGCCAAATATGAGTACTGTTGCAAAATAGGTGTCATATTTTTCGGCCCGTTCTGAGCGAAAATGGGCTCAAAATCAATTTATCTAACCCCCTTTAAAGGGCGTTTGACGGCTTTCAACCTCTTCGAATCGCTCAAAGTAGGCACTTTGCTCTCGATTTTGCTGCTACTAAATTGGTGACAGTACTCATATTTGCCACTTTTTGCCCACGAGGTGTTCAGAGGAGCTCTCGACAAGCATCTAACGCTACAATAACTACCACGTGGCTGGGTTTGCCGGCCAAATGTGCGATGCCGCGGGAGGGGACATGGTCGAGTTTACAAAGACGATTAAAGATCCGTTGGGACTACATGCCCGCCCGGTTGCGCTGCTCTATGACATCATTGCCAAGCATCGTAGCGACGTGTCAGTCAGTATCGGCGATCGCCACACCGACGGCCGCGACGTTATGGGCCTCATGGCCCTCTACGGTGAGTGCGGCGAGGATATCGTGTTCCGCGTTTCGGGCGTAGACGAGGCCTCGTGTGTCACGTCGATCAGAAACCTCTCGCTCTAAACGAACAAGGTGACAAAGGGACAGTCCCTTTGTCACATTTATTAAAGGCTTTAGCCTGTGCGGGGCGCGCAGCGCGCCGCATCAGAAACCACCCGCTATGCGGGTGG
>OGWX01001140.1_pt1 | contig 18141 bp, 18 predicted proteins | sample 1576151 | NCBI WGS metagenome assembly OGWX01 (sample SAMEA3541591, study PRJEB24748) | human gut metagenome | biome: human gut; feature: human-associated habitat; material: faeces | place: China | collected 2012
CCGGGCCGGCCAGCTGCACGCCCAGTGCACCGGCGCAGGCGCTTTCGGTCTGGGCGCTGTTGGGGCTGGCGTGGTTGCGCCGGTCCCGCCGCCAGATGCGCCATGCGCCCTTGGCATCGTTGCCGGTAAAGGCCGCAGCGGCCACCCACAAAAGGGCGGCAATGCGGCTGGGGATGTAGTTGGCCACATCGTCCAGCTTCGCGGCTGCACGGCCAAAATAAAGGTACTTCTCGTTCTTGTAGCCCAGCATGCTGTCCATGGTATTGATAGCCTTGTAGGTCAGCGCCAGCGGTGCCCCGCCGATGAGCATATACAGCAGCGGCGCAATGACACCGTCGCTGGCATTTTCGGCCACCGTTTCCACCGCGGCCTTGGTCACGCCCTCGGCGGTCAGGTCCTGGGTGTCGCGGCCCACGATGCGGCTCACAGCTTTGCGAGCGGCGGGCAGGTCGTTTTTAATAAGCTGAGCGTACACATTTGTGCTCTCCTGCGCAAGGCCCCTTGCCGCCAGCGCCTGCCCGCACCAGAACATCTGCACCGCAAGGCCCAGCCACGGGCTGAGCTTTGCCGCCGCCAGACACACAAGGCTCGTGACCAGAAAGGTGCCCACCGGCAGGCAGAACGCCGTCACGGCACCGCCCAGCAGCTCGCCCTGCGGGGTGCCGGGCAGGCGGGCGCGCAGGAACTTTTCCAGCCGGGAAATGCATCTTCCCATAAGCACCACCGGGTGCGGCAGCCACGCCGGGTCGCCGAAGAGCGCGTCCAGCACAAAACCGCCGACAACTGCCTGAAGGATCATGCCCTGCTCTCCTTTGTGTACTGGACGGTCTTTACGAGATACAGCAGATGCTTTTCCGTCCAGTCCTTTGCATCCAGCACAAAGCCGCCCGCGTTGGGCCCGCACCATGCGTAATAGTCCCTGTGGGGGACGGCAAACCGCTCCATGGCGGCCATCTGGGTGCCGCCGTGGGCCAGAATGACCAGCCGTTCTTCGCCTGCGGCAAGGGCTTTATCGATCAGCTCTGCCACGGTGCGGCAGATGCGGTCTGAAAAATCCGTCTTGCGCTCTCCATCCGGGCAGGGGCTTTCGCAGTTGGCCTTCACCCATGCCTGATACTCGGGGTCCTTTTCCATCTCGATGAAATTGCGGCCCTCAAAGCTGCCAAAGCACATCTCTTTCAGGCCGTCCACCGGCACAAGCTTTGCCTCCGGGAACAGGATGCGCGCCGTCTGGCTGGTGCGCTGCAAGGTGGAAACATAGACCACATCGGGGTCAAAATCTGCCCGGCGCAGCTGGGCAGCGCCTTCGGGTGAGAGCGGGATATCGCGCTGGCCCTGATAACGCTTCTGGGCGTTGTATTCCGTCTGGCCATGACGCAGAAGATAGATCAGCATTGAGATAATTCTCCTTTCAAAACCGTGGGGATGCCGCAGAACATCTGCACCACGCATTCGGCCCGTGCGGCCAGCAGGCAGGCAAGCCTGCCCGCCGCCTCGCGGTCGGCGCGCTGTTTGACATCCATCGGCACAACACCGCCGCCTACCTCGGTGGCGATGAGGATATCGTATTCATGGGCAAGCTTGTCTGCCAAGGCAGGCAGGTCGGCGGCATCGGCAGCCAATACCTGCACGTCCGAAAGACGCTTGCCGGGAAGTGTTTGCGCAAAGGTGCGCTTGCCGCTGTAGAGCGGCCCGGTAATAAAGATCATAGCAGCCCTCCCCACTGGCAGGCACACAGCGCCGCCAGCATCCAGAGCTCGGCCTTTTGCAAAAACCACCCGGCAAGGTCGCCGGTGATGCCGCCGAACTGTTTCCGGCTCACGGCATGGTAACACCAGAGCACCGCCAGCGCTGCCAGCACCAGCGCCCAGCCGCCCAGCGCCGCCATACCCACGCACAGCACTGCGGCCAGCACCGCCAGCACCCGGCGCACCACAGTTTTGTCTGCTGCAGTGGCAAAGGTGTGTGCAAGACCGGTGTTTTTTGCCATGGGGAACGATGCCACCGCAAGGCCCGAAAGCGCCCGTTCCAGCACCAGTGCCAGAACCCACAGCACACCCACGCTGGGTGTAAAACTCACACAGGTGCACAGGGCAAAATAGGCCAGAAAATAGCTGCACAGCCGGATGACCGCAAAGGCACCGCAGTGGGGGTCTTTTAATATTTCCAGCTTCTTTTCTCGGTCGCCGTAGCTGGAAAGGGCATCGCAGGTGTCGGCGTAGCCGTCCAGATGGATGCCGCCGGTGATCCATACCGGGATCAGCGCAAAGCCTGCCGCCTTGGCAAGGCCCGGCAGGGGCAGCACCCCGCACACGCACCATGCCGCCCCAATCACGACACCAATGAGCGGGAAGGCGCACATGGCATAACGCATATTCTTTTCGTTCCATTCGAACTGCGGCACCGGGATGGCCGAAAACATGGCAAAGGCCACCGCAATGGTCTGCAAAACGATCATTTTTCCACTCCTTTATAGTACACGGGGATGCCGCATACCACCCGCACCACCGCATCTGCCCGGGCGGCAAAGGCATTGTTCACCTGCGCCAGTGCCAGCAGATAGCGGCCTGTGTCACCGGCATAGTCGGCCCCGCCGCTGAACACCTCGTTGGAAACAACGATGAGGTTTTCGCACTGGGCTGCAAGGCTTTCCAGCCCGTGCAGGATGGCTTTGGCCGCGTTTTCCCCTGCTCCCGCCGGGTCGTACAGCTCGTTGGCCGCAAGGTTGCCCAGGTCTTCCAGCAAGGCGGTGCCCCGCGCAGGCAGACGCACATTGTCCAGATGCAAGGGACACTCCACCGTTTCAAACTGCTTTGCGGCCCGCATTTTGCGGTGCTTTTCTACCCGGGCGGCACACTCGGCATCCCACACCTGCATGGTGGCAAGATAGTAGCGGGGGCCGGTGGTTTTCAGCACAAGGCTCTCGGCGTATTCACTTTTGCCGCTGGCCGCGCCGCCCAGGACCAGCGTCAACATTGGGGCGTATACGGCGCAATGCCGCCCTCCGCAAAGGAGTAGCACCCGCCGTATACGGCCAGCGCCATATCCCACAGCGGGATGCTGGCCACCGCGCCGGTGCCCTCGCCCAGATGCAGCCCCGCCGTAATGATGGGTGCCTTGCCCAGTGCTTCCAGCACGATGCGCGCGGCAGGCTCTGCCGAGCAGTGGCTTGCAAACACAGCCTTTGCCGCCGCCGGGCACAGCCGCACGGCGCACAGCGCGGCCACTCCGCTGATAAAGCCATCTGCCAGCACTGGCACGCCGGCCAGTGCACCGCCCAGAAACACACCGCACAGGCCCGCGATATCAAAGCCGCCAAGCTTGGAAAGCACATCCAATGTGTCTTCCGGGTCCGGCTCATTGCAAAGGATGCCGCGGCAGATGGCATCCACCTTACGGGCAAGCCCTTCGTCCGAGAGGCCCGCACCGCGCCCAGTCATAAGCTCCACGGGCTGGCCCAGCAGCACTGCCGCCACCGCGCTGGAGGTGGTGGTATTGCCAATGCCCATTTCACCGGTGGCGATGAGCCTGTAGCCATCCTCTGCCAGTTCCCGGGCAAGGGCAATGCCCTCCCCAACGGCCTGCACGGCCTCGGCCCGGCTCATGGCAGGGCCTTGGGTAAAATCCGCCGTGCCTGCGGCAATGCGGCAGCTGCGCACGCCGGGCACCGGTTCGCCTGCCATGCCCATATCCACGGGCAGAACATCGCAGTGGGCCGTGCGGGCCATCTGGCACACACTGGTGCGCCGCATGGCAAGGTTTTCGGCCACGGCACGGGTCACTTCCTGCCCGGTCTGGCTCACGCCCTGCGCCACCACGCCGTTATCCGCGCAGAGCACCACCACCACCCGGCGGGAAAGATCAAGCTCCGCACTGCCGGTAAGGGCGGCGGCATCCTCCAGCATGGTCTCCAGCCGGCCCAACCCGCCCAGAGGCTTTGCAAGGCTGGCCCAGTGGGCGTGTGCCGCCGCACGGGCGGCTTCGTTGGCCGGGGTGATACCCGCCAAAAGTGCATTCAGTTCCGTTTCGGTCATTTTGGTCATCCTTTTGTTTTGCTGTATCGTTCTGCCGCGCGCACAAAGCGGCCCGGCAGGGGCGTGCCCGCCCAGTATAAATGCGGGAACCCCGCATAGAAATTCTCGTTTGCAAAGCCGCATTCCCACTGCATTTTTTCGTTTTTGCAGGCAGTAAATGCAGTGCCGTTTGCGGTGGAATCCCAGTGGTGGAATTCGTGGATGGGCAGCGTTTCTCCGGCGCAGAAGAGCATACTGTCCGCCTTGGCGGTCATTTCGGCATAGCCAAAGCGCACCAGCCTTCCCACCCGGATGCCATCGCCCGGCAGAACGTCTGCCATGGGCCACGCCTTACCGTCGGCATCCTCAAGGCTCCGGCCCAGATACAAAAAGCCGCCGCATTCGGCCGCTGTGGGCAGGCCCGCCTGCACGGCCTGCCGGATGGAAGCCATCATGGTTTTGTTTTCACTCAGAGTTTTGGCGTACAGCTCCGGGTAGCCGCCGGGCAGATACAGCCCGCCTATATTTTCCGGCAAAACCGCATCCTGCACCGGGCTGAAAAGCACAAGCTCCGCCCCGGCATCCCGCAGTGCGTCCAGCGTTTCGGCATAGGTAAAGCAGAACGCCTCGTCCTTTGCCACCGCAATGCGGACGGATGTGGGTGCAGCTGCTCCCGGCAAAGCTTCCGGCGCAGGCTTTTCGGTCAGCACGGCAAGGCGCTGCCAATCCAGTACCAGTGCATCGGCCAGCAGGGCGATCTTTTCCTGCAGGTCGGCAATTTCATCTGCAGTCTTCAGGCCGAGGTGTCGGCTTTCTACCGCTGCCTGCGGCAAATGGGGCAGATAACCCAGCACCGGCAGGCCGGTCTCCCTTTCCAGCAGGGCCTTGAGCATTTTATACAGCTTTTCGGAACAATCATTGAGCAGGATGCCCGAAACATGGCTGTTTTTGCGGAAGTTCACAAGGCCCTGAATTTGCGCGGCCAGCGTCACGCTGGCACCCTTGGGCTGTACCACCAGCAGCACCGGCAGGCCCAGCGTATCCGCCAGTTCCCAAGCGCTGGCACGGGTGGTCAGGCCCTGACCATCATAAAAGCCCATAGCGCCCTCGCACACGGCGGCACCATGCCCGGCGGCATAGCGGGCAAAAATGGCCCGCACCATATCCCTGTTGGAAAGAAACAGATCCAGATTGTGGCTGTCCACCTGCAGAGCCGAGCGGTGGAACATGGGGTCGATGTAGTCCGGCCCGCTTTTGAACGCACAGGGGTCGGCCCCGCGCTTTTTTAGCGCCGCCAGCACTGCGCAGGCAACAGTGGTCTTGCCGCTGCCGGAAGAAGGCGCGGCGATGAGGAATTGCATCATTTGCGTGTACCCGTAATGAGGAAGATGGGGTTATTGGCCATGAGCAGGTGCAGTCGGCCAGCCGGTTTTGTGCGGCTGACGGCGATCTGCGTTACCTCTGCGGTCAGGCCCCGAGCCGTGAGGGCGGCAATGGCAGCGCCCAGCGTTTCCAGCGCAATGGCCGAAATGCAGATGCGTGCGTTCGGATTCTTGCCGAGCACTTCATCCAGCACGGCTTCCATGCCGCCTTTGGTGCCGCCGATGAACACGGCATCCGGCGCAGGCAGGTCTGCCAGCACATCCGGTGCGCGGCCCTCGATGAGGATGAGGTTGCAAGCATGGAACTTTGCCCGGTTTTTACGGATCAGTTCACAGGCATCCGGTTCACACTCCACGGCGTAAACGCGGCCTTTGGGTGCCGCCAGCGCCAGCTCCACGCTCACACTGCCGGTGCCTGCGCCCACATCCCACAGAGTGTCGGTGGGCATTACCGCCAGCTTTGCCAGCGCAGCAGCGCGCACCTCCTGCTTGGTCATGGGCACCTCGCTCCGGATGAAGCTTTCGTCCGGGAAGCCCGGCGCACGCAGCTGCGGCAGATCAAAGTTTTCCACCAGAAGCACGCTGAGTGGTGCAAAGCTCTGCCCCGCCAGCTCTGCAGCAGAGCCGTAGCGGATGGCTTCCGCCTCGGTGCCAAGGTTTTCGCCCACCACGCCGTGGGCTTCGCCCATACCGGCATCGGTCAGCTTCTGGCACAGAGAGGCGGGCGTTTCAGTGCCGCCGGTGAGGAAGAACACCGAACGGTTCATCATACACTCGGCCACCGGGTCGCAGGCGCAGCCATGGGCCGAGACCAGCTTCCAGTCCTGCCACGGTCGGCCCAGCGCCGCTGAAAGCAGCTGGATGCTGGAAACGCCCGGATACACCCGCGCGGGGATGCCCAGCGCCCGCAGCGGCGTGAGCAGACCGGACGCACCGGAGTAAAATCCGGTATCGCCGCTGTAAAGCACGGCAGCATCCTGCCCGGAGTTTTGTGCCAGTGTTTCCAGAATGTCAGCGGGCTGGTAGAGCGCGAACTGCCGGGCAGTGCACTCGGGCGGGAGGCCCACCAGCAGCCGCTTTGCACCGAACACAAGGCCCGCGCTGCGCACAGCCTGCTGTGCCTGCGCCGAAAGGGCTTCCCATTTTCCGCTGCCCATGCCGATCAGTGTGACCATTGCAAAATCTCCTTGCAATACGCTAAAATTTGTGTTTCCGTCTCGCCAGTTTCCGGCGGGCGGCGCAGCACCACCAGCTGTGCGCCGGTATCGGCAGCGGCCTGCACCTTCTCGGCAAAGCCGCCCGCTGCGCCGCCGTCCTTGGTGACGAGGTACCGGATCTGAAACTGTGTTATCAACGCCTTATTCAGCGCCAGACTGAACGGCCCCTGCATGGCAATGATGTTCCGGTGCGGGACATTGGCCGCTTCACAGGCGGCAATGCCCTCCGGCGTGGGCAGGACGCGCGGGTAAAGCCGCGCCGGTTCCAGCCCGGCAAACACAGCCAGCTCCTTGGCACCGGTGGCAAGCAGGATATTGCCCTCTGTCCCGGTCAGATATTCTGCAGCCTGCGCTGCTGTTTCAAACACCGCACAGCCGGGCGGCAAGGGGCTTTGCGCACGCAGCAGGCGGCGGTATTCCACGCCCGCCTGCACCGCTGCAGCGCGGATGTTCCTGGTGGCATCCACTGCATAAGGGTGGGTGGCATCCACGCAGAGATCAGCTCCCGCCAGCAATGCCGCCATGGCATCCGGCTGCAGCCGCCCGGCGTGCACCGTGATGCCCGCCATTTCGCCCTGCTCCTCGGCCCCCAGCGGCGTTGCCACGCACACCGTTACCGCAACGCCAAGCTCTGCCAGCTTTTGGGAGAAGCGACGGCCCTCGGTGGTGCCGCTGAACACGACCGCCTTCACTTACGGTACCCCCGCGGCGTGACCATCCGGCCCGAAAGGGCGCGGGTATTGCTGTTGCCGATATACACGGTGGTGAACATATCCACCGGCGTGTTTTCCAGCTCGGCCAGCGTCAGCACCCGGGAGCTCTGGCCCTCGCGGCCAATGTTGCGCACAAGGCCGCAGACGGTATCATCCGCCTTGCCGTTTGCGCGCAGGATGCGCACTGCCTTTTGCAGGTAGTCCGGCCTGCCCTTGGAGGAAGGATTATAGAGTGCAACACAGAAATCTCCCTGCGCTGCGCAGGCCAGCCGCTTTTCGATGACCTCCCACGGGGTAAGCCGGTCGGAAAGGGAGATCACGCAGAAATCGTGGGCCAGCGGCGCGCCCAGCACAGCCCCGCCGCTGAGGGCGGCCGTAAGGCCGGGCACCACTTCTACGGCAACGTCCGGGTAATCCTGCGCCAGTTCCAGCACAGGGCTGGCCATGCCGTAAACGCCTGCGTCGCCGCTGCACACCATCACCACGCGCCTGCCGGTATCCGCCTTTTCCAGCGCCCAGCGGCAGCGGTCGATCTCCTTGGTCATGCCGGTGGAATAATATTCCTCACATGGGAACTCCGGCTCGATCAGATCAAGATAAAGTTTATAGCCGCAGATGGCATCTGCGTGTTCCAGAACGTTCTGGGCTTCCTGCGTCAGGTAGTAAACATCTCCGGGGCCAATGCCCACCACGTAGACTACCTTTTCCGGTTCGTCGATTTCAAATTTCATCGGATCAAACATTCTGCCACCTCCAGTCCGGGGCATAGGGCCGCACGGCCAGCGCAAAGGTCACGCCGGTATGGGCATATTTGTGAAAAACGAGTGTCCCGTCTGCGGCCAGCACTGCCGACCGTTCACAGACATTGTCCACGCCGGTAACGCTCTGCACAAAGGCCGAAGGCGTAAAGCTGCCGGGGGCGGCACGCAGCTGTTCCGCTGTGAAAAACTGCACCGGCCAGCTGTGGCTCTTACAGAAGGTCAGCAGGCCCGCCTCGTTTTGTTTTAAGTCGATGCTTGCCGCCGCCGTGATGCATTGCGGCGCAAGGCGGTTCTGGGCACAGAAAGCTGCAAAGGCTTCGGCCAGCGTTTCGGTGCTGGTGCCGCGTTTGCAGCCCACGCCCAGCACGCCGATGCGCGGCACCAGATGCAGCGCATCCCCCGCCGGGCAGAGGGTGAGGGCAAAATCCGGGGCATCTCCCGCCGTGATCCCATCAGGCGGTGCACCAGCAATGGGCCAGTCGGATGCAAACTGCACCGTTTTGCCCGCCAGCAGTGCACCGCTGACAAGCTTGATGCGCTCCGGCTCCAGCACGGTGCAGTTCTGGTGCTTTGCCCACTCGTCCACCGCAAAAATGCCGTGGGCATCGGTGGCGGTGGTGATCACCGGCACAGCACCGCATACAGCGGCAATGGCCCGCGCAAGATCGTTTGCGCCGCCCAGATGACCGGACAGAATGGGTACGGCAAACCGCCCGCATTCGTCCACCACTACCACAGCCGGGTCGGTGGCCTTGCACTTGCAGTGGGGCGCGATGGCCCGCACTGCAATACCCGCAGCCCCTACAAATATCAGCGCATCCGAATGCACAAACTGTGCGCTTGTCCATTCTGCAAGAGAATCGCCATCCCGCCCGCACCGGGCAACACTGCCGGGCAAGGCGGCGGCCAGACGCTTTGCTAGCGCAAGGCCGGTATCCGTAAAGGCAAGGTAAGCGCGGGTCATACCGGTTCTCCTTTGCGGAATTCGGTGGTAAAGGCGGGGTCGTACAGCTTGCTGCGCTCGTACTGCGTGCCGAGAAAATCTCCCACTACGATAAGTGCCGTCTTGGTAATGCCCGCTGCACGGGTGCTCTCAGCCAAAGAACCAACTGTGCATCGCACGATTTTTTCTTCCGGCCAGCTGGCCTTGTACACCACGGCGGCGGGGGTGTCCGGTGTATACGCGCCCTGCAAAAGCGCCGTCTGCACCTTGTCAATCAGCCCGATGGACAGGAAGATCACCATGGTCGCGCCATGGGCGGCAAGGCTTGCCAGCCTTTCCCGCTCCGGTACCGGGGTGCGCCCCTCCATGCGGGTGATGATGACCGTCTGGCTGACCGTGGGTAAAGTATACTCGGCGTTCAGCGCGGCGGCAGCGCCGCAAAAGCTGGAAACACCGGGGGTATCATCGTAACAAACTCCGTCTGCGTCCAGCGCATCCATCTGCTCCCGGATGGCACCGTACAGGCAGGGGTCGCCGGTGTGTAACCGCACGGTGGTTTTGCCGGCAGCTTCCATCCGGCGCATCACGTCCAGTACCTGCTCCAGCGTCATCTCGGCGCTGTTGTAGATAGCACAGTCCGGCTTTGCCAGCCCCAGCAGCGCCGGATTGACCAGACTGCCCGCATAAATAATGCAGTCCGCAGCCTGTAAAAATGCTGCACCGCGCTGGGTGATCAGATCCGGCGCGCCGGGGCCTGCGCCCACAAAATGTACCATGTGCATTACTCCTTCCATTCGTCTAACAGGCGGGCGGCAGTCTCGGTCTGTCCCAGCGGGCCGTGCTGATTTGAAAACAACACCGCACCCACCCGGAACGCCCCGCCCGCGCGGCGGTCAAGATGCAGCTGGATGGCGGCAAGCAGGCTTTGCAGCACCAGCTCCCGCAGCCCGGCTGTATCCAGAATCTCCAGACAGGCATCCGTGGTGGCTGCATTGTACAGCGCAGTGCACACTTCCCGGCCGGCACCGCACAGGGCGGCGTGGGTGCAGAACAGCTCCGTGCGGCAGTCTGCCGTGTGGGAGTGGGTGTTCATAATGCCGCCCGCCAGCTTGCACAGCTTGCCGATATGCCCCACCAGCAGCACCTGTTCAAAGTGTGCCGCTGCTGCCATATCCAGCGTATCTCCGATAAAGTTGGACGTTTTGACCACCGGGATAGCGGCAAACTGCGGATACGTTTCGTGCAGGTAGTCCAGCCCGTAGTTGCCCGGGGCAAGGATGAGCCGTCGGTGGCTTTTTGCCCGCAGCGCCGCCTGATTCATCTCCAGCTGGATGGTGTCCAGAATGGCCTGCTGGCTCATGGGTTCTACAATGCCGCTGGTGCCCAGCACCGACAGCCCGCCCTCCACCCCGATATGGGGGTTGAAGGTACGCCGGGCTACCTCCTCGCCGCCTGGGATGGAGATAGTCACGGCAAAGCCGCCGGGGTAACAGGCGGCTTCCGCCTCCCGGCGCAGCGCCTCGGTGATCATCTGCCGGGGCACATGGTTGATGGCGGCTTCCCCCACCGGCTGATCCAGCCCGGCCTTGGTCACCCGGCCCACGCCCTTGCCGCCGGAGATGCGGATCCCGGTGGTATCGGGCAGCAATTCTACGGCGGCGATCACGGGCAGGCCGGTGGTCACATCCACATCATCCCCGCCGTCCTTCTCAATGGCGCATTCGGCTCCGGCTCCGGCGGGGCGGCAGTACAGCGGAGCCACCTCCACCACGATGCCCTTCGGCGTGCGCAGGGCAACGCTCTCCGGAGCATGGCCGGTGAGCAGGAGCCGCGCGGCCCCCGCCGCACCCAGCGCCGCGCAGGTGCCGGTGGTGTACCCGCAGCGGAGCAGCTTCTGCCCACTGCGGACGTAATGTTCAAACTTTGGCCCGGCAGGCTTTTCCGGGCCGAACACGGCCTCGTACTGCTCCTTGGTCAGGCTGTACAGCGCCCGGATGTTCTCCGGGGCAAAGGCCTCCTTTGGAGTCAGCACCCCCGAAACGCTGTGCGGGAACACGCAGACCACCGCATCCGCGATCTTCTGCGCCATGTCCAGCTCGTGCAGGCTGACGATCACGGCCAGCCCCTGCTCATGGGCCAGCTTCTGCAGGATGGTCAGCAGCTCGATCTTGCCCTTGACATCCAGAAAAGAGGTCGGCTCGTCCAGCAGCAGAACTCCGGGCTGCTGGCAGATGGCGCGGGCCAGCAGAACGCGCTGGCGCTGGCCGTCGCTGATGCAGTTGAAATCCCGGCCCGCCAGAGGGGAAGCCCCCACCAGTTCCAGCGCGTCCCGCACGGCCTGCCGGTCGGCATCGGACAGGATGCCCAGCCGCCCGGTATAGGGGATGCGCCCGGCGGCGGCAAACTCAAAGCAGGAAGTCAGCTCGGTGCGGCGGGTATGGGGCAGCATCAGGGCCAGCTTCCGGGCCCGGGCCGGGCCGGTGTAATCGGTCAGGCTGCGGCCATCCAGCAGGACAGCCCCGCCCAGGGGGGCCAGCTGGCCCGCCAGCGTTTTGAGCAGGGTGGATTTGCCCGCGCCGTTTGGCCCGATGAGGGCCAGGATCTGCCCCGGCACCGCCCCCAGCGTGATGCCGGAAGCAAGGGGCGCGCCGCCATAGCCGATGGCCAGTTCTTTCGTTTCACAGCGGTATTTCATCGCACACCCTCCTGACCCCGGCGCACCAGCAGCCAGATGACCACCGGTGCGCCAAACACTGCCGTTACGGCGCTGATCGAAAGCTCGGTGGGGGCAAACATGCTGCGGGCGATGAGGTCGCACAGCAGGCAGAAGGCCGCCCCGCCCAGGCAGCACCCGGGCAGCACCACCAGCGGCCTTGCGCTGCCGAACAGCTGCTTGACCAGATGGGGCACCGCGATGCCCACAAAGGAGATGGGCCCCGCAAAGGCCGTGACACAGGCGGCCAGCAGGCTGGAAAGCAGCACCAGCAGCCGGGAAAAGGCTCTGACATTGATGCCCACGCTCCGGGCGTAGGCCTCCCCCATCTGGTAGGCGGCCATGGGCTTGGAAAGGCAGAACGCTGCCGCCAGAGCGGGCAGCACCACCAGCGCCGCCGCCCGCACATTGCCCCAGGTCATGCCGGAAAAGCTGCCCTGAGACCAGTTATGGAGGTTGACGATGTTGCTGTCCTGGGCAAAGGCCACCACAAACTCCGTGACGGCCGAGCAGATATAGCCGATCATCACACCGCAGATGACCAGAATGCTCATGCGCTGCACCCGCCGGGCCACCGCCAGCACAAAGGCCATGGAAGCCATGGCACCCGCAAAGGCAGCCGCGATCATCGTGGCCGAGCTGGTCAGCATCCCGCGGTCCAGAAACACCACCATGGTCAGGGCCACCGCCAGCTTTGCGCCGCTGGAAACGCCCATAACAAATGGCCCGGCAATGGGGTTTGCAAAAAAAGTCTGCAGCAGGTATCCCGCTGCGCTGAGGGCTGCCCCCAGCAGCGCCGCCATGACCGCGCGGGGCAGGCGCAGCTGCAGGATGATGTTCCCCGCAAGCGCATCGCCGCCCTTGCCCAGCAGTGCCGTCAGCACCGCACCCGGTGCAAGGGATACGCTGCCCCAGAACAGGTTCAGCGCAAAAAGCACAGCCACGGCTGCCGCAAGGGCAATATAGGCGGCTGCAAGGCGTCTGGTACGGGTCATAGGCTTTCCTTTCTGTAAAATTTTCCTTCTTTAGTCCACATGGGTGAGGAATTTCAGGGTACTGGCGGCAGGTGTGCCCTTGGTAAACACCCGGTTCATATCCACGATCAGGTCTGCCAGCTCCATGCTCTGCTGGAACAGGCTCTGGGTGGTGCACCACACCTGACCGTTCTGCACCGCTTTGAACTCGTTCAACAGTGGGAAACGCTCGGTCAGCTGGCTCACCGATGCGATCATGCCCTCGATGGCGCTGTTGTAGATGAGCACATCGGCATCCTTTGCACCTGCATAGAAGTCCTCAAGCGGCAGGTTCATGGTAGCAAGGCTGTTGCCATTGTCCGTCAGGTCCGCAAAGACATAGCTGCCGCCCGCCATTTCGATCATGCGGGCCACATAGTCACTGCCCTTGCGCACAGTGGCAAGGTTGTTGGTGGTCAGCGAGAAGAAGGCACAGCTTTTTCCCGTGGGTTCCTGCGAGAGGATGGGCTGAACGGCTGTCTCCTGCGCGGAAAACACCTGCTCGGCCTGTTCTTCCCTGCCCAGCAGGATGCCGTAAAGCTTGATCCACTCCATGCGGGCCAGCGGGTCGCTCTCGTAACTGGAACGCTCCACCAGCACCGGGATGCCAAAGTGTTCCAGCTGCTCCTTTACCTCCGGCGTGTGCAGGATCATAGTATTCTCAATGGCAAGGCGGCAGCCCGCTGCCAGGATCTGCTCGTAATCCGGGGCGCTGTACTTGCCGGCGTAGGCAATTTTTCCCTCTTCCATGGCCTGCTTCACCTCGGGCAGATACCAGCCCTCGGCCTTGGTGCCGGAAAAGGCCACGCTGTCCAGTGCATCCAGATGCAAAAGCAGATCCATCACCGAGGTGGAGACCAGATAAATATTCTCCACCGGCTGGCGCAGCACAGTCACATCAGCAGGCAGACCGTCCACCTCCGCAGCATCTTCCGGCACAACAAGGAACCGTGCATCCGACTCCGCGATGGTCAGCATGGTATAGCCGCCCTCATAGCAGTCCGCTGTGAACTGCTGTGCATAGTCCAGCTTGTAATGATGGGAGAAAACAAGACTTTCCGTATTGGCAGGCTGAGCCTTGCTGCCGCAGCCGGTCAGCGTCAGCGCCGCAGCGGAGATCAGTTTCAGAAATTGGTTGCGGGTGATCTTCATAGGTAACTCCTTCCGTCACGGCTTGCGCCGGGCCACCTCCCTCATAGAGGGAGGCTTTGGCAGTACGGTAAAGTTTATCTTTTTGCCAAAGAAGGTGACTGGAGGAGTCACTTCAGACTTGCGGAATCAAAGGTCAGCGTATACTCGATCTCGTGGGGGGTGCTCATGGCAACGGTGTCGGCGGTGACATCCAGTGCGGTATCCAGCGCCGATACCGGAATTTCAAAGGTGGAATTGCCCTCGGTGTTGGTGGGCAAATACTTCTCGCCGTCCACGATCATATAATCATAGTTCGGGCTGCTCCACACGATGGTGGCGGTCATTTTGCCGTCTGCCACGGTCAGGGCTGCGGGGCTGTCCACAGTGGCACGGCCGGAGCCGCCCTCCAGCGTCACATCACAGGTGTAGGTGCCGTCTGCCGGGGTCTCGGCTTCCGCAGCCTTTTCCACGGCATCACGCACGCTGACGACATGGTCGTACCACTTGCCCTTGGTGCCAAGAATGGCAAGGTCAAAGTCCGTATCCACAGCAGTGACCGGGATGTCAAAGCCGTACACCTCCTCCGAGGTGCCGTCGGAATAGGTGACGGTATCTGTGGTGGGCTGCAGCCAGTCGGCCTCGTGGTCGGCGGCATCGGAAGCCTTGCCCAGATACAGGTTGACGATATGGGTGGAAGCAAGGCTGACATGGAAGGTCATCTGGCCGTTCTCCACGGTCAGGGTGCCCTTGCCGTCGCAGGCTTCGTTGGCGTGGAACATGCTGCTGTCGGTGTCAAACTCGGCGGTATACACGCCATCCGGCAAAGCGGCGGTCTCAGCAGCAGAAGAAGTCACAGAGGATGCCGCCTCGGAAGAAGCAGCACTGGAAGCTGCAGAAGATGCCGTGGAAGAAGCGCCGCAGCCCACCAGCAGACTCAGTGCCAGAGAAGCAGCGACAACACAGGAAAAAACGCGTTTCATAGGAAATACCTCTACATTATAAAAAATCAGCTTTTATTATACCATTGTTCGGATAAAAAATGAACCCTCTCCACCGGATGCCGCAAAGCGGCCGCGAGACGGAGAGGGTTCGTTTGATCAACCGTTCAGAGAATCGATCGCCGCCTTGGTGTGGGCGACATACAGCTTCTGGACATCCTCGATCTCACCCAGACCAGCGATCTGGCAGTCGATGCTGTCGAAAGCGCCGGAAGCCTTGAACTGGCTCAGCCAGGAGTCGGCATCCTCACCGGCCATATCGTTGTTGGCGTGATCGCCGGCAACCACCATCAGCGGGCGCAGAATGACCTTGGTGTAGCCCGCAGCCTTAACAGCCTCGATCACGTTCTCGCAGGCAGTCTCTTCCGGCTTGCCCTCAACGGTGCCAATGAACACATTGTCGTAGCCCAGAGTCTGCATAGTGGTCTGCATCTGGCTGTAGCTCACCTTTGCGGTGTGCGAGGTGCCGTGGCCCATAAAGACAAAGGCGACCTTGTCCGCAGCAGCGGCATCCAGACTGTCGTAGCCGGCTTCCTTCACGGCAGCAGCGGTGACAGCCTTGGCAACGTCTTCCTTATCCTGATTGATGATGGTAGCATCGGAACCGACCTCACCCAGCAGGGGCTCAGCCACAGCGACAGATTCAAACTTGTCGCGGTAGGTGTCGATCATTTCCATCATCTCGTCGTACTCAGCACCGTGCATCAGGTGGGTGGGCTGGACGACCAGATTCTTCACGCCGTTTTCCACAGCGCGGTCCATGGCCTGCTGCATGTTGTCGATCTTTTCGCCGTCACGAGCCTGCACATGGTTGATGATGATCTGTGCGGTGAATGCGCGGCGCACAGACCAATCCGGGTATGCGGCCTGCAGAGCATCCTCGATGCCCTTGATGTCCTTCACGCGGCTGTCGTTGAAGGAGGTGCCGAAGGAGACCACCAGCAGCTCGTTGTCGCCAATGTCGTCCTGATTGCGGGCATCGTCCTTGGAAGCATCGCCGGTGTCACGGCCAAAGTAGTCGGGGTCGGCGTTCTCACCTTCCACCAGTTCCTTCTGGGTGTCGGTCAGGGCATCCCATGCAGCCTTGGCGGCTTCGCACTGGGCATCGGTATCCTCATTGCGCTCCTGCACATAGATGGCATCGATCAGGTCTGCCACGTTCTTTGCTGCCATTTCGTCAGCCTCCTCGCTGCTCGCTTCGCTGGAAGCAGAAGACGCAGCGGTGCTGGATGCAGTGCTGGAAGCAGCACCGCCGCAGCCGGTGAGCACGCCGGCGCACAGAGCCAGAGCCGTAACAGCTGCGGCCAGCTTTTTGGTTTCGATCTTTCTCATTGTTCTTGTCCTTTCCTGCTGGATAAATTGCGGTTTGAACCAAACAAAGGGTACAGGAAAGAGAGATGAAAAAAGAGGCCCTTCTGTCCTGCGGATGGCATGACAAAAAGACCTCTGTTGTTTCAGGGCTTTTTGGTACAACCAATTCCTCGTGATCTGGGGTTTGCACCCCCGTACCAACAGCAGGCAGGTTTCCTGACTGAAAGATCGCCGCCCGTCATCTCCTTCCCAGAGCAAAAGCTCCAGTGGCTGGTGCAAAGCACCCTGATGCGGACTCCCTTATCACAGTGACGAGATCGTGCGGGATCTGCACCCGCTTCCCTTTTACCCTTTCCGCCGTGCAGTGCATCGGCAAAAGGCACCTGCTGTTTTTCTGTTCAGTTCGTCCGGCATTATATCATAAAACTGCGCAGAATGCAATAAAAAACGGCATCCTGCCTTTTTATAAGGAAGGATGCCGTTTGGAGATCGAGCCAAATGCGGAGCTTACTGGAGCGCACGGATCGCATTGATGGTGATTTTGTACTGGCAGGTCACGCTGTCAAACAGCTCCTTGGTACCTTCCAGTGTGCCTGTGCGCAGCACCTCGGTCAAATCGTAGGTGGGCTGATACAGGTTGGTAAAGCCCAGGTTCTGGCACACGCCCTTGAGCGTGTGTGCCGCACGGAATGCTTCCTTCACATTTCCTTCCTTCAATGCCTGCTCCAGTTTCGGATAGCTGTCGTCGTTCAAAAACATCAGCGTAAATTTGCAGATCATGCCTTCGTTGTAAAGCCGCTTGAGCACGTCCTCATAATTTGCGCCCATCTGTCTATAACATTCCTGAATCGTCATGGTTTGTCGCTATGCCTTTCTTTTTCTACTTATCCCGCCTGATTTGCCACAGAGTGACAAAAGCGCCATCCATTTTGTTGCACTTTGTTGCGTTTTTAATATATCACGCCTTACTGCGTTTTTCAATGCAGAGACAAAAAGTCTTGCACTTTTCACATATTGTCCCGAGTTTTTCTTGCAATTTGCCTATCAATTTCTTCCGGCTGGCTTTTTTCTCCGACTTTGCCGTGCCTGCATGGCTGCAGGGCTTTTCCCGCCTTTGCTCTGCACAGAAAACGCATTTGAAGAAAAAGGTAAAAAAACAGTTGACAAAAGCCTTTCTGCATGATAGAATAAACAAGTCGTCCGGCGAAGGACACAAAAAGTGAATATGGGCGTGTTCCCGAGTGGCCAATGGGGACAGACTGTAAATCTGCTGCTTTCAGCTTCGGTGGTTCGAATCCACCCGCGCCCACCAAACAAGAAAAATCCGAACCTGTTTCCGATTGGAGAAGGGTTCGGATTTTTCGTTTTCTTTGGGTACAGCAATGAAGGCTCCCGTGGACGGCGCAAAACTCCGATACCTTGTCATAGACCGTAAGCCAATAACAAGATTTGGAGGGTATGATTATGAAGTACGATGAAAGAGCCTGCAAGTTTAACATGGATACCGGGTGTGTGGAGTTGACTCTCCAAGATGGGAGAAAAATTTCCATTGACTGCACCGGGGTTGAGGATGCTCTGGATGTTACCATGGAGCAGAGGTCAGAACTGGACTACCTCATCTACAATGACCCGCTGGGCTATGCGGACTTGATTTTGAATGGCGACCCAGAGGAATATTTGAAGAATGTAGCAGGGAGCCATGGGTTAGAAGATTAAGGACAAAAAATAAGAGTTGTGTCCAACTGGACACAACTCGGTGAGATACATCTATATAAGGCAGGGCGTTCCCTCTTTACTGGGAGCGTCCTGCTGTTTTTATGCGGCAACAGGCAAGGCTTGCAGAGCTTCCTGCTCTTTCAGCCATTCCTCATATTCACGCTGGCCTTCCTCACTGTTGAAAAACTCAACCATGGAGGGATAAAAGCAACGCGCAAGGGTCTTGATTG
>OGWX01001163.1_pt1 | contig 17916 bp, 18 predicted proteins | sample 1576151 | NCBI WGS metagenome assembly OGWX01 (sample SAMEA3541591, study PRJEB24748) | human gut metagenome | biome: human gut; feature: human-associated habitat; material: faeces | place: China | collected 2012
TTAATCCTGAAAACTGAAAAATTATTAATTAATAATCGTTTTTAGAAATATTTTTGTAATTTTTTCAAAGTTGCACCTTTCGAATTTATGTGCTATGGTATGTATGACTTTAATGTCAAGTATACTTCTATTTACTTAATTATTTACTTACTGCCAAGCGGATACTAACGTATATATTCCGCTATTAGCGAACCTTGATAACTTCATAAGGGTAAATGGATACGTTAAATATGCAACGAGCTTGTAGTTTGAACCGCGATGACGATTTCCGAGCGATTATTTCAAATTCTACAGATAGCTGTCGGCAAAAGCTATCGCCATAACTTGCATATTATCTAAGGATACACTCGCAAGATGCGATTCTCATCGGAATGAGATTGATTGAGATATCAGTGAGGCCTGCCCGGCCGTCCATTTACTCATTGTATATATCATATATTACAAATTCGCTACATAAATTGTAGTAAATAACTAGTTTAGGAGTTGAGCTTTTGAATAAAGAAAAAATATTACAGTATACTATTGAAAGAGAGTTCCTTGGAAAATTTTCAATTGAAGAATTACTTGCCCGAATCGTAAAATCTCATTTAGAGCAAATCCCAACAAATAACTAAATTTTATAAAGGAAGTTTTAAAATAACCGTACCTATGCTAAAGTACCAAGTATAGGTACGGTTGTTGAATGGTAGATTTATGATTTTAAAAAAAGATGTTACTATATTCAATACAGCCCTTTATATTAGATTATCGCGTGAGGACGGTGATAAAGAAGAGAGTAATAGCGTGCGAAATCAAAGAATACTCTTACTCGATTTTATAAGTAAACATGAAAATTTTACATTATATGATATCTATATTGATGACGGATATTCCGGAACAAATTTTAATCGACCAGATTTTCAAAGAATGATTAATGACATTGAAACTGGTAATGTAAACTGTGTTATCGTAAAAGATTTGTCCAGATTCGGACGAGATTATATTGATTCCGGACATTTTTTAGAACGAGTATTCCCTCAATTAAATGTTAGATTTATAGCAGTCACAAACAATATTGATAGTTTTTCTCAATCATACGATATTTCTCTCCCTATCCAAAACATAATTAATGAACAATATGCTCGGGATATTTCAAAAAAAGTTTATGCGAATGTAAAAGCTAAACAAACTGCCGGAGAGTTTATCGGAGCCTTTGCTTGTTACGGATATAAAAAATCTCCTTCAAATAAACACAAGCTTATAATTGATGAATATGCTTCCGCTATTGTCAAACGGATATTCAATATGTTCATACAAGGTTATGGCAAACAAACTATCGCCAAATGTCTGAGCACTGAAGGAATCTTGTGTCCATCTGAATATAAGAAATTTAATGGTGAAAACTACCGGAATTGTAATCAATTAGAAAAAACCAATTATTGGACCTATTCGACTATTAATGTCATTTTAAAAAATGAAATGTACATTGGTAACATGATTCAAGGAAAAAAACATCAACATATGCGGAGTAAATCTTACTCTGTCGAAAAAGAAAACTGGATTCGAGTCGAACATACTCACGAACCAATCATTGATCTTCAAACATGGGAAAAAGCCCAAAAACTATTGACCAAAAAATATCGTGATTTAGGACTAAATACAAATGTGAATATTTTTGCAGGCTTGATAAAATGTGGAGATTGTGGTAGATCTATGTCTAAAAATACTTGGAAAAATCCAGACGGAAGTAAGAGAATTTCTTTCTACTGCGGGACATTCAAACGATATGGAAAGCAGTTTTGCACAGCGCACACAGTTCCTATGCAAGTTTTAAATGACATTGTGCTTGATGATTTAAGAAAAATTATTCAAAATGTTGAAAATTTGCAAGAACTCATAAAAAAACAAACTGTTACAACCACTAAATTACAAAAATCTATAGATATCGAATTAAATAAACTACACTATGAACTTGACAGAACAAAAAAACATACTAAGTCTCTCTACGAGCATTTTGCTGACGGACTGATTTCACAAGAACAATTTTTATCATATCAGCAAGATTATCAAAAAAAAGAAGCTCTTTATACTCAAAAAATCAAAACACTTGAAAATAAGAAAAATAACTATCTTTTATCACTATATATAAAAGGTGATTTATGTGGATTACTCAAAATATTTTTGATAATCCTTGGCTCAAAAAATTATTAGAATTAAAAGAAATTGAAATGCTTGACAGAAATATTATAGTAGAAATGATAAACCAGATTACCGTTTATGAAAATCATAAAATCAAAATTTCGTATAATTTTGGTGATGATTTAGAAAATTTATTCACTACTGTGTACGAAACAGATAAAAATATCTAGTCTCAGCACTTTATCTCCTGAAGGAGAATTATACCCACTTGTTTGCGCAAACAACAATCACCCCATGCCGCATCAAATGAGAGCGCAACCTTCTTTTCATCAGTCTGGACACAATAAATCGGAAGTTCTTTCCCATTGACATTGCTTGAAACCTTGACGATTCCTGATATGTACCTGTATGAACCTATCATTGCTATTGCAGCCACACATGTAAAAATCCCACAAGTCAACCATTTCTTATTCCATTTCTTTTGGATACGCTTGCAATTGGTACTTATTTTCTCAAGTTTTATAAACTTTCTCATAAAAAAACTCCGGAACATCTGCCTTTATAGCAGTATATGTTCCGGAGTAAATCATATATTCTACACTTAGTTCTAAATGTTCGATAATTTTATTTATTTCTCAGCATTTTTGTATACTTCCATAGCTGCTGCCACACCTTCGCCTGTAGCAATCTTAACATGATTCTGAAGCATAACTGCTTCAAGAGCACCAAGAAGGATCAGGATATTTCTCTTCTGGCTTGAATATCCCATGTTACCAATTCTTAAAATCTTGCCGTCCAGTGGTCCGAATGATGTTGCAATTTCGATTCCGAACTCGTTGAGAAGTGTTCCACGGATTACCTTTCCGTCTACTCCTTCCGGAATATTGATTGCTGTTACAACTGGCATCTTGTGCTCGATATCTCCGAAAATGCTAAGACCCATTGCGTTCAGACCAGCACACAGAGCCTTGTCATTAAGGCTGTGTCTTGCCCATCTTGCTTCCAGAGTCTCGTCCATGATACAGCGGAGTGCTTCATGTACTGCATACTGCATACTTGTAGCCTCTGTATGATGGTTCAGACGTCTTGGACTCCAGTAATCCTCAAGCTGTGCAAGATCCAGATAGTTGCTTGGGATTCCTGCAAGTGAACCGTTTACATCATCTGCTGTACGGATTCCTTTCTCTACTTTCTTTCTCTTCTTAACAATCTCTTCAATCTGCTCATTGTATGTGATCAGTGCAGAACCTGAAGGTGCTGAAATACATTTCTGTGTACCAGAGATACATGCGGATAACTTCCAGTCATCAACGTGTACTTCTGCTCCACCAAGTGTTGCAACTGCATCTACAATCAGAAGCGCACCGTATTTCTCACAGATTTCACCAATCTCTTTCAATGGCTGCATCATAGATGTAGAAGTCTCACCATGGATAAATGCAACGGCTTTGTAGCTGTCTTTCTTTAATGCCTCTTCAATCTCTTCCGGCTCAAATACAGTTCCCCATTCTCTCTCAAGAAGTGTAATATCTGCTCCACATCTCTCCAAAATCTCTGCAAGCAGATATCCAAAACGTCCGAATGCAGGAATCAAAACTTTATCTCCCGGACAGATTGCTCCTGTCAGAACTGTCTCAAGACCTCCTCTTGATGTGGTATCTACAAGATATGTCATTTTATTTTGTGTCTGGAACACATAGCGCTCCATCTCCATTGTCTCATTCATAAGTGCTGTAAATTCCGGATCGAACTGTCCGAGAATATGTGCACCCATTGCGCGAAGTACGCGAGGATCTGCTTCAACCGGCCCCGGTGTCATAAGTGTACGTGGTGATGGATTAATCTCTTTAAATTTCATGTCTGTCATCCTCTCTTTTCATGTGTTGTTTCTGTTATTTTTTCCTGTTTTTTTCTTAGAAATCCATTGGAAAGATGCTTTTATACATTCTTCCGGAAGCATCTGATATTGGAAATTTTATTCCAAATATCGAAAAAAGAGGTGCAAAAAACCAATAAGCTTGTTTCCCCCATTGGATTTTTCAACCTCTTTTTAATGTCATTATTATACCTACAAGCTCCCTATATTTCAAGAGAAAATGCGATTTTGAGAGTTAAAACCCAAAACCGCATTTTAAAATCAAAGTTACTTTATATCCAGTTCCACCGGGCAATGATCTGATCCCATAATATCTGTCAGTATCTTCGCGTCTTCCAGTCTGTCTTTCAGACTCTCGGATACACAGAAATAGTCAATTCTCCATCCTGCGTTCTTGGCTCTTGCACTGAAACGATAAGACCACCAAGAATAAATTCCTGTCTGTTCCGGATAAAAATACCGAAATGTATCTACGAATCCGGCATTCAGAAGGTCTGTGAATTTCTGACGCTCTTCATCGGTAAATCCGGCATTTTTTCGGTTTGTCTTTGGATTCTTCAAGTCAATTTCCGTATGTGCCACGTTCAGATCTCCACAGAAAATAACCGGCTTTGTCTCTTCCAGCTTTTTCAAATATGTAAGAAAATCTTCCTCCCATTTCATACGATAATCCAGTCTTGCAAGCTCGCTCTGGGAGTTTGGTGTATACACGGTAATAAAGTAAAAATCTTCAAACTCCAATGTGATCACACGCCCTTCCTGGTCGTGCTCCTCGATTCCAAGTCCGTAGCTTACGCTGATTGGTTCCTGCTTGGTAAATATTGCTGTCCCGGAATAGCCTTTTTTCTTCGCATAATTCCAGTACTGGTAATATCCCGGTGTGTCCAGTTCAAGCTGTCCTTCCTGCATCTTTGTCTCCTGAATGCAGAAAATGTCTGCATCCACATCTTGAAAAAAGTCCATAAATCCTTTTCCGGCACATGCACGGATGCCATTTACATTCCATGATATAAATTTCATTTTAGTCTCCTGTGTTCTTGTCTTCTATTTTTGTCTTCCATTTTCAAAATTAACAGGCAAAATATTCTCCTGCCTGCCTTTTTGTTTCGTTGAAGTATGCTTTACATTCTATAGTAACGGTATAGAATCACAATTTCCTGCTCTGATACTTAATAATACACTTTTCTTAAAAACAGCCCCCTTGCCGGTGCCAGAAATCCTGCCAGACTTCTGTCTTCTGCTGCAATGACGACCGGAATCATAGAAGCTTCACGTTCTCCTGTTCCGACCTCCAGAAGTGTGCCTGTCATAATACGGACCATATGATACATAAACCCGGTTCCATAATAAGTAATACGAAGCTTTTCTCCGTTACTTACAATTTTAATGTTGGTAACCCTGCGAACCGGATCCTTATTCTCACTGTCATCCGTAAAGCTTGTAAAGTTCTTCGGTCCGATCATATAATCTGCTGCCTCACGCATTGCTTCGATATCCAGCTTATGTGGATAATGATAGCAATATCTTCTGGAAAATACATCGGGTTTCTCTCTGCAGTCAATATAATATTCGTACTTCTTGCCTTTTGCACTTTTTCTCGCATGGAACCCATTTTTCATCAGTTCCACTTTCATGATCCGGATATCTTCCGGTAAATATCTGTTAATGGAATCTTTCAATTCCTTTACATCATAAAGCTTGGAGAGCTGTACGCTGGCAACCTGTCCACGTGCGTGAACTCCTGCGTCAGTTCTCCCGGAGCCATCTACACGTACTCTGTATCCGACCAGTTTTCCGATGCTCCACTCCAATATATGCTGAATTGTATTATCTGTCGTTGCCTGTCTCTGCCACCCCTGATAGCGGGTGCCATCATAAGAAATTGTTAATTTGTATGTTCTCATTTTTCTTCCTTATCTAATATCTTCTTTAGCTCATCCATAAAAGTATTCACATCTTTAAATTCACGGTATACAGATGCAAATCTTACATATGCTACTTCATCCAGGTCTTTCAGTTCGTCCATGACAAGTTCGCCGACCACACTGCTCGGAATTTCCCTTTCTTCCAGACTGAATACCTTTGTCTCTATATTGTTCACCGCCTGCTGGATCTTCTCTGTCGGCACCGGACGCTTATAGCATGCCCGGATAATTCCGTTTTCAATCTTCTGACGGCTGTACTGTTCTCTGTTGTTATCTTTTTTTATAATTATAAGAGGGATTGTCTCTATCTTTTCATAAGTTGTAAAACGCTTCCCACATATATCGCAGGCACGTCTCCTTCGAATGGAGCTCCCGTCCTCTGCAGGTCTGGAATCAATTACTTTTGTGTCAGGATTTCCACAATATGGACATTTCATATTCTTTCGCGCTCCTTTTCCTAATCTTTCCTTATTAGTATATCTTGTGGCGTACGAGAAGTCAAACCACTATTACTCCCATTTCCTGGACTTTTTCTTAAATTTTTCTTATTTTTTCTCATGCATTTCTACCAGTATGACATCTGGTCCGATTTTGCAAATGCATTTGTAAGGAATGATATATTCGGAACCGTCACAGAAGAAGTTACAGAACTTTGATGTCTTTGGAATAATGATTGCTTCGATCTGTCCACATTTTTCGTCAAAGACAAAATCTACAATGTAGCCTAATTTTTTCCCGTCACAGGCGTTGATGACTTCTTTTCCTTGAAAATCGTTCAGGCGCATCATATTCATCATCCACATATATTTTTAATATAATATATGCAGTAAAAATGTCGAGGCCATTCATGGATTTATACATTGTTTTTTCTTCTGTGGAACTATTTTATCAGATTTTTTCTTCAAGAATCGCTTAAAATCTTGCCAATTTTAACCCACTCATGTATGATTAAAGGTAGAATACTTTTAGCAGGAGGCTATACTATGAAGAAACGAGTTGTTGTCGCTTTGGGACACCGGGCACTTGGAACAACATTGCCGGAACAGTTAGAGGCAGTGAAAAAATCAGCGAAAGTAATTGCCGATCTCATCCAGGACGGATATCAGGTAGCTATTACACACAGTAATGCACCTCAGGTCGGAATGATACATACCGCATTGAATGAGTTTGCAAAGCAGCATGAAGATTATACAGCAGCACCTATGTGTATCTGTTCAGCCATGAGTCAGGGATATATTGGTTATGATCTCCAGAACAGCATTCGCGAAGAGCTATTAAACCGTGGAATTTTCCGCACAGTCAGTACAGTTCTTACCAGTGTTGTTGTGGATCCTTATGATGAGGCATTCTATACACCAACCAAAGTTCTCGGCCGTTATCTGAATGCAGAAGAAGCTAATCTGGAGCGGAAAAAGGGAAATTATATAGTGGAAGAGCCGGGGAAGGGATTCCGTCGAATCGTATCTGCACCGAATCCAGTCAGTATTGTCGAGATTGATGCGATCAAAGCCCTGTTAGATGCAGATCAGGTTGTTATCGCATGTGGCGGCGGGGGAATTCCGGTACTTGAGCAGGACAATCATCTCAAAGGCGCCAGCGCTGTTATTGAAAAAGATCTGACTGCCGGTAAGATGGCAGAAGAGACAGATGCTGATATGTTGATCATTCTTACAAGTGTTGAGAAAGTTAAGATCCATATGGGACGTGCCGATGAAAAAGATCTTGGCGAGATTACAGTTGATCAGGCTAAAAAATATATGGAAGAAGGACATTTTGGAGTTTACAACATGCTCCCGAAATTCAATGCTTCCGTAAACTTTGTAGAAGGCAGAGAAGGCAGAAGTGCACTCATCACTTCTTACGATAAATTAAACGAGGCGCTGGAAGGAAAGACCGGAACAGTGATTCGTTAGTTTCCATCTTGAATTAAAAAATGGTTTTAAAAGAAAAGTATGGTTGATAACAAAAATCTCTCCCAATTGTTATCAACCATACTTTTTCGTCTATTCCTTTAATCCATCTCCTGGGATTCCATCATTTCGAGACGTTCCACTGCCTCTGCGATGTTCATCTGTTCAATCGCCCTTTTTTCTTCAATCCTCATAAGTTCCAGACGCTTTACACGCTTATCCAGTTCATTTTCTGTCAAATAATGATACACACTTTTGGGAACAAACTGTTTCCACTCCTGATCTGTAGCGATAAGCTCTCGTACTTTTGATCCAGTGATTCCTTTCTCTTCTTCCGTTTTTCTCCAGAGAATATTCACATCCAGGTCAAGGCTTCGTAAAATCTTGTACTTTTCCTCATCCCAGGCATCAAACATTCCTACATAGTATACTGCTTCTTTTGGTGTATACTGTGCGATATACTCCGGCATGCTGATCGGGAATGGAATAAAATCATACTCTTTCGCAGGCACATTAAATTCTTCCATTGCACCGCGGATCATTTCACACCGCTCAAAATAGGTCAATGGATTCCCTGCTTTCGTTCCTCTGTTCTCATCATGCACCGTATCCCGCGTGTGCGCTCCATCCGGATTCGTGATTCCGATATATAATTTGTCGCAACGCATCTTTGCTGCAAGAATATACTCCATATGTTTCAGGTGAAGCACCTGAAATCTTCCATTTACAATTCCCGTTCTTGTCATTTGTATACCCGTTTCCTTTTTATTTCCCAATTAAATGTAATACTTCTTCTTTACTGATCAGTCCAAGCTGCTTTCCTGTCACTTCTCCGTTTTCAAATACAACAAGCATCGGGATGGACACAACCTTATACTGTCTTGCAAGATCCATGCACTGGTCTACGTCCACTTTGCAGATCTTTACATCATCTACTTCTGCTGCCACTTCTTCAATAACCGGTCCAAGCATCTGACACGGTCCGCACCAGCCGGCCCAGAAATCAACCAGTACCTTTCCTTCTGCTTTTAATACTTCCTGCTCAAATGTATCTCCTGTTACATGTACAACTGCCATATATGCTTACCTTCCTTTCATCTATTCATTATCTGCACAGATTCATTTTTTTATAACTGCATCTTTGTACAGCCTGTCTGTACTATATTTTCTCTGACTTCATCTTAACGGCCGACACTTACTCTGTCAAGGTATTCCCCGACCATCCGAAATTCATCTTCGTAAATACAGTTCGGCATCGTGCCGTCATGAACTTTCTGCCTGCACTCCTCGTAATCCATCCAGCGAACCGCTTCCACTTCTTCTTTCTGTAATTTGAGGTTTTCAATCTCCACCGGTTCTGTGTATACATAGACTGAACTAAGTTCTCTGTCCCGGAACATTTTCCCATAAAATTCTGCCTCAAATGCTCCGTAATGTACACCTATATAATGAAGTTCTTCCGGTTTTGCCTCAATACCAAGTTCTTCTTTCAGCTCGCGAATGGCTGACTCAAGGATCTCATCTCCGGCATCCACATGTCCTGCGGAGGATATATCATAGCTGCCTGGATTGGAATCTTTTGTCTGGCTGCGCTTCTGTAAAAGAACGTCATAACCACTCTTCTCATTCGGACGTACAATCCACATATGCACTGTCGCATGCAGACTTCCTTCACGGTGCGCAACCACTCGCTCTCTCACAATTCCGGTTTTACTGCCGTCTGGATTTAAAATATCAAAAAGCTCCATTGGCTTTCCATTCAACACTGCTGACACCAGTGTATCATGACCATCATAGACAAGCTTTAGTGAGAAGAATGGCTCTTCATCCGCAAGAAGCCGTAAAAATATCCGGTCGCCTTCCCAGATATTTAGTTTCAACACGTCCTCTTTTTTCACCCATTCCAGTTCGCCTTCATCGCATGCTATGGATTTTCCTTCGAATTCATCAGCAGTAAACAGATGCATATACTCTGTCACGCCATTTCCGGATACAAATGTCACAATCCCACGGAACCGATAAGAAGTCAACGTATATCCTGTCTCCTCTTTCACTTCACGAAGCACACACTCTTCCGGGCTTTCATCTGCTTCAAAATGTCCGCCCACACCGATCCATTTATCCTTATTCACATCATTTTTCTTCACTGTACGGTGAAGCATTAGATATTGCCCATCTTTTTCTATATAACATAAAGTACTAAGTGATGTCATTATTGGTTTCCTCTTTTCTTATAAATAATGGCTGATAAATAACGTAATTCACTGGATTTCCATTACACTGAAAAATGTGCTATACTAGCACTAATCGCCAGATTACTTTTTTATTATAGACATTATACAGGAGAAATGCAATGAATCGAAATATCGATTATATCATAGATGAAGACAGTGCCGGTCTTAGAGTTGAACAATTCTTACGCCGAAAACGCTACTCCGGGCAGAATCTGTCGGAGATTAAAAGAATGCCGAAAAGTATCCTTGTAAATGGGGTACATTATTATATGCGTCAGGAACTTTCTACAGGAGACCATCTGCAAGTGCGGATCTGTGAGACACAAAATTCTGAGAAAATCCCACCGACGAAACTTCCACTCGATATCATTTATGAAGATGAGGATCTTCTTGTGCTGAACAAGCCTGCCGGCATGCCGATTCACCCGTCTTTAAATAATTACACAAACTCTATAGCAAATGCTCTGGCTTACTACTTTCAGTCTCAGGGGAAACCTTTCATTTTCCGGTGTTGTAACCGTCTGGACCGGGATACTTCGGGACTTACCATTGTGTCCAAGCATCTGGTCAGTGGCAGTATTCTCTCGGACATGACAAAATACCGGGAAGTCCACCGGGAATATCTCGCGATTGCACGAGGTTCTGTCACACCTTCCGAAGGAACCATCCAGGCTCCGCTCGGGCGCAAGGAAGGAACCATCATTGAACGGACCGTAGACTGGGAACATGGAGAAGATGCAGTCACCCATTATAAATTGGTAAAAGAAGCGAATGGGCACAGTCTTGTCTCACTTCGTCTTGAGACTGGCCGCACCCACCAGATCCGTATTCATATGAAATATCTCGGTTATCCACTGATTGGTGACTACCTGTACAACCCAGACATGGAGTACATGACACGTCAAGCTCTGCACTCCCACCACATGGAATTCACCCATCCGATTACCGGGGAACATATGAGTTTCACTGCACCGCTGCCAGAAGATATGGCTCGGGTTATGCAGGAATAATTCAAGAATTTTATCAGAAATATTTCTTCAACTCATTTTGACGATTTTCACAACTTGTGATCATTACATTTTCAATGCTCTTTTCTTTTAACAAGGAGCGGATCTTCGCGGCCCGCTCCTTGCGGATTTCATCGTCACATTTATTCAGAACGACACAATATTTCCGGTCTTCCACGCCTTTTCGTGCACCTTGCACTGATGAAAGGATTTTTGCAATATCCTCTTCTGCTATCAGATGTTTATAACTCGTATTTAAAAACTGAACTGCAAGGTCTTTTCGAAAGCAGACTTCTTCTAATGGCTTTCCTAATGCGTCCATTCCCACAACCGCAATGACATCTGTACACTCCGGAATAATGACTGGTTCTTTCTCAATTGGCACCTTACAAGGAAGATGCTTTGCTCCATCCGCTTCAATTAGTACAACCTCCGCTTCCTGCAAAACCTCCTGTAAAAATGAACTATCTGGCATACGCATCTTTTTCACAGATTTCTTATTTTCCATCTGATTTACTGCTGCCTGATCTCCTGCTGCAAGATTCTTATTACTTTCACAATCTGTACCGATGACCGCAATCTGGTCAGATTTCCAGAGACTTCTCACTTCTTCAATATTCCACGCACGTATTTCTTCTGGCGGGGTCTGCAAATGTGTACTTGTCGTCACAATTACTTTTTTCCCTTCTTCTCTGAAAATTTCAGCCAGTGCATACATGGTCGTTGTCTTGCCACCACCGCCGACCAGCGAAATGACTCTTCTTTCTCTCTCAGCCAATTTTTCATCTCCTCGCATTTTTCCAGTTCACCTTTTACAAGTCTTCTCCCGTTTCAGTCGATGCTGGCTATATCAGATGCGCTTCCACCCACGCCAGTATATCCTCGTAAACGGTCTGACGATCCAGCTCGTTTAATATCTCATGACGGTCTTTCTCATAGAGCTTAAGGGACACATCTTTAATTCCACATTCCCGATACGTTTTTGCTACATTTTCCACACTTTTTCCGAAGTTTCCAACGGGATCGTCTGATCCTGCCACCAGATACAACGGCAAATCTTTCGGGATCTTTTCAATATTCTCTTTTTTCTGTGCATACTCAATGCCACAGAACATATGATAATATGCATTGACTGTAAAGCGGAACGTACACCATGGATTCGCCAGATAGGCGTCCACCTCTTTTTCATCACGCGTCAGCCAGTCCTTATCTGTTCTGGCAGGCTCAAACCGTTTATTATATCCACCAAATGCCATGTTATCCACAAATGCACTCCGGTAATCATCACCTTTAAATGCAGCGATGACTTTGCACAGTAATTTTCCAAAAAATAACGCGACTCCCGGCTGCGCTCCGGTTCCCATGACTATAACTCCGGAAAGCCCCGATCCGTACATTTCCATATACTGACGGATCAGGAAAGACCCCATACTATGCCCAAGCATAAAATACGGCTTATCCGGATATTTTTTCTGCGTCATTTCCCGAAGTTTGTGAATGTCACCGATTACATATTCATTTCCATTCGTTTTATGAAAATATCCATAATATTCTTCATTTTGCACAGATTTTCCATGTCCCAGATGGTCATGTCCGACCACGTAAATTCCATGTTCGTTCAGATATTTTGCAAATGCATCATATCTGTCGATAAATTCGACCATACCATGACATAACTGCATAACCGCATGGATCTCCCCCTCCGGCTCCCATTCGATTGCATGAATCTGTGTCACTCCGTCCCGCGACGGATATTGAAATTCCCGCTTCATAATCTAGTCCTCCACCCACTCGAATGCACGACCGACTGCTTTCTTCCAGCCTTTTAACAAATGTCGTCTCTTTTCGTCTGTCATGTCTGCATGGAATGTTCGGGACAGTGCCCAGTTTGCGCGCACGTCCTCTATATCTTCCCAGTAACCCACTGCAATTCCTGCAAGATATGCCGCTCCGAGAGCTGTTGTCTCCACACACTGTGGTCTGAGCACATCAACACCAAGAATGTCGGACTGGAACTGCATCAGAAAATTATTATTTGATGCACCACCATCTACTTTGAGCGTCCGGATCTGTACACCAGATTCTTCTTCCATCACTTTCAAAATGTCATTGGTCTGGTACGCCATAGATTCCAGTGCCGCCCGGATAAAATGTTCTTTTTTGCAGCCTCTTGTGATGCCCACGACCGTACCTCTTGCATATGGATCCCAGTACGGCGCTCCGATTCCGGTAAATGCCGGAACAAGGTAAACGCCTGCAGTATCTTCGACCGCAGTTGCATAACGCTCCGTATCTGCTGCTTTGCGGATCATACGCATCTCATCACGCAGCCACTGGATCGCCGCTCCTGCCACAAAAATACTTCCTTCTAATGCATACTGGACGGTTCCGTCTGCGCTGGCTGCAATAGTCGTAAGCAGTCCATTTTCTGAAGTCACAGCCTTTTCTCCTGTATTCATAAGCAGGAAACAGCCGGTTCCATATGTATTCTTCACTTCTCCGGCATCAAAACAGCACTGGCCGAACAATGCTGACTGCTGGTCACCTGCTGCCCCGGCGATTGGAATACTCTCGCCAAACATACCGACTTCTGTATATCCGAAAATTCCACTGGACGGTTTTACTTTTGGCAGCATGTTCTTTGGAATCTTGAAATAATCCAGAATCTTCTGATCCCAGTCTAATTTATGAATATCGAACATCATCGTTCTGGAGGCATTGGTGTAGTCTGTCGCATGTACTTCCCCACGGGTCAGATTCCAGATCAGCCATGTATCAATTGTTCCAAAAGCAAGGTCTCCATTTTCTGCCTGCTTTCTAGCTCCCTCTACATGATCTAAGATCCATGCCACTTTTGACGCTGAAAAATATGCATCAGGTATCAGTCCTGTCGTCTCTTTCACATAGTCCGTCAGACCATCTTCTTTTAATTGATCGATCCGTTCTGCAGTTCTGCGGCACTGCCACACGATTGCATTGTAAATCGGCATACCCGTCTCACGGTTCCACACAACCGTCGTCTCTCTCTGATTCGTAATTCCAATAGACGCAATCTCATCAGCACTTGCACCGATTTTACTGATTGCTTCGGTCGCAACAGATAACTGAGATGCCCAAATCTCCATCGGATCATGCTCAACCCAGCCTGGTTTTGGATAAATCTGCTCAAACTCTTTTTGCGCTACACTGCAAATATTTCCTTTTTTGTCAAACAAAATACATCTGGAACTGGTTGTCCCCTGATCCAGAGCCATTACATATTTTTTCATACACGTTCTCCCATCTTCTTTGTCGCGATTACCGGTACATTTGTCCCCGCAATATCCTGCACAATTATCTGCCCTGTTTCCACTGGCGCTTCTACGACAACATGTTTTAATTCTCGCACGCATTCTAATACTTTCGCCTTAGGAATATCCGTCTTCGTGCGCACCGGAAGCATGCGCCCGTCCCTCATTTTCACCGTACTTGTCACGGTACGCTCCGGACTTACCAGTTCCTTTCTGGCATAAGCATCTCCGCGCTTGCAAGTATTTCCTGTAACACTTATAACCTCTCCACGTTCCAATACTGCACATAATTCACATCCAAGAGGGCAGCCGATACAGATTAGTTTCTTCTCCTCCATAGTCTATCCCTCCTTCACCGTGATGATAAGCTGTTGTAAATCCGGATATTTTAAAAGTTCTTCCCTGCCAAGCAGAATCTCTTCCATCTCCCCAGGTGCTACGACTGGACGTTTCTTTGTCTTAATCCGTTTCTCGCTATTCTCTTCCTTACAGTATACATCGACTGCACAGTTTTTTACAACTTTTCCGACACGAAACCGCACTTTCAATTTATCCGGCATCTTGGACAAATGAATGGCAGATGGAACGGTATAGCGGACACAGCCAGTAGAAATGAGTGGAATCACTGGATCATTATTATCATTCATCTTGGAAGCCTTACCTATATCTGAATCACTATACTGACTCTCTTGGTCTATGCCAGGATTACTGCTTTGATTCTCTTGTAAAATGTATCTCGCCGCACATGTTCCTGCTCTGTCCGCTTCCTCTGATACAAAATCCACAAGATCATGAACATGAAGCACATTTCCACAGGCAAATACTCCCGGCACATTTGTCTCCAGACTCTCGTCTACAATCGGTCCGCTGGTCACTGGATTTAATTTCACGCCCAGTTCCCGTGACAATTCATTTTCCGGAATCAATCCACAGGATAACAACAGAGTATCACATGCATATTCTTCTTCCGTTCCCGGAATTGGCTTTCCTTTCTCATCGACCTTGGCAAGTGTAATTCCTGTCACCCGTTCTTTTCCATGAATATCAACGACTGTATGGCTTAACTTCAGTGGAATATCATAGTCATTCAGACACTGCACAATATTTCTCTTTAGTCCACCGGAATAAGGCATCAGTTCCGCAACTACTTTTACATGTGCCCCTTCCAGTGTCATACGTCTTGCCATGATCAGTCCGATATCACCGGAACCAAGAATTACAACCTCGCGCCCTGGAAGATATCCTTCCATATTTACCAGCCTTTGTGCTGTTCCGGCACTGTAGATTCCAGCCGGGCGATATCCCGGAATATTAAGCGCTCCTCTTGGACGCTCCCGGCAACCCATGGCAAGTATTACTGCCTTTGCCTGAATCTGAATGATACCTTCCGTACGACTAACCATAGTGATAATTTTATCTGTATATTTCTTCTTGCTATATTTATCTTGATCTGCTTCTGAATATTTTTCTTTGTTATATTCACACTGATCTGCTTGAAGACTACTCTTATACTGGCTCATGCTTTGAATGCTCAGCACCATGCTATCGACCACATATGGAATCCCGGCGTCTTTTACCTGCTCAATATAACGTCCTGCATATTCCGGTCCAGTCAGCTCTTCTTTAAATGTGTGAAGTCCGAAACCATTGTGAATACACTGGTTTAAAATTCCGCCAAGTTCTTTGTCTCTTTCTACGATTATAATGTCCTTTATTCCCTGCTTTCTTGCTCCAAGCGCTGCTGCAAGTCCTGCAGGACCGCCTCCGATAATGACTAAATCACAAGTTTTCATTCCTGCACCTCCCTACAGCCTGTCCTTATTTGTTCCTACAATGATTCGGGAATCCGGATTATTTTTACAGATTTCTTCCAACGGAATTCCACACTCTCTGGACAGTATCTCCATAATCCTCGGTGTACAGAAACCTCCCTGGCATCGTCCCATGCCTGCCCGGACTCTTCGCTTTACTCCATCCAGCGTCCGCGCTCCAAGCGGTCTTCGGATTGCATCCAGAATCTCTCCCTCAGTCACGGTTTCACAGCGACAGATGACCTGTCCATACGCTGGATTTTTCTGAATCAGTTCCTTTTGTTCTTCCAGACTTAGTTCTGCAAAATGTACGATTCCTTTACGCGTCTCTATGAAATTTTCTTTTTCCTGTAATCTGCCTGAACTTTTTTGTTTATCAGCTACTTCGAAACTTCTTAAATTCCCCGAATCTCCTGGATTTATTTGCCGATCTGTATCTTCCATCATTTTTTTTACTAAATCACAGACATACACTCCGATTGCAGGGGCACTGGTAAGTCCTGGTGATTCGATTCCAGCCACATCGATAAATCCTGGCACATCAGTTAATTCTTCTATCTGGAAATCTCCACCATCTTCATGTGCACGAAGTCCTGCAAATGATGTGATGACCTGGCGTGTCGGAATGCCTTTTACGGATTTTGCAGAATCATTTAACACCTTATCAAGCCCTGCTCTCGTCGTTGCATTATCTTCTTTATCTGGAACATCATCGGCAGTTGGCCCGATCATCAGATTGCCATGTATGGTCGGAGTTACAAGAACACCTTTCCCCATTTCCCCTGGCACTTGAAAAATAGTATGACTGACCAGAGTTCCCGCATTTTTATCAAGGAGACAATATTCTCCCCTTCGCGGTGTAATGTGAAGTTTCTTCTCACTGACCATGTTGTGGATTTCGTCCGCATAAACTCCGGCAGCATTGATTACATATTTTGAATATAATGTTCCCTGATTTGTAATGACTTCAAATCCACTTACTTGATTGCATCTCTGTATATCCTGCACACACGTTCCAAATTGGAACTTTGCACCATTGATTGCTGCATTTTCTGCATAAGCAATATTCATAAGAAATGGACAGACAATTCCTCCGGTTGGTGCATAAAGCGCCGCATACACAGAATCTGCAAGTGCCGGTTCCAGTTCAAGCGCCTCTTCCCTTGTCAGGATTCTTAACCCTTCCACTCCATTTTCCGCACCACGCTCCTTTAATTCCTCCAGTTTCGAAAGCTCTTCCTCATTCTGGCAGACAACAAGCGAACCATTTCTTTTAAATGGAAAATCCAGCTTTTCTGCCATCTCTTCCATCATAAGATTTCCCTGAACATTCAACTTCGCTTTCAGTGTCCCCGGCTTCGCATCATGCCCTGCATGGACAATTCCACTATTCGCCTTACTCGTACCCTCACAGACATCACTTTCCTTATCCAGCACACAGATTTTTAAGTCATAACGCGACAACTCCCGCGCAACCGCACAACCCGAAACACCCGCACCGATAATAATGATGTCATATTTCAAATCCGACATACCACGCCCTCCTCTTTTTAGATAAATATTTTATATTCTCCACAAACATTTTTAACACAACACAATGATTTATATAATATTATTCACGCTAATTATAGTTTTATTGTAACGGATTCTGAATTGTGCGACAACACACAATCAAAGAGATTTGTATAATTTACATATTAATGTACTTTAAAGATTCCTATAAAATAATTATGGTATAATATATT
>OGWX01001168.1_pt1 | contig 17884 bp, 31 predicted proteins | sample 1576151 | NCBI WGS metagenome assembly OGWX01 (sample SAMEA3541591, study PRJEB24748) | human gut metagenome | biome: human gut; feature: human-associated habitat; material: faeces | place: China | collected 2012
CTTTCAGGGCCCGGGCCATTCGTTTCAGATTTTCTAGTTTACCCTCGTTTCGGAGCATAAAAATAAGACGCGTCACCCTGCGCCCCAAAGGGAGATAATTGGATCACCTACTCCTTCCCTTTGGCCGCTGCCTTTGCTTCTCTCACTGCCTCAGCAACACCCTCGCTGATCAGATGTGCCCCTCTGTTTTCTGTTACTTCCAGAACAGTTCCCTTCTCAACTACTTCTTTTAAGCAGATGTCGCTGTATCTTTTGATGCATTTCACTTTCATTCTCTTCACCTCCCCTCCGTTGCGCCGGCGCAATTACAGTTTAAAGCACATGTTTTGAAATTTCTTATAAGCATCAAACTATAACTCGTGCTTATCTCCGTTATATGTCAGCTCATAATACATTCCATCCGGCACAGTCGTGCTCAGAAGTGCTTTGCTGTTCTGTAATGTCTTACAACTCCATACCACGTACGCATCCTGTGCTGTGATCTGGTTTCCATCGGTCTTATCCATGTGTGAATTTGTATATTCAGCTACTTTTTCCTTGCAAAGCCTTAAAAATTCTTCGTTTCCCATCCCTTGCCTCCTACGCATGTTCAATCCTCGGAATTCCATATTCAACTGCACACTCGTGCTCAATCTTGCATCCTCTTGCTTTCTGCCAGTCTTTTGCAAAATAGGCGATATCAGCATCAGATAAAAGCTCCAGGGACTTTCCAAGAAACCACAGTGGTTTTGCTCCTACCGGTGCTGACCGGAAGAAAGAATCAATAACCTCTACAGGTTCTCTCAACAACTCTTCTGCTGCTTTGATTGCCACCTTTCGCTCTGCAAGAATCTCCTCGTCTGTTTTGCCATTCATTGGCTGACTGATAAATAATTTCTTCATGTTCTTCGCCCTCTCTTTCTTAAAAATGGGTATAAAAATACCACCTGCCATTTCTGACTGGTGGTATTAATGTTTGTTCTGTTTTGCATATTCTGTCAAGAACTCAATTTCTTCAATTGACAGGATTTCTAAGGGATTCGAATAATTATCATCCTCCGTAGCAAATTCAACACCATTATATTCTGTAGAATTTATTGGATCAAATCCAAGTTTTTCACATATTTGATTGTACGTAATCAATTACAGCACCTCCATTTCAACGCCTGCGTCACGTACCGCACTACAAAATTCCTTCAGATTATCCTCAGTATAGCCCAATCTGTCCAACTTTGCAACGGCAGAATCATAATATAGTCTATTAATTTCGCTTATAATCCTATACTTAAATACGATTCCGTCATGAGCAGCTATCAAGCCATATTTGTATTTCCTGTCTGCAGCAACTTTTATATCTGCCCAACTCGGTACTGAACTTCCCGGATGATTGTGTATTGCAATAAGGGTATGTTCTTTGGATTGTCGCAACATTTGCTTCATCTTTTTTGTAGGTGCTACAGTCCTCAGTAATTTTGATTCTAATGAGCGTTTTATTTCATTGGTTTCTGTATTAATGAATACAAGACTTTCTAATTCTGTGCCGCTTCTCTGTGAAATAATATTTACCATCTCTGACCATATTTCTCTACAGATTTCTTTGCTTTCTGGCAAAGAATTTATTTTTCTACGATAATGATTTGATCCAATCTCTTTACGGTCCATCAATGTTGATTTATTGCGCCCCTTATTTCCGCATTCTCTGAAAACTCGCCCCCACTCTTTGTGTTTCAGTTCGTACCTCTTCTGGTTCTCTGGATCCAGTGAATAATCTGCCAGTCTCCCAAATCTCTTTTCCTGACGCTTTGCATATTGCTGTTTAGCTTCCCGCTTCGCTATATCTTCAATATCAGTAATCTCTTGCTTATTGTATTTCGGATTCACAGTAGTGATACCAGGAAAATAAGTGGTGTGAGTATCTCGACAACGTGGATGATAAAGTCCTTCGGCTATTGCATTTGACATTAATGGGTAATTCCCGTCTTCTCTGCTACCGCCGCTCCACACATCATCAATCATGATCTTTCCAACAAAAGGAAGGCATTTAGGACAAGAGCTACCACGTTTATTCATGATAACAAGATGTAGCCCCCATTCCTGTCTCTTTGTGCCTTCTCCTTGCAAATACGCCCGCTTAGAAGCTGTTCTGATCGCCATGTCTGCATAATCCGCTATCGTATGACGGCTTCCGTTGGCATATTCTATACAGTCAATTCCTGTACTTAAGAAGTCTTTTGTTGCCATGTCTACTGCCTTCTCGTACGTTCCTGCACCAGTGTTAGCATAAACCTGTGCATTAAATATAGCCTTGCGGTATTGGTCGTTTGCTCGCCGTAAAACAGCGTTCTCTGCTTTTTGCATATCGGAAGATGTTGCTTTAAGTAGTGCATTAAGTTTCCTATCGTTTATCTTAAAAAACTCTGCCGTGCCGTCAGGAGAAGCTTTTTGGGCCGGAAGCCCTTTTTTAATCGCTTTTAAAATCTCTGCCTCCTGGTCCATTTGTCCGTCTTCATTTGCTTCAAGGATCAGACGGTCTATTTTTTTGTTGATCTCCTTAAATTCTTTCCCGAATTTCTTTTTATTTTGTTTCCGGTACTTTTCTAACGTCTTTAACTGTTCTGCCTGCCACATGGACCATTGTTTGTCTTCTTCAATCTCCTCCACTTTATGCCGCTCCATATTACGAATCATGGAAGAAATCAGTTCTTCTTCTATTGCTTCAAACGCCGCCCCAACATCATATTCTGTATTTATCTTTGCCATTCGAATATACCTTAAAGCCCTGTTTCTTAAACTGCCTTATCAGCTCTTTTAACTGTGTGATACTATCACATTTATCGCATCTTAATTCCGCGTAATCCGCTTTTTCAAGAGCGTATATTCCAAACGGAACCTGCTCTTTTGCTACTTTGAGAAGACCTTTATACTCCTTCTTGTTCATCCGGTACATTCTGTTTGCTACTTTTACCCTCATCATCCTCACCGCCTTTCGAATCTACCTGAAATTCACCCGCAGTCATATTGACCGCTGGCTCTTCCATATCCTGTATGCCCTGTTCTTCCTTCAAACGGGCGACCTCTTCTTTCTTGCAGTGATCATCTAGTGTATCACCGTACAGTTCTTCTACGCACCGCTCAATGCTCATGATGCCACTTTGCTTTGCCTTAGCTACCGTTTCAACCTGGCTTTCAAATGACGGGTTCGCATATTCCCCAAACGGAACATTGACCTTTACTTCTTCAATGCCCTTGTTATGCAGAATGTTGTCAGCATTGATACACATCGAAACAACTCCCGGAAGGGTTTCCTGGAGTGCCTTTACAATTGCGCTTCTGGTGTACAAGGTTGTCTTTTCTTTTTCTCTCTGTGCTTCTGCATTATCCAGTTTCTTTACGTCAATCCCTAATGTAGAAGGACTAATCACTCCCTGCAGACACAAATCCAGCGCTGTTATGTATGATGCCATATAGCTGTCATGCGGAATTGCTGGCTGATCAGTAATGACTTGATTCTTCTGACCTTCTCGCATATCTCCATCTGCTGCAAAATATCTGTTGTCAAACGGATTGGGCTTTACTAGCTGTCCGGTACTTGGATCATGCGGCACCAGACATTCCGGGATATAAGTCTTTGCTCTGCCAGCTCTTAATGCATCCATCCACTGCGACCATGTTTCGTCCAGTGAATCATAGCTGTCGAGCTTGCCATCAAAGATACTGCCGCCTCTGCCCTCATAACGGGAAGATTCATAAATCATAAATGGTTCAGCCAGCATAACAGAATCATCAAATGTGATATCTGTCAGATTCTCAGTCGCTTTGATAGACTTAATATCAACTAGCTTGTTATCCAGATACAGCTCATTGATGATGTATCCGTAGCCATATCTCTCATTCAGGACATACACTTTGCCCTTCTCTTTGTATGGTGTCTTGAAAACAATCTCCCGGATCCGGTCTCTCTGATAAACAAATTCGACTCTTTCGCCCGGATACCATTCCAGGATTGGATAATCACTAATCGTAGTATCTATAGCAACTTTAAAAGCGCCATCTCCGATAAACAGTGTTTCTTTGAGGGCGCTTTCAATCTTTTTATAAAACTTATTGTCTTTCTCAATCTCTTTCCATAACTGTTCCTGTGCCGGCTGTTCGAATTCAAATTCGTTCATGTCCGGGAGGACTACAAAAGAGAGCACCTTAACTGTCAGTCCCGGAAGACCGGTATGGATCTTTCTCATGTCCATTCCAGCTGTTGATTTGCTTGCCCAGAATTTATTCCTGTCTGCAAATTCCGCATTCTGCTGATAGATTTGTTCGAGCTCATTGCCATCTCCCCTGTACCAGATACGGTTCAGAATGGCATGCCCTTCAAAATCCATCATTTCATTAATCTGAAAGTTAAAAGGATTTGCCGGAAGAACGTTTAGCCAGCTCCTGACAGTCTTTTTTATGCTTTCATTTAATTTATCCATCCATTTCACCTTTTCGCTCCTCCGCCTCAAATCCAATCATGTTGCGGTACGGAATCCATCCGTACTGCTGAGAGTTGATTGTATGATCATTCTTGTCTTCTGGCTCATCTTTATCCTCAGCCCATGAGTACTTCTCCATTTCCGCTATATGATTGGTGCATGTGTCTAATACCAGATAGCAGCCCTGTTGAATCCATCCAAGCTGCAGCTTGATTCTATCTAGTATTGTTACTTTCTTGTATGATTCTACAAAATTATAAATACAGCCGTGAAGCCTCTTATACTTTCGCAGTTCTGTGATTGTCGCCGCATCTGCACAATCAATAAATGTTTCTTTGGCAAAGCCCCAGTCATTACGGCACCTTTCTAAAAATTCTATAAACTTTACAGTTGTATCTGATGGTGCAAGTGGCTGATCCAGGTCTTTGTTGCTGTATACTTTTTCAGCAAGTGTAATCAGTTTCCTATCTTCCGTGATTCCCTGGAACATCATTGCAATTGTGTCCGGGGATTTCGAAGAATACGATGTATCAAGCCCGCAGGTAAACTTTTTGAACTTTAGCTTTCCTGCTGCTATCTGGGTCCTCACCCACTTCTCTGATACAACGTGCTTCTTTCTGCTGAAATTTGGGAACACCAGTCCAGTTGCTTTTCCTCTCAGACCTTCAATCTTATTTTTCCAGATTTTCGTGCCCTTTGGGGTGTTTTGGAGAATCTGTTGTTTTTTCTTTTCCGGAAGTCCGGCATTATCGTCAAAAGAAAAGAACCAATGGACCCAGCCGGGCTTTGGTTCTTCCTTTAGTTCATCTTTAATTTCTCTTGGTGTGCTATCCTCCCATTCAGGAAGAGGTCTACTGCAGTTAATATATTCTTTATATACGTCAAGACCTGGATCGTCCGGGTTCAGTGTGGCCATCAGATAATCGCATCGCATGGATGACTCTCTGACAAAGTCGATGTCAGCGGTATTAATCTCATCTATGTACAGGCAGCCATACTGACCGCCAAGAGCTTTCTGCCACTTCTTTTTGTCCCCATATCCCATCACATATATGACTTTATCGCCTTTGTTGGTATGGAACAGGATATGCGGTATCTTGTCGTCCTTTGTGCCGTTTCCGTTGTACTCAGTCAGGATCCCGAAATCATCAACAATCCCAAGATCTTTATTGATGATGTTCTTTTCAGCTGTTCCGGTATCTTTCGCTGCTAAAATGTGAAGCTTTTTGGGGGACTCAGCAACTTTGCACATGAACTTGAAGAGTCCGACCGTTGTTTTGCCCGCTGCTGTAGTTCCCTCTAAGAACTCAACTGGTGCATCGCATTTTAAGAATGCTTTATACTTTTCCGATAGCACTAATCGTTCCTTACTCACTAGCCATCACCACGCAATTGCTGTAGAATGTCTGCAAGTTTCTTTTGCTCTTCTTCCATGCCAGATACCTGTAACTTATCATTCCACATGCCTAGATGTCTTCCAAGCATGTCTAATGCCTTTAGTTTATCAGCAAGTTTAATCTCTCTTTCTACTCCATCTTCACCAAATGTTTTTACTTTTATCGACTGTATTGCTGCTAAATCATCTCTGGATGCATTTTCTTTTAATGTTGCATCTTTTGACTCTATGACATCGTCAGCATTCACGAACGCTATCTTTGCCAATTCTATTAGAACTCTATCTGCATTGATTCCTGTTCGTCTTGACCGCTCCGCAATCTTCTTTGTAATCTCATTTGAAATTCTAGTTTTTTCTAGTAGTTCATGTCCAATTTTCCCCGCATTCTTTACTGAGTATCCCGCCCTAATCGCTGCCTGAGTGGCATTTAAGTCAATCAGGTATTCTTCTACAAATTTTTTCTGTTTTTCCGTTATTGCCACTCAGTCACCTTCTTTCTAAAAAATAAAACACGTATGCCAGCACCTTGACAGGCAATCTGTTACTGCCCGTGAAGGAGAAGTTAACAAACATCATAGTCTATGCCGCTATGGCTCGCAGGTGCTGTACATTGTGTCGTCAAATTGCAAAATTGCATAAGAAAAAGCACTCTATATTTTTATAGAGTGCTTTTCGGCGTTTCATTTATCTCGCTAAAGATAAAAATGGGGCCAATCTGTTATTGGCTTTTACAATGTATCATACTTTCATGCGACATGGGGCGACATTTATAAATTTTCTTGAAAAAATCTTTCATTTCTTTTCTGGCAATTCTTTTCATTGTAGGCTTTTGCCCGTTTGGGGAACAAAGAATTCATCCGATGTGCCACTTGTGCCCAAGTCAATCCTTCAATGTAATATAGGCGGAACATGATGCGAAGTTCGCTTTTTTCGATAGATTCTATGTATTCTTCTGCTTGATTGGTAAGTTCAAGAAGTTCTTCCTCTTTCATCCTCAAGCGTTGCCGCCTCGATATCAGTAATTGTTTTACCTTTCCATGTTCTGGAACCGGAAAACCTTCAACTGTAAAATGCTGTATTCCTCCCAAACCACCGCTTACTACATCGCTCACCGCTCCTTCTTTCTCAATCTTCTCTAATCGCTCCTCCGTCATTTTTATGAGTCTCCTCAACTCTTTTATCTCCGCTTGCATATCGCAATACTGGATCAGGACTGACTTTTCCACCAGAACCACCTCTTTCCTGTTATCTATAAATCTTGCCTGTCTTCTTGTCTCTAAGTTTAATCCGTCCAAATACCTCGAATTCATCTATTGCCGCTACTGCTTTCATAGCATTAATTGTTCTTGTTACCGAATCCGGTGGCTTATCCGCTGCCTTAATCGCATCATGTGCCGTTCTATCCGTGTAGTGTTCATGATTTCTTGTGTTCATTCTGTCTCGCCTCGTGTTCACTTTCCAGCAATTCCGCCTTAATTAGATCATATACGATGTCTAACCAATCCCGTTTGTCCCGATATCTGCAATTAGGTTTTTTATGTATCCGTGGATCTGCTTCGTTCCAACAAAAAATATCAAAGCATACGTCACTTACAAATAACATTACGCAGTCACGTGCTACACAAAGATAATAGCAATTTTCGTACCGTTTTCCCTTACATTGCTTAAAACCGTATTTTTCAAATTCCGCTGCTGGTACCATCGGTCTTAGCATCTTCTACCTCACTTTCTGAGCGTGTAAAATACAAATCCTGTATAGATCAATGCTGCTATAATTACTATTGTTTCTGTTATACTCATTTCTTACCCTATTCCCCCCTAATAATTTCTTCCGCAATAAGAGAGTCCTCAACGAGTTCTCCTGCATCTTCAAATTCACTTGCGCAGTGAACACACAGCCAAGCATTTTGCGGCGCATTATCTAATGCTTTTTCTATAGCTTCTTTTTGCGAGGACGCTTCAACCTCACAAAGAAATTTTGAGAACACATAGTTCCCATATACTTTATATTTCATTCTTACCACCTTCTTCGCTTTGCAAATAAACTGGTTATTATTTCTTGCGCATAATGGTTTTTTGTTAAGTGTCTCTTATTTTTCATGTTATTTTGTAAAATTATATGTGCTCATGCGGCTGTATTGGTTCCCAGTGTTTTTCTGCATCTTGTTCGACTAATCGATTATACCGCTCCACATATTCCATCTCACTTATTTTGCCTTCCATAAATTTGTCTTCCAATCCCATATAGGTATCTGGTTTAATTGCATCTATACGCTCTTTAAATTCGTGTACATTCATTTTCCCGGCAATGAGCATATCTTGCAGCATTCTGGATTCATGCTTCATAGGCCACTCGCTACCTTTCCTCCTCTTGTTTTATATATTCTGCGTTTGTCCATTCAGCAATTTCCAGCGGGTCAAAGTATTCTTTGCACTTCGGACATCTTGGAAGCATATTTTTTCTATACGATTCTTCCATCTCACGGAATACTCTACTCTTACGCATTCTTTTTAACTCTTTATTTGCTTCTTCTGAATAAACTTTCGCTTTTTCTTTTAATCTTTTAGTTTCTTCTCTTAATTGCCCATGATATCCGGCTATTGACAATATTGCCTCAAACGGATCAACGACCGCTCCGCAATCTCTGCATATAATAATTCGATTTTCAACGCTAAGTTCGTAATGTGGAGGATTGCATCTGCATATCTTCTTCATTCCTTTATTGATTCTTAACAAATCAAAGCTGACAGGTTTTTCCTTGTCCATCCTTATTCTCCCTTCTCGTACAATCCGCAACTAGATATCGGTTTGTATATGTAGCCACTTCCGCTGGCTCTTTTTATTTTTCGTGGTTCTAGGTAGACCATATTTCCGCTACCATGACATATTCCCCATTTGACCCCGTCTCTTTTGCCGGGCTGCGGTTTACACATTGGACATTCTGGACATTTTATATATTTTTTCATTTCCCTGCCCCTTTCATAAAATCTTTTAATACTTTTTGTCTTATTTTTTTGTTTCTGTTTCGTTTCTTTGTTTTTTCTGCTGCTCTTTGCATATTTGTCCATTCCTGTCTTAGATCAGCCGGAAATGCTTCTTCCACTATCGGCTTTCTTCTTGTCTCTAATTCCGCTTTAATCAATTTTTGTTTTGTCGTTTCCGCATTTTCAGCTTCTAGAAGTTTGAGGGCTATTTCCAACTCTTCTTCCGAAAGTTGTGGATCGCACAGAAACGAGGTCAGATACGGCGGCTCTGTATTATATTCATGCAATGTCCGGTCTAAAATATTTTGGATATTCCTTGTCCATAATTCGGGCGGAATCTTTATTTTTAGCTTCTTCATTCTTCCTCCAAATAGTTTTTTCCGAAAAGTTTCATAAACTCTTCTCTTGTATGTGTCTTTTCGAAAGCTCTCTGTCCATCCTGGCGAAGCTCCCTCATTAATCCTGCGTTGTTATGTACCGCTTCCTTACCGTTTATGTGATGGTCTAAACATAAATAGACTTTTAATCCTTCTGCTTCCGATTTGTCTCTATTTGAACCCCCGAAGATGTGATGCTCATGTACTACTTTCTGCCATTCGTAGTGCGGCCGCATCTTCATGCATAGATAGCATGGACTTCCCTTCTCTTGGAGTATGCTTGGTTTATGTTTCTTTCGTCTTTTCAATTTAGGTCTCCTTCCTCCTCCGGATTTATTCCGGAGGAATAACAATGGCATATAGTTCATGGAACCGTTGATAAGTTACTGTGTAATATGTAAAACCTCTGGAGGCTGTCCAGCTATTTTTCCATCTCCTCACTTAGCCAATTCTCAACATCTATGATGCTGTTAAATGTAAGGTGATGGCTCTTATATCCTATGAGAAGAATTTCGGCCACCTCTGTGATGGACATATGCTGCATTTTTTCCCATCGAAGGACTGGCTTTTTACCCTCTTTCAAAATCATCTCCTCACTTGGGATTAATGCGGGTTTTGACGGTTTTTGCGCCGGCGCAATCACTTCCTTTTCCTGCTCCTTCTCTCCCTCTGGTTTCTCTGGGTATCCCACGTTCTTTTCTGTGATGGGTTCAGGGATATTGTTATCGGTTTCATGTTCTGTTTCACTCTGCTGAGACTTCGGTATGTTCTCGTTCTCTTCTGTCTTTCCGACATTTCCTCTATTCCCAATACCTTTTCGTTCATCATCTGCTCTATTTCTGATGCTGTCTTGTTTATTGTCTTTGCTATCTCCCTTAAATTCATCTGTGTTTTCCTCCCGTGTTGCATCATCTGGTTCATATTTTTCTAGGACCTTAGCCGTTATCTTTGTAAACTCTTCCCATGACATTTCTTTGGCTATTCCGGCGTATTCCTTGACACTTATTTTGTTTTCATGAAACATGATGAACCATTTGCTCTTTCTGAAAGACCGGCTTCCACTCGGCGCAATCAGTTCTCGTAATTCTTTTACATTGTTTTTTACCGCTACCGCTTTTCTTACAAGTTCTTGGGATATGTAGAAGTCTCTGATAAGTTGTTCTATGTCACTGTTTGCTCCTGGATCCGGGACAGACTTATTAAAACGGTTTAATTCTCTAATGTCCTCCCGGCTCGTCTGCGGAGTAATCATGTTTAAGTCAGTATCGGGAAGAGCTAACATGGCTGCAAGCTTACTTTGGCCATATTCTAAAAATTCCGGCCGGAGTTCTTCGGAATTGCCGCCTATGGAATATTTTTTGTTTATCTGAATGAATCTTGTTGTATCTGACGGAGATAAGCCACATTCTGCTTTCGCAAATTCTGCGATACTTTTATAGCCGTCTTGTTTATATAATTCGTTATCATCTATTTTGCGTAAGAGGTAACCAATACGGACAAAATCTTTCTTCAATCCGTTCAGCTTATCCTTTGCGGATGAGATATCCTGTTTTAATTTCTGTTTGATATCTAGCCACTCTGCGAGTGTTATTTGTTTATATTCCATGTTGCCTCCTATACTGCCGCTGCCATAATCGGTTGTTTCATTGTTTTAAGCTCTTTTGTGTACTTGTTCAGTAGTTTCTCAATTGCTTTTTTATCTGGCTGTCTATCAAACTCTGAATAAAACTGTAGAATCTTATCTGTTTTTAAATTAATTTCTACTGTGTAATATGCTTTTTCTAAATCTTCTTTCTTACGAAGGAATAAAATCCACGTTTCTCCTGCTGCCATTTTCTTCATGTAGATATCACTTGCTCCTACACAATGATGAAGTTCTCTTCCTTCTTTCATTAGCTCCTCGCATTTACCGGCCGGAATAATCATGTAGGTATCATCTTCATAGAAATATCCTTTTACTTCTGACAGGCGTTTCTGTATCTGCTTATCTAATTCTGCATATTCATTTAGTCTTTCTTTATCTTTCTTTTCATTTCTACGCTCTACCAACTGGTCATGGCGAAGCTTTAAGTCCTTCGGAAAACGAACTATACTATCTTGTGTATCGTAGCCTTCTAAAAGCGCCATCTGAAGATAGTCTCTCCAGGTTGTTATCGCCTTGCTTGGTGCTACTCTTTGCTTTTTCAAATAGTTAACCATTTTGTTGACACTTCCTAAATCGTTCAAGATTTCTTTGCATTCTGATAAGGTCATTTTTTTCTTTGACAGCCACTCCAGGCTTTCCTTGGATATCTTAATTCCCTCCTTCTGCTCATATTGCAGCCATTCTAATTCGTTAACTCCTCCATCAATCTGTTTCATTCGATTTACACGATTTCCATCTAATCTTAAGAGTTGTTTTAGATTTCCGGCCTTTGCAGACAGTATTGAAATTTCTCCCCACCAATATCCATTACAGATTTCTGTTACTAATTCGTATAATCCGCTTTTCACAAGGTACTCCCAATATTGTCTTGCATGAAAACACATGATATATCTATTCACGTAGAACTTCGTTCCTTTATTTGCAATAATATCCATGCCGCTCCTCTCCAGATTTCCACATGGCAAAACTTCCTTTAGATTTCCCGGATATAGATATGAAGGTGAGAATCGTTTTCCGGCCGGATTCTTATCCCAGAAATCTTGTTCAAACTCATCTGCATCATCGAGTGTTCCATAGTAGACTTTTCCGTATGTTTTCCCTATTGGAATAAGTGCTCGACATTGCTCAAATAATTCAATTTTTTTGCCTTCCTTGCTCCAGCGGCATACCGCTTTAAATTGTCGTTCTACCCATTTATCATTACATTTCTGTAATATCACTACTGGCGCATGTTCAACTTTTTGCTTCTGGCGACTATTTGCAGATGCTACTTGATTGCATTTAGGGCAATGAACACTTTCTTTATGTTTCCATTTTTCCTTTACCGTTCCGCTCCCTTTGCAGGCAGTACAGGTATATGCTGTTTCCTTTCCTTCTCTTTTTGAAAATAAAATGTGACCTGGAAATACTTTTTCATCCAGCCAGCGTTTCATATCTTCTGTAATACACGGGATATCCGACATTTCTTTTTCAATTCTTTTAACTTTTCTTGTATATGCCTTTGCTCTCTTGTCTTCGCTTAAATTAAGCTCGTAATCTGCAACACCACACGTATTCAAGAAATCCATTGCTCTTTGTTCATCCTCTTTTGTATCCCAAACAAATTCCTTGTTGCTCCAATAATAAAGTTCCTTCTCAGCAGGCAACCCTTTGCACATTCTTGCTACATTATCTAACCTGCAGGTTGTCCATTTATCATTGATCCAGGCATAATGATTTTCTTCGTCTGCGAAATAGCGGGCTTTTAATTGATTTTTATAATACAGGCTAATCTCTACAACCTTTTTGCCATCAACTTCCAGGATTCGGCTTTTTGCTATTACTTCTTTTTTGTTCTTCATGTTTGTAAATGTGCTTGGGGGTATTCTTAAAAACTTTGCCCTTTTCACTCTTTTTTGCCTCCCAGATAGTAATTTCTGATGATTTCTTTTGCCTTGCCCATGTTCGGGATGCCCAATGTCACCTTCCCGGCTGTTACTTCCGCTGCTTTTAAGATCTCCTTATCCACCGGGACCTGATTTTTAAAGGACCACTTAAGTAATGCCGCTATGCAGTCTTTTAAGCTCTTACCTTTTTTTCGTACCTGATGGGCAAGTAAATCATTTTCCGAAATCTGTACACGGAGATATTCCACCCAGTCTTCCATAATTCCTTTTAATTTCAGCTCTGCTACTTCGACATCAATTTTCCCGTATGCTGCTGTTTCTGCGTCACACAGTTCCATAATGTCCCCCGACAGATAGAGTTCTACGAAGTCTTCCGGGATTCCGTTTTCCTTCGCCATCTCTTTCAGGTTTTCAATGTCGTTCTCATTAAACAGATTCTCTGCAAGGGTGTTGATTTCTTTGTAGCTACTCATTTCCCCAAATTTATCAAACATCTTTCTTCATCCTTTCTATTAGTTATCCACATTATCCACAATTCTGTGGATAACTTCTTTCTTACTACTTTTCAAAATCGCTCCCCTATTTGGGATTTATGCGGTTTTTAGCAATTTGCAGTTACTCTTTTTAACTGCTCTTGTATCCACATACTGTATTCGTGTTTTCCTGGTTCTGACAGAAGCAGATGTTCCCCAGCTTTTTCTTTCAGTTGCTTCCACAAGTCTCCATTTGCCACGGGTTCTCCTTTTGTAGTTACATATCCATTTTGTTCCCATTTGTCTAAATTTTCTTCTAGCATTGTGAGAATAAAGGCATTTTCCGTATGGATATGTATTTCACTTGGTTTTACTACCCGGGCTACTGCTTCCGTTATGGCTTCCAGTGTGACTCTGTTGTATGTTCCTTTTGTTTCTTTAAATTCCTGCTTTGTTTTCAATTTCCCTTTTAGTGTGCAAGCAAGCACATATCCGTATTTGCGGACTTGTGTTCTTGGAGCTTTGCTATCTGTCCCTATGTAGATATGTACTTCCATCATTCCCTCCTTTTCAACTTTAGTAATGTGTACTCTCTGTACGGATAGTTCGTAATAGGATTGATTCCCTCATAAACAGAATCCGGATCCACATAGTACCCTTTCGGAATCCGAATCTTGTTCCACGTTTTCCACCTGATATATACTTTCCGCTCTGGCTCCGGCAATGGTAGGTTGCGTGAGGTCGAATAGCTTGTCTCTCTAAGACGCTTATCTGTCTGAGGAGTCTTTGTTATGTAAGCTGCTAAATTTCGAAATCCCCCTCTTTCATATAGCAACTGATTTATCACTTTTCCCTTACTCCATGCTTTTCTAAGAATCAAATCAGTATCTTGAATTCTGTTTATTACCAAATGTACATGCCAGGCATTTCTGGTTCCCACCTCAATATTTCGAATCCATCTTACTTGTTCCCCTCTCTTTTTGTATTCTCTGCGTATTACTTTCATTGCATCAGAAAAGTCTTTCTTGGCATCTTTCATATCTTGAGGTCTGTTCTCTTTCTGGTATGTCAAGCAAGTAAAGTAGTCTCCCTCGGAAAAATATTGCATCAATTTCCTACGACACTTCTTTTCTTTATTCTTCTGATTTACCTTTGCCATCTGCTCTGGAGTAGCTTTTTTCTTTTTCTCTCTTTTCGCACCTGGGCTAGGGTATCTATAGGTGTGCATCTCCTCTACATCTATTCCGTTTTTTGTCCTGTATATTTTCTTTGTATAACTCATATTTCAATATCCTCAGAGCCTATCTTTAATACGTTGTTCAAGTTCCATCCGGGTCTTTTACCCCGGTTTTTCTTGACATTATTGTTTTAAGATAGTACACTTTAGATATCGTTATTTAGTGTGTACCATCTTGGTATTTGCTTAAGAGGAGTCAAATGTTTGGCTCCTCTTTTTCATACAATCACATAATTCTGTTTAATCACTTTGTTTCTTTGCTCTGCATAATTTTCTGCTTCTGCCAGCGTTCCGTTGAAACACTCTAGTTGTCCGTTCTGCCAGCGAATTATTTTCGCCGGATTTTCTTTATTTTTCTTGGAATACTCCATTTTCCTTTATGTCCTTCGCAATCCACCACTCCAGTGCAGCTTTCCGCTTTAAGAGGCGGGGTGATGTAGGCTCCTGTTCCAGAGCCGATTCATTTTGGCTATATTTTTTCAGTAAAAAATTAATTACCATATTTCTCACTCGCTAAAATTTCCAGATGTGCAATGCACTTATCATAGTTCGCTTTTTGTTCTTCATGCGATGAAATGAATATATTAAACTGACCAAACCATTCTTTTTCTGTATTAAACTCGCCTACCATAGTAAGTATGCTAATACTGGAATTACCATAGGTAAAAACGACATGATTTCCTGCCTGCTGTGCTGCGTATACCTTCTCTATCAAAAACTTGATAGCTTCTAAACTTAAAGTTTTTTCTTCCTTAATCATAATTTCTCCTTCCATTTTCCTGATTTTGTGTTATAATTTAATTGGTATTTTTTCTATGCACCCAACGGAGTTGCTGCTCCAGGGTGCTTTTTATTTTCTTCTGGTGGAGAAGTTATATTTTTAATGTTGCATTCTCCATTTTCTCCGGCAAATTGATGAGTTATCTGTACTATTAAGTGATGCATGAAGGTTTTGTTTTGATACTCTTCTTTGTCTCTTCCTTCCCAATCAATCCAGCTTTTGCCGTTGACTGTATATCCTCGCATAGCTATCACCCCCTCTTTAATCTTATTTGAGACTGTTTGTCTATGTTTCCTTGACTTTTCATAAATTCTCCAATATTCTTTCTATACAGGCACTGCCATGCCAAACATGAAAGAAAGGAAGCATTATTATGGATTATGATTTTTTAAAAGTTTCGGCTCCATCACTCCCTGGTATAAACCAAGCTATTTCTCAACTTCAAAATGTTTTTTCGCTGCAGGCATCCATCTCTTCTCATGACATCGATGTAATGATTGAAGAAATAGCCAAGCCATTTGCATCATTATCTCAAGAATGGAGTGGCTCTCTCACTCCTATAACGTCTGCATTTTCCAGTAATATTGCAAAAAAGATAACCGAAAGTTTTAATATTGATAGCATTGCTCACTCAATGACCGAGAGTTTTAACATTGATGATATCTCTCATTCAATGACTGGAAAATTATCTGAAAGTATTTACTCCTCTTTTAATGTCGAATTTGCAACTGCATTAAAAAATTCTATTGCTTCATTTGATGAATCAGAAATTTCTTTAGATAATGATTATGTGATTCTTGACAAATCCCCCATTGAAACATACGAAATTCCTGAATCATTAACCGTTCCCCTTGGAAAATATCGTGTGAAAATGTCTACGGATGTGTTTATCAGTATAATTTCTTTGCTGGTATCCATTATTTTGAGTATATCAATCGCCTTATATCAATCCAACCAAGGCCCCACTGAATCTGAAACCCAACAAATTCAACTTGATGAAACTCAAAATGCACTTCTTCAGACTCAGAACCAACTTCTTTATGATTTATTACATAGCATAGATACATCTTCCTCTAGTGAATCAGAATCCCTGCAATCTTTAAAGAAAGAAGTCGAAGAACAGAATTTACATCTATCAAAGATTGAGAAATCTCTTGATTTAATCGAAAAATCTCTCGATAATAGTGCATCATCTGGCAATACTGAATCTGAAAAATAATACTAATAATGAGAAAACCTATCTGCGTAAGCAAAAATGCTACTCTTAAATTCTTTACTCGCTTACGCAGTTTTTGAATTTCTTCTTTATTTTCGTCCATATCTCCCTCCTATCCTGCTTTCTCACTATCCCTAAGCATTGCTAAAATTCTTGACTTTTTATAGTTTCTCCAATATTCTTGTTACACAGGCACTGCCATGCCGAGTACATAAGAAAGGAGAATTTTTATGAATTTAGAATTATCTGATACTGAATTAATTTTTCTGTACGGAAATTTAAAAATCCAATTGAAAAAATTAGAATCCATGCCTGCCTCTCTGGTGCGATCTGATATTAAGCTCCACAAAAGTATTATTGAAAAAATGGAATCTGCTGCTCCTCAATTGAAAAAATTACCTATTTAGAGTTAGGCTCTGCATTTTGCAGGGCTTTTTTCGTTTTCGCTACCCACTTTTCTGCTGGAATGAACTCTTCAATTTCCACTTTATAAGCTTTTCCTTTGACCCATACTATATCTAAATATCTTTTTCTCCCTCGCAAAAGCAAACGGATTAATATCTTCTTCACCTCTATCTCCTATCCTGCTTTCTCATTATCTCTGGCGATAGTTTCGCCTTTCATCAAGCCGTCCATGAACGCATCCGTCAGCATTTTTCCTACTTTGCTTAATTCAGAATACATTTTCATAAATTCTTTTCCATCTTCAATATCTGCTTGTGTCAAATACTTATATCCTGTCTGTGTCATATGTATCTCTCCTTTCTTTGTTTGACTTTGTATGATAAGATTAACACACTTTGTATTACATGTCAAACCTTTTTTCTTATTTTTGTTTGACTTTGTATGACACGCATGTTATTATCAAAACCAAGGAGGTGGCAATGTGCAAGAACGCATAAAAATGTTGAGAGAACAATTAGGTTATTCTCAAGAGACTTTTGCCAAAGAAGTAGGCTTAACAAAAAATTATATTTCTTTAGTAGAAAATGGAAAAAGAACCTTTGCTAAAAGGACCCTAAAGGATATATGTCAAAAATTTGATGTAAGGGAAGAATGGCTCCGAAACGGCGAAGGAGAAATGTTTATTGAAAGATTGCCGGAAGATGAATACACTAAGGTGGCTCTTATGTTAAAAAAAGACAATGATAAATTGGCTATGCAAGCGGTTGTAGAATACTGGAAACTTTCTCCACAATCCAAGGCTGCCATAAGAGAATACATTATGAATGTAGCTAGTAAATTAAAAGAAGAAGAGTAGCTTAATGCTACCCTTCTTTTTATTTAATCCTCAAACAAAGTTTTTATGTAAGTATATAAATCTCTGAGGTCCTCTAACGACAATTTCTCTAGCTTCTCTATATTTCCCCTGATATACTCCTCATATCGTTCTCTTAATGTCTTTTCCTCTTTTTTCATAATTATGTACGCTCCTTT
>OGWX01001170.1_pt1 | contig 17874 bp, 16 predicted proteins | sample 1576151 | NCBI WGS metagenome assembly OGWX01 (sample SAMEA3541591, study PRJEB24748) | human gut metagenome | biome: human gut; feature: human-associated habitat; material: faeces | place: China | collected 2012
AGCACTTGACTTTTAATCAAGTTGTCCGGGGTTCGAATCCCCGATGTCTCATGAAGGCTCAGTAAATGTTTTATTTACTGAGCTATTTTTTTTGTCTAATAAGCTTATTAATAGTCGGCTGGTAAGTAGTAATAAATTTAAAAAGCATAAATACTAAGAAGAGTTAAAAGGATAAAGAGATAAAAAATAAGTTATGAATACACCAATCTATAATAAATTAAGAGAATTAGAGTCAGAAAAAAGAATTCCTTTTCATATGCCAGGTCACAAAAGAGCTGATTTTGGGGCTTTTTTTGGTGTAGAAAAAATGGATATTACAGAGATAACAGATTACGATAATCTTCATGAGCCAGAGGGCATTATTCGTGAATCCATGAATCTTGTAAGAGATATATTTAAAAGTAAGGAATCATGGTATCTTGTTGGAGGGAGTACCCTTGGGATTCTGGTATCCATTTCTTCGGTCTGTAGACAGGGAGATAAGATTTTAATAGGGCGAAACTGTCATAAGGCGGTCTATAACTGTATCAGGCTATTACAGTTGGAGGCCGTCTATTGCTATGCAGATGTTTCTGCCGAGTATGATATATGCGAGGATATGAAGCCAGAAGCCGTAGCAAGGGAATTAAGAGCGAATCCAGATATAAAGGCAGTTGTACTGACTTCACCTACTTATGAAGGCGTTGTGAGCGACATAGCAGGGATTAAAGAAGTAACTCGACCGTATGCCATTCCTTTGATTGTAGATGAGGCACACGGGGCGCATCTCATATTTCATAAGTATTTTCCAGACAGTGCCGTTCAGGAAGGTGCTGACTTGGTGATTCAAAGTACGCATAAAACATTGCCTTCCTTTACGCAGACAGCAGTTCTTCATCTTTGCTCAGACATCGTGACAAAAGAGCAGGTGGAGGAAATCATCGATATTTATGAAACCTCAAGTCCATCGTATCTTTTGATGGCTTCTGCTGAGTACGGAATCATGTATATGAAAGAAAATCAGGGACAACTCGCCGAATATGTGGATAACCTTAAAAATTTTCGCCGAAAATGTGAACAACTCCAAAAAATAAGCCTGCTCAATCAGAAAAAGTTAAATTGTTTTGCATATGATAACGGGAAATTGGTCTTTTCAGTAAAGGGCTGCGGAATAAATGGAAAGGAGCTGTTTCAGTTATTATATGAAAAATATCACATTGAACTGGAGATGGAGAACCTGACTTATGGGATTGCCATGACTTCTATCTGTGATAAAAAGAAAGATTTTGATGAGCTTTGGAAGGCAATTTCTGAGATTGATAAAATGTGTGAAGAGAAAGAAAAGAAAAATCGTAGTTTAAATAAGGCTGTAAATGAGATAAAAATTGCCATCCAAAACCAAGATAAAGTTGAAATAGAAATTTGTGATAAAAACAAACCCAAAATAGAAACAAAAATTCATAACCACTATAAGGTTATACAAGAAAAAGAAAATGAGCAGACAATATATCCTCCCAAAATCATAGAATCCTGGCAGTGCCGGGGAAAAGCCATGGAGACAGTTGAGTTGGCTGATTCTACTGGCAGAGTTTCAGGAAAATATGTCATGATTTATCCGCCGGGAGTACCAATATTAGTTCCTGGAGAAAAAATACTCAAAGAAATAGTGGAAAATATCAGTCAATATTTATATAATGGATATAATGTACTTGGATTGTCCTGTAATAAGATTATCGTTCTAAAAGATTTATAGATAGTATAGCAAAAGCAGTATGATAAAAATATTGTACCAGAGCGTGTTTGAAAGTACTATGACTAAAATACGATGAAGAAGTCAGATAACATTCAGATAATAAAAGTGCATGTACTTCTGAAGGGAGATTTTATTAGATGAAGGGATTATTTATTGTGATGGAGGGACCGGATGGTTCAGGAAAGACCACACAAATAAATTTATTAAAAGAATACTTAGAGGAAGCAGGCTATGAATGTCTCATAACAAGAGAACCGGGGGGAACAGTGATCGGAGAGAAAGTAAGACAGCTTATTCTGAATCCAGAACACAAAGAAATGTCTCCAGTAACAGAAATGCTTCTCTATGCGGCATCAAGAGCGCAGTTAGTACATGAAGTAATCGGACCAGCATTAGAAGAGGGCAAAATCGTTATAAGCGATCGTTTTGTAGATTCTTCTATCGTTTATCAGGGAATTGCAAGAAAACTTGGTATTTCTACAGTTTCGGCTGTAAATGCACCGGGAATCGGCATTTATCGTCCCGATGGAATCTTTTTTATTGATTTATCAGAGGCAGAAGGACTTCGTAGAAAGAAAGAACAGAAGAATCTTGATCGTATGGAGCAGGAAGGTATAGATTTTCATCATATGGTATCGGAAGGATATCGAAAAGTCCTTTCAGGCAGGCCGGAAGTTATGAAGATTGATGGTGGAAGATCCATTGATACGATTCAGAAAAAGATTCGGAATCATGTGGATGAATTATTGAAGAAGAAGAATCGATAGACATGAATTCATTGAGAAAAAACAATAAAAGAATAGGTACCAATAGAAAATTAGCAGAAGAATTAAGATGATTAACAGAAAGATTTTGAGGGAAAGTCATGGCTGAATTAAATGAGATTTTAGGAAATGAAAGAATAAAAGAGCATTTTATTACTGCTGTGCATCATAAAAAGATTTCTCATGCCTATATTATGGAGGGGGATAAGGGAAGTGGGAAAAAAATGCTTGCCGAGGCATTCTCTAAAATATTGCAGTGTGAAGGTCGGGAAACTACGGGTTTGGTAGAATCCTGTGGAAAGTGTGAATCTTGTATACAGATGGAACACCATGATCATCCGGATGTAATTTGGGTTTCTCATGAAAAGCCCAATGTGATTAGTGTTGGTGAGATAAGGGAGCAGATTGTTAATACGGTAGAAATTATGCCATATAAGGGGCCTTATAAAATATATATCGTAGATGAAGCGGAAAAGATGAATGCTGCAGCGCAGAATGCCATCTTAAAGACGATTGAGGAACCGCCGGAATATGCAGTTATTTTCTTACTTACTACGAACAGAGGAGCATTTTTAGACACAATTCTTTCAAGATGTATTCTTCTTGCCACAAGACCGGTACCCGGAACAGCTGTTGAGAAATACTTGGTGGAAAAATGTAGCGTTTCTAAGGAAGAAGCAGAATTTGCAGCAGGATTTTCTCTTGGAAATATAGGAAAGGCAGAAGCAATCGTTTCTTCAGAAGAATTTCAGGATTTAAAGGAGTTGACTCTGTCCATTTTGCGGTATATCCATGAGATAGAGAGTTACGAGATTGCAGATAAAGTAAAGGAATATAAAAAGTATAAAAACAGAATTGAGGACTTTTTCGATATTTTTCTGATGTGGTTTCGGGATATTATGTTACTGAAAGCAGATAATTCAGTGAATGCTGAAGCTGCCAAAAAGAAAATTATTTTTAAAAATGAGTATGCGTATCTGAAAAAGCAGGTAGATAAATTAGATTTAGAGGCAATTGATTATGTTATAGGCAAAATTCATCGTGCCAGAGTCCGCATAAAGTCTAATGTGAATTTTGACGCAACTTTAGAGTTGCTTATTGTAGAAGCGAGAAGAGAGTTTTAAGAAGAACAGGAGGTAGAAATGGCCAGAGTAATAGGAGTTCGTTTTAGAGATAATGGTAAAATATATTATTTTGCCTCAGAGCAGTTTGAGGTAGAAGTTGGACAGAATGTTATCGTGGAGACTGCGCGTGGAGTAGAATACGGCAGAGTTGTTTTAGGAAATCGTGAGATTCACGATGAGAAGATTATTGCAACTTTAAAGCCAGTTATCCGAATCGCAACACCAGAAGACGATAAGATTCAGGAAAATAATAAAGAAAAGAGCAAAGAAGCTTATAAAATCTGTATTGAGAAGATAAAAAAACATAAGCTTGCAATGAAGCTCATTGATTGTGAGTATACATTTGATAATAATAAAGTATTATTTTACTTTACGGCGGATGGACGAATTGATTTCCGTGAGCTGGTAAAAGATTTAGCCTCAGTTTTTAAGACAAGAATTGAATTAAGACAGATTGGTGTAAGAGATGAGACAAAAATTAAAGGTGGTATCGGTATTTGTGGAAGAAGCCTTTGCTGTAATACATTTTTATCTGAGTTTGTGCCAGTATCAATTAAAATGGCGAAGGAGCAGAATCTTTCTCTGAATCCTACAAAGATTTCAGGAGTTTGTGGAAGATTGATGTGCTGCCTGAAAAATGAGCAGGATACTTATGAGTATCTGAACAGTAAACTTCCGAATGTTGGTGATGAAGTAAAGACGAATACGGGAGTAAAAGGTGTTGTTCACGAAGTCAGCGTGTTAAGACAGAGAGTGAAGCTCGTAGTTACTGACGAAAAAGGAGAAAAGGAGCTCGTAGATTATAAAGTGGATGATTTGATTTTCCGTCCTCGGAAGCGCAGAGAAAAAGTAAAAATGGATGATGAGCTTAAAAAATTAGAGGCGATGGAGAAGAAGGAAAGAAAGTCTAAGCTTTAATGAAACGAGGAGAATAAGGGAAGGGAATTTGAATAATAACAATTACTGTTATTATTATTGTTTTATTCCTCATAATTTTTTATAATACTCAAATTTTGGTTTTGTTGATATAAGAAGTTTGAAAAATTAAGAAGAGTTCTTCGGTAGTTTAATTGCTAGGTTCTTCACTTAATTGTAGTTGAAAATGAAGATTTAAAATAGGATACTTATATGGAGAATGTACAAATTAAAGAAAATGAGCGTATTGATGATCTCCAGATAAAGGATTACCGTATTATCCAGAAAACAGATGGTTTTTGCTTCGGGATTGATGCGGTACTGCTTTCTGATTATGCCAGAGTTAAAAAGAAAAGTAAAGGGATTGATTTGTGTAGCGGTACAGGAATTATTCCAATACTGATGGAGGGTAAATATCCGCTTGCTCATGTAGAAGGTTTAGAGTATCAGGAAGAGTTTGCCAAGATGGCAGAGCGTTCTGTGAAGATGAATGGTCAGGAAGAAAAAGTGCATATTGTACAGGGGGATGTTCGCAATATAAAGACAGACTATGAGAGGGAGAGTTTTGACTGGGTGACCTGTAACCCTCCGTATATGACAGGAGAACATGGTCTGACGAATCCAGATTATGCAAAGGCAATTGCAAGACATGAGATTACCTGTTCCCTTGAAGATGTAGTAAAGGCAGCAAAATGGCTGTTGAAAACAGGCGGCCATTTTTATATGGTGCACAGACCTTTTCGCTTAGCGGAGATTATTTATACATTAAAACAGCATAAATTAGAGCCGAAGAGGATGCGTCTCGTACATCCTTATGTAGATAAAGAGCCAAATATGGTTTTGATTGATGCTGTAAAAGGTGGTAAGCAGAGGATTACGGTAGAACCCCCATTAATTGTATACAATAAGGATGGTTCTTATACCGATGAGATTTATCAGATATATGGAGAAATGAAGAATTAAAATGGCAGGAACATTATATTTATGTGCGACACCGATTGGAAATCTCGAAGATATGACCTATCGGGCAGTACGAATTTTAAAAGAAGTGGATTTGATAGCGGCAGAAGATACGAGAAACAGTATCAAGCTTCTCAATCATTTTGAGATAAAAACAAAGATGACGAGCTATCATGAGTACAACAAAGTCGATAAGGCAGTTTATCTTGTAAATAAATTAAGAGAAGGACTGGATATCGCAGTAATCACAGATGCGGGAACACCGGGAATCTCTGACCCAGGAGAGGAACTTGTAAGACAGTGCTATGAAGCGGGAATTAATGTTACATCACTTCCGGGAGCTTGTGCCTGCATTACGGCACTTACTATGTCCGGACAGCCGACAAGGAGATTCGCATTCGAAGCATTTTTACCGTATGACAAGAAGGAAAGAGCACAGATTTTGGAGAATCTTCGCAATGAGACAAGAACGATTATTATTTACGAAGCGCCGCATCATTTAAAGAAGACTTTGAAAGAGTGCAGGGAATATCTGGGTAACCGAAATATGACGGTATGTAAGGAACTGACGAAGCGATATGAGCAGAAGCGCAAGGCAACTCTCGATGAAATGATTGCTTATTATGAGGAGAACGAGCCAAGAGGGGAGTATGTTTTAATCTTTGAGGGAAAGAGTTTACAGGAACTGAAAGAGGAAAAACAACAGGAGTGGAATCAGCTTACTGTGCAGGAACATATGGAACATTATCTTGAAAAAGGGATGGATAAAAAGAGTGCGATGAAACAGGTAGCAAAAGACCGCGGAGTAAGTAAAAGGGATATTTATCAGGAACTGTTAAAAGAGTAATCCTTTTTTCTAAAAATTAAATAAATGAATTCTTAAGAATTCTATAGTTGAGAAATGTTATCAACTGTAGAATTGACAGGGAGTATAAAAACAGGTAATCTTTTAAATAAACTAACCGATGTTAGAATTAAGTAACATAAATTAGTTTTAAATGGAAACCTGTTTTTTTATTAAGTTTATTTGAGAGAGAGAAAGGGAGAGAAACAAATGAGAAAAATTAGTTCAGTCATTATGGCATGTGCTATGTGCCTGTCAATGGCAGTAGTGGGAACAGTTGCACCACAGGTAGCGGTACAGGCTGAGGAGACAGCAGCGGTAGAATTGAAGGAAGCACCAACGGAAACTCCAACACTTGATAAAGATTTTGGTTATGAATGGTATCTTATTCAATATCCTGAATATACTGCAAATTCAGAAAATACAAAAAGTTGGATGGAAAAGATTACATCTATTAAAGTAAATGATGCAGAACCTTATACTAAAGTAGATAATAAATTTCTTATGAAAGAAGATACATTTAGAGCATATGTGAACATGGTTAATATAACAATAGGAAATAAGGAATTTACAAAAGATACTAACAAAGTTGTTATTTCTGCAGAAGGATATAAAGACTTAGTATTAGAAGTAGGTAAAGATTATAAAAAAGTTGCCATCCACACAAAACACACAGGCGGAACAGCTACTTGTACGAAGAAAGCAGTCTGCGATTTCTGTGGAGAAGAATACGGAGAGTGCGCATCTCATAACTATGGAGATGAATATGAGTCTGACGGAACTTATCACTGGAAGAAATGTCAGAATGAAGGTTGTGATGCTACGACTGAAAAAGAAGCACATAAAGGTGGCGAAGCTACAACAACAAAGAGAGCAGTCTGTGAAGTGTGTGGAGCAGAATATGGAGCTCCAAAGCCAGCAGACAAAACAACAGAAAGTAAAAAAGATGATACAAAACCAGCAGAAAAGCCAGATAAGAAAACTGTAAAAGCAAAAAAAGTTGTTGTTAACAAAAAGCGTATTGTGTTAAAGAAAGGCAAAAAAGTTAAACTTAAAGTAAAATTAAAACCAGCCAATGCGACAGAAAAAGTTACCTTTAAGTCTTCTAACAAGAAGGTTGCCAAAGTAACAAAGAACGGTGTTGTAAAGGCTGTTAAAAAAGGTAAATGTAAGATTACTGTTAAGACAGCAAGTGGAAAGAAAGCAGTTGTTAAAGTAACTGTAAAATAGGAGAAACCAGATATGAATAAGAAGGTTAGAAAGTTATTAGCCAGTGTTGTTTTGGGAGTGTGTTTACTTACATTATCCTTTATTCCTTCATTTGCGGCAAACTCTGCAAATCCTGCCAGTGTTGGCAATGTAGAAGCAATGAAAGAAAATGTAGTTTATGATTTTCAGAGTCTTTCTTTTACGGATGCACCTGACTATGTCAAAGGAATAAAAAGTGTTTCTGTAAATAAAACAAAGTGGGAAGAAGCAAGTTCTCGATTATCTTTAATGAGACGAGAAGCATATTACAGAAATACAGATGAAAATAAACTTTATTTTGATGGTTCTTCTGATGGTATGTTAAAGAGTGGAAATATTCTCACGATTGAGAGTGAAGGATATGAAACACTGTACTTACGTGTAATAAAGGCAACAGCAGATACATTTACTGTTAAAAAGACAGATTCAGATGCAGAGACTCCTTCAGGACCTTCTGATGGAATGAATACGCTTCATGTAAGAATACGAGGAAGCTTTGAAAGTGCTTTAGAAGGACAGAAGAAATATGATGCAATCAGTGGAGCTTCTACTTCTGTTACGACAAATAAAAATAGTGATGTGATTGTTGAAGCAGCAGTTCTTCCTGATGGACAGGAGCCGAAGAACAGCGACTGGAAGCCGTTAAGTGAAGTAATCACAGTAAATAAGAACAGAACAAAGATAAATATTGATACAGAAGCCTGCGGAATGGAAGGTGTTTATTCTGTCCACGACAGTTCTCTTTCTTTATCAGGGGAACCATTAAAAGCCGGTTCTTATCCAATTAGTGTAACAGTAACGGATGAGAGCGGTCGTACTGCGACAAGTAATGAGCTGAATTTTAAAGTTTATACTCGTACAGAAGTACTTGCAAAGCAGCTTAAACTTGAGAATTGTAAGCAGACAGCGGATGGAAAGTATATGTATGATATGGAGCCATGGGCAATCGCTTCTTTTGGCGGGGAGAACGAAACCGTTACGGTACCAAAGGATATTAAAGCATGGTACGGTTCTCATACAAGTGGAACTTATGGAGAACTTGGTTATGCTGTAGATGGTAGTTCAGTACAGACATTGATTGTTCCAGATGGCTGTAATCTTACTCTTGTAAATATGAAAGTTTTCAGCAGCGTAAATATTGTTGTAGAGAATGGCGGAAAGCTTGTTCTTCGTGATTCTTCTATTCATGGAAATATTGAAGTGAAAAATGGCGGTAAGTTCTCATCAAACTATGATGATTATGGCAGTCAGTTTCTCACAGGTTCTTCAATTAATGGACAGTTGATTTTAAATGATGGAGCAATTTTAGAAAATTCATCTATTTATTCTAACACCAATTTTATATCAAATGGACATATCATCAGACAGAATACGAATCCTGTTATTGTTGTAAAAGGAAAGGTTACCGTAGATGGGCAGGTATTTGTAAAGGGAGATGAAGCAGCAACCGGACAGGATGAAACAACAGGAAAAAGTCTTTCCGGGCAGCCGGCGATCCGTATTGAGAATGGTTCCTTAGATATTAAAAAAGATTCCGTAGTAGCGGTATTTGGTGGAGGATATATCGCAACAACATCCATTGGCGGCAGCGGAATTATTTTAGATAATGGAAGTATTTCCGGTGAGGGAACATTAATTGCATTTGGCGGTAACGGTACATATGATGATGGCGCAGATGCTATCAGCGGTAATGGTACTGTTTCTGTAAAAAATGTTTATGCACAAGGTGGTTGCAGTAGTATACCAAAAACAGGTTCTACAGCGGGAAAAGCAATCGCAGATGGGGTAACGCTTGCTAAGACCTCTAATCGGACATTACTAAACGGTAAGGAAATCAAGGATAACTATGGAACAATTTCTGAGTTGTACTGGTCAAGTATTACAAAAGTTCCAGATGTGAGCAAGTATGTGATAGAAGTAAATGGTTCTGATGAAGAGGATAATACGAAACCAGGCAGCTCTGAAGATAAGCCAGACACAAAGCCGGGAACATCCGAAAAGAAGCCAGAGACGAAGCCAGCTTCAGGTTCTACAGTTAAGAAAACAATAAAAACAAAGTCTTTAAAAGTGAAGAAGACAAAAGTTACTTTAAAGAAGGGAAAGAAATATAAAATACAAGCCAAGAAGATTCCGGCATCTTCTACTGCTAAGATTATGTATCGCTCTTCCAATAAGAGGATTGCCAAAGTAACAAAAAAAGGTGTTATTAAGGCCTTGAAAAAAGGTAAATGTAAAATTACTGTAAAGACCAGTGATGGAAAAAAGAAAGTAATTATAGTAAAAGTAAAATAATAAAAGCAAAATAATTGAAAAATTCGGGAGATGCTATATTTCCCGAATTTTTTACATATAAAAAACTTCACAATAGGAAAAAATGTGGTAGAATTTATTTGTTTATAGACTTTTTTATAAGGGGTGTTTTGTGCCCATTTATAAGTATACCAAATGTGACATAATATAGATATGTACAGTAACCTGAGTAAAGTATGATTTTACAGGATTACTGTAGAAGTAAGGGAAAGAGGACAAACATAATGGAAGAATACTTGCGTACCTATTGTGAAATTGATTTAAAAGCAATCAGGGAGAATTATATAAATATCAAAAAGAAAACAGGAGATAATGCGATGACTATGGCTGTCATAAAGGCTGACGGTTATGGACATGGTGCAGTAGAAGTAGCACATTATTTAAATGATATTGCAGATTATTTTGGTGTTGCTACAATTGATGAGGGAGTAGAACTGAGAAAGGCTGGATTAAAACAGCCAATTTTGCTTCTTGGCTATAATTCCCCCTCTCTTTATTATAAGAATTTGGAGTATGGTGTAGATCAGACGATTTATTGCTATGATACGGCTAAGGCAATGTCTGAAGCTGCCGTAAAGGCAGAAAAGACGGCGAGAATTCACATCGCATTAGATACCGGAATGACAAGAATCGGTTTATCTCCAGATGAGAAAGGGCTTGCGATTGTAAAGCAGATTGCAGAGCTGCCCAATATAAAGATTGAGGGGTTATTTACCCATTTATCCTGTGCAGATATGACAGATAAGGCATACACAGAAAGTCAGATGGAGAGATATGATCATTTTGTTCAGTTACTTGATGAAGCGGGAATTGAAATTCCAGTAAAACATATCTGTAATAGTGCCGCTATCATGGAATATGAAGACCATCGTTATGATATGGCAAGGGCGGGTATTATTCTTTATGGAATGTATCCTTCTGATGAAGTGGATTTCTCTAATTTAGATCTGACACCGGCCATGAGCTGGTATTCTCATGTAGTAAATATTATGGAGCCAGAGATGGAACGAGGTGTAAGTTATGGAGCGACTTATATTGTTGAACATCCATGCCGTCTTGCTACAGTATCTGTTGGATATGCGGATGGATATGCAAGAAGTCTTTCTAACAAAGGCTGGGTATTGATTCACGGACAGAAAGCACCGATTGTCGGAAGAGTGTGCATGGATCAGATGATGGTAGACATTACAGATATTCCAGATGTGAAGCTTGAAGATACCGTTACCTTGATTGGAAAAGACGGGGATAATTATATCAGTGTTGAAGATATGGCGAACCTTGCCGGAAGCTTTAACTATGAATTTGTTTGTGATGTAGGAAAGAGAGTTCCTAGAGTGTATAAAAGATAGATAATGGACATTCATACAGGATACGACAGACAGCAAGATATTTATGCAGTATGCGGATTTTGCGATGTATCAGATTAAACATACCGTTAAGAATCAGTTTGGTTACTTTGATATGGAAGCATACCGTACAAGCCAGGAACAATATAATGAAGAAAAAGGTTGAGAGAGTTTGAGTGGTTTATGCTGAATATATTGTGGGTGATTATGATTGCCGGAGGAATCTTCTTTGCGGCATTTCATGGCACAATGGGGCAGATAACAGAAAGTTTTATTTCATCTTCAACAGAGGCGGTGAATTTATGTATTTTTATGCTTGGAGTTATCGGTGTCTGGAACGGCATGATGGAAATAGCGGTAAAGAGTGGTCTTATGAAAAAGATTGCAAAGACAATGTATCCCTTTATCCACTGGTTATTTCCAGACATACCACCCCGCCATAAAGCTAATGAATATATAGCGGCTAATATGGCAGCTAATATTCTTGGGCTAGGCTGGGCGGCGACCCCAGCTGGGCTTAAGGCGATGCGAGAGCTGCAGAAGCTGGAGGAAGGCGGGGGCAGAGCTTCTGATATGATGTGTGCTTTTCTTGTTTTGAATATTTCATCGCTGCAGCTTGTTCCAATTAACATGATTGCCTATCGAAGCCAGTACGGTTCCGTGAATCCAGCCGCGGTTGTACTTCCAGCAATCTGTGCGACAATGATTTCTACCATAGCAGGAATTGTATTCATTAAAATAATAGAAATAACAAGATACAATGGAAAGAAATATAATAGAAAAAATAAGAAGAAACGGAGATGGATACAGTGAAGTTTCTTCTTTATTTTTCGGATTTTATCGTGCCATTTACCATGTTCTATATTGTTGTATATGGCTTCTTTAATCGCACCGATGTATATGAAAGCTTTCTAAAGGGAGTAAAAGAGGGTTTTCAGATTGTTATTGAAATCGCGCCGACAATGATAGCATTACTCGTTTCGATAGGAATCTTTCGTGCATCAGGAGCATTAGATTCTTTCTCAGAACTGCTTGCTCCCGCAGGAAAGCTTTTGCACATTCCAGTAGAAGTTATTCCCGTATTTATTGTAAGAATATTTTCTTCATCGGCAGCGGTCAGCTTTGTCCTTGATATTTTTAAAGAATATGGTCCGGATTCAAGGCTTGGAATGATTGTCTCAATCATGATGAGTTGTACAGAGACGGTAATCTATACAATTACGATTTACTACATGAGTGTAAATATAAAAAAAACACGTTGGACTTTGCCGGGAGCGATGTTTGCGACGATAGCAGGAGCGGTGGCGAGCGTGGCAATAACGGAATTGATTATGTGATTTAATCAATATAGTATTAAGCGTAATTACTATAATAAAGAATATATGAGAAATAACAAGAAAATATAGAAGTTGGAAAAGTAATAAATGAGGAATACTTTATGAAACAAGAAAAAAATATTGATTATTTTCAGATAGAAGGAACCCACGGCGGCAATCAGGAATGGTGCACAGACTTCTGGATGTATCTTGGCGGCTGTGGTGCATTAGCTGCCTGCGATTTATCTATTTGCCTGGCGAGAAATTATGGTCTGAAAAAATGTTATCCCGGCGATGCATTAAATCTCACTAGAAAAGAATATGTGGACTTCTCCATGAAAATGAAACCCTATATTCATCCAAGAGTCGGAGGAGTCACAAAACTTTCTATGTTTACAGATGGGTGTGGACAATATTTAAAGGATTGTGGATATCGGGCTGAATTTGAGGCTCTAGATGGGGATAAACCATATGAAGAAGCTGAGAAATTTGTGAAAAATGCAATCGAGAGAAATCTTCCGGTAATTTATCTCATGCTTCGTCATCGGGATAAGGAATTTAAGAATCTGAATTGGCATTGGTTTTGTATAACGGGATATAAAACAGAAAAAGAAGAAGTCCAGCAGCGTCAAATAAAAAATTCTTGTATCCACACAGCTTCCATTCAGGCAAATGAAATGAATAAAAATAAAATTAAAGAAGGCATCAACTTAGAAGAAAGAGTTTACTTAAATTATCATACATATGGAGAAGCTCTGTCTGTTGATTTTAAAAGACTTTGGAATACGGGTATGTATAAGAGAGGCGGAATGGTGGCATTGAAGAGTATTAAATAGTAATTTGTTAAAGACAGGAATCGAAAGAAGGCATTATGTAATAACACGCTCTAGCAAGCGATAGATGTGGTTGAGCATTTATCGTGCAGTGATACGAAGCAGTTTTACATAATGCCTTCTTTCGGTTTCGTTTCCTTTAATAAAACTAAACGACTCTTACAGAAGATAATCAGGTAAGTCAACGCCGAATCCGTGATGAACAAAACCGATATGTTCGAGTGTAATGTGTTCAATAGAAATCTTGTTTAACGTCATATGTTGCATACTGCTTCCCTCCCAACTTAAATTCTGTTATTTTATTATAACAAAAGAAAATCAGTTTGAATAGAGGATAATGCGGTGACTTCAGCTATTTTTCGGGCATAAATAGAAATTTTTTTGACATGAGGTTAAGAAAAAGAAATACAATAAAAATAGATGAAAAGCAGGAATTGAGGGCAATTTTGATAATAAACCTCAATGGAATGTGAAATCGCCTAACAAAAAAGAAGTAAAACTAAATTTTTTTGTGAAGATTGTGAATTGAAAAAAAAGAAAAATATTATATAATAAGAAACGTTTTTTTCAACTAATGGTTTTTTACCTTTAAAAGCGCCTTTACAATGGCTGTGGTCAGGATCGCCGCCACAATGGCCTCCGGGATCCCGAAGCCCACGATCACTCCCAGGATCATATCATAAAGGCGGGCCACCACTTTATTTGAGGCTGCGGCATAGCTGTTTCCAAAGAAAAAGTAGATGCCGTTCATTACCAGGATCGTATTGGTCATGGAACCTGCGATACCAGCCAGGCCAAGGGCCACGGTCTGGCCGCCCTTTTTTCCACGGGCGAGCTTTAAGACCAGCTCATACACATAGTATGCCGCCACTCCGATCAGGACTCTGGGGACGATGGAGATCACCACACTCCACATATTCCCGCTGTATCCGCCAATGGTCACAAAGGGGCTGAATACAAAGGAGGTCACCGTAGGCGTAAGCGTCGCACGGACCAGACTGGTGAGCCCAAATACAAGGCCCAGATACGCGCCGTATTTAGGGCCAAGAAGGAGCGCGCCGATGATGACCGGGACATGGATTATGGTGGCATTCATAAAGCCAAGGGGGATGTAGCCCAGGAACGGTACTACTGACATGGCAATGATGACGGCCGTGAAGATCCCGGCAAGGGACATGTCTAAGACTTTCTTTTCAATTTTCATGATCTTCCTCCTGCTACTGTTCTTTTCTTATAAAAGATACAATGCAATATAGTCACACACGCATTATACAAAACCATGGGAAAATGTCAATAAAGTTTTCCCCATTCCTATGAAAAATAATTATCCCCAATTTGTGGACAAACTGTGGATAACTTTCTGGATAACTTGCGGATAATTTGTGGATTGAATCTTTTCATTGAAAATTCCATCGGATTATTGTAAAATGATATTAGATTGGGTTTATGTGCTTTTGTGGACGGGTCCAAAACTTATCCACAGTTATGCACAGGTTTATACACATATTTAGGAGTACAGATATGCTGGAGAAAATTTTAGAGAAATGGGACGCGATCCTTTTAAATATCAAGGAGGAGCACGATGTCACCGATGTGTCCTACAAGACGTGGCTGCTGCCTTTGAAGCCATATTCTGTGGATAAACATATCCTCACCATCCTGGTGCCCGACGCCCTGTTTCTGGAGTATGTGAAAAAAAAATACGAGTTTTTGTTGAAAGTTACCATTGAAGAGCTGACCGGGATCTCCTGTGAGATCACATTTATCCCCAAAGACAGCATCAAAGAGGAGGAACCGGAAAAAAAGCTGATCCAGAACCACACGGCTGCCGTTAGCCAGCTGGCGATCCAGAACGCCAATCTGAATCCCCGCTATACCTTTGACACCTTTGTGGTGGGAAAAAATAACAACCTCGCCCACGCCGCATCCCTGGCTGTGGCCGAATCCCCAGGAGAGATCTACAATCCGCTTTTTATTTATGGAGGCGTGGGACTGGGAAAGACCCATCTGATGCATTCAGTGGCCCACTTTATCCTAAAAAATAATCCCAGCGCCAAGATCCTCTATGTGACCTCTGAGAAATTCACCAATGAGCTGATCGACGCCATCCGTAATAAGAACAACGTTTCCACCACGGAATTCCGTGAAAAATACCGGACCAACGACGTCCTCCTCATTGACGATATCCAGTTCATCATTGGAAAAGAAAGTACCCAGGAGGAGTTTTTCCACACCTTCAACGCCCTTTATGAGGCCAAAAAACAGATCATCATCTCCTCAGACCGCCCGCCCAGAGAGATCGAGACCCTGGAGGACCGTCTCCGCTCCCGGTTCGAGTGGGGTCTGACTGTGGATATCCAGCAGCCAGACTATGAGACACGGATGGCGATCCTCCGGAAAAAGGAGGAGCTGGAGGGCTATAATATTGATAATGAAGTGATCAAATACATCGCCTCCAACATTAAATCCAATATCCGTGAGCTGGAGGGAGCCCTTACAAAAATTGTAGCCTTAAGCAAGCTGAACAACCGCGAGATCAATATCGAGCTGGCGGAGGAGGCCTTAAAGGACCTGATCTCCCCCAATGCCGTGAAGGAAGTGACTCCCCAGCTGATCCTTAATGTGGTGGCGGAGCATTTTGGGATCAATACCCTGGATATCATCGGCCAGAAGCGCAGCAAGGAGCTGGTATTCCCCCGGCAGATCGTGATGTATCTCTGCGGTGATATGACGACCGAGTCCCTCCAGAATATCGGCAAAACCCTGGGAGGCCGCGACCACACCACGATCATCCACGGAACGAAGAAGATCGCCGACCGTTTAAAGACCGATGAAAATCTTCAGAACACTGTGGATATCTTAAAGAAAAAGATCAATCCTCACTGATCTGTGGACAGCCTTGTGGAATACCCGTGAAAAATTTGTGGATAAGCAGCTGAAATTTTTTTCAGATTTTCCCCTTGTGGATACTTCTTAAGTTATTCATCCTGAATCTTAAGGTTACCCACAGCTTGTTCAACGTGGAAAATCCTTTATATTTCAGCAATTTTACGCTTATTCACAAATTCACAGCCCCTACGACGATTGCGACGAAAATCTTTTATATATTTCTCTATTAAACCTGTCGCCAGCCAGAAAGGAAGTTATCAACATCTATGAAACTGACATTTCAAAAAGCCGCTTTACTAAACGGCATTAATATTGTTTTAAAAGCCGTTCCCTCAAAAACAACCATGCCTATTCTGGAATGTATCCTGATCGACGCATCCACCGATGTCATCAAGCTGACCGGTAACGATATGGAACTGGGGATCGAAACAAAAGTTGAAGGAAATATTCTTGAAAAAGGAAAAATCGCCTTAGATGCAAAGCTTTTTTCTGAGATCACCAGAAAATTATCCGATGGAGATTCCATGGTGACCATCGAATCCGATGAAAAATACAACACCACCATTACCTGTGACAACTCTGTATTCCGGATCCAGGGAAAAGACGGGGACGAATTCTCCTATCTCCCCTATATTGAAAAGAATAAATATATCTGTCTGTCCCAGTTTACATTAAAGGAGCTGATCCGACAGACGATTTTTTCCATTTCTGTCAACGACAGCAATAAAATGATGACCGGAGAGCTGTTTGAAGTAAACGGCGATTCCTTAAGAGTGGTATCCTTAGACGGCCACCGGATGGCGATCCGGAAGATCCTTTTAAAAGATACCTATGAAAATACAAAGGTCATCGTTCCGGGAAAAACCTTAAACGAGATCAGCAAGATCCTGACCGGAGACAATGAAAAAGAGGTGCAGATCTACTTCGGCGCCAACCATATTTTATTTGAATTTGACGATACGATCGTGGTTTCCCGCCTGATCGAGGGAGAATATTTTAAGGTGGACCAGATGCTGTCCAGCGATTACGCCACCAAGATCTCTGTAAATAAAAAGGAATTCTTAGACTGCATCGAAAGAGCCAGCATCCTGATCCGGGAAAATGATAAAAAACCAATCATTTTAAACATCGAGGAATCAAAAATGGCCCTGAAGCTGAATTCCAGCTTTGGAACTATGAATGCAGAGATCCTGATCCACAAGACCGGCCAGGATCTGATGATCGGCTTCAATCCCAAATTCCTCATCGACGCCCTGCGGATCATCGACGACGAAAATGTGACGCTTTATATGATGAACCCCAAGTCCCCCTGCTTTATTAAGGATGAGGAGGAAACATATATTTACCTGATCCTGCCGGTGAACTTCAACGCGGCGGCGGTATAAACATATACCTGGTAATGGTATATACTCCTGGTATGGAATAGAAAGGAAAAAAATGGAAAAGATTCATTTAAAGGATGATTTTATAAAGCTGGGCCAGGCTCTTAAGCTGGCCGGCCTGGTGGATTCTGGCGTGGAGGCCAAGATCGTGATCCAGGATGGAAAGGTTTCTGTCAACGGAGCGGCGGAGCTCCCGAGGGGAAAGAAGCTT
>OGWX01001192.1_pt1 | contig 17645 bp, 9 predicted proteins | sample 1576151 | NCBI WGS metagenome assembly OGWX01 (sample SAMEA3541591, study PRJEB24748) | human gut metagenome | biome: human gut; feature: human-associated habitat; material: faeces | place: China | collected 2012
TTCATGCCAAAACGCCTCGCGGGATAGTAGCGTGTGAACAGTAACACTTTCTTACTTTTTGTCTTCGACAGTCTCCGGACTATTGACATCAAAAAAAAATCCTGCTAATATTAATTTTAATAAGGAACCAGTGCAGTACACGGAAAACAGGCACCGCACGCGGCGTCTCTGATATCCTTGTCGGATACAGCAGACGCTTTTTTGCTTTCTTGTGTATCATCACTTCTGCATCCGTATCCGCACGAAAAGAAAAAAGGAGACTTCTTTTATGTATCTTTATAATTCTGCAACCCATAAAAAAGCTGAATTCCTGACACACACACCGGGCCGTGTAGAAATGTACACCTGCGGACCTACCGTTTATCATTTTGCGCACATCGGAAACCTGCGCAGTTATATTATGGAGGATGTCCTGGAAAAGGCACTCCGCTATGAAGGCTACGACGTCAACCGTGTCATGAACATCACCGATGTCGGCCATTTAAGCTCCGATGCGGACACCGGCGAGGACAAGATGGTCAAAGGTGCAAAGCGCGAGCACAAAACAGTCATGGAAATCGCACAGTATTACACCGATGCATTCTTTGCGGATTGCAAAAAGCTGAACATCAAGCGCCCGGATGTCGTACAGCCGGCAACGGGATGCATTGACGAATATATCAAAATCATTGAAAAACTGATGGACACCGGCTACGCTTACTTTGCCGGCGGAAATGTTTACTTTGACACCAGCCGTCTCGACCACTACTATGTGTTCAACGATCACGACGAGGATGACCTCGCGGTCGGTGTGCGTGAGGGCGTAGAGGAAGATACAAACAAACGCAACAAAAATGATTTCGTTCTCTGGTTTACGAAATCCAAATTTGAGAACCAGGCCTTGAAATGGGATTCCCCGTGGGGCGTCGGTTATCCGGGATGGCACATCGAGTGCTCCGGTATCTCCATGAAATACAATGGCGAATACCTTGACCTGCACTGCGGCGGCGTAGACAATGCATTCCCGCACCACACGAACGAGATCGCACAGTCCGAAAGCTACCTCGGCCACGCCTGGTGCCCGCAGTGGTTCCATGTGCATCACCTGAATACATCGACTGGAAAGATGTCGAAATCGAAAGGTGAGTTTTTAACCGTTTCTCTTCTTGAGGAAAAAGGTTATGATCCTCTCGTCTACCGTTTCTTCTGCCTCCAGTCCCATTACCGTAAGGCGCTTGTCTTCACCTGGGAAAACCTGGACAACGCCAAAATTGCCTACGACAAGCTGATCGCCCGCATCGCCGCTTTAGACCCGAAAGACGGACCGGCCGAGGAAGCTTCTATGACTGCTTTAAAAGAGAAATTCCAGAAAGCGCTCGATGCCGACCTCAACACCTCGCTTGCCATCACAACGCTGTACGATGTGTTAAAAGCAGACATGCATGATGCTGCAAAGCTGGCGCTTCTCGACAGTTTCGATCAGGTACTCGGTCTTTCCCTTCTCGCTCATGCAGATGCGAAGAGAAAAGAGGCTGCAAAGACAACTTCTGCTTCCACCGCGTCCGGCTATCAGATTACCGGCGAAGGAGATCCGGAAATTGATGCTCTTGTTCTGAAACGATATGAGGCAAAAAAAGCCAAAAACTTTGCAGAAGCAGATAAAATCCGCGATGACCTGAAATCCCAGGGCATTGAAGTTGCTGATGTACGCGGCGGAGCCGTCTGGAAACGGATCTGATCTGCACGAAAGAGGAACTCTGATTTTCTTCTTCATTTCCTACGAAGGAAACAGGGAATTTCATGTGCTGAAAGCAACAACCGACCAGTATATTACCTGTGAAAACGCGGCTGCACTTTCTATTAAACTTCTTCCAAAGAGAACTGCTCTGATGCGGCAGTTCTCTTTTTTATGCTTTTTCACCTGCTGCTTGCGGCTTCCTTCGGATGCAGGGCATCGAAAAAAAGACGGCATCCATTTTCCGGATACCGCCTTTTTTGTTTCTTTCGGATGGCTGTTTCTTTATTTAATAATACGAACCCTTAACACGCCGTCTACTGCTTCCAGCGCTTTTACGATCTCTTCTGTTGCTTCGCTTTCCAGATCCATCATGGTGTAAGCGTAATCGCCTTTACCTTTGTTTGTCATGTCGCTAATGTTGACACCGGCGTTACCCATAACGGTGGTAAATGCACCCAGCATACCAGGAATATTCTTATGGCAGATGGTCACACGGCCTGCTCCTGTGCATACACCCATATCACAGTTCGGGAAGTTGACGGAGTTTTTGATGTTTCCGTTCTCCAGAAAATCACGGATTTCTTTAACTGCCATGACAGCACAGTTATCTTCGGATTCTTTGGTCGATGCTCCAAGATGCGGAGTAACGATGGTTCCCTCTGCGCCGACTACCTTCGGGTTCGCAAAGTCAGTCACATATTTTTTCATTTTTCCGGCCTTTAATGCTTCCAGAACAGCATCCTCATCAACCAGGAGGTCTCTTGCATAGTTCAGAAGAACCACGCCGTCTTTCATCTCATCGATCGCTGCCTTGTTAATCATACCTTTTGTGCTGTCCATCAGCGGAACATGGATGGTGATATAATCGCAGGTACGGTAGATATCTTCCACGTTCTGGATATGATGAATGTCACGGGACAGATTCCATGCCGCATCGACAGAAATGTACGGATCGTATCCGTATACTTCCATGCCAAGATGGGTTGCTGCATTTGCTACAAGCTGACCGATCGCGCCAAGTCCGATGATACCGAGCTTCTTTCCGCTGATCTCACAGCCGGCAAATTTCTTTTTCTGTTTTTCTGCTGTCTTTGCAATGTCGCCGTCTTCTTTGTCGCTCTTCACCCACTCAATACCGCCTGCGATATCGCGGGATGCAAGCAGCATGCCGGCAAGCACCAGCTCTTTGACGCCATTTGCATTGGCTCCCGGTGTGTTGAATACAACGATACCCTGCTCTGCGCAGTCGGCAAGCGGAATGTTATTGACACCGGCTCCTGCTCTTGCTACGGCAAGAATACTTTTCGGCAGCTCCATACCGTGCATGGCTGCACTTCTGACGAGAACCGCATCGGCTCCCTCCAGACTCTCGGTCTGCTGATAGTTTTCATTAAAGTTTGCAAGGCCTACGCCTGCAATCGGATTTAAGCAATGATACTGAAACATTAGAGATTTTCCTCCTCGAACTTTTTCATGAAGGCTACGAGTGCTTCTACGCCTTCTTTCGACATTGCATTGTAGATGCTTGCACGCATACCGCCGACGGTACGGTGACCTTTCAGGTTCTCAAGTCCGGCTTCTTTGGACTCTTTGACGAATTTGGCATCCAGATCTGCATTTCCGGTGATAAACGGAACGTTCATCAGAGAACGGTCTTCCGGTACAACGGTTCCTTTGAAGAGCTTGCTCTGATCCAGGAAATCATACAGCAGTTTTGCTTTTTCTTCGTTGCGCTGTTTCATGACTTCCAGTCCGCCCATTTTCTTCAGCCATTTGAACACTTTGCCGCACATGTAGATGCAGTAGCAGTTCGGCGTGTTATACAGAGAGCCGGCATCTGCATGCGTTTTAAATTTCATCATGGTCGGTGTTCCCGGCAGGACATCGTCGGTAATCAGATCGTCACGGACAATGGAGATGACCATTCCGGCAGGTCCGATGTTTTTCTGGACACCGCCGTAGATGATGCCGTAATCGGAGACATTAACAGGTTCGGAGAGGAAACAGGAGGAGACATCTGCCACCAGGGTTTTGCCCTTGGTATTCGGCAGTTTTTTGTATTTGGTTCCGTAAATGGTGTTGTTTTCACAGATATAAACATAATCGGCATCCGGGCTGATCGGAAGATCGCTGCAGTCCGGGATGTAGGAAAATGTTTTATCCTCAGAGGAGGCAATTTTGTTTGCCTTTCCGTATTTCTGCGCCTCTGCATATGCTTTCTTTGCCCACTGTCCCGTTACGATGTAATCAGCGACACCGTTTTTCATCAGGTTCATCGGAATCATGGAAAACTGCAGGGAGGCACCGCCCTGAAGAAACAGAACTTTGTAATTTGACGGAATTCCCATCAGGTCACGAAGGTCTGCTTCTGCCTCATCGATGATATTCTGGAATACTTTGGAACGGTGGCTCATCTCCATGACGGACATGCCGCATCCGCGGTAATCCAGCATTTCCTCCTGGGCTTCTTTCAACACTTCCTCTGGCAGAACTGCCGGTCCTGCGGAAAAATTATAAACTCTGCTCATTTTTCATCCTCCTGTTTCTCTTGCTACTTTATATTACTGGAAAACCACCGTTCCTATGCCGGTGGTTTTCCTTGTAATCGTTTGTACCTGTATTGCAGTTTTTCTTACAAGTCTGCAATTCATATGGTAATACGGTATTACTTTACCACGTTGAAACTATGATACCTCTTTGTTAGAAATATGTCAATCCTTTTCTTGTTCCTTTTTTGCCAGATCCTCTGCATCGAAGACATCCTCAATCGGTGCTCCGGCCGGAACCATCGGGAATACTTTTTCATCGCAGTCGATCCATACGTCGATCAGTGCCGGTTTTCCGCTCGCAATCGCCTCACGGATGGCAGGTCCCATCTCCTCTTTCTTCGTCACGCGGATGCCCTTTACGCCGAGCGCCTCAGCAACCTTGACAAAGTCCGCCTGATCCTGCAGAACAGTGTTGGAATACCGTTTTCCATAGAACAGTGTCTGCCACTGGCGTACCATACCGAGTACATGGTTGTTGACAACGACTTCGATCACCGGAATGTTGTGTCTCGAAAGGGTTGCCAGTTCGTTCATATTCATGCGGAAGCAGCCGTCGCCTGCGATGTTGATAACGGTTTTGTCCGGGCGTCCCATTTTGGCGCCCATGGCAGCTCCAAGACCGAATCCCATGGTTCCAAGACCGCCGGAGGTTAAAAGGGTTCTCGGGCTCGTATACCGATAATACTGCGCCGCCCACATCTGATGCTGTCCGACATCGGTCGTGATGACAGCCTGGCCGTCGGTTGCCTTATAGATCTCCTCGATCACGAACGGTCCGGTAAGGCCTTCTTCATGCTTTAACGGGAATTTTTCTTTCATTGCCTCGATTTCGGCAATCCACTCGTCATGATGCATCGGCTCCAGCTTCGCATTCAGGCGTTTTAAGACTTCTTTGACGTCTCCGATGATGCTCGACTCGACAACAACATTCTTGTTGATTTCTGCCGCATCTACATCGATCTGAACGATTTTTGCATTGTTTGCAAATTTTGCGGCGTTTCCGGTGACACGATCGGAAAATCTTGCACCGAGCACGATCAGCAGGTCGCACTTCGTCACGCCATAGTTCGATGTTTTTGTTCCGTGCATACCGAGCATACCGGTGTACAGCTTATCGGTTCCCGGAAAAGCGCCTTTTCCCATCAGGGTATCGCAGACCGGCGCCTGTATATGGTGTGCCAGTTCACGCACTTCCTCGGCCGCACCGGAGATGATGCTGCCGCCGCCCACGAAAATATACGGTTTTTTCGACTCCCGGATCAGAGATACAACGTGATCCAGTCCTTCTTCTGTGATTTTTTCGGTAGACGGTGCGATTGCTTCCGGTGTCTTTGGCTCATATTCATACGTTGCCGCCGTGACATCTTTCGTGATATCCACCAGAACCGGGCCCGGTCTTCCGCTCTTTGCAATCGAAAACGCACGGCGCAGCGTGTCTGCGAGAACCGTGATATCTTTTACGATCACGCTGTATTTTGTGATCGGCATCGCAACGCCTGCAATGTCAATCTCCTGAAAGCTGTCTTTTCCAAGCAGTGCCTTTCCTACGTTGCAGGTGATGGCTACCATCGGGGTAGAATCCATGTAGGCAGTTGCAATTCCAGTGACAAGATTTGTCGCGCCAGGGCCGCTTGTTGCCATACATACGCCTGTTTTTCCGGTCGCACGCGCATACCCGTCTGCCGCATGGGCAGCACCCTGCTCGTGGGAGGTCAGGATGTGGTGGATTTCCGGATGACGGTAAAGCTCATCATAGATATTCAAAATCGTTCCCCCCGGATAGCCGAACACGGTGTCCACGCCCTGCTCCTTCAGGCACTCAATAACAATCTGTGATCCAGTTAATTCCATGTCTGTATGATTCCTTCCTTATCTTTTGGCTTTGTGTATGAAATCAGCCATCCGATGAAAATGCACGTTCGGACGGCTGATATGATTTTTTTCTATTAGAACTCCAGAATGGCTCCCTTATTTGCGCTGGAAACCATCTTTGCGTAGCGTTTCAGATAGCCTGTGGTTACTTTCGGCTCTCTCGGAGTCCATGCAGCTTTTCTGCGTGCCAGCTCTTCATCCGATACGGCAAGCTCCAGCTTGTGCTCCGGAATATTGATGCGGATCAGGTCGCCTTCCTCAACGAGCGCGATCGGACCGCCTTCTGCTGCCTCAGGGCTGACATGGCCGATGGATGCACCGCGGGATGCGCCGGAGAAACGGCCGTCTGTAATCAGAGCTACGGAAGAGCCAAGTCCCATACCTGCAATCGCAGAGGTCGGATTCAACATCTCACGCATACCAGGACCTCCCTTTGGTCCCTCATAACGGATGACAACAACGTCGCCTGCCACAATCTTGCCGCCGCGGATTGCCTCGATGGCATCCTCCTCACAGTCGAAGACTCTGGCCGGTCCTTCGTGAACCTGCATCTCCGGTACAACGGCAGAACGTTTGACGACTGCGGTATCCGGTGCCAGGTTTCCTTTCAGGACAGCAATACCGCCGGTCTTGCTGTATGGATTTTCTACCGGACGGATGATCTCCGGGTTTTTGTTGACACAGCCTTTGATATTCTCGCCAACGGTCTTTCCGGTTGCGGTCATGCACTCGGTGTGCAGAAGTCCTAGTTTATTCAGCTCGTTCATAACGGCATAAACACCGCCGGCCTCGTTCAGCTCCTCGATGTAGTGGTATCCTGCCGGAGCCAGATGGCAGAGGTTCGGGGTCTTCTCACTGATGGCATTTGCCATCTCCGGATTCAGCTCTACGCCTGCCTCATGCGCGATGGCCGGCAGATGCAGCATACTGTTGGTGGAACATCCAAGTGCCATATCGACGGTCAGAGCATTTAAGAATGCTTCTTTTGTCATAATGTCTCTTGGACGGATATTCTGTTTTAACAGCTCCATAACCTGCATACCGGCTCTCTTGGCCAGGCGCAGACGCTCGGAATATACGGCCGGAATCGTTCCGTTTCCTTTCAAGCCCATGCCGAGAACCTCGGTCAGACAGTTCATGCTGTTTGCCGTGTACATACCGGAGCAGGAACCGCAGGTCGGGCATGCATTGCACTCAAAATCATAAACATCTTCCTCTGTCATAGTTCCGGCTGCGTAGGATCCAACCGCCTCGAACATGCTGGAAAGACTTCTCTTCTCACCTTTTACATGGCCGGCAAGCATCGGACCGCCGCTGACAAATACGGTCGGAACATTGACTCTTGCTGCTGCCATCAAAAGGCCAGGTACGTTCTTATCACAGTTCGGGATACATACCAGTGCATCAAACTGGTGAGCCATTGCCATACACTCGGTGGAATCGGCGATCAGGTCACGGGTAACGAGGGAATATTTCATTCCGATGTGGCCCATGGCAATACCGTCACAGACTGCAATGGCCGGGAACACGATCGGTGTTCCGCCTGCCATGGCAACGCCCATTTTTACAGCTTCTGTAATTTTATCCAGGTTCATATGACCCGGTACGATCTCATTGTAGGAGCTTACAATTCCTACGAGCGGTTTTTTCATTTCTTCTTCGGTCAGACCCAGCGCACGCATCAGAGAACGCTGTGGCGCCTGTGCGATTCCTTTTTTTACAGCATCACTTCTCATGATTTTTTCCTCTTTTCTTATCTTACAGTTTTATGCCAGTGCTTTTACCAGCAGATCTCCCATTTCGGATGTAGATACCTGGGTACATCCCTCAGACATAATGTCTACGGTGCGGTATCCGTCTTTTAAAATTTTCTGTACAGCATTTTCGACTGCCTCTGCCTCCTGATCGAGATCCAGGGAATAGCGGAGCATCATGGCTGCGGACAGAACCGTTGCAATCGGGTTTGCGATGTTCTTTCCTGCGATGTCCGGTGCAGAGCCGTGGCTTGGCTCGTACAGACCAAATTTTGTCTCGTTCAGGCTGGCGGAAGAAAGCATTCCGATCGAGCCTGCTACCATACTTGCCTCATCGGAAAGAATATCTCCGAACATGTTCTCGGTCAGAACGACGTCAAACTGGCACGGATTGTGGACGATCTGCATCGCACAGTTGTCGACCAGCATATGCTCTAAGGTAACTTCCGGGTAATCTTTTGCAACATCCTCTACCACGGATCTCCACAGACGGGAGGAATCGAGAACGTTTGCTTTATCTACACTCGTTACTTTTTTCTTTCTCTTCATGGCGATGTCGAATGCACGGATTGCAATGCGGCGGATTTCGGTCTCGCTGTAGGTCAGCGTATCGGTTGCTTTCCGGATGCCGTTTTCTTCTACAGTGCTGCGCTCTCCAAAGTACAGGCCGCCGGTCAGCTCACGCATAATCAGCATGTCGAAGCCCTCGCCGATGATCTCTTCTTTTAACGGGCAGGCATCTTTCAATTCCTGATACAGGTAAGCCGGACGCAGGTTTGCAAACAGACCTAACGATTTCCGGATTTTTAAGAGTCCTGCCTCCGGGCGCTTGTCCGGGCTTAATTTGTACCATGGGGATGTTTTTGCATCTCCTCCGATGGAGCCCATCAGGACAGCGTCGCATTTCTTTGCTTCTTCTATGGTTTCATCTGTCAGCGGCACGCCGTGCACATCAATGGAGGCTCCGCCCAGCAGAAGGTTGGTATATTCAAACTTATGTCCATATTTCTCGCAGACAGCGTCCAGAACTTTTTTTGCTTCCTTTACAATTTCCGGTCCGATTCCGTCACCGTGAATTAATCCAATACGGTATTCCATATCTTTCTCCCTCTTTTCTTCCGGCTGAAAAACCGTTCTATTTTCTCTGCGTCTATAGCATTTCTAAATTATACGCCATTTTTCCGGTAATTTCAACACGAAATTTCTTTGCATCGGACGAAACGCAATAATCTTTTTGCTTTTTTGCCATTTAAAAGAAAAATACGCGGCATTTTTCCCCGTTTTCGCCGTGTTCCGCCGAAGAAGTTTCGGGGGCGAAAAAACGCAGGCATTCGTTCTTTTTGAATACCTGCGTTTTTCCTGGCTTTTCGCCGTGTGAAATTATTTTTTCTTTTCTGTTTTCTCTTCAACGACTGCTGTCTCCGGTTTTTCAACCTCTGTGATGGCTGTTTTGCGCATCGGGATACGGCAGTTTTTGTTGTTTCCGAACTCTACGATGACATCGTCGTCTGTGATATCGATGACTACGCCGTAGAAACCGCTTGTTGTGATGACTGCATCGCCGACTGCGAGGTCATTCAGCATTGCCTGCAGTTTTTTCTGCTCTTTCTTCTGCGGGCGGATCATTAAGAAATACATCATACCGAACATGATGACCAGCCACATAATTAACATACCAGTGCTCATCACACCGCTGTTTGCTGCTGTTGTTGTTGCTAAAAACATTTTCTTTCCTCCTGTTATTCGAGAGTACATCCCGTTCTTTAGACACACCTATCATAATACACAATCCGGAACCGATGGGCAAGTCTTTTTCGGATATTTTCCAAAGATTTCATACTTTCCCGATTACTTTTTGTCGTATTCCTCAAATCCTGCGAGTTTTGCCCGTTTGTAGGAAGCAAAATTGCCCTCGTCCAGCGCGGTCCGGATTTCTGTCATCATATTGTTGTAGAAATACAGGTTGTGCAGAACACAGAGCCGCATGCCGAGCATCTCTTTTGCTTTCAGCAGATGACGGATGTAGGCTCTGCTGTAGTGACGGCACGCCGGGCACTGGCAGCCTTCCTCGATCGGACGCGGATCCAATTCGTATTTCTGGTTGAACAAATTCATTTTTCCATGATTTGTATAAACGTGACCGTGACGTCCGTTCCGGCTCGGATATACACAGTCGAAGAAATCAACGCCGCGCTCTACACCCTCGAGAATATTGGCCGGTGTTCCGACACCCATCAGATATGTCGGTTTTTCTTTTGGCAGATACGGAACCACTTCATCGAGAATATGATACATCTCCTCGTGTGTCTCTCCTACCGCAAGACCGCCGACGGCATATCCGTCAAGACCCATCTCGGAAATCCGTTTTGCATGATCGATACGGATATCTTCATAGATTGCTCCCTGATTGATACCAAACAGCAGCTGGTGCTTGTTGATGGTATCCTCTCTCTGGTTCAGTTCCTGCATTTTATCCTTGCATCGCTGCAGCCATCTTGTCGTACGGTCCACGGAATTCTGCACATAACGGCGGTCCGCCACACTCGATGGGCACTCGTCGAAGGCCATCGCAATCGTGGATGCCAGGTTGGACTGAATCTGCATACTCTCCTCCGGTCCCATGAAGATCTTTCTTCCGTCTACGTGGGAGTGGAAATAAACTCCCTCCTCCTTGATTTTCCGAAGGCCTGCAAGAGAGAATACCTGGAATCCGCCGGAGTCGGTCAGGATCGGTTTATCCCAGACCATAAACTTGTGGAGTCCGCCCATCTTCTTTACAACCTCATCGCCCGGACGCACGTGGAGGTGGTACGTGTTGGAGAGCTCTACCTGCGTGCCGATCTGCTGGAGATCCTCAGTGGAAACGGCTCCCTTGATCGCTGCCGCGGTTCCGACATTCATGAATACCGGCGTCTCGATATTGCCGTGCACGGTTTCCATGTGGGCGCGCTTCGCTCTTCCTTCCATTTTCAGAATTTTATACATAACGCTTTTCATCCTTTCTCATGATCCCTGCCGCCTGTTTTTCATACAGGGCATACTATTTTTAGTATACAGGCAAAACCCGTTTTTGACAATGCCTGAATTTTCTTTTTTCTGCCTTTTTCCCTCCTGGTTTCTCCATTTTTCACAAGGGCTTTATACTTTTTTCATAAGACATCGCCTTTTTTCCAATTGTATTTCCTTATTTTTTGTCGTATAATGTGTTGAGATTGTTTCTTATTATAAAAGGAGTTTGATTCATGACTGATAAAAAATATACTCTCGGAATCGACATCGGTTCCACCACTGTTAAAATTGCGATCCTCGACGAAGAGAACCAGCTTCTCTTTGCCGATTACGAGCGCCATTTTGCAAACATTCAGGAAACCCTTGCCCACCTGCTCGGGGAAGCACACGAAAAGCTGGGCGAACTGACCTTGCAGCCGGTCATCACTGGTTCCGGCGGACTTGCTCTTGCCAACCACCTCGGCATCCCGTTCACGCAGGAAGTTATCGCGGTTTCCACTTCGTTAAAAGCACTCGCTCCGCAGACCGACGTTGCCATCGAGCTCGGCGGTGAGGATGCCAAGATCATCTATTTTGAAGGCGGCAATGTGGAGCAGCGTATGAACGGTATCTGCGCCGGCGGCACCGGTTCGTTCATCGACCAGATGGCTTCTCTTCTGCAGACCGATGCAACCGGACTCAACGAATACGCGAAGCATTACCAGGCGATTTATCCGATCGCAGCACGCTGCGGTGTATTCGCAAAAACCGATATCCAGCCGCTCATCAACGACGGTGCAACAAAAGAGGATCTTTCCGCTTCCATTTTCCAGGCAGTTGTCAACCAGACCATTTCTGGTCTTGCCTGCGGTAAACCGATCCGCGGCCACGTTGCCTTTCTCGGCGGCCCGCTGCACTTCCTCTCGGAATTAAAGACAGCATTCGTCCGTACCTTAAAACTGGATGACGAGCATACAATCGTACCGGACAACTCCCACCTGTTTGCAGCCATCGGTTCTGCGATGAATGCAGACGGAAAAACCGAAATTTCCCTTCTCGCACTGAAAAAACGGCTCGAAGAGAAAGTTGCTATCGATTTTGAGGTTGCCCGTCTTGAGCCGCTGTTTAAAGATCAGGCCGAGTATGACGAATTTCTGGCGCGCCAGAGTGTCAACAACGTCGTGACCGCCGATCTTTCCACCTACGAAGGAAACTGCTATCTCGGTATTGATGCCGGTTCCACGACGACCAAAGCTGCTCTCGTCGGCGAAGATGGTGCTCTTCTCTATTCCTTCTACAGCAACAACCACGGAAATCCGCTCGGCACATCGATCCGCGCGATCCAGGAGATCTACTCCAAACTGCCGGATTCCGCACAGATCGCCTGGTCCTGTTCGACCGGTTACGGCGAGGCGCTCATCAAAGCTGCACTGATGCTGGACGAGGGTGAGGTAGAGACGATTTCCCATTATTACGCTGCCGCATTCTTCGATCCGGAAGTCGACTGTATTCTCGACATCGGCGGCCAGGATATGAAGTGCATCAAGATCAAAAACGGCACCGTAGACAGCGTACAGCTGAACGAGGCATGTTCCTCAGGCTGCGGTTCCTTCATCGAGACGTTCGCGCAGTCCCTGAACTACAGCGTGCAGGATTTCGCGCATGAGGCGCTGTTTGCAAAACACCCGATCGATCTTGGTACCCGCTGTACCGTATTTATGAATTCCAAGGTAAAACAGGCGCAGAAAGAGGGCGCATCCGTCGCCGATATTTCTGCCGGACTTGCCTGCTCCGTTATTAAAAACGCATTATATAAGGTAATTAAAGTTTCGGATGCCACCGAGCTGGGACGCCACATCGTCGTACAGGGCGGTACATTCTACAACGACGCTGTTCTCCGAAGCTTTGAGCGGATCGCCAACTGCGAAGCCATCCGCCCGGACATCGCCGGCATCATGGGTGCGTTCGGTGCGGCGCTGATCGCAAGAGAGCGCTACTCCGCCGATCAGGAGACCACGATGCTCTCCATTGAAAAGATCAACGAGCTGAAATATTCGACCACGATGGCAAACTGTAAGGGATGTACGAACAGCTGCCGTCTGACCATCAACAAATTCTCCGGCGGCCGTCAGTACATCAGCGGAAACCGCTGCGAGCGCGGTATCGGAAAAGAGAAAAACAAGGATCATATTCCGAACCTGTTCGAATACAAATACAAACGGATCTTCGGCTACCAGCCGCTGCCGCAGGATGAAGCGATCCGCGGAGAGGTCGGCATTCCGAGAGTCCTCAATATGTTTGAGAATTATCCGTTCTGGTACACCTTCTTTACGCGGCTGAAATACCGCGTGGTACTCTCTCCGACCTCGAGCCGCAAGATCTACGAGCTCGGTATTGAGTCGATTCCAAGTGAATCCGAGTGCTATCCGGCCAAACTGGCGCACGGCCATGTGACCTGGCTCTTACGCCACGGTGTGAAGTTCATCTTCTACCCGTGTATCCCGTACGAGCGCACCGAGTTCCCGGAAGCCATCAACCACTACAACTGCCCGATCGTTACCTCGTATGCGGAAAATATCAAAAACAACGTGGACGAGCTGCAGGACGATTCCATTACGTTCCGCAATCCGTTCCTTGCGTTTACGAGTGAAAAGGTGCTTGCCGATGGTCTTGTCAAAGAGTTCTCCGGTCTGCCGGAGGATGAAGTCCGTGCTGCTGTTCATGCCGGATGGGAAGAGCTTGGCGCTGCAAGACGCGATATGCAGAAAAAAGGCGAGGAAACGCTTCAGTATATGAAAGAAACCGGCCGCAGAGGCATCGTGCTTGCCGGCCGTCCGTACCACATCGATCCAGAAATCCATCACGGTATCCCGGATATGATCAACTCCTACGGACTGTGCGTGCTGACGGAGGACTCTGTTTCCCATCTGGCACCGCTCGAGCGTCCGCTCCGTGTCAATGACCAGTGGATGTACCACACCCGTCTGTATGCAGCTGCAAACTATGTAAAGACACGCGACGATCTTGACCTGATTCAGCTGAACTCGTTCGGCTGCGGTCTCGACGCCGTTACCACCGATGAGGTTTATGAGATTCTGACCAGAAGCGGCAAGATTTATACCTGCCTGAAGATTGATGAGGTCAACAACCTCGGCGCTGCCAGAATCCGTGTCCGCTCTCTGCTCGCTGCCCTCCGTGCACATGACCGGAAACAGGCGGTACGCGAGATTCTTCCGTCCTCGATCCAGAAACCGGTCTTCACGAAAGAAATGCGGAAAGACTACACCATCCTCTGCCCGCAGATGTCACCGATCCACTTCTCGATTCTGCAGCCGGCGTTCAACGCAGCCGGATACAATCTGGAAGTGCTTCCGAACGACAACAAAGAGGCGGTTGATGTCGGACTGAAATACGTTAACAACGATGCCTGCTATCCGTCTCTGATGGTAGTCGGACAGATTATGCAGGCGCTGCTCTCCGGCAAGTATGACCTGAACAAAGTGGCTGTCATCATGAGCCAGACCGGCGGCGGCTGCCGTGCTTCGAACTATATCGGATTTATCCGCCGTGCCCTGGAGAAAGCCGATATGACACAGATTCCGGTAATCTCCATTAACTTAAGCGGTCTGGAAGAAAATCCGGGCTTTAAGATTACACCGGATCTTGCGATCCGTCTCTGCTATGCGGCAGAATTCGGCGATATCATGATGAAATGTATTTACCGGATGCGTCCTTATGAGCAGAAGAAGGGTACAACAGACCGGATTCACAAAAAATGGGAGAAAATCTGTATTGATTTCATTTCTTCCAAACACCTGAGCCATACCCGGTTTAAACAGATCTGCCGCACGATGATCCGCGACTTTGACCATATTCCGATTACGGACGAGAAAAAACCGCGTGTCGGTATTGTCGGCGAAATTCTGGTTAAGTTCCTTCCGGCGGCCAATAACCATCTGGCGGAGCTTCTCGAAAGCGAAGGCGCCGAGCCGGTTGTGCCGGATCTGATCGATTTCTTCTGCTATTGCTTCTACAATACGAATTTCAAGGTAGAGCACCTTGGATTCAAGAAGAGCTCTTCGATGCTCGGAAATACGGGCATTAAGCTGATCAACTGGCTGCGGAGCGCGGCAGTTGCAGAGTTCAAGAAGAGCGAACACTTTGATCCGCCGGCTGATGTACGGGATCTGGCGAAGTATGCTTCTCCGATTGTTTCCTGTGGTAACCAGACAGGTGAGGGATGGTTCCTGACAGGCGAGATGATGGAGCTGATCCACAGCGACGTTTACAATATCGTCTGCATCCAGCCGTTTGCGTGCCTGCCGAATCATATTGTCGGTAAAGGTGTTATTAAAGCCATTCGCAAGGAGTATCCGAAGGCAAATATCGTGGCAGTTGACTACGATCCAGGCGCTTCGGAGGTTAACCAGCTGAACCGTATTAAGCTGATGCTTTCTACCGCGAACAAGAACCTGAAACAGGAACTTGACGGAGAGAAAAACGCGTAAAAAATTACATAATCCTTTTTCATTTCAAAAGACCCCAGTCGGAAAACAGTTTTTCATGTTTTCCGACCGGGGTCTTCTTTGTTAAGGTGTATCTTCTGTTTTTATCAGTAAATCCGCAGGATACGGAGAACTTTTACCAGTTTGGTTCCCATTGGCATGCGGCGCATTTCGGCTTCGGTTGTGCCGGTTACGACTACGAAAGCAATCAGGTATACCACGATTGCGATCAGAATTGCGGCCAGCATACTGATCGACGGGCGTTTTGTGATGGCGAACAGGCCATAATAAACAACCCAGGTTACAACACCCATGATGGCAGCGGCGATCAATGGTTTTACATACGTGTTTTTGAACTCATTGCGGAAGTTCAGGTGCTTGCGGATCGAAAGGTTATTCAATACACACATGCTAAGGGAGAACAGAATTCCCGCAAAGACGACAGCATAAATGTTTGTCTTTGGGAAAACTGCAAGGATCAGCGCCAGAACGATAAGATCCATCCCAAGGGAAATTGCCGCATTGTGCAGGGCTTTCTTCTGCTGCCCGATCGACTGCAGTACACTGTTGGTAATGGTGGACAGTGCAGAAAAGACAACCGATACGGCACCCATCATCAGCAGTTTGCCGGAAAGGCTTGAGCTTGACGGGAACAGAACGCCTGTAATCGGGAATGCCAGAACTCCAAGGCCGACGGCAGCCGGAATGGAGATGAACATGGTCAGGCGGATCGTTTCCAGAATTTTGTCGTTTGCCTCGTCGAGGTCACCGGTTGCGTAGCAGGAAGACACCTCCGGCATCATCGCAGATGCGGATGCGCTTGCCATGGCAAGCGGGACGTTAATCAGCGTAACGTAATAGTTGGAAAACTCGCCGTATGCAGCGTTCAGCGCTTTCTGGTTTTCGCCGTGCCATCCGAGGATGGTAAAGAACAGATAGTTGTCCAGGTAAGCGTTACAGTTATAAATAAAGGTCGTGAAGATGACCGGTGTTACCATCAGAAAGAGTACCTGAAAGATTTCGCGGTAGGATTCTTCGCGGTGGCGTGTGTCTTTGGCTGCTTTTCGCAGAATGCTTTTCCGGTTTACCCCGTAAACGAGCAGCATAAAGCAAAGGCCTGCCAGCACACCGGCTCCCGTTCCGAGGGTTCCGCCGGCAGCACCGAATTTCGCACGCTCGGTGTCATTTGTCGCAAACTGCTGGATAAAGAACCAGGCTGCACCGATACTGAAAGCAGCGTTGAATATCTGCTCGATGATCTGTGAAATCGAAGTCGGCATCATCGTGCTGTGGGCCTGGAAATAGCCGCGCAGGACGCCGAGAATCGCCGAGAAGAAGATGGTCGGTGCCAGTACGCGCAGGGCCAGGATGGCATTCTGCTGGTTATATGGCAGAAGGAATTTTCCGCCGAAAAACGCCACCAGTGCAGCGATTCCTCCCACGATTACGGCATAAAGGAGGGCTCCGCGGAAAACGCGGTGTGCGTTCCGGTACTCTTTTAATGCTAGGCGTTCGGATACGATTTTCGATACTGCCATCGGAATACTGTAGGACGAGATCAGCAGCAGGATCGTATACAGATTGCTCGCTGTACTGTAATAACCAAGTCCCTCATTTCCGATGGTTTCGCCGAGCGGCGACCGGTATAAAAGACCGATCACACGCGAGATAATCGTTGCAGCCATCAAGATAGAAGTATTTCTCAGTAACGTATTTTTCTTTTTACTCATTCTTTCGCTCCCCGGATTACATTTTCGATCTGCCAGTCAATCGGCGCAAGACCGTTTTCTTCCAGATATTCGTTCGTTCTGGAAAACGGATGGCTGCCGAAAAATCCGCGGTATGCAGAGAGCGGGCTCGGATGAGCGGACATCAGCACCAGATGTTTTGGATTGTGGATCATCTCTTTTTTGCGCTGTGCGGGACGTCCCCAGAGGATAAAGACCATCGGTCGATCCTGCTCTGCGAGTACCTTGATCGCTGCATCGGTAAACTGTTCCCAGCCGATTTCCTTGTGGGAATTTGCCTGATGCGCACGCACAGTCAGCACCGTGTTCAGCATCAGAACACCCTGCCGTGCCCATTTTTCGAGATATCCGTTGTTCGGGATATAGCATCCCAGATCGTCCTCAAGTTCCTTGTAAATGTTGACCAGGGACGGCGGAATACTTACCTCCGGTTTTACAGAAAAGCAGAGCCCGTGCGCCTGTCCCGGCTCATGGTACGGATCCTGGCCCAGGATGACCACTTTTACCTGCTC
>OGWX01001223.1_pt1 | contig 17387 bp, 14 predicted proteins | sample 1576151 | NCBI WGS metagenome assembly OGWX01 (sample SAMEA3541591, study PRJEB24748) | human gut metagenome | biome: human gut; feature: human-associated habitat; material: faeces | place: China | collected 2012
CGCAGATGCCGTGCCGCAGCCGCCGAAGCGGTGCTTAAGCCGCTAGGCGGGAATTATGCGGTATTGCCATAGGGAAAAAATGAAGCAAACCGTATGCTTATAAAGCGAACGCCATTGCATCTCCTGGCGCAAGCCCCCCGTCACTCACTTTTCCACCGCCATTGCGATCTGCTCGCGGGTGATGGGCAGCTCATAAAAGCGTTTGTGGGTGGCGTGGTAGATGGCATCGGCCACGGCGGGCAGCGGGGTGTTGATGACGACCTCACCGATGGACTTTGCGCCAAACGGGCCGGTGCCCTCGTAGCTGCTCTCAAAACTTACGTCAATATGTCCAATATCGGTGCGGCAGGGGATCTTGTACTGCATCAGGGAGCTTTCGCGCGGCATGCCGCGGTCATTGTAGGTCACATTCTCGGTCAGCGCCATGCCGATGCCCTGCAAAATGCCGCCCTCGGCCTGCACGCGGGCCAGGTTCGGGTTTACAGGGGTACCGCAGTCGACCGCGGCCACATAGTTCACCACCTGGGCTTCGCCGGTTTCCAGGTCAACTTCCACTTCGGCGGCGCCAACCATAAACGGCGGGGGCGAAATCTCCGAGCTGTGGGTTACGGTGGCTTCCAGCGCCACCGTGTTGCCGCACTGGGATGCCGCTGCAATGCTGGCCAGCGGTACGCACTGTGCGCCGTCCTCGCTTGTCACGGCATCGCCGGTAAACAGCACGGCGGCTTTGTCCAACCCAAGCAGCTGTGCCCCCAGGGTGCAGATCTTATCTTTCAGTTCCAGCGCACACTTTTCCACGGCCTTGCCGGTCACATAAGTTGTGCTGGACGCATAGGAACCGGAATCATAGGGGGAAGAATCGGTATCTGCGCCCAAAACCGCAATGTTTTCCAGCGGGCATTCCAGCACTTCGGCGGCAATCTGCGCCAGGATCGTATCGCAGCCGGTGCCCATATCCGCTGCGCCGATGGAGAGGGTATAGAACCCGTCATCGTTAATTTTCAGCGTGGCACTGCCCACGTCCACATGGTCGATGCCGGAGCCCTGCATGGCCATGCCCATGCCAACAGCACGCACCTTGCCGTTGCCGATCTCGCGCACGGGGTACTTATGGTCCCAATCCATCCTGTCATGCACGGTTTTCAGGCAGCGGTCCAGCGCACAGCTGGTGTTGACCTGGCCATAGTAGGCGGGCATAACATCGCCCTCATGGATAATGTTGCGCTGCCGGAGCTCGAACGGGTCCATCCCCAATTTGTCGGCCAGCTCATTCACGGCGGATTCCACCGCAAACAGACCCTGGGTTGCGCCGTACCCGCGGTACGCACCCGATGACATGTGGTTGGTGTAAACAACATCGCTGACAAAGCGGAACGCTTCGGCCTTGCCGTACAGCGGGATGGACTTGTGGCCCGAAAGCCCCACCGTTGTGGGGCCGTGCTCACCGTAAGCGCCGGTGTTGGAAAGGGTGTGCAGGTCAATGCCCTTGATGATGCCGTCCTTTGTTGCGCCCAGCCGCACGTGCATCTCCATCTCATGGCGCGGGGTTGAAGCCGTCTGGCTTTCAAAGCGGGTATAGATGATCTTGCTGGGCTTCTTCGTTTTCCAGGTAACAAAGGCAGGGTAAACCTCGCACACGGACGTCTGTTTTGCGCCGAACCCGCCGCCGATGCGCGGCTTGGCAACGCGGATCATGGATTTGGGGATGTGCAGGGCGTTTGCCAAAATGCGGCGGCAATGGAACACGATCTGCGTTGAGCTGAGCACATTCAGCCGCCCGTAAGCATCAATGCTGCAATAAGTGCGGAAGGTTTCCATCATGGCCTGCTGGCAGGCGCGGGTGTGGTAGGTGTGGTCAATGACCACATCGCACCCAGCCAACACCGCCTCAATATCACCCTCGCCGGATTCATCGTGGGCGCAGAGGTTGCGGTTCTTGTCAGCTCCGATGCCGGGAACAAGGGCTTCCCAGTTATCCTCCGGGTGCACAAGAGTAGGGTTATCGAGCGCTGTGTGGAAATCCAGCACCGCGGGCAGAACTTCATATTCCACCTTAATCAGCTTCATCGCCTTATCGACGCATGTTTCGTCTTTGCCCGCAAGGATCGCAACAACATCCCCGGCAAAGCGGACATGGCGGTCGATCACAAGGCGGTCGTAAGGGCTCATTTCGGGGTAGGTCTGGCCCGCCTGGGTGTAGCGGCGGGCGTTCTGGTCCACATCTTTCCAGGTGTAAATCACCTCCATGCCGGGCACAAGCATGGCGCGGGAGGTATCAATATTTTTGACGATCGCATTGGCGTGGGGGGAGCGCAGCAGCTTGACGATGAGACAGTCCTGCGGGATAACATCATCCATGTACACAGGCTGGCCGGTTACAAGCTGCATGGCATCCTTCTTGCGCGCAGGCTGGTTCACAGTTTTCATTGGGCAGCCTCCTTTGATTTTTTCCACGCCAAAAAGTTCTGGATCCCGCGCAGCTGGCCTTCGTACCCGGAGCAGCGGCAAAGGTTGCCCGCAAGGTATTCCTTGATCTCCTCCTCATTGGGGTCGGGTTTTTCGCGGAAAAGGGCCAGCGCATTCATGATAAAGCCGGGGTTGCAGAAGCCGCACTGCTCGGCCCCCTGGTCAGCGATGAACGCGCCGAACTCAGCGGCTTCCTCCTGCAGGCCCTCCAGCGTGGTAACGCTGCGGCCATCCACCCGCGCCGCCAGTACAGAGCAGGAAAGCACCGGCTTTTCGTCCAAAAACACGGTGCACAGCCCGCAGTTGGCGGTTTCGCACCCGCGCTTGACGCTTTTGCAGCCTAAAGAGCGCACCAGATCAATCAGCAGGGTATCGGGGGCGATCTCAGCAGCTGTTTTTTTATGGTTCAACGTAAAATGAATTTGCATCAGAGCACCTCCAGGTTCCCCAGTGCCTGTACGGCACGCTTGACAAGCACCCCCACCAGATGGGTGCGGTAGGCGGCACTGCCGCGCAGGTTGCTGCCGGTGGGCACCGCAGCCTGTACGGCGGCGGGCAGCTCATCCGGGGCGGCCGTGGGGCAGACAAGCATGGCTTTCATGGGGCGTGCACCGATGGCAAAGCGGTAGGCTCCATCCGCCGTGCGTGCAGCAGCGCAGGTCAAAATCGGGAAGTCCGTCTGGGTGGCCCGCACAGACTGGTAATGCACTGCAAGCCCCGGCGTCTTTTTTATGTAAACATGGGTCAAAATATCACGGTCATAGGGCAGGGCGGCAAACTGTGCAATGGGCATCCGGCCTGCTTTGTACAGCTCCACATCGCAGTCCAGCGCCAGCAGCAGCGTTAATACGTCTGAAAAGCCAAACCGCCCGTACACGCTGCCGCCCACGGTGGCACAGTTGCGGAACTGCACCCCCACAATATGGCGCACGGCCTCCCGCATGGCACCGTTGGTGGCCGCGTTCAGCGCGGCGTGGGTTTCCAGGCTGCGCAGCGTTGCCATGGCGCCAATGGCAAATTCGGTATCGGTTTCTTCAATGGTATCCAACCCCAGCGCAGATAGGTCAATGGCTGTGCCAACGCTGATTTTTTCCATTTTCAGCCACAGCATCCCTCCCAGCACCCGGTTCGGGCGCTTCTGGTTCAGCTGCCATGCTTCTTCCAGTGTGGCGGGGCGGGCATATTCTCGAATTGTTATCATAGAATGCTCTCCGTTTTTGGGTAAAATCATACTTTTGTGTATAACCACTTTTATTTTACCACAAATTCTGCTATAATTCCGTTGTTGTTTGAAAAACACAACGGAATATTGGTTTTAGAAGGAAGTAAGAAACATGAAAATGACCAAAATGACCGCCCTGCTGCTGGCCGCCGCTATGGCACTGACAGCATGCGGCAGCACCGCTGCTGCCAGCAGTACCGCAGCCAGCGAGGCTGCTTCCGTAGAGGCTACCGCAGCCCCGGAAGCCACTGCTGCACCGGAAGAACCTGCCGCCGAAACGGCAGTTACCTACCCGCTGACCGTTACCGACCAGCTGGGCCGCGAAGTTACCATTGAGGAAGAACCCAAAACCCTTGCCAGCGGCTACTACATTTCCACCAGCCTGCTGATTGCGCTGGGCGTGCAGAACGAGCTGGTTGGCGTGGAAGCCAAAGCCGACAAACGCAACATCTACAGCCTGTCCGCCCCGGAGATCCAGTCCCTGCCCAGCATTGGCACCGCCAAAGAGTTTGACCTGGAAGGCTGCGCTGCGCTGGCCCCGGATCTTGTCATCGTGCCCGCCAAGCTGAAGGATTCCATCCCCCAGATGGAGGAAATGGGCCTGACCGTGCTGGCTGTTAAGCCGGAAAACCAGGCCGGCCTGTTCGGCGCGATCGAGCTGCTGGCACAGGCAACCAACACCACCGCCCGCGGCGACGAGCTGGAAATGGCCATTGACAGCAACCTGGCCGCCCTGGCCGAAGCCGTTGCCGGCACCGATGCCCCCAGCGTTTACCTGGCAGGCAACAGCTCCGTGTTGGAAACCGCAGGCCCCGCCATGTATCAGAACACGATGATCGAAAACGCCAACGGCACAAACGCCGCCGCCAGCGTGGAAGATACCTACTGGGCCGAAGTTTCTTATGAGCAGATCCTGGATTGGAACCCCGATTACATCATTCTGGCATCCGATGCTGAATATGACGTTGATTCTGTTCTGAACGATGCCGCCCTGGCGGACTGCACCGCCGTCAAGGAGAGCCATGTTTACCAGCTGCCCCACGCTGTTGAGGCTGTGGATTCCCCCGTGCCGGCCAGCTTCCTTGGCAGTGTTTATCTTGCCAGCGTGCTGCACCCGGAGCAGGTGACCGAGGAGTATTACCACGCCGCTGCCGATGAATTCTATGGTAGCTTCTATGGCTTTACCCCCGAATCTTATGAATAATAACCGCAAACGCACGGCGCTGTGCCTTCTGGGCGCAGCGCTCTGCGTTTTTATGGCCTTTGGTGCGGCACTTTATTTCGGCCGTTATCCCATAACCCTGCAGGCACTGCTGGCGGGGGACGCTATGGCAGTGCGCACCTTTACGGTACTGCGCCTGCCCCGTGCCGTGATAGCGCTGGCGGGCGGGTTCGGTCTTGGCGTGGCGGGCTTTGTGTACCAGACTGTTTTCCGCAATCCACTGGCAAGCCCGGATATCATTGGGGTATCGTCGGGGGCCAGCGTTGGCGCGGCATTTTCCATCTTGTTTGTCTCTTCGGGCACGCTGGGCACCACGGTATGCGCCTTTGCGGGCGGGCTGGCAGCGGTGTTTCTCTCGCTTGGCTTGGCGGCCGCCGCGCCGGGGCGCAGCAAGATGAACCTGGTGCTGGCGGGCATTGCCGTACATGCGCTGGCGCAAACTCTTTTGATGCTGCTAAAGCTGACCGCTGACCCGGAAAAAGAGCTGGCCAGCATTGAATATTGGATCATGGGCAGCCTGGCGGGGGTAACGCAAAGCCGGGTGTGGTTCCCCGTTCCAATGGTTATTTCCTGCTGCGCCGTAATTTTTGCTTTGCACCGTCAGGCGATGCTTTTATCCGTGGAAGAGGATGAAGCGCGGCTGCTGGGGGTTCCGGTGGGGTGGATGCGTTTTCTGCTGCTGACATTGGCAACGCTGGTGGTTGCCGCGGTTGTCAGCGTGACTGGGCTGATCAGCTTTGTCGGGCTGCTGGCCCCCCACTGTGCGCGGCTGCTGGCGGGGCACAACCGCCGCTCCACCAGCCTGCTCAGCGGGCTGGTGGGCAGCACGCTGCTGCTGGCGGCGGATACCATTGCCAAAACGGTGGCGGCAACCGAACTGCCGGTCAGTATCTTCACCTCGCTGCTGGGTGTTCCGTTTTTGCTCTACCTTATTATAAAGCCGGGGAGGGAGACGCGGTAATGTTCACTGTGGAGAATCTGGCCGTCCGTCTTGGCGATAAGAACATCCTGCAAAATGTTCATTTTACGATAGATACCCCCGGGCAGCTGGTGGGAATATTGGGGGCGAACGGCAGCGGAAAAACCACCCTGCTGCGCGCAGTGGCCGGGCTTTTGCCCCATACGGGGTGCTGCCTGATGGATGGTGTGCCGCTGGAAAGCCTTTCTACCAGGTGTCTGGCACAAACGGTCAGTTACATCCCGCAGCAAAGCGGAATTTCGGTGTCCATGTCTGCACGGGAAGTTGTGCTGATGGGCTGCAACCCCCGCCTTGGCATGCTGCAAAGCCCCACCGCTGCCATGTGTGCGGCAGCGGAAGAAGCCCTGCGCACGGTAGGCCTGGCGGATAAAGCCGAGCAGGACTACCTGACGCTGAGCGGCGGCGAACGCCAGCTCTGTATTCTGGCACGTACCTTTGTGGAGGATGCGCCTTTGCTGCTACTGGATGAACCGGACAGCGCCCTGGACCTTGCCAACCGCAGCCATATGGCGGCGCTGATGGCAGAATTTGTGCATGCAAGCGGCAAAACAGCGCTGATCTGCCTGCATGACCCCATGCTGATGCTGGACTGGTGCGATACGCTGATCGTGCTGCAAAACGGGCAGGTTGGAGCTATGCTGTACCCCAGAACCGACCCGGTTGAAGCGCTGCAATCCGCGCTGGCAGCAGTATACGGCCCGCTGGAACTGGTGCCCGTGACCGACCGCACGGGCCGGGGGCGGCTGGCGCTGCTGCCGTTGTGAGGAAAGAAAAATGAAACCGAAGATTCATGTGATGCTCTGCGATGATATCGGCGAGCGCTTTTTTGGCGAAGGCCCCTGCCGCCTGCTGCACCGGATTGAAGAGACCGGCTCACTGCGGGCGGCGGCACAGGTCATGGGGCTTTCTTACTCCAAAGCGCTGCGCATGGTCAAGCGGGCGGAAAAAGAATTGGGCTTTGCGCTGACCCGCAAAACCATTGGCGGGCGCGGCGGCGGGGGCAGCACCCTGACGGATGAAGCCCGCAATTTTATGGAAAGGTATGAGGCTTACCGTGATGCCTGTGTACAGACTGACCGCGAGCTCTATTATAAGTTCTTTCCGGGTGAGCGGTAAGCGCCACCTGCTGTTGACCGGCGGGCGCGGTACGGGAAAAACCACCCTGCTGCGTGCGCTGGTGCCATTGCTTTGCCCCGGGGCACAGGAAATTACCACAGCAGCGTACCCTGCGGACCGTGTGGAAATTCGAGAAAGTGTGGGCGGAAAAATAGCGGTGATCGGCCGCTTTGACCCGGCACTGCCCCCAGGCGAAAACCGGATGCGCCCCGTGGCGGACGGCTTTTTGCTGCTGGGAGTACCCGCCCTGTACCGCATGGCGGCAGGGGAGAGCGAATGGGCGGTGCTGGATGAACTCGGTTACCTGGAAAATAGCTGCCCCGAATTCCGGCAGGCAGTGGAAGCGCTGCTGGATGCAAAGCGCGTTCTCGCTATTGTGCGTAAGCAGGATACCCCATTTTTAACCGCACTGTGCGCCCGGCAGGATGCCTTTGTGGTGGATTTGGACGATCCCGCGCCTGCTCTCGGCTGCGTGGTCATGGCGTCCGGGCTTGGGCGGCGGTTCGGCGGAAACAAGCTGATGGCGGATTTTTGCGGTACACCGCTGATCGCCAATGCGCTGGCTCTAGCCGCCCTGCCGCTGCTGGCCTGCCGCATTGTCGTGACCCGCTCGGAAGAGGTTGAGGCGCTCTGTAACGCGCAGGGCGTCCCCGTTCTGCGCCACGCGCAGCCCTACCGCAGCGATACGGTCCGGCTGGGGCTGGCGGCATTGCTGGGAAAAGAGCCCGCTTTGCGCGGCTGCCTGTTTCTGCCGGGGGACCAGCCGCTGCTCACGCAGCAAAGTGTGGAAGCACTGGCGCTGGCAGCGGCCCCCGATGCCATTGTGCGGCTGTGCGCTGCCGATGGCACCCCCGGCAGCCCAGTGCTGTTCGGCGCGGATTATTTTTCGGAGCTGCTTCACCTGCCGGCTGGCCGCGGCGGCAATGCCGTTGCGCGGGCCCACCCCGGTTCCGTCCGCCTTGTGTCCGCCCGGAACGATGCCGAACTGAGGGATGTGGATACGCGGGAGGACCTGAACCAGCTGCGTCAGCTGACAAACAGATAAAAATACCGTGCAGTTCAAAAAAAGCTGCACGGTATTTTTTATTTCATCACCTATTATATGATTGTAAACTGGCAGGCCCGCATGGCATCCAGCGCGGTCTGGTGGCTCTGGGGCGTTACCCCGGCGCAGCAGTCCGACAAAACTTCGATCTCTGTTTCCGGGAAAGCTGCACGCAGTACCATGGCGTTGCTAATCACGCAGATATCGGTGCAGTAGCCATAAATAACAATTTTTTCAATATCTTCAACAGCCTTGTTGTGTGCCATCAGTTCATCCAGAATCTCACTGGGCAGCATATAACTGCCGAACGTGGGTTTGTCCACAATGTGGCACACTTCCGGCTCGGTGTCCGCCATGACGTTTTCCAGTTCGGGCGCAAAATTCCAGCCATCCTCACCCTCGATGCAGTGCTCGATCGGCAGGCTGCGGCCCTCCCGCGTGGTCAGGTAGTTGTCCTGGTGGGTATCACGGGTAAAGAACATCCAGTGCCCGGCCTGCGCGTGTGCCCGCGCGGTCTCTGCCAGGTGCGCCACATTGGCCTGCGCCTGTGTGTTGGCCAGTGCCCCGGTAATAAAATCTTTCTGCACATCAATCACAAGATCAAGGGTGATTTTTTCGTCATTCATATCATTTGCTCCCTGTCCACAGTATTTTCTCCAAGATGTCTTTACACCTTAGTATACAGCATTTCTTTGCCGCCGTAAAGATTTTCGTTCTTGTTAAAGCAGCAGAATGATACGGCAAAACGGGAACCGACAGGTGAGCGCTGCATGATCTCTGATACATCGTCCGCGTTGTCCAGCCGCCCACTGCATCCACTGCAGGGTCCATCAAAAGCATAATGTTGATGGTGACGAAGCCAGCGCAGCCTGTGCAGCGGCGCACGCCAGCTTTTTTTGGCGGCATTCTGGCAGATGGCATTGACCTGCGCGATATGAACCGGAAACGCAAAGCCAGATTGACGCCACAAAAGCAATGATCCAGTAGACTTCCGATCGTATTGTACAGTATCAAAATGAGATGAAAATCTTGATACTGTACGGTGCTATTGGTTCGATGGCGACAGTGGATTCTGCGCTTTTTAGTAGTAGTGTAATTCGTGTGATAAAGATGATTGTTCTGCCTCTCTTCTATATTTCGCTAAACCGGGCTTTAGCGAAATTGCGTGTCTGGCTTAAACATTCTGCCCATTGCCCCATTCCTATCCCTAAATCTCCTTAAATCACTTAAAGATTCTCCTGTCACCATGTGCGGCAATGCCTTCAGGCTGCTTATAACTTTATAACCGTTGCACTTCATGCCAGCGCTTTTGTGACGGTGTTCAACATTCTGCTGTGGACCGTGGGTTCCAGCATGGTTTCCGGCAGCCATTCTTTCGTGGTGCTGCTCTTTGCTGCCGCATTAGCTTTGGCTAACTCAATGAAATCGTTCTATCACACTATAAATGAATATGCCATCCATTCTGCACCGGGGAAACGGTAATTTTTCTGCAATATGCAGCCCCCCTGCGGTATAGGAAAAGCAGAACGCCCCGCAAATCTGTACTGCCGCAGCACAGGCCAGCTGTTTTCTATCTGATACGGAAATACCAAAACTCCCCCCGAACAGGTGCGGGAATCGGGGATGCAGAGCAAAAATGTTTTTGCATAGAGGACATATCGGGAAAGATTCTGCACCTTTTGACTTTGCAGCGCCTGCCGCCATCCTGGCTTCCTGTGCCATGGATAGCCGATTTTTACGCTTTTATCATCGGAGGAGTCTTTACCGTTAAACTGTATATATATTCGAACTTTTGCGTTATATATACAGTTTTGGCGGGCTTGCATACGCTGTTTTCTCTCCCTGTATTTTGTGTATTCCATTCAAGGACAGATATTTTGCTCTGTTGTTCCTCACCTCTGCTATTTTGCTGCGTTTCCATTGCCTTTTTGCGTTTTGGTCTGTGTTTCGGCCATCTCGCTGTGGCCGTTATGCTTTTCCGTGCCGTGTTTCACTTGATGAGTTGGGCGTCTCTTTGGGCTTATGTATCTTCTCCGTCCGCCTCCATTCGTCTCACTTTTCCTTTTTCCGCACATAAACAGTCCACCACATCCCCCTGTACTCTGCTTGTTTCCCTGCCATTCCGCAGTGATCCCATGATTTTGCGCCGGAAGCGCTTTCCCACGTTCCAGCGGCAGAGCATTGCGCTTTGTTTCAACCATCACAGCGATTCACTAGAGCGTTAAACCGTTAAACCACCCATACAAAGCCCGCCCCGCTGGAATTTCCAACTTTCCGGGTTGGCAATACTGCATTCATTCCCATATTTTCTCTTTTTTTGTTCTCGCCACAAGGACACATTTGCTTTGCTTATCGCTTTTTCCCTCATAATCTATGGTCTTATTCTACACATTTTTTCACCGTCGCTGTATGTTTTGTATGTAAATCGGATATTTTTATAAGGGTAAAAAAAATATGAATAAAAATTGATGACAACCGCAAACTGCCGCTATATAATAAGATAATTATAAGGCGGCTGGATCGTCAGTCTGTACCGCCGCCAGGAACAACGCATGTGCACACTATGGCCACAGAGCAGCCGTCGGGGCGCCATTCCCTGTGCGGCGGCCGTGCACACGAAAGAAGGAAAACGTAATGGTTAAATTTATCCTGAAGCGCATCGGAACCATGATCATTGCCATGTTCATGATCATTCTGATCACCTTCACCCTGATGCACTCCATTCCCGGTGGCCCGTTCACCAACACCAAGGGCGTGCCGGAAGAGGTTACCCAGGCCATGGAAGCCAAGTACGGCCTGGACCAGCCCATGCCGGTGCAGTTTGTCAAATATCTGGGCAGCCTGCTGCATGGCGATTTCGGCCCTTCCTATAAATATACCGGCAAAACCGTCAACGATTTTATTGCCACCGGTGCGCCGGTATCCGCCAAGCTGGGCCTTGTCACCCTGGTGTTTGTGCTGCTTACCTCCATCCCCATGGGCATATTAGCGGCGCTGAAAAACGGCAAATGGCAGGATATGCTGCTGATGGCCATTGCCACCATCGGCGTTACTATTCCGTCTTTCGTGATCGCCTCCGTGCTGATTTATGTATTCTCCTTTAAGCTGAACGTACTGCCTACCTTCGGCCTGGACAGCTGGAAGAGCTACATCCTGCCCGTCATCGCCATGGGCGGCTATTCCGTCAGCTACCTGGCCCGCCTGATGCGCTCCAGCCTGCTGGAAGTTATGGGCCAGGATTACATCCGCACCGCCCGCGCCAAGGGCCTGACCGAGTTCGCCGTTGTTACCAAGCATGCCCTGCGCAATGCGCTGATCCCCGTCATCACGGTGCTTGGCCCCACGGTGGCTGGCCTTTTGACCGGCAGCTTTGTTGTTGAAAAGATCTTCGCCATTCCCGGCATTGGCTATTACTTTGTAAACAGCGTGACCCAGCGCGACTACACCACCATCATGGGCGTTACCATCTTCTTTGCTGCGTTCCTGATGGCAATGGTGCTTTTGGTCGATATCTTCTACTGCCTGATCGACCCCAGAATCAAGTTTGACGCGTAATGTTGAGGAAAGGTGAAAACACTTATGGCAGATTTAACCGCACAAAACAAGTGGGAACCGCTTGCTACCGATAACAGCGACCGTGAAAAAATCTGGTCCAAAAGCCGCACTTTTGCAGGTGACGTCTGGTTCCGTTTCCGCCGCAAGCCGACGGCCATCGCCGGTTTTGTGATTATTATCGCCCTGATGCTTTTTGCATTGGTCGGCCCCCTGTTTACCCCGTATGATTACTCCGTGCAGAATCTGGAAGTTGTCAACGTTCCGCCGGTCATGAAGGTATACCAGATCCCCAACGGCGACTACCTGTACATTACCACCGCCCTGAAAGTCATCTCCGTTACCCCGGACGGCAAACTGAGCGGCCAGTTGCGCAAGGTGCGCGATGAATCCGATAAATCCATGACCATCTTTGATGCCGACGGCACCGAGGTTGCCCTGTATTACGGCGGCAGCCCCTATGTCATTGCCGATGAAGCCACCGGCAGCATCTACCCGTCCAAGACGATGTGGAACAAATCCTACATCCTAGGCACTGACGCCCTGGGCCGCGATGTGCTGACCCGCCTGATGTACGGCACCCGCATTTCCATGCTGGTTGCCTTGATGGCTGCGTTCGTCAACCTCATCATCGGCATTCTGTACGGCGGTATTTCCGGTTACCTGGGCGGCACCGTGGATATGATCATGATGCGTATTGTGGATATTATCTCCACCATTCCCCTGACGCTGTATGTTATCCTGATCATGCAGGTGCTGGGTGCCGGTATCCAGAGCATCATTGTTGCCTTGGGCAGCGTGTACTGGGTGGATATGGCCCGTGTTGTGCGCGGCCAGATCCTGAGCCTGAAGCAGCAGGAATTCGTTCTTGCCGCCAAGACCATTGGTTCCTCTGCCACAACGATTCTGTTTGACCACTTGATTCCCAACGCGCTCGGCTCCATCCTTGTTACCATTACCATGCTCATCCCCTCTGCCATCTTTATGGAGGCTTTCCTGGGTTATTTGGGCATCGGCCTGCAGCCCCCGCTGGCCAGCCTTGGCACCATGTGCAACGATGCATCTGCCAACCTGCGCACCAGCCCGCACGAGCTGTTGATCCCTGCTTTGATGATTTGTGTAATCATGTTTGCCTTTAACTTTGTCGGCGATGGTTTGCGTGATGCACTGGACCCGAAGCTGAAGAAGTAAGGAGAGCAAAATGAGCGAGACGATTTTGAAGGTAGAGGATCTGAAAACCTCCTTTATGACTTCCTCCGGCGAAGTGCAGGCTGTGCGCGGCGTCAGCTTTGAAGTGCATAAGGGCGAGATCCTTGGTATCGTTGGTGAATCCGGCAGCGGCAAAAGCGTTACTTCCATGTCCATCCTGCGCCTGCTGGCCGATACTGCCCGCATTAAAAACGGCAAAATTGAATTTGAAGGCACCGACCTGACCAAAGTCAGCGATAAGCAGATGCGCGAAATCCGCGGCCAGAAGATCGCCATGGTGTTTCAGGACCCCATGTCCAGCCTGAATCCGCTGATTCCCGTTGGCAAACAGGTTGCCGAAATGATCCATGTACACCACCCGGAGATGAAGCGCGACGAGCTGCAGGCTGCCACGCTGGAGCTGTTCCGCGAAGTACGTATTCCCGAAGCCGAAAAGCGGCTGAAATCCTACCCGCATGAATTCTCCGGCGGTATGCGCCAGCGCGTCATGATCGCCATGGCGCTGGCCAACCACCCCGACCTGCTGATTACGGACGAGCCCACCACCGCCCTGGATGTGACCATCCAGCACCAGATTTTGAAACAGATGCGCTCCCTGCAGGAGGAATACGGCACCAGCATCATCTTTATCACCCATGACCTGGGCGTTGTGGCTGAGCTGTGCGACCGCGTTGTTGTTCTGTACGGCGGCCTTGTAATGGAGGAAGCGGAGATCAACGATCTGTTTGAAAACCCGCTGCACCCCTACACCATGGGCCTGCTGGCCTCCATCCCCGGCCTGACCAAGGATAAGAGCGAGCGCTTGCAGTCCATCCCCGGCAGCCCGCCGGATATGACCAAGCCCCCCAAGGGCTGCCCGTTTGCCTCCCGCTGCCAGTTTGCGCGCAACATCTGCGCAGCCGAGTGCCCGCCGTTTGTCCAGGTTGGCAGCCGTCAGGCACGCTGCTGGCTGCTGCAGCCGGACGCCCCGGCCGAGGGCAATCCTCTGCATGAAAAACTGGCAGAAGCCGAAAGGAAGGCACACTAATGGAACAGCCCATTCTTCAGGTAGAGCACCTGACAAAATTCTTTTCTGTCGGCCCGCACGCGGAAGTTCATGCAGTAGATGACGTCAACTTTACGCTGCGCCGCGGCCGCACCTTTGGCCTGGTTGGCGAGTCTGGCTGCGGCAAAAGCAGCTGCGCACGCACCATCATCCGCATTTATGAGCCTTCGCAGGGCAAGATCATCTTCAACGGGCAGGATATCGCCCACCTCAAGCCCCGCCAGATGCAGCCGGTGCGCCGCAACATGCAGATGATCTTCCAGGATCCGTATGCTTCGCTGAACGCCCGCATGACGGTGCGCGATATCATTGCCGAGCCGCTGAAAGCCCACCATGTTTGCAAAAGCAAGCAGGAAGTTGACGAAAAAGTCTTTGCCATGCTGAACCGCGTTGGCCTGACGGCAGAACACGCCGGACGGTATGCCCACGAGTTTTCCGGCGGCCAGCGCCAGCGCGTCGGCATTGCCCGCGCCCTGGTGCTGAACCCCGCGCTGGTCATCTGTGATGAGCCCATCTCCGCACTGGACGTTTCCATTCAGGCGCAGGTCGTCAACCTGCTGCGTGACTACCAGCAGGCCGAAGGTACCTCTTACCTGTTTATCGCCCACGACCTTTCGATGGTGCGTTACGTTTCGGATGATATCGGCGTGATGTACCTGGGCCAGCTGGTGGAAAGCAGCGATTCCGAAGAGATCTACAAAAACCCGCTGCACCCCTACACCAAGGGCTTGCTGAGCTGCATTCCCATCGCGGACCCCAAGCTGGCCCGCGCCCATGCGAGCGCCGGTGTGGAGGGCGATCTGCCCAGCCCGGTCAACCCGAAACCCGGCTGCCGGTTCTGTGGCCGCTGCCCCTATGCAAAGCCCATTTGCAGCGAGCAGACCCCGGCCATGAAGGAAGCCGCACCCGGCCATTTTGTGGCCTGCCACCTGTATTAAGCTTTTTATTTTGGTTTCTCCGTTTCTTGTTCTGGCAGCCTGCCGCAAACGGGTACCGGCGGCCAAAGCGGGATATGCAACACGGTGCTGTTCCGTTTTGGCTCCCTTGCCCGGTTTGCTGCGCCCTGCCGGTGCAAAGGAACGGCAAACATACATTATTTTTTTTCGAGGGGGATACACATGAAAAAGAAAGTCATCAGTGCCGCTCTTGCCGGCACGCTGGCGGTCTCCTTGCTCAGCGCCTGCGGCGCTTCCAATGAGCCCCAGAACATCTCCGATGTTTCTTCTGCTGCCAGCAGCGAAGCAACTTCCACCACCGCTTCCTCCGAGTCTACCGGTGATGCCGCCCAGGAACTGACCTTTGTTCTGAACAACATTCCCGACGGCCTGGATCCGAGCGTGACCAACAACTCCTTCGCACAGTATGTTCTGATCAACTGCTTCGAAGGCCTTGTTACCTATGACAGCACCGGCACCCTGGTTCCCGGCAACGCTGAAAGCTGGGATATCAGCGACGATGGCCTGACCTACACCTTCCACCTGCGCGACGGCCTGAAGTGGAGCGATGGCAGCGACCTGACCGCTGAAGATTACGTTTACACCATTCAGCGCGTTCTGACCCCGGCCACCGCCGCACAGTACGTCAGCATGGCTACCGATTACATCAAGAATGCTCAGGAGTATTACGATGGCACCGCCACCGCTGACGACCTGGGCGTGAAGGCTCTGGACGACAAGACCCTGGAGATCACCCTGATCCAGCCCACCTCCTATTTCATCGACATCCTGAGCATGTGGACCTTCTCCCCTGTTCAGAAAGCCACCGTTGAAGCCAACGGCGACAAGTGGTCCACCGAAGCAGATACCTATATCTGCAACGGCCCCTTCAAGATCGCCAGCATGAGCATGAACGAAAACGTCATTCTGGAAAAGAACGAGAACTACTGGGATGCTGAGAATGTCTCCCTGCAGAAGGTCACCTTCCGCTACGTTCTGGATCAGGCAACTGCTCTGACCGCTTACGAGTCCGGCGAGGTTGACGGCGTTGCCAGCATTCCTTCCTCTGACTTTGCCCGCCTGAAGGCCGAGAATGCCGGTGTGCAGACCAGCCCCAGCTACGGCACTGTTTACTATGACTTCAACTGCTCTGCCGAGCCTGTGAACAACGTTCTGGTCCGCAAGGCAATCTGCCTGGCCATCGACCGTCAGTCCATCATCGACAACGTTGTGCAGGTCGATGCACAGCCCGCTTACAGCTTCCTGGCCCCCGGCTACTCTGTTGATGGCAAGGATATCACCGAAGGCCGCGAAAGCTTTGGCCTGTCCGCTACCGCTGACGTTGAGGGCGCCCAGGCTGCCTTGGCAGAGGCTGGCTACCCCAACGGCGAAGGCTTCCCCACTCTGACCCTGAGCTACTACGACAACGACACCGTCAAGAAGGTCGTTGAAGCTATGGCTGAAATGCTGAAGAACAACCTGAACATCAATGTTGAAGTTTCCTCCAACGAGTGGAGCATCTTCTATGACGACGTTCAGAAAGGCAACTATCAGGTTGCTGCCATGGGCTGGAGCGCTGACTACGTGAACCCCATGAGCTTCCTGCCCCTGTGCAAGACCGGCGATTCTTCCAACAACCTGTTCTATTCCAACGCCGATTATGACGCTCTGGTTGAGCAGGTCAAGGCTGAGAACGATCCGGCCAAGGCTGCTGAGCTGACCCTGCAGGCTGACGCTATCGTTTCCAACGATTACGCTGTTCTGCCCCTGTACTACAAGTCCAACAACTACCTGATGCATGACAACATCAGCGGTTTCTACATGACTGCTTCCGGCAACCTGTTCTTCAAGGATGTGAAGGTCGGCTAATGCGTTGCACGATTGAAACCAGGGACTTTGGTACTATGGTTTTTACGCTGTACCCGGAATATGCCCCCCTCACCGTGGCAAACTTTGTGAAAACTGCACGCAGCGGTTTTTATGATGGTTTGTGTTGGTGCCGCATCGTTAAGGATTATGTCATTCAGGGCGGTTCGCCGGACAATGACATCATGACGGACAGTGATTGGCATATTAAGGGCGAGTTTACGGAAAATGGCGTCAACAACCCGCTCAAGCATATCCGCGGTGCCCTTTCTATGGCGCGCGATGATGACTTTGATACCGCCGGCACGCAGTTCTTTGTTGTTCACAAGGATGCTGCCAAGCTGGACGGCCGTTACGCCGCCTTTGGCGAAATGGAGAGCGGTTTTGATGTGCTGGACGCCATTGCCAACCAGCCCACTTACGGCCCTGAAACCTGGAACAAGCCCAAACAGATGCCTGTCATCACCAAAATCACGATCGAAGATTGATGGTTTTGGCTGACCGGCTGAACTGAACCACAACACCCCCTGCACCGGAAAGCATTGTGCTTTTGGTGCAGGGGGTGCTTTTGTGCTGTCTGTTGTTCGGTTGCCGTTCGCCATCATTTGTACATGAATTTCCGGAATATTTTTCGTCTGTGCGTTCTTTATGGCAACACCGCACAATTCCCGCCTAGCGGCTTAAGCACCGCTTCGGCAGCTGCGGCACGGCATCTGCGTTGCCAAAATGC
>OGWX01001233.1_pt1 | contig 17306 bp, 17 predicted proteins | sample 1576151 | NCBI WGS metagenome assembly OGWX01 (sample SAMEA3541591, study PRJEB24748) | human gut metagenome | biome: human gut; feature: human-associated habitat; material: faeces | place: China | collected 2012
GACAAATGACCAGATATAAAGTTATGATTATCCAGAAAACTTTAATACTGGGAGAATATATGAAGAATCGGGTGCAGACCTAAATGGTGGGATGAAGGATAATTATAGAAAATGTCTATAAATGGCATTTGTTTATTAATATTATGAATTGGAAAGAGAAGGGTGAAATATGCTCGTATTAATTCATAGCTAATGCAAGTATATTTTTACAGGGAGGAACAGTTATGAAACACAAATTAGTAGGTGCATTACTGTGTATTGCAATGATCGCAACTTTAGCAGTGGGATGTGAAGGAAAGTCAGACAAGAAAAAAGATACGGATTCTAAAGCTAAAGAGACGGTAGAAATCAAAAATGAAGGAGATCCAATTGTTATTGCTTCCATGACAGATGAAGAAAGTCAGATATATGGTGAATTGATTAAACAGGTTTTAGAGGCAAATGGGTATGAAGTTGAGGCAAGTGGTGTTGGCACATACAACAATTCTACACTGCCACGTCAGTCACTTATGGAAAAGCAGGTAGATATCGTTCAGGATTATACTGGTCGTGGAATGATGTTTATTGAAGATGTTGACCCAGTTTTATTCCAGACAGATTTAGAGACAGCTTTCAATACAACAAAAGAAGCTGATGCAAAAAATGGTCTTGTTTGGATGTGCTATTCTCCATATAGTAATTCAGATGGAATTTGTGTAACAAAAGAGTTCGCAGAAGAAAACAACATTAAAGATTTCAATGATTTTGCCAAATATATTAATGATGGCGGAGAAATGAAGATCGCAATTGCAACAGAGAACAGTTATGTGGCAACAGAACCAACGTGTATTCCGGGCTGGGAAAAGACATATGGATTCAAGCTCAGCGAAGATCAGGTTGTTATTGGTGTAAGTGATCCGCAGTCAATGGTAGCAAAAGGAACAGATGGTATTCTTGCGGCAAACTGCTACACTACCGGAGGAACAATAGAAGCATTAGGATTATATGTAATTGAAGATCCAGAGTATGTTTCACCGATCTATAGCCCGGCCGCAGTTTGTACAAAAGAATTCTTAGATGAGTATCCGGAAATTCAGGATATTCTTACACCTGTATATGAAGCAATTGACGAAACAATCATAAGAGATATGAATAAAAGATTGTCTACTGACGGTGAGAATGCAGCAGATATTGTTTCTCAGTTCTTAAAGGAAAACGGATTTGTAAAATAAAATAAAGATTTTCAAAGAGCTCCGTTTGATTTTGTAAGCGGAGTTCTTTTTATAATTGGAGGGTAAAATGTTCAAAAAGCAAGATGTGGCAACAGATATTTTGGCTTTTATTATGTTGATTTTTCTGTTTATTAATCAGTTTATGTTTATGGCGGCAGCAAGGATTGGGGATAAGGAAGGGCTTACTGCAAAAGAATGTCTGGGTGCAAATTATGCTATTTTACTGGGGCTTACAATTGTATTATTGATGTTGGTAATTGTGAAAGAGAAAAAAGAAAATTTGAATTTCCTTGCAGGAATTATTGCAAGTATATGTTTGGGTTGTGCTGTACTCTTTGCAGGACAGGCAACAAATGTTGTGGAGCTTCCTTCTTCAAGTGGACGAGTATCTATGAGTATTGGCTGTTATATGTATCTTGCACTCGCATATTTGGTTGAAGTGAAATGCAATGAATATATTTCAAAGGGATGGAAACGGTTTCTAGTCATTATGATTGGATTTGTAATTGCGATTGCTTCCCTCGCAACAGGGCAATTAGACGGGCTTTCTGTTATGAAAGAATATACTACTTATCATAAAGAATTTTCAAATTATTTTGGAAATCATATTTATATGTCTTTTAAAGTTGTTATATCGGGCGTGATTGCAGGAATTCCGCTTGGTTGGGTTGCTTTTAAATTTTCTAAAGCAGGAAAGGTAATTACGACAGTATTAAATACAATAGAGTCTATTCCATCACTTGCATTGATTTGTGTTATGATGTTTCCGCTTTCTTTTTTGAGTAACCAATTTCCTTTTTTGAAAGAGCATGGAATTGCAGGTGTTGGAGCAACTCCAGTGTTTTGTGCGTTATTCTGCTATTCCCTGTTCCAGATTGTGAACAGTATGTATGGAGCATTGAAGGTAGTTGATAAACAGTATATTGATGCGGCCAGAGGGATGGGCATGACAACATTACAGATATTTACAAAGGTGGAATTACCGATCATTATGCCTGTAATCATATCCGGAATCCGGGTATCCCTTACGGCGACAATATTAGGAGTAACCATTGGATCTTATATCGGTTATGGAGGTCTGGGAAAGTTTATTCTACAGGGATTGAACGGTTTTGCTATCGATATTGTTATGCTGGGAACACTTCCGATAATGGGGCTGGTTTTCCTGTTTGATTTTGTGTTGAAAAAATTGGTCGTTTTAATTGAAATGTATAGAAAATCTAAGGGAGTAGTAAGAGTATGATTGAGTTGAAAAATGTTACAAAAAGGTTTGGAACACAGGTGGCGGTAGACAATCTTTCCATGAAGATAAATACCGGTGAACTTTGTGTGTTTGTTGGAGAGTCCGGATGTGGGAAGTCAACAACGCTACGTATGATTAATCGACTTATCGAGGCGGAAGAGGGAACGATTGAAATAAACGGGAAGAATATTTATGATTATGATGCAGTAGAACTAAGAAGAAGTATCGGATATGTAGTTCAAAGTACAGGACTATTTCCTCACATGAATGTAAGGGAGAATATTTCTGTTGTCCCAAGACTTTTAAATTGGAAAGAAGATAAAATTCTTGAAAGAGTGAAAGAATTGATAGCGCTTGTTGGATTGGATGTAAAGGCTTATATTAACAAATATCCATCTGAGCTTTCCGGAGGTGAAGCACAGAGAATAGGTGTTGCCAGAGCATTAGCAGCGGATCCGGAGATTATTCTCATGGATGAGCCATTCGGAGCAGTAGATCCATTGAATAGAGCGAATCTCCAGAATGAGTTCCTGAAAATTCAGAAGCAATTGAAAAAAACAGTAATTTTTGTCACTCATGATATTGACGAAGCGATGAAAATGGGTGATAAAATTGCAATTATGTCAAAAGGCGTACTGGAAAGTTTTGAAAGTCCGGAGACAATTCTAATGTCAGATAACAAATTTGTAAAATCTTTCCTTGGAACAGAGACATATATTAAAATTCTGAGCCGATTTCAGGTGCGAGAGCATATGGAACAGTGTTGTAGAGAAGAGTTACCGTATAAGGTAGATGGAAATGTAAATTTGCGAGATGCACTTGCGAGAATGATCGAATACGGAACAGAGGCGATGAATGTAACGGAAAATGGAAAGATAGAAGGAACAGTATGGCTAAAAGATATAGCAGGAGTATTTCAGAAAGGACAGAAAGATTAATGCAGGAAAAGAACAAGAAAATAGATGGGTATATTGTCGCAATCATATTACTCCTTCTGGCTCTGGGAGTATTTGTATTTGGTTTCCAGTATATCGAAGATTGGGTATATGATGTGTGGCCGTATGCTGTGGGAAATGTGGCAAAGTACAGCCTTCCAAAACTTACCGTACAGTTTCTTAAGATCGCAGTTGTGTCCTGTGTATTGTCAGTAGTTATAGGGGTTGGTCTTGGGATATTTTGTTTTACAAAGCCGGGTGAATCATTCGGGCTTGTGATTGAAAAAATGTCAATGATTATGCAGACAATACCGGCAATGGCTGTATTAATGTTTGGACTTACTGCCTTTGGTATTGGAATGAAAGCAGCTGTATTTGCTCTTTTATTACAGTCTCTTCTTCCTATTGTTTTTGCAACAATGGCAGGACTTAGGAATGTGCCGGGAGCCTATATTGAAGTCGGGAAAGGTCTGGGAATGACAAAAAAACAGATTTTGTGGAAAGTGCAGTTTCCACTGGCAATCCCTGTTATTTTATCGGGAATGAGGACTGCGTTAATTATTTGTATTGGTGCTGCAACACTTGCATTCAGTACAGGAGCTGGTGGGCTTGGTCTTTTGATTCAAACAGGTTGTTCAACATATAATACAGTATATATTATGGAAGGAACCATACCAATATGTTTGATTGCTATTTTAATGGATCAGATTCTTAGAAAAATAGAAAAGCATGCATATCGGACGGCAGGATAGAACAATGGATAAGAAAAAATCAATCATGATTCTTCTTTTATCCTTTGGAATTGTTGGTATATATGGTTTTCCATATATGAAAGGTACTTTTTACAATGTGATAAAAGCTGCGCTACAGCTTTCAGACATCCAGTTGAGCAGAATTTGGGGAGTTTTTGGAACAGTAGGAATGTTGTCATATGTTCTGGGTGGATATTTTACAGACAGAATTTCACCCAGAAAGATACTGACGGCAGCACTTGCGTTATCTTCAATTCTTCATCTGTATGTTTCTTTTGTTCCGTCTTATCCATTACTGCTTGTTATATCAGGATTGATGGGACTTACAGCTGTCTTTGCTTTTTTTCCAGCTTCATCAAAGGTGCTGAGTTCCCTGGGAAGCAATCATAATGCAGGTAGAGTTTTTGGCGTATATTATGCGTTAGAGGGACTTGGCGGAATGGTCGTAAATGCTATTGGAAGTAGAATGTATGTGTTGACCGGAAATGAAATGCAGACCTTTGTGCTGCTTGTAAGAATCTACGCGGTTTTAAATCTAGTAGCAGCAATAGGGATCTATTTCTGGTTTTCGGAGATTGAAACAGATGGTATTCAGGGTAACCAGATCTCTTTTTCCCAGCTAAAACATGTGTTCAGGAGAAAGGAAGTCTGGCTGATTGCAGGGATTACCTTGTGTAATTTCTGGCTGTATTGCAGTCTTACATATATCACGCCATATCTGACGGATGTATATGGAGTATCAGAAGGAAGAACACTGCTCTATGGTATTATACGTGTAAATATATTGACGGTTTTTGCCGGGATTGTATTTGGAAAGTTGGCAGATAAGAAACGGTCAGCACTAAAAGTAATCGTGTGGGTTATGCCGCTCCAATGCGTAACACTATGTCTTTTGATCAGTAATGAAGTTATATTAAAAATGGAAATAATAACAGTTGTATTGACGATGCTTTATGCGTTTGCTGCAACAGGTGTAAAAACAATCTGTCTCGTTCTGATTACAGAGTCAGAATTTCCGATGTTGATTGTAGGTACTGTAATAGGGGTGGTTTCGTTTATTGGATATTCACCGGATGCTTTCTTATATCCGATTACAGGAAAACTTTTGGACAAATATAGTGAACAGGGATATTTTTATTTGTTTGTGGTCTGCCTGACTATAGCAGTGCTTGCGATTATATGTTGTAAGATACTGCAAAAAATAAGGAGAGAAGAATGTGAGAAAAAAAGTGACAGAATTTCAGGTGTTGCTGGAATTTGAGAAAAACAGGAGAATCGTAGGTGTGAAATTCCTGTATACAGAGCAGGAATATAGTAGACTGAATGTAAAAGAAGCAACTCATCAGATGTTCTTCTGCATGATGGTAAAAGCGGCAACTGTGGGGCACAGTATGAAAGTCAGAAAAGATCATATCTATTGTTCGGCTGCTTCAGAAGTGCTCGGTTTTACAGAGCCTTCCAGGGATGTGAAGACTGGAAGACAACAATATGAACGTAATATGTATGGAACGGAAGAAGCAGCTTCAGATATAGCAAACTGTACACCGTATCTACAGCATGCTGTATACGGGATGTGTATCCAGCCACTGGAATATTTTGAACAGGAGCCTGATATGGTGCTCGCTTTTTGTAAACCATACACTGCTATGCGTATCATGCAGGGATATTCTTATTACTACGGCATGGCAAAACAGATTCGTTTTGCAGGTATGGGAGGAATATGCACGGAACTGATGGCGAGAAGCTATGAAAATCAGGATATTAATATTTCTTTTCTTTGTTCTGGAACGAGATTCGCCGCGGAATGGAAGGATGATGAAGTGGGTGTGGCTTTTCCTTACAAGATGTTTCTTCACATTCTTGAAGGGGTCAGAGACACCTTAAATACATTTGAACCAGATGATAAAAAAGAAGAAATTCTCCAAAGAGCCAGAGAAAATGGAATTTCACTGGATGTTGAGAAGGGGACAAATTATCATGGTTCCAGCCTTGGAGTCGCTCAAATGGGAGTAACAGGGTATCGAAAGAAAAACAAGAAAAAAGGAAAGAAAATCTATGAATAGTCTGTCGTCAGAAGAGAGAATGCAACGTTTTTACAGTGGAGAAAAGATAGACCGTGTTCCAATGCTTTCCTGTGCTACGATGTATGCCGGATGGCAGAAGGGGCTGACTTCAGAGGAATTCTATTTTGATGTGGAGAAAGCATTTCAGGCACAGCAAGATGTCTGTGAAGAAAAAGGATTTGATGATTCTCCATGTTATGATCTTCCGCACGGGGAGATGTTGGACCTGGGTGGAGAACTCTTTATACCACAGGAAGAAAAAGTTTCACTTCCTCTTGTGAAAAGTTTTCGAATTCAATCTTTGGAGGAAGCATGGAAATATGAACTGCCTCCAATGGATCAACGAAAATTTACGAAGTTACGTATTGCTTTTTTGAAATATGCAGAAACAAAAGGACAAATGGGAGTGTCAATCAGTGCGGGGTCGCCATTTACAATGGTTGGCTCTATGGTAGATACAGGACTTTTGATGCGTTGGCTTGCGAAGGAACCGGATGTTGTGAGGCATCTGTTAGACATAGCGGTGCAGTACCTGAGTGAGACAGCTGATATACTGATTCAGGAGTTTGGAATTGAGAGATGTTCGGTATCCTCTAATTATCCTTTTGAATCAAACCATTTGATTTCTCCGAAAGTTTTCAAAAAATATGCTTATCCGGCGATGATGGAAATACATGAAGAATTAAGGGGGAAAGGGCTTTCTGATTTTGGAATTCATCTTTGTGGCAATCATAGTAAAAACCTGGATTTTTTTAAAGATCTGAATCTTTCGTCAGGAAGCTTTATCAGTTCTGACGAAGAGAATTCCTTAGAAAAAGTAGCTGAGGTATTAGGAAAAGAACATATTTATGCAGGAAATGTATCTACGAAACTTCTTGTTGAAGGCACAAAAGAGCAGGTGTACAGTCAATCGAAGGAGGTAATAGAGCAGATGAAATACAATGAAGGTGGATTTATTCTTATGCCTTCCTGTGATTTGCCTATTAATACGAGACCGGAAAATTTAGATGCGATGCTTCAGGCTGCATGTGATTATGGAAAATATTAACAAAATATAGCGAAACAGGGAATATTTGTATGTCCTTGTTCCGCTATGTTACTTTTTACTCCCAGTTTGCTGGCTATCCGTGTGGATTATCCCAGCATCTTGCAAAACAGTTTTTTACTGCCTGTTCTACAGAGGCAGGAGTACTTTCCAGGATTTCGCACGGTGATACATTTTCCATAGTTTTGTAAAGTATTTCAGTAGTTTTTATGTGTCGCCACAGATATGGAAGCCTTGGTAAAGGATTTACCGTTGCAAATTCTTTTTTTCTTTTGGAACTTGGCAGAGGATTTTCATTTTTCAGCAAGCATTGAATAAGCCTGCAAAGTTGACAAATGACCAGATATAAAGTTATGATTATCCAGAAAACTTTAATACTGGGAGATGATAAATGTGAATTCGAATTCAATAAAAAAGAAACAAATGATTATGCGTGTTGCGATCTATTTATTCGGAATGGTGTTGTTAGCATTAGGGATTACATTGAATACGCAGGCAGGTCTTGGAGCATCAGCGATCGTGTCTGTGCCATACACAATCAGTCAGGGAAGCGGAATGAATTTTGCAAACCTGACACTGATTGTTTATTGTGTGCTGGTTGCAGCACAGTTTTTTATCAAGGGGAAAAACCGGAGATGGATTGATGTGCTTCAGGTAGTGGTAAGCATTGTGTTTACTCGTTTTATGGCGTTATTTCAATATGTGGTCGGTTATGAAAGCGGAGTTTTTATAAAAGATCTGGTAGTGTTGCTGCTGGGGATTCTGTTTACAGGTATTGGTGCAGCTATGACTGTGGATATGAATCTGATTCCCAATCCTGGCGATGGTATCGTAAGCAGTCTGGCGGAACGATTTAACAGGGAACTGGGATTCTGTAAGAATTGCTTTGATGTCTTTTGTGTGGTTTGTTCGTTGGCAATTGGGTTGGCACTTGGTAATCCACTGATGGGAATCGGTCTGGGTACTGTTCTCTCGATGCTGGGTGTAGGACGTGTGATATATTTTTTTAACAAAGTGGCGAGGGCGCACTTACAGCAATTCCAGAACTTATGTGATTGACACGAACGTACTGATACAGGCAGAGAGGTGATTGATATGAAAGTGGTCGTTGCTGTTGATTCGTTTAAGAACTTGCCTTTTCTTTTATTATTTTTTGTAAAAATGTATTATTTATTATATTGCTAAAGGGCAGTTTGATGGAAGCCAGTAGAACGCATTCTGCGACGTTTATATAAGTAACTGCGGCATACATTATAATTATTTTAGAATTTTATTCATGAATCATAATTTTTACAAGAGTTCCTTTTCCTTCTTTGCTTAGGATATGAAATTCTAATTTTTCCTCGAAAAAAAGCTTAAATCGATGGTAGCAGTTATATATTCCTATGTGCTTTGTAACGTGTTCCCGTGTATTTATTTTCTCTTTAATTTTCTTGAGGGCATCCTGGAAGATACCAACTCCGTTATCTTCTATTTTTATAGTTACCATCTTTTTTCCATTTTTACAAATGATAGATATGCTTCCGCCTTCCATTTTCTGTAAAATACCATGTTCTATGGAATTTTCAACCAAAGGTTGGATGGAAAAAAGGTATATAAAAAGATTTTAAATTTTCGTTACATAAAATTTGATATTGGATGCGTGATCCAAAGCGTATTTTTTGGATAAACAAGTATTTTTTTATATAATCTAATTCTTGCTCTATTGTAACGTGTGTTTTTAAATTGCCAAGATTATATCGCATCATTCCAGCAAATGAATTTAACATATTTTCGGCTGCTTCATATTGTTCAAGTGCAATCATTCGAGATGCGGAGTTAATCACATTAAAAATAAAATGAGGGGTCACTTGTTTTTGGAGCATATTTAATTGGGCATCCTTTAGCTGGTTCTCTAATTTAGCTTGCTTTTTTTCATATAGCAAAACTTTTTCCTGTGCCTGTCGATAAGCAAAATTTTGGATAATATAGTTTGTTATATTTGAAAGAGTTGTGGAAACAGCTTCAATTTGTTGAGGAGTGAGTGTTTTGATAGTTTTATAATACTCTGCTAATTTTTTATCAGCTTTCCATAATTCTATATTTGAATGGAAATCTTGTGGATAATAGTTTCCTTCTGAGCAAAATACTTGTCCTGCTGTTACTGCTCCTACATAGCATTCATCACAGATTAAAGGTATTTCAATATTTACTAAACCTGCATGGCAAATATATATACTCGGTTTTTTTGTTTTTAAAGCAATATTTATGGCATGACAATTAGATATTGCACAACACAGAGCACCTTATGGCAATTGGTGGTATGGAATCTTGGACAATGATAGAAAAAATGGGAATGCCTGAGCCGGAATTCATTAAAATGTATTCTATGCCTCAGATTATCGCAATCGTTGCCATTGTATCCGGTATCCTTCATGCAGTCACTACTTTGATGGGATTTTGGACATCATCAGCTCGTGTACTTTATGGCGCTGGACAGTTGAATCAATTGCCTAATATATTTACAAAGTTAAACGCAAAAGGACAGCCTGTTGCTGCAAATACAGTTGTATTAATCTTTACAATTTTCTTCTGTATATTTAGTGGAGATAATTGGGTTCAATATATTTATGCTGTTTCATGTGTAGCTGCTGGTCTTGTATATCTAGTATGCTGTTTGGATGCTATAGTGTTACGTAAAAAGCATCCAGAATGGAAGCGTTCATATAAAGCACCATTTGGAAATATCCTTTTCATTGCAGGAATTCTCATTTCTATTTGGATTATTATTGGCTCTTGCATGGAATTAAATATAGGTGGTTATATTTCATTATTGGTATACTGTGCGATTGGTCTTTTGATGTTCCTGCTAGTTGGACATAAAACAAGTGATGGAGAACATAAATATATAACTTTAACACCTGATGACATTGGAAAAGATTACTAAATCAATATCTTATGAATCTCGCATTATTTCATTGATGAAAAAAGACTCCCTCCTAAGTAACAAGTTATTATTATTTCACTTGTCTACCTAGAAGGGAGCATATCATACCCGACAGCTCTTGTATGTCTAATTATTAAATTAATCGTTTAATCTTCTTCAGAATTATCGTCTGTTGTCTTTGACTTCTCCGGCAGATACACATGAACTTTCTCAATACGGTTTTTATCCAGAGATTCGACAACCAGACGGATACCGTCTTCCGTTGTAATAGAATCGCCGAGTTCCGGGAGCCGATCCAGATGCTCGATGATAAATCCACCGAGGGAATCATAATCTTCAGATTCCAGATTCAGTTCCAGACGGTCATTGAAGTCGTCCAGATTGACAGAACCTTCGACCAGATATTCTTTGTCAGAAATTTTGTGAACAAAATCTTCTTCATTCTCGTCATATTCGTCATGAATCTCACCGACAATTTCTTCCAGGATATCTTCCAGTGTGATCAAACCGGAAGTTTCACCATATTCATCAAGAACAATTGCGATGTTAAAGGATGCCTGACGCATCTCCACAAGAAGCTCGGAAATATTCTTATACTCATAAGTAAAATAAGCTTCTCGCATAATATCCCTGATATGGAATTCTTTTGTGTTTCCGTAATCGTAAAGCAACAAGTCCTTCATGTTAATCGTACCGATCACATTGTCGGTCGTATCTTCATAAATCGGCAGCCTTGTGAATTTGTCTTCACGGAAAATGTCGATTAACTCTTCATATGTGCAGTTTACATCTGCAAATGTTACGTGAACGCGGGGAACCATAACGTCTTTTGCTTTTGCATCCCCAAGATCTACCACATTGTAGATCATTTCTTTCTCTTCGGATTCGATAACGCCGTCTTCATGGCTGACATTTACAATTGTACGAAGCTCGTTCTCGGTCATGGCGCGTTTGTGGTCATTCGGATCTACGCGTAAAATGAAAAGAACAACGTTGGTCAGACCATTGATAATGAAGACGAACGGTGTCATGATCTTCATAAATATATGGATGATTGGTGCGTATGCCAGAGATACCTTCTCAGCATGGATGGTAGCCATTGTCTTCGGTGTGATCTCACCGAAAAGCAGAATTGCTACAGTTAAAATTCCGCTGGCGATTGCGACCATAGAGCCACCGAGACTGTAAGCTAAGGTTGTGGTCAGCGATGCAGCAGAAAGGTTCACGATGTTGTTACCGATTAGTATAGCGGTAAGCATTTTAGAAGAATCATCCGTAATCTTTAATACAGTTTTTGCGTTTTTGTTGCCTTCATCGGCAAGGTTGCGGATTCGAATTCGGTTCACTGTTGTAAGCGCAGTCTCCGCGGAAGAAAAGAAAGCAGATAGTGCCAGCAGTACAATCAGTACGATAAATAGTATAGTATCATTCGAGTCCAATGATAAATCACTCCTTTTTGATAATAGTGTAATTAAGAGTAATATACAGCATTTACGGAGATTTTGCAAGAAGAAAGGAAGTATCGGGGAACGTAAATGAGACAAGGTGCCTAAAGTGTATCGGTAAACATTGAACTTGTGGCTTTTTTATTGTATGATAAGAATATTCTTTGCGGTGCTTAGAATAACTTTCAGTATAGGAGCAGATTTTTATGAATCAGAACTTTTATGATAAATTGAACAATGTGATAGCAAAGGATAGCATTTTGATCGATGAGCCGATGAGCCGTCACACTACATTTCGTGTGGGCGGACCGGCAGATTTCTTCGTGACACCAAAGGCGAAGGAAGAAGTAAGAGATGTGATCCGTATCTGTAAAGAAGCAGGAATGCCGTATTATATTATAGGAAATGGAAGTAATCTTCTTGTGTCTGATGCAGGATACCGCGGTGTGGTCGTTCAGATTTATAAGGAAATGAATGAAGTGAAGGTAGAAGGTGATCTTGTAAAGGCACAGGCTGGAGCATTGCTTTCAGGAATCGCGGCTAAAGCGCTGGAGGCAGAGCTTTCAGGTTTTGAATTTGCTTCTGGAATTCCGGGGACAATCGGAGGTGCCTGTGTGATGAATGCAGGAGCCTACGGCGGAGAGATGAAGGATGTACTGGAATCTGTGACAGTGCTTACAGGTGAAGGTAAGATTATAGAACTGGGCCGTAATGAACTGGAGCTTGGATACCGCACTAGTGTGATTGCGAAGAAAGGTTATATTGTGCTTGGGGCGGTGTTGAAGCTTGAGCGCGGAGACGGAGAGAAGATCAAAACTTATATGGATGAGCTGAAGGAGAAGCGTGTGACGAAACAGCCGTTGGAATATCCAAGTGCCGGAAGTACATTTAAGCGTCCGGAAGGATATTTTGCAGGAAAACTGATTGAGGATGCCGGACTTCGGGGATTTCAGGTCGGAGGAGCACAGGTGTCCGAAAAACACTGTGGTTTTGTGATCAACCGGAATCATGCGACGGCAGCAGATATTATGGAACTGATGAGACAGGTACAGATCCGCGTGAAGGAGAATTCCGGCGTGGATCTGGAACCGGAAGTGAAGAGATTAGGGGACGAATAAGATGAGACTTGTAATTGTGACTGGAATGTCCGGTGCCGGAAAAAGTACGGCACTTAAGATGCTGGAAGATATGGGATATTTTTGTGTAGATAATCTGCCGGTCCCATTGATTCCGAAATTTGCAGAACTTCTGGCGGTGCCGGGTACGGAGATGAATAAAGCAGCTCTTGGAGTAGATATCCGGAGCGGACAGAGCTTTCAGGAGCTTGCGAATGTACTGAAAGTTCTGGATGAAGGCAGCTGCCAGTATGAGATCCTTTATCTGGAATCCAGCGATGATGTACTTGTAAAGAGATATAAAGAGACGAGACGTTTTCATCCGCTGGCAGGTAGTGACGGACGTGTGGAAGATGGCCTGAAGAGAGAACGAGAACTTCTTGGATTCCTGAAGAAAAAAGCGGATTATCTTGTAGATACCAGTCATATGCTTACAAGAGAACTGAAAGCAGAGCTGAACAAGATATTTGTCCAGAACAAGGAATATAAGAACCTTTACATTACGGTGTTGTCATTTGGTTTTAAGTATGGAATTCCGAATGATGCAGATCTGGTGTTTGATGTACGTTTTCTGCCCAATCCATATTATATAGAAGAGTTACGTCCTATGAGTGGAAATGATCAGCCGGTCAGAGACTATGTGATGAATAACGACACAGCAAAACAGTTCTTGACAAAGCTTACGGATATGGTAGAATTTCTCATACCGAATTACATTTCCGAGGGAAAGACACAGCTTGTGATCGGAATTGGATGTACGGGAGGAAAGCATCGTTCCGTTACACTGGCAAATGAATTGTATGAGGCGCTGAAAAAAACAGACAGCTATGGAGTTCGCATTGAGCACCGTGATATCGGAAAAGATGCGATCACGAAGGCAAAATAGGTGAGTATCATGTCGTTTTCGGGGAAAATAAAAGAAGAACTCGCAGAGCATGTCGCGAAAGCACGGCATTGTAATCTGGCAGAACTGACTGCGATTTTACATATGTGCGGGGAATTTGAAGAAGATAAAAATGGTATATGTACGATTAGATTCCGATCAGAAAATTATCTGGTAGCGAGAAAGTGCTTTACATTAATGTCAAAAACATTTAATATAGAAGCTGACATCGTAGTCCGAAAGAATATGACGAATGGAAGCACAAGTTATTTTATGCGTTGGGCAGGGGAGGAACTGCTGGCGGTAAAGAATGCACTTGTGCAGGCTGTATGCTGTAAGCGTGCTTATATCAGGGGGGCATTCATTGCAGCAGGATCGATGAGTGATCCAAGCAAGTCTTATCATTTTGAGATTGTGTGTGGGGAACTTGCACAGGCAGAGTATGTGAGAGATATGATCAACAGCTTTGACCTGGATGCTAAGATCGTAACGCGTAAGAAGACATTTGTCGTATACTTGAAAGAAGGATCCCAGATTGTGGATGTCCTGAACATTATGGAAGCGCACATCGCCCTCATGGAACTTGAGAATGTCCGCATTCTGAAGGAGATGCGTAACTCAGTGAATCGAAAAGTTAATTGTGAGACAGCGAATATCAACAAGACCGTATCGGCGGCCGTAAGGCAGATGGAAGATATTGTGTATGTCAGAGATACAGTTGGCTTGGATTATTTGCCGGAAGGATTAAGAGACGTTGCCCTTACACGGCTTGAGAATCCGGATGCAACTCTGAAAGAGCTGGGGAGTCTTATGGCAGACCCGGTTGGAAAATCAGGGGTGAATCACCGGCTGAGAAAGATTAGCGAGATAGCAGATAAGTTAAGGGGTTAGTTTAAGGAGGATTTATATGATTAAGAAACCTGTTACACTTCAGTCAGACCTGGACATGGAGTCCAGACCAATCGCACATCTTGTGCAGGAGGCAAGTCAGTATGACAGTACGGTGTACATTGAGATGGACAACATGAAGATTAATGCCAAAAGTATTATGGGGATGATGGCATTACAGTCACACCAGCCGGGAAAAGGAACCAACCTTACTCTCATTGCTGAGGGAGACGACGAGGAGCAGGCTGTAAGTGGAGTGGAATCATTTCTGCTTGCACAGTAATCAATAACATACATAGATAATTGAGGAATCGAAAGAGGGCATCTCACATGCCCTCTTTTTGGAATATATTGTAAAACCATGGAGGAAATGTCAGATGAAAAAGCTTCTATTTGTATATAATCCACGTGCAGGAAAAGAGATGCTAAAGCCAAGATTGTCAGATGTTCTTGATATCTTTGTGAAAGCGGGATATGAAGTGACAGTGCATCCGACACAGGCATACAGGGACGCTTATTATCAAATCAAGGAATACGAAGTTGGCAAATATGATCTGATTGCGTGTAGCGGTGGAGATGGAACGATTGACGAGGTTGCGACTGGAATGATGAAGCGCCGTGAGATGGGAAAAGATGTTGTTCCGGTAGGATATATTCCGGCAGGAACGACGAATGATTTTGCCAAGAGTCTGCACATTCCGAGAAAACCCCTTGCGGCAGCAGACAATGCGGTGAAGGGAGTTCCATTTCCGTGCGACATTGGAAAGTTCAATGACAGCGTATTTGTTTATATTGCAGCATTTGGAATTTTTACAGATGTGTCTTACGAGACAGATCAGGCAGTGAAAAATGTACTTGGTCATATGGCGTATATATTGGAAGGCGCAAAGAGAATCTTTAACATTCCTTCCTATAAAATTAAGGTGGAGCATGACGGGGAAGTTATCGAGGACGAATTTATCTTCGGTATGGTGACGAATTCTCGTTCCGTTGGCGGCTTTTCTAATATGGTCGGGAAAAATATAGTATTTGACGACGGACTGTTTGAAGTGACACTGATCAAGACACCGAAGAATCCGATTGCTTTGCAGGAGATTATTGCAGCACTCCTGATCGAGCAGGTGGATACAAAGCATATGTACACATTTAAGACAAAAAAAATTACCTTTGATTCTGTTGAAGAGATTCCGTGGACACTGGATGGAGAGTTCGGCGGAGAACAGGATTATGTGGAAATCGAGAATGTTCAGAAGGCAATGGAGATTATGGTTCCGGAGAATCATGTACTGGAGCTGAGCGAGCAGAAAAATAAAATAGAAAGAGATTAAATAAGTGGAGACTAGAGAAAAATTTTCATCAAGACTGGGATTTATATTAATGTCCGCAGGCTGTGCAATTGGTCTGGGAAATGTATGGAGATTCCCGTATATCACAGGAGTGTATGGAGGAGGAGCATTTGTGCTTCTGTATCTGTTCTTTCTTTTGATTTTAGGACTTCCGATCATTGTTATGGAGTTCGCGGTTGGCCGTGGAAGCCAGAAGAGTATTGCAAAGTCTTTCAATGAACTGGAACCAAAAGGAAGTAAATGGCACATTTACCGCTATTTCGGAATTGCAGGTAATTATTTGCTGATGATGTTCTATACGACAATCGGCGGCTGGATGCTTGCATATTTCGTAAAGATGGTAAAAGGAGATTTTGTAGGAGCTGACACAAAGCAGGTGGAGGCGATTTTTGGAGAACTGACTTCTAACAGAAATGAAATGCTGTTCTGGATGATTTTGATTTCCGTGCTGGGGCTTATAGTGTGTTCTATGGGACTTCAAAATGGTGTCGAGAAAATGACAAAATTCATGATGTCCAGTTTGTTTGTAATTATGTTAATATTGGTCGTTCGTGCAACGACACTGGACGGTGCGATAGACGGATTGAAGTTCTATCTGCTTCCGGATTTTGGTAAGATGGCCGAAAATGGATTTAAAGAAGCGGTGTTTGCGGCAATGGGGCAATCATTCTTTACTTTAAGTGTCGGAATTGGTGCACTGGCAATCTTTGGAAGTTATATTGGAAAAGAGAGAAGATTGACTGGAGAGGCAATCAGCATCACCGTTCTGGATACGGTTGTAGCGCTTGTTGCAGGTCTGATCATATTTCCATCCTGTTTTGCATTTGATGTAAACCCGGGTCAGGGACCAGGACTTGTATTTGTGACACTGCCAAATGTATTCCGTGAGATGGCTGGCGGAAGAATCTGGGGAGCTCTGTTTTTCCTGTTCATGTCGTTTGCAGCATTTTCCACGATCATCGCAGTGTTCCAGAATATTATCCAATTCGCAAGAGATATGTGGGGGATTTCTTTGAAGAAATCTGTTCTTATTAATGGAGTTCTGCTGATTCTTCTTGCGGTGCCTTGTGTGCTTGGAATGACAGACTGGGCAGGATTCTCTATAGGTGGAAAGAGTATTATGGATATCGAGGATTTCCTTGTAAGTAATAACCTTCTGCCGATTGGATCACTGGTATATCTTTTGTTCTGTATGACAAGATATGGCTGGGGATGGGATAATTTCATAAAAGAAGCAAATACCGGATCCGGAGTGAAATTCCCGACACATAAAGCCATCCGGTTTTACCTGACATTTATCCTGCCGCTGATCGTGCTGTTTATATTTGTGCAGGGTTATTGGGGCTTGATTGCAGGATAGGACATAAAAAACGTAGTTTTAGATTACGATGTCGTACAAACAATGGTTTTGCGCCGACCGAAACGGAGTGTAGACTTGCAGAGGTGCGCAGTAG
>OGWX01001245.1_pt1 | contig 17239 bp, 11 predicted proteins | sample 1576151 | NCBI WGS metagenome assembly OGWX01 (sample SAMEA3541591, study PRJEB24748) | human gut metagenome | biome: human gut; feature: human-associated habitat; material: faeces | place: China | collected 2012
GTCGGGCATCCGAATCCATCGAGTGCGCAGGCGCTTTTTGGTGCCGCGGCTACCCGCGAGTGCCGGCAGGGCGCTTGGTGTCTCGCTGGTCCTCGGCTTTGCCTGCGGGATCGCTCGACTACCAAGCGCCCTGCCGGCACTCGCGGGTAGCCGACCAAAACCACCTGAAGGGTCACATTTATCTGAATAATTTAATCCCGTGTCTTTTGCTGCTCGTTGGCGTTGTTTGGGCATTGATGGCTACGTGGTTCAAGAGGCGGCGGTGCTGTTGCTTGAATTTTTGTAGTTAAAGAGGCCCGTTTCCCTAGGTGGGGAAACAGGCCTCTTTTTGTCTCTGGGCTTGTGGATTGGCGAAGACAATAACCGCTGGCGGCTATTTTGAGTTCCTGATGCGGCGTGTGGCTGTGGCGGTTATTCCGAGGCCTGCGGCGGCGATTGCCGCGAGTGCGATTGCACTCGGCGCTGCATCTCCCGTGTTCGCGAGCTTGCCGGCGGTCGTATCTGCTTGCTTGGTGGAGCTCGATGGAGCGTATTTGCCGGTCGCGGGCGAGCCGGTGGGCTGCGTCGTCTCGGTCGGTTGCGTCGAGTTGGAGGGAGGCGTCGTCTCGGTCGGTTGCGTTATCTCGGGCGAGGCGGTCTTGTCCGCCGCGGCCTTTGCCTCTTCGTATGCCTTGCAGGCGTCGTCATAGGCCGTTTGCGCTCTTTTCAAATCGTCGAGGAGCGCATCCCGCTTGGCTGTTTCTCCGTCGAGATGGGTTTTATTAAACTCCACTTCGCTTTCAAAGAAATAAATCAGGCTTTTATGACTTTCGAGGCGCATTCGGCAGTGCTCAAGCTTATCTTCACAGGAATTTTCTTGCATTATTGCCTCTGTGATCGCCTCTTGCAACTGCCGAATAGTTTCGGCAGGAGTCGTGTAGTCGATTTTATTCAATTCTGCCTCAAGGGCTCTTGTCCGGTTGTGGGCCTTATCGCATTCGGCTTGAGCTGCATCGACGTTCGCTTGCATGGTAGGAAGGGATTCCTTATATATGGCGGCTTGCGCCAAATTAGTGTCGTAGTTCTCTTGAAAAATGGCAATTTTAGTATCGATTTCCGCAATTTTCTCGGGACTTGCGGCGTCTTTTGCGGCCTCGAGGTTTTTGAGCGCTTCCTGCATGGCTGCATACGCTTTTTCCCTTGCGGCGGCCGCGTCTTCCGTCTGCAAGGCAACTGCACCGGTGGGGGAGCTGGTTTCCGCCGCGATCGCCGTTGCGGGGGCGATTCCCGCGACGAGTGCCGCGGAAAGGGCGATGCCCAAGGTTGCTCTTCTTGCGAGAATGTCGTTCATCCCGGCACCTCATTTCAAGGGTCGGCGACTCACTTGGTAGCACTAATGTAAGTATATCAGGCGGTTTGCCCGCCATTGATCGGGCGTGCGCGTATACCCCTTGATTAACAGCCATTAAATCTATCCCTTAAGGAATGCGGCTTGCTAGTGTTGTCTGGGCATTGATGGCTACGTGGTTCAAGAGACGGCGGCGTTGGCATCTGTTTTAACAAGTAAAGAGGCCCGCTTCCTTCGTTTGAGTTGGGGAAGCGGGGCCTCTTTTGATTTTGGGCTTGCGGATTGGCAAAGGCGACGTTCGCTGGTAGCTACCTTGAGTTCTTGATGCGGCGCACACCCGCGGTGGCTATTCCGAGTCCTGTGACGGCGATGCCTGCGAGTGCGATTGCGCTCGGCGCTGTGTCGCCCGTATTTGCAAGCTTGCCGCCTGCATTTGCTTGCTTGGTGGAGCTCGGTCGAGCGTCTTTGCCTGATGTGGGCGAATTGGTGGGCAGCGTTGTTCCGGACGGCTGCGCTGAGCCGGCGGGCGGTGTCGTCTCTGCCGGTTGCGTTATCTCGGGCGAGGTGGCCTTGTCTGCTGCAGCTTTTGCCTCTTCGTATGCTTTGCAGGCGTCGTCATAGGCCGTTTGCGCCTTTTCCAAATTGTCGAGGAGCGCATCTCGCCAGGCTGTGAACTGGTCGATATGGGCTTTATACTTCTCTGCATCACGCTCACGGTCATTAACTTGTCTTTCCTGCCTTTTGAGGCGGTCCTGGGCCTCGCGGAGCTCCATTTCGCAAAAGTCAACTCGCGCTTTTGCCGTTACGATCTCTTGGTGCAACGACTTTATTTGCTGTTTAATAGTTTCGGCAAGCTCCTCGTCGCCGAGTGCTTCGACTGCCTTAAGCTCCTCAAGTTTGTTGTCTAATTTTTCCCGGAGCTTGCTTACCCGGTTGATGGCCTCGTCGTTTTTGGCTTGGGCTGCATCGATGTCCGCTTGCATGGTGGGGAGGGATTCCCTCAATTCGGCGGCTTGCGCCGCCATCTTGTCGCGGAGCTCTTGAAAACGGGCAATGTCATCATTGAATCTCGCAATTTTCTCGAGACTTGCGGCGTCTTTTGCGGCCTCGAGGTTTTTGAGCGCTTCCTGCATGGCTGCATACGCTTTTTCTTTTGCGGCGGTCGCATCTTTCGTCTGCAAGGCAACTGCACCGGTGGGGGAGCTGGTTTCTGCCGCGATCGCCGTTACGGGGGCGATTCCCGCGACAAGTGCCGCGGAAAGGGCGATGCCCACAGTTGCTCGTCTTGCTCTTCTTGCGAGAATGTCGTTCATCTCGGCACCTCATTTCAAGGGTCGGCGGCTCGGCTGGTAGCACTAATGTAAGTATATCAGGCGATTGGCGCGCCGCTGACCGGGCATGCGCACCTCTCCGCTTCTCTGGAAACCGAATCCCATTAGAAATGACGAGTTGTTTACGCTTCTTTTGGGCTCACCGTACTATCATGATTCGAATTGAGTGTGAATGATGATAGGGAGCGCCTTTTTATGATTGAGTTGCTCAGGCGTTTTGGTGGTAAGTTTCGCCGATATATGGTGATTGGCCCTGCGTGCAAGTTGATCGAAGTGATTTTTGACCTGCTGACGCCGCTGGTGATTGCCCAGATGATCGATAAGGGCATTGGCTCGCACGACGTTAATGCCGTTATCCACTACGGCATGGTACTTGGCGCCATGGCTGTGATCGGCATCTCGTTTACGCTCGTCTGCCAAAAGATGGCGGCGCTCACCTCGCAGGGCATGGGTACTGACATTCGCGGCGCACTCTACCAGCACATCAACAAGCTGAGCTATGCCGAGCTCGACCGCTTTGGCACGCCCTCGCTCATCACACGCATCACCAACGACGTCAACCAGGTCCAGCTTGCCGTGGCGCTGGGCGTGCGCATGCTCATCCGCTGGCCTTTCCTGGCGGTGGGCTCCATGGTCGCGGCCCTTGCCATCGACCTTAAGCTCGGCATCATCTTTTTGATCTGCACGCCCGCTATCGGCCTGGTGTTTTGGTTTGTCATGGCGCGCTGCATTCCCTACTACAAGCAGCTGCAGGCAAAGCTCGATTGCATCGCGCTTATCTGCCGCGAAGGTCTTTCGGGCGCCCGCGTGGTTCGTGCGTTTGTGCGCGAAGACCACGAGCGCGAGCGCTTTGCCCAGGCCGCCGACGACCAGGCCAATACCGCCATCGTGGTGGGCAAGCTTTCGTCGATTCTCAACCCTGTCACGTTTCTCGTGATGAACCTGGGCGTGTGCGCCATCCTGTGGGTGGGCGGCATCCAGGTCAACGTGGGCGAGCTCACGCAGGGCCAGGTCATGGCGTTTGTGAACTACATGACGCAGACCCTCACCTCCATCGTGTACGTCGCCAACCTGGTCGTGGTCTTTACCAAGGCGAGTGCCAGCGCGTCACGTATCAACGAGGTGCTCAATTGCGAGCCGAGCATTACGGACGAGGGCAACCAGCTGGTCGCGCTGCCCGAGTCGAGTGACCTGGCAAGTGGCGCCACTCCGGTTCCCGCGTTGAGCTTGAGTCATGCGAGCTTCTCCTTTGGCGCTGGCGCTGCCAACGCCGTCAACGATGTGACCCTGGAGCTCCCGCTGGGCAAGACGCTTGGCATTATTGGCGGTACGGGCAGCGGCAAGTCCACGCTCGTCTCGCTTATCCCGCGCCTGTACGATGCGGGCGCCGGCAGTGTGAGCGTGATGGGCGCCGACGTGCGCACCTGGCCGCTCGATCAGCTGCGCCATGTGGTCGCGACCGTTCCGCAGCGAGCGTCGCTGGTGAGCGGCACCATCCGCAGCAACCTGACCTGGCGTGACGAGTCGGCGACCGACGAGGAGCTCTGGGCGGCGCTCGACATGGCGCAGGCGAGCGAGTTCGTGCGCAACAAGCCCCAAGCCCTGGATGCCCCGGTCGAGGCGGGCGGCAAGAACTTTAGCGGCGGTCAGCGCCAGCGCCTGACTATCGCGCGCGCCTTAGTGGGCTCGCCGCAGGTTCTGATCATGGACGATTCTGCCTCGGCGCTCGACTTTAAGACCGACGCGGCGCTTCGCCACGCCATCCGCGAGCGCAGCGTGCGCGGTGCCGCCGAGGGCGGGCTGCCGCTCACGACCGTCATCGTGAGCCAGCGCGTTTCGACCGTGCGCGACGCCGACATGATCTGCGTGCTCGACCACGGCTCGGTCGCGGGCCTGGGCACGCACGACGAGCTGTACGCGACCTGCCAGCTCTATCGCGAGATTTGCCAGTCGCAGCTTCGTCGCGAGGAGCTCGAGGGTCAGCAGGGGAGCGTGACGCCCGCGTCCGTCCCAAGTCCCGCATCCGCCCCGGCTGCCCCGGCATCCACTTGCGCAAAGGAGGGCTGCTAAATGAATCCGTATACTTCTTCCGGTTCGGTCGCCACGATGACGGCCAACGTGTCCGGCAACGATAACCTCAACGACTTGGGTGACGGCCCGCGTCAGCCCGGCGACCCCGAGCGCTACCCCGTGGGCGCGGTAACTCGCCGCCTGCTGGGCTACGTCCGCCCGCATCGCATTTCGTTTACGGCGTCGTTTGTGAGCGCTGCCATCTCGGTGATCTTGCAACTCTATACGCCCATCCTCATCGGCGAGGGCATCGACCTCATCGTTGCCGCCGGGCAGGTTGACTTTGACGCGCTGCTGCCGCTCGTCACCAAGCTTGCGATTGTCGTGGTGGGCGCGGCGGCCTTCCAGTGGCTGCAGGGCTACTGCGTCAACCGCCTGTCCTACGAGACAGTGCGCGACATGCGCGTGGAGGCGAGCGACAAGCTCAGCCGCATGCCGCTCAGCTTTATCGACAGCCATGCCCATGGTGACCTTATGAGCCGCGTAGTCAACGACGTCGACCAGGTGGGCGATGGTCTGCTGCAGGGCTTCACGCAGCTCTTTACCGGCGTTATCACCATTGTGGGCACGCTCGCGTTTATGCTCTCCATCAACCTGACCATGACGCTCGTGGTGGTGCTCGTCACGCCGCTTTCCATCTTTGCCGCCGGCGCCATCGCCAAGCTCTCAAATAAGAGCTTTACGGCCCAACAGCGCATCCAGGGCCAGCTCGGCGGCCATATCGAGGGGTATGTGGGCGAGCAAAAGCTCGTGGACGCGTTTGCCTACGGCCCGAGCGCTCAGCAGCGCTTCGACGCCCTCAACGCCGAGCTTTATGCGGCAGGCGAGCGCGCGCAGTTTATGGGCTCGCTTTCCAACCCCGGTACGCGCTTTATCAATAACATCATCTACGCCGTGGTTGCCGTCATCGGCTGCGTGGGCGTGATCACGGGCGTGCCCGCGGCGCTCACGGTGGGCGGCGTGCAGATTTTCCTGTCCTATGCCAACCAGTACACCAAGCCGTTCAACGAGGTCACCAACGTCATTACGCAGATCCAGACTGCGTACGCCTCGGCGCGCCGCATGTTTGCGCTGCTCGATGCGCGCGAGCAGGAGCCCGATGCGACGGATGCCGCGGAGCTTGCCGCCCCGAAGGGCGAGGTCGCCTTTGAACATGTGGACTTTAGCTACGTGCCCGACCGCAAGCTGCTGCAGGATATCTGTATTGAGGCCAAACCCGGCATGCGCTTTGCCCTGGTCGGTCCCACGGGCTGCGGCAAGACGACGCTCATCAACTTGCTGCTGCGGTTTTACGATATCGATGCCGGACGCATCATGGTCGATGGCCGGTCTTCGCGTGATTACACGCGTGCAAGCCTGCGCCGCGCCTTTGGCATGGTGCTGCAGGACACTTGGCTGTTCGAGGGCACGGTGGCGGAAAACATCGCTTACGGTTGCCCAGATGCCACGCGCGAGCAGGTTATCGAGGCGGCCAAGCGCGCGCATGCGCATAAGTTTATCGTGCAGCTGCCAGGCGGCTACGATACGGTCATCGGTGAGGACGGCGGCACGTTTAGCCAAGGCCAAAAGCAGCTGTTGTGCATCGCGCGCGTCATGCTCACCGATCCGGCGATTCTGCTGCTGGACGAGGCCACCTCGAGCATCGATACCCGTACCGAGCTGCAGGTGCAGGCGGCATTTGATGAGCTCATGGCCGGTCGCACGAGCTTTGTGGTGGCGCACCGCCTGTCGACGATTCGCAACGCCGACTGCATCCTGGTAATGCGCGACGGCCAGATTATCGAGCGCGGCACGCATGACGAGCTGCTAGCGGCAGGCGGCTTCTATGCCGAGCTTTATCGTAGCCAGTTTGCCCAGTAGGGCCCAGTAGGGGCTGCCGATTAGCGGCAGATGGTTTACATCTGCGTCGATAGTACTAAGATATGCTTTTAATAAATTGCATTAGTGGCTATAGTTTTGGGGGAAACGAGGCAGCGTGACTATGACGTGCGCTTTGGTGGTTAACAGCAAGAGCGGTAATACCAGGATGGTTTCGGGCGCGATCAAGCGCGCTCTGCAGGCTGCGGGCGTTGAGTTTGTCCATGCCGCGGCGTTGAGCGACGATGCGGATGCAGATCAGGTTGCGCTCGAGGCGCAGGGCGCCTGCGCGGCCGACACGGTGCTCGTCGGTTTTTGGTGCGACAAGGGCGCGTGCACGCCTTCGGTCGCGGCGTTGCTCTCCGCCTTGCACGGCAAGCGCGTGTTCCTGTTTGGCACCTGCGGCTTTGGGGCCGACCAGAGCTATTACCAGCAGATTGTTGACCGCGTAACTTCCAATCTGGCCGAGGATGCCGAGCTTGCGGGCTGGGCGATGTGCCAGGGCAAGATGGGCCCCGCGGTCAAGCAGCGCTACGAGGCCATGCTCGAGCAAGATCCCGAAAACGCCCGATTTAAGATGCTGCTCGACAACTGGGTTGCCGCGAAGGACCATCCCACCAAGGAAGACCTGGACAACATGGCTGCAGCCGCCAAGAAGGCCGTGCTGGGAGAGTAGCTTCGCCGTTCGTGGTCCTTCGTGCAAAACAATACAAATGTGAAAGCCTCGAAGTTCTCGAGGCTTTTTTCGTGACACGAGGGCGCCCCTTTATTGATGGAAGGCCTAATAAGCTGATTGTTCTATGCCCGGATGTGTGCGGAGTGGGATGGGATTTCCGGATGGGTGGGGTTGCGGAAGCTGCGTCCCGCCTTTGGAATGGGATGCGGTTTCCCGTTGGGGACTCTGTGGAAACCGCATCCCATTTCGCAAGCGAATGCTGGGATACGGTTTTCAGAGGGTTATGGGCTGCGAACTAGATGGTGCTGTCATAAAGCTGCAAAAAGAGGGTTAAAAATAAATGGTACTTTCAGAAGTTAATTTTAATGTGGGGGGGGGTACCATTATTTTAGTTTCGCAAAAAATTAATCCCTCTATGGGGAAGTTGCGTAGGGGGTCAGTCACAGATATTGGATAAAACAGACTAATTTGGGGATAAATGACCACTTACGCCAAAAATAGTAGCATTTAGCGACAAAACATTGAAAAATGTGTAGCACATCGCTATGTTTTTATTACGAAAAGATTCCAAATTGGCTTATTTCGGACTCACTTTTCAAGCGCCTTGCGGTTCCTGTTGAAACTTGCTGACCTTTGGATGGGTCGAATAGGTTCTCAAGGGGGATGAATTATCACTTTGGCTGCGCGTAGACTCAAACGATTTATTGCACTTTTGAGTAGCTTGGCGTCCGCGCTTGTCATAGCCCTTGCCGTTGTTTCTTTTGTGCCTCGCGCATTTGGATACATGCCCTTTGCTGTGCTCTCGGGCTCTATGGAACCCGAGCTTCCCGTTGGCTCCATGGTGTTTGTTCGCCAGGTTGAGCCAGCGGATATTGCCGTGGGTGACAATGCAACCTTTTACCGATCGGATGGCGCCGTGGTGACGCACCAGGTGTACGAGATCGACCCTGCTGCGCAGATGATCGGCACGCAGGGCATTGCAAACAAAAATGCAGACGGAAGCATCATGCACGATGCCGAGCAGACGCCATTTTCGCGCGTGATCGGCACTGTTTCCTTTTGTGTCCCTTACCTGGGCTTCGTCAACGCTTATTGCACGACGATGCCTGGTTTGCTTGTTGTGGTGGCCGTTCTGGCGCTGCTGGTCGCGGCGTCGATTGTGCTCGATCGGATGGTTCCCGATGAGCCTGCGGGCAAGCATGCCCGCGCGCATGCGAGGGAGCGGCGTTCATAGCGGCAGGGGAGAGGTGTCGGCAACGGCAAGGGCCGTTGCCGGGGAAGTCGATTTTCGAAAGGAAGAGGACGATGGAAAACAAGAAGAAAAAACGCTACGGCATCATTGCCGCCTTGCTGCTACTGGTGCTGGCCGCCGGCGTGGGAACGTATGCATGGCTGACGCATACGGAGAGCCTGAAGAACGAGTTTATAATTGGAAAATTTGAGGCTCCCGAGAATAAGCCGTCTCCGACTGATCCCGAGCAGCCTGGCACGGAGGCTGGTGGCGGTGCCTATCTGTTCGAGACCAAGTGGAATAAGAACGAAGAACACAAGATGGTCCCCGGTTCTTCGATGGAAAAGAATCCGAACGTTGGCATTAAGAAGGGTTCCGACAACGCCTTTGTGTTCATCTATGTAAAGAACGCTGTGGTCAACAACGATCAAACCTATGCCAAGACTCCGTGCTTTGATCTCGGTTCCAATTGGAAAGAGGTCGATGGCGAGGTTCAGAAGAACGGCGCCGGCAAGTATGTGAGCGGTCTGTTCATGTATGCCAAGGGTGCTACGAGTGGCCCCGCGGTTCTGGGTGCCAAGGGCGCCACCGCGGACGTCTACACCGGCGAGCTCTTTAGCCAGGTGATGATTCCCGGCGCAATGACGAAAGAGGACGTTGTTTCGGGCGAGGCTAAGCCTGAGATTGTTGTTTCCGCCTACATCTTCGGCGCCGACCAGAAGGACGGCAACACCAGCGCTGCTGACAACGCCGTCGCTCAGGCCAAGATTTGGGCTAATGACGTTAAGAACCAGTAGTAGCCCCACTCCCATCGAGATCCCGGCCCGCTCCCACCCCTATATTCGGGCCGGGATCTCGGTCCCCCTTATTGACGATTGGCGAACGTAATGCTCAACAATCTTTCCGACAATCAGAAACGCACCTTGGCGCTTGCCGCGATGGCGCTGTTGGCCCTGGCGTGCCTGTGCGGCACGCTGGCTTTTACCGTTGATATGGTTCCGGTGAACAACGTTCTATCGTTTGGCAGCGTGAAGGTACGAGTCTGCGAATACACCCTCAACGAACAGGGCGAGGAGATTCCGTTTGAGCCCAACGAGCACGGGGACTATCCCGACACCAAGGCCAGTGGCTCTGATATCAGCCGCATTGTGCGCGTGGAGAACGCTGGAACGCAGCCTGAGTACGTTCGCGCGCGTCTGCGCATGACGTCGGTGGCGCCCGGCGGTTCGAGCGCGGATGCTTCGGGCAGCGTTGCGTTTCATGTGAACGCAGGCGAGGGGTCCCCGTGGATCGATGGCGGCGATGGGTGGTACTACTACCGCGGATTGGCCGGGCGTGGCGGCACGCTCGACCCCGGCGCCATGACGGAAAGCCTCATGGACTCGCTGCGCTTTGTGGGCGACTACCACGATGCCGCGCGCGGCGGCTCATTCAGGCTCGATATCGATGTTCAGGCCGTGCAGGCCAAAAACCAGCAGGCAAGCGATACCGTCCTCGACGTGCTTGACGTCGCGGGCTGGCCGGAGGCGAACTAGCCTATGAAGATCAAGAACATGAACCGGGGCGTGCTTAGCAGGCTAGTTGCCGTCGCGGCGATTGCCCTTTGCTGCGTTATGGCGCTGCCAACGGTGGTGCATGCCGAGGACGTGCCCGAGAACACAAACGAATACCACATCAAAAACGCGAACGACTTTTTGGTGTACGTGGCGCTTTCGCGTGAGCGCGATACGTCCGGCTGGCGCGTTTATCTCGATAACGATATCGTGCTTAATGATGACGACATGAAGACCATTGTCTCGCACACCGTTAAGCATCTGTCGTTTGGCAACAAGGAGCATCCGTTTAAGGGCGTGTTCGATGGTCAAAACCACACCGTTGAGGGCCTGAGCTACGATAAAGACGCTTTTGACCCCGAGCGCGATACGGGATTTTTTGCCGAGACCAACGGTGCCACCATCAAAAACTTCCTGGTCAAGGACGCCAACGTGTGGGCGGACTTCCGCGGTGGCATTATCGTGGGCAAGGCCGTCAATACGCGCTTCGAAAACGTTATGGTCATGGAGAGCACGCTGCACGTGACCTGCGCCAACAATGCTCTCAACCTCATTACCAACGCAGGCTTTGAGGGCGGTCTCATCGCCGGCGAGCTCGACGGCTGCACCCTCTACAACTGCGAGGTCCGTGGCGGCCGTGCCGTCAACAATACGACCTCGGGCGTGCAGGCGCTCGGCGGTGAGGGTCTGTATATGGCGGCGTTTGCCGGCTACGTTAAGAACTCGACTATCGAGTACTGTCGCGTGACGCCGACGCGTAAGGACGACGGCTCGATTGCCGAGAAGGGCATGACCGACGTCACCAATAAGTACGACGTGGCCATTGGCGCCCTGGGCGGCAACAACGTGTACGCCTCGGGTTTTGTGGGCTGCATGGCGGGCGAGGCCAAGATTATCGACTGCTTCTCGACGGCGCAGTGCTACAGCTATGCCGCGTCGTACGTGGGCGTCGTCGCCGTGACGCGCGCGTGGACGGGTGGCTTGGCGGGTCGTATTCTAACCGAAAAGGGCAACGAGCTCGTTCGAAGCCATTTTGCGGGTGACTTGAGCTCGCGTCAGTACAATCCCATCGCCGTGATCCCCATCATTCAAAACGATGTGAACCTGGGCGGCATTGCCGCGCGTGCCAACAAGGATGATGCCACGGTCACCGAGTGCTACTTTAAGCCGAGCGTGAGCCTTTCTGGCAACAGCCAGGGCAACCCTGCCAAAAAGAAAATCCCCTCGTTTGGCGGCGATGGCACCACCAAGGGTGATGGCTATGGTCCATGGGATGACGAGCGCTACACCACGCGCGAGCTGTGGGAAGAGCACGACTACGACTTTTGTGCCGGCACCAAGCGCTCGACTGCTAACAACGGGGCCTTGGGTGGCTCGCACTTCAATGAGTGGGCGATGGATTACAAGCTGAATATTCCTGTGCATGGCCAGAGCGTTAAGGCGACGATCGATTTTCCCGGTGCGGGTACCGCGACCATCGAGGCAACCAAACTTGGTATTGAACAGAAGACCTCGGATCCGTACGCCTTTGCCGTGAGCGCCGTGCTGGCGGGAACGGCTCAGGGCTTGGCCCAGGGCGATACATCGGTGACGTTTGGGCAGGATACCTCCGCAAAGCCCAAGGGCTTGACCGATGCCAACGGCGGTTATCGCTTCATGGGCTGGTTCCGCGAGTCCGATGTGCGTGTGAATCGAATTGGACAAGACAACAGCTGGTTTGACGGCAAGACCGATGCCGATGCTGTGGCTGCTGGCAAGCAGGTCCAGAAGAGCGAGGCACACGAGCATACGTCGACCTATACCGCCGATAATGCCAAGGGGGTCGACGGTTTTAAGGGCAATGACCTGTTTATCGCTTCGTACGAGGCGCAGGTGCTGTTCTATAACGTCAAGGGTGAGATGCTCTCGTGGCAGAGCGGCGAGGCGCACGACAAGTCGACGGATTGGTACCGCTATGGTGTCGGTTTAACGCCGGTTGCCCCTGCGGACCGCGGCGCTCTATCTGCCAGCGCCACCTTTATTGGTTGGACGACGCAGCCGAGCGGTGAGGCCGAGATGCATGGCGGCTATGCGGCCATTACCTCGCCTGAGCTTGCCGAGCTAAAAAACGCCGGTGCGTTCTATCCTGCCGGCGCTGAGATCACTGTGCTTGGCCCTACCGATTTTTATCCGGTGTACACCGACTATGTGTCGAACATCATGACGGTGTTTGAGGGCAATGAGCGGGATGAGCTTGACGATAAGACCCAGCGCGCGGGCGTGGGCAAAACTGTCGTTAAGGTTGAGACTGCCGAGGATGGCACCGGTGTGTACACGGTGCAGGTGTGCGACGTGGACAACAAACCTTTATCTGAGGACGGTGCGCTGCCCGACGGCTACCGCTTCCTGGGTTGGTATGAAAACAAGCAGGCCGCCGATGGGTCCCAGGTCGAGGTGCGCGTAAGCCGTGACCCCAGCTACACACTCCCTGCCGATGTCGATCTAACTGTGCCACATACCTACATCGCCCGCTTTGAGTACCGAGTGGATTATTACGTTCGGGCTTATACCAACCATGAGTTTACGGACAGCAAGCTACTTTGTTCCGTTTGGAATCGCTATCAAACGCCCTTTGAGGAAAACGTCGGTAGTACCTTCGTGCGTGAAAACGTCGTCCACTGGGGCCCGGAGCATGTTGACCACGGTATAAAGGATAGTTATGAAACGTGTGGCACGCGCTTCACGAAGGAAACCCTTGTCGTGAGTCCCCTTAACGCGTACTCGCACAACGTTAAAAACGATACGGGAGCCGATACTCTAAAAAACCTCTATGCCGATACCGATTTTCCAGGCGCTGCAACGCTAAGCGATACTTGGACTTCGGCTTCGCTGAACGTAACGGTCAAACCGGTGAATGATCGCTATCGCCTGAATTTTTGGACGCTTGAGCGCGATGGTGAATATTGGACATATGTGAAAAATCCCATCGAGAGCATGGTGCGTACAGATAAGAAGTACTACGTTCGCGCGATGATTACCACGGACGTTAATTTCTACAACAAGGGCGATAATGTCGTGAGGACTGCCACGCGGCGCTATGAGAGTAACTTGCTGCAGACCAAGGTGAACGGGGCGGATCCGACGTTCACGTATTACTACCCGCATGTTAATAAGTCGGTTAAAGTGGCCGAAAAGCCAGAAGATGGTGAGAAGGGATCGTATGAGAGCCCCCTGACCCTCGAAGCTTCCCCGACCGATGCCGACATGGCCGTGCCGGGCTATAAGTTCCTGGGCTGGATTTCGACCGCCGAGGTCCAGAGGGATTCTGACGTCTGGAAGTATATCTACGATGTCGAGGGCGATTCCTTCACCACTTCTGACCCGGATAAGGCCGAACCGTATCTGGTGAAACCAGATTTTAAGGTCACCCAGTGGCAGGATGCCTATCCGGTGTACGCGAAGTACGATGTTAGGTACACCACCAACCTGTATCGCGCCGGTTTTAAGGGCACGGACAAGGTTAATGTGCCTAGGTACGACATCGATCCCGTTATCAACGCGGGCACCGACCCTGCTACGGCAACGGTGACCCCTGACGTCACGACTCCGGTTTATAAAGCAGGCGGTGAGCTGTATAAGTTGCAGAAGGTTGAGATCGAGCTTCCGAATGGCGAAGTTGAAGACATCGAACCTAACGGCGATAACTCGTATTCCCATCAGGTGGAGCCCGGCGGGGCCTATACATTTGTGGCGTACTATTCGCCGTTGGCGGTTGTGTACCATCTCAATGCCAGGGATGTGGACGGTAAGGTAGCCCAGCAGGGCTATTCTCTCGGCAGCCTTAAGGACGGCATCCCGCTGCCAACGTATAACGTCGGCGATATCGATGCTGCAACAAACGCATACAATGCCTTCGTGGGCTGGACGGAAACTAAGCCGGTAGCTGGCAACGGTTATGTCGTTTGGTCGGACGACGTTTCCATGGTGAATAAAAGCACCGTGGTCAAGGCCCCCATGGAGTTGTATCCGGTCTACCGCGCCAGCGCGGTGCGTGTTCAATCGAATATCGATGCCAATCTGGATGACCCCGGTTCTGTGCGTTATCTTTCGCGGACCGACTCTGGTGATCAAATTTCGCTGGAGGTAAAAGCTGCAACTGAGGTTGTCGGCAAGGATGGCACCAAGTACGACTTTGTCGGCTGGTCGCGTGACTATGAATCCGATAACAAGTACACCCTGATGACCGGTGACGACAAGTATCCCCTCGAGGGCAATGAGCCCTTTAAGAGCGCGATGTACACTGCGGTGTACAAGATTGCGCCGCATAAGGTGCGCTATCACGGTGTCGACGGGTCGGTTCTCTTTACGGCGACGGTCGACTCGGGCGACGAGCGTGCGCAGGACGGCAAGTCCGGCTTCGTCTATACGGTTGATGTTCCCAAAATGGATGAGAACGGCCGCCCCGTCTATGACAACAGCGGGAATCCCATGATGGAGCAAAAGTCCGTGGCATACGACCCGGACGCCCATTCCAAGATCGTCGCGCTGCTCGATGAGCGTGCGGCCGCCAATGGCGATATGCGTGAGCTCTTCTTGGAGTGGCGATATGTGGGCGCCGATGGTGATACGAAGCCTTGGGATGTGTTTAAGGACGAGCCAATTAAGGGCGACATGGACCTGTATCCCGTTACATATCGCGTGGTTGCCAAAGATACGTCTGATCCCGCGAAGTCCGAAACCATGACCGCCCAGCTTAAGTGGCTGCTCGATCCCGCCGCCGCCAACACCGTCGATGACAGTGCCGACAAGGCGCCGTTTAAGGTCTGCTTTGCCAAGCCGTTTATGGGAACGCGGCTGACCGTTACGGTAATGCGGGCAAGCTACGGGCCTGGTACAGAGGGTGTTTCTGTGGCGGAAGAGCCCGTAAACGGCAAGTTTGTCTCGCTCTACAGCCTTGGTTCGGGTGGCGGCTCGTTCGACCTGGCCAACCGTCTGGAGTCCAAGAAGACGGGCGAGGGCGATCAGGGCCCCGGCAAAGCCGTGTTCAACTTTGCCCAGACTCATGCGCTGACGATCGTTAAAAAGACGACCGATGTCAGCGCTATGGGGCAAACGTTCCGCTTTAAGGTAACGCGAAAGATGTCGCAGGATTCTCCTGCCGAGACGCGCATGGTCGAGGTGAAAGTTAGCGAGCAGCGCGACGAAAACGGTGAAACTTGCTATGTCGGCAGCGTGCAGTTCGCCGCTCCGGCTGGCATCTATACCGTCGAGGAAGATACGGCTTGGGCATGGCGCTACCAGGGTGAGCTGAGCACGCCGGGCAAGGCGCCCGGTAAAACTGCCGAGCTGACGATTTCGTCTGCATCGAGCGCGAACGATGCCACGTTCACCTGCACGAACACGCGTGTGAACGACAAATGGATCGACGGCAGCGATCGTGCCCATAACGTTTGGAGCAACGGCAACGTAGCAAAGAAGGAGGATTAGCATGTCCAAGCGCAAGCGCATCATCGCCTTGCTGGTGGGGGTTATCCTCCTGGCCGGTACGGCAGGCACGTTGGCCTGGCTTTCGGTTACGGGCGTGCTGGTCAACCAGTTCGGCATCGGATCGGTGACGCCATCGGTTCAGGAAACGCTCAACGGCAAAGTGAAAAGCGATGTCAAGGCGAAGAACACGGGTACTGCGCCCGCCTATATTCGTGCTGCAGTGGATATCTACTGGCAGGACCAGGATGGCGCACGCCTGTGGGATGAGCCAGTTGCCGGCACCGACTACGTCATTGACTGGGGCAGTGTGTCCAAGGCATCTGCTTCCAACACCGCCTCGTCTTGGGTTGTCGCGTCCGACGGGTACTACTACTGGACGTCTCCCGTTGCTCCGATGGGCAAAACCGATGTGCTCATCAAGAGCGTGACTGAGCAGAAGGCAGATGGGAAGAACCTGGTCGTTGACATTTCGACCCAAGCAATTCAATCCACGCCCGACGATGCAGTTGCAGAGGCATGGGGCTGTACAGTCAAGGATGGCGTGCTGGTGCCGCCGCATGGAGGTGCGTAGGTATGGCTTCTCCGATTCGTAAAGACGTTGTGTGTTCCTTGCGCTGCGTGATGGCGGCAATCGTCTGCCTTATCGCGCTTGCCGTTCCTGCACGTGCGTTTGCTGACGTTCCCACGATTGCCTATGACGGAAATGCACGCCAGCTAACGGTATCGGGAGCGACGGACTCCTCGGGGGAGCCCGATCTGTTTCCAGCCTTTAAAGATCTAATGCCCGGCGATGTACGCGAGCAACAGATTGGGGTTCGTACCACGGGTGTAAAGTCCCAGGTACGTGTGTTTGTGCGGGCTGTTGTCGATCACGAGACGGCACATCTGCTATCGCCCATCACCTTAACGGCGACTGTGGGCGATGCCTCTGCAGGTTGGCTCCAGACAGGAACACCGGGCAGCGTGTTCGCCTATCCCACGCAAATCGCCACGTTTACGAGCGATGACAGCACGGTGCTTAATCTGCAGCTAAGCGTTCCGACGTCGGTGGGCAACGAGCTTGCCGACGCAAACAAGACCATTCGCTGGGAGATTACCGCCGAGGACGATGGCGAGAAGATTCCCGTGCAGTCTGCTGACAGCAAGAAGCCCGGCTTGCTCGGTCTCGTGGCAACGGGCGACAGCACACTCACGTTGCTTTTGGTGTTGCTGACGCTTGCAATCATCGCATTTATAGCCGCGCTTCTTTTGTCCCGGAGGAACAAGCGCTAGGTCCATCTTCTAAACGCAACGCCCTCCCGGGCGGCGGGCACGAAGTTCCCTGCTCTACAGTCCTGCACAAGAAGAAGGCCACATTAAGTGGCCTTCTTTGCGTGCGGAACTCGCGATGAACTTCGAGCCCGCCGCTCGGGAGGGCGCCCCTTTATTGATGGAAGGCCTAATAAGCGGATATTCCATGTCCGGATGTATTCAGAGCGGGACGCACTTTCCGAATGCGCGGCGTTTCGGAAAGTGCGTCCCGGAATTTGGCTTTGGAATGGGATGCGGTTTCCGGTTGAGGGCTCTGGTGGAAAATGCGACCCGGAATTTGCAATCGGAATGGGATACAGTTTCCCAACGGGGCCGTAAGCGGAAACTGCATCCCATTCCGGACGTGAATTCTGGGATACGGCGGTACCGTCAAGATTCTTTCGCAAATTGATCGAGGCGGCCTCGGCCCCGCCTTGC
>OGWX01001282.1_pt1 | contig 16967 bp, 14 predicted proteins | sample 1576151 | NCBI WGS metagenome assembly OGWX01 (sample SAMEA3541591, study PRJEB24748) | human gut metagenome | biome: human gut; feature: human-associated habitat; material: faeces | place: China | collected 2012
CAGCTGGTTAGAGCGCACGCCTGATAAGCGTGAGGTCGGTGGTTCGAGTCCACTTGAGCCCACCAGATTACGGAAAGCCGTAATCGAAATTGCACCTTGAAAACTGAACAAAGAAAAAGGTAAAGTGATAAGAAAAATATTTTAGGGTAATAACTACAATATTAATTATCGTCGAGAAACAACCCAAAGAAGAACCAAAAAAAGATTCGAGCAAATTTGGTCAAGCTACAAAGAGCGTAAGGGGAATGCCTTGGCACCAGGAGCCGACGAAGGACGCAGCGATCTGCGAAAAGCCACGGGGAGCCGAAAGCAGGCTTTGATCCGTGGATATCCGAATGGGGAAACCCGCATGGTTAATAGCCATGCGACGTATACTGAATAAATAGGTATGCGTCGGGAACCGTCTGAACTGAAACATCTAAGTAGGACGAGGAAAAGAAATCAACCGAGATTCCGTAAGTAGTGGCGAGCGAACGCGGAAGAGGCCAAACCGAAGGTAGCAATATCTTCGGGGTACGGACAGTAAACGGCATTGCGGTATCTTAGCAGAAGTGCATGGGACGGCACACCATAGAGAGTGATAGTCTCGTAAGCGAAAAGAGAAGGCAGCCAACTGTATCCAGAGTACCGCCGGACACGTGAAACCCGGTGGGAACATGGGGGGACCATCCTCCAAGCCTAAATACTCCCTGGTGACCGATAGAGAACAGTACTGTGAAGGAAAGGTGAAAAGAACCCCGGGAGGGGAGTGAAAAGAACCTGAAACCTTATGCTTACAAGCACCGAGAGCCCATCAAAGGGTGATCGGGTACCTTTTGTAGAATGGTCCGGCGAGTGAATGTAACTGGCAAGGTTAAGCACTTCAGGTGTGGAGCCGAAGCGAAAGCAAGTCTTAATAGGGCGTCAAGTCAGTTGTATTCGACCCGAAACCGTGTGACCTAGCCATGAGCAGGCTGAAGTGGAGGTAAAACTCCATGGAGGGCCGAACCCACTCCCGTTGAAATGGTAGGGGATGACTTGTGGCTAGCGGAGAAATTCCAATCGAACTCGGAGATAGCTGGTTCTCTCCGAAATAGCTTTAGGGCTAGCCTCAATTAACATTACCGCAGGTAAAGCACTGAATGGGCTAGGGGGCGAAAGCTTACTGAACCCTATCAAACTCAGAATGGCGGATAATGAATAATTGGGAGTCACACTACGTGAGATAAGTTTCGTGGTGGAAAGGGAAACAGCCCAGACCCACAGCTAAGGTCCCAAAGTACAGTTAAGTGGAAAAGGATGTGAAGTTGCGCAGACAACCAGGATGTTGGCTCAGAAGCAGCCACTCATTCAAAGAGTGCGTAATAGCTCACTGGTCGAGCGTCTTTGCGCGGAGAATTTAACGGGGCTAAACCTGACACCGAAGCTTAGGCAGCATGTTTACATGCTGGGTAGGGGAGCGTTGTATACGCGGTGAAACAGTAGCGCAAGCGGCTGTGGAGTGTATAGAAGTGAGAATGCCGGAATGAGTAGCGCGAATGCAGTGAGAATCTGCATGGCCGAAAGCCTCAGGTTTCTGGAGGAAGGTTCGTCCGCTCCAGGTTAGTCGGGAGCTAAGGTGAGGCCTAACGGCGTAGCCGATGCACAGACGGTAGAGATTCCGTCACCACCAAAAGAGTTAAGCACAGGGACACATTTGAAGTCTCGGAGCCGGGTGTTGGTTCCGGTAGCGATCGAGGGAAGTTAGTACTCGATGCCGCGCACAAGCGCCAGCGCGTTCAGAAATTCATCCGCGGGCAGCGGGTCCAGACGCAGCTCGACCAGCTCGGCGGCGGGGTCGGCGCTGGCGGCTTTCGCCAAAGGGCAGAGCGCTGCCGGGTCGCGGGCAAACAGCGGCACAATGATGCGCGGCCGGGCGGCGGTCAGTGTGAGACCGCGAAGGGATACCATAGCAATCATCCTCTCGGAGCGTTTTCTCCATTTTAGCACAATTTGCCCGATGTGTAAAACTGCGGTGCTTTTTTGCTTGCACCTGCGGATTATATACGGTAAAATAGCCAAATAGGGGGTGCTGTTTATGAGCAAAATCACGTTACCGGACAATTCGATCCTGCTGTTGGAGGGCGGCTCGCTGCGCGGGCTGTTCACGGCGGGCGTGCTGGATACCTTTATGGAGAACGACGTCTATTTCCCGGCGGTGGCCGGAGTCTCTGCCGGGTCACTGAACGCACTGAACTATGCGTCCCACCAGCCGGGGCGGTCCGCCAGCATCAACCTGCGCTACCGCCACGACAGCCGGTACTTCGGCCCCAAGGCGGCGCTGCGCGGCGGCAGCCTGTTCGGCCTGAAATTTATGCTGAACGACGTCAAAAAGGAAGTGCCCTTCGACGAGGAGACCTTCGCCCACGGCGGTATGCGGGTCTTTGCGGTGGCGACGAACGTCGAGACCGGCAAGCCCGCCTACTTTGAGAAGGGAAAGACGGATTTTCCGTTCGACGAGGCCGTGCGCGCGTCGGCCAGCCTGCCGCTGGCATCCGTGCCTGTCGTGCTGGATGGCCAGCCGTACCTCGACGGCGGATGCTCCTGCCCAATCGCGCTGAACTGGGCGCTGAACGAGGGCTTTGAAAAGATTGTTGTCATCACGACGCGGCAGAAGGGCTTCCGCAAGGCGATGCCCGGCCAGCGGATGGTGGACCTGTACGACGACTTTTACAGCGATAAGCCGCTGTTTCTGGCCGATATGCTGACCCAGGAGCTACGCTACAACACCCTGATGGATCAGCTGGATGAGCTGGAGGCGGACGGGCGCATCTGCTGCGTGCGCCCGCAGGAGCCGATCACGATAGGCCGGTTTGAGGGCGACGAGAACAAGCTGCTGGACCTGTACAACCGCGGCCACCGCGAGGGCCGCGAGGCGCTGGACGCGGTGTGTGCGTATTTGGAAAAGTGAAATGCCTTCCCCTGCGGGGGAAGGTGGCCCGTAGGGCCGGATGAGGGGCAAGTTTGCGGAAATTGCCCTTGAATGGGTTGTAGTGGCACACTTTGCCCTCATCAGTCGCCTGCGGCGACAGCTTCAGTCTACGCGCTAAGAGCCGCCTTCGGCGGTTGCGCTCCGACACGCGCCTGCGGGCGCAGCCCCGAGGGGGAAGCCTTTTTTCTTGCATCATGTCCGAAACTGCGGTACAATAGAGAAAATTATGTTTCGCGAAAGGATGACACCGATGGTAAAAGGCGTTATTTTTGATATGGACGGGCTGATGTTTGACACCGAGCGCCTGTGGGATACCCTGTGGGAACCCGCGTGCGCCGCGCTGGGTCTGCCGCTGCCCGCGGATATGGAGAAGTTTAGGGCCGGGGGACGCGGCCTGGCGGGGGACAACCTGCGCCGCCATGTGGCCGAGTACATCCCCGGCGACCCGCAGAAGGTGCTGGACAAGATCTGGCAGCTGGCGGACGAGCGCTTTGCCCGGGGCGTACCCTGCAAAAAGGGTCTGAAAGAACTGCTGGCCGCGTTGGAGGACATGGGCCTGCCGCGCATTGTGGCCAGCTCGAGCCCGCGGAATATGATCGAGATGAATTTGCAGACCACCGGCACGGCGCGGTATTTCCACGATGTTGTCTCCGGTACGGAGGTCGCCCACAGCAAGCCCGCACCCGACACCTTTTTGGTCGCGGCGAAAAAGCTGCACCTTGACCCGCATGACTGCCTGGTGCTGGAGGACAGCTTTAACGGCGTGCGCGCGGGCCGCGCCGCGGGCTGTGTGACCGTGATGGTGCCGGATCTGATGCAGCCGACGGAGGAGATCGCGCAGCTGTATGACAGAAAATGTGAGGATCTGCTGGAAGTCAGAGACTTGCTGATCGAGGGGAAGCTGTAATTTATACGCCTTCCCCTGTGGGGGAAGCCTTTTGGCAGCCGATTTTTTGCTTGCGTTTTCCTGCTGTTTGCTGTATACTTGGTTTCGGCGGTCCGATAGGACCGTACATTTGCGCTGTACTCCCGATTTGTAGGAGACGGCAGCAGGAGGAAAATTGAATATGAAAAACCGTACCAACGTCCGTTGGCTCACCCAGCTTGCGCTGCTGGTGGCCATTCTGCTTGTGTTGAACTACACGCCGCTGGGCTATCTGCAGATCGGCCCGCTGTCGGCGTCGTTGCTCACCGTGCCCGTGGCTATCGGCGCTATGACGATGAACCCTATGGCAGGTGCTATTCTGGGCGGTGTCTTTGGCGCAACCAGCTTTATTCAGGCTGTTGAGGGCAAGTCCGCCATGGGCGCAGCCCTGTTCCAGGTCAGCCCTGCGGGCACCTTTGTGGTCTGCTTTGTGGCCCGTGTGCTGATGGGACTGTGCACCGCGCTGATCTTCAACGCGCTGCGCAAGGCTATGCCCAAGAATGAGAAGCTGGCCTGCTTCCTGGGCGGCTTGTCCGCGCCGGTGCTGAACACCGTGTTCTTCATGGGCTTTCTGGTACTGATCTTCTATAACTGTGACTATGTGCAGAACCTGGCCAACACGCTGGGCGCACAGAATGCGTTTATGTTCATTGTGCTGCTGGTCGGCGTGCAGGCTATTTTTGAGTGGGCCATCTGCTGCGTCGTTGCCGGTGCCGTGTCGCTGCCGGTACGGAAATATCTGAAGATGAATTAAAAAAACAGAGCGTTCTTCCCGGGATGGGAGGGACGCTCTGTGTTTTTTATAGAGCAGTAGGGGCCGCACATGTGCGGCCCGGAGGTGCACTGTGGGCGGATGCCGGCGGGAAAGCTGCGGGCCGGGCATGCCCGGCCCCTACGGGGCGGCAATGATTACACTGCCCCGTAAATTCCCTTTACGCTGACCTCGCCGGTAAAGACGCGGGTGTCGCCGGTCTCGTCGCGAACGATGAGACGGCCCTCGTCGTCCACGTCAACGGCGGTTCCGGCGCCGCCGTCGTAGGTGACGTGGCGGCCGAGATTGACGCAGAGCGCCTTGTAGCGTTCGCGATAGGGGGCGAAGCCCTCGGCCTCGTAGGTGTAGAGCGCGCGGTCAAAGCCGAAGTCGGTCATGTATTGAGCCAGCCACTCCGGGTCGGTGTCCATGTCTACGGGCACGCCCTGCAGAGCCAGGCTGGTGCCGTGGGGCAGACCCGCGGCGTCGAAATATTCCTGCGGCTGGGCCAGATTGATGCCGATGCCCACCACGATGCTGTGGCCGTCGGGGCCGACCTCGCACAGGATGCCGACGATTTTTTTGCCGTTCAGCAAAAGGTCGTTCGGCCACTTGATCTGGCAGTCGATGCGGTAGCGCTCGCGCAGGGCGTCGCAGACGGCCAGACTGGCAAACAGCGGCAGCGTGGCGGGCTGGACCAGATCGGTCCTGATGACGGCGGTGTAGTACAGGCCCTTGTGGGGCGCATCAAGCCAGCTGCGGCCAAGGCGGCCCCGCCCGGCGGTCTGGTGGGTGGTGTAGACCGCGCCGATGGGACCGAACTTGTACAGATTATGCTTGGCCCAAAGGTTGGTGCTGTCTACCTCGGGCAGGTAAATAACGCTCTCGTTCAAAATTCAGGCACCCTCTTCCAGGTAAAGCTGCATTTGCCGTTTTCAATCGTAATGACGCCGTAGCTGCCGCCGTCGCGCAGACTGCCGGGGTTGAACACCGTGGCCGCCGTGCCGACGCCGCGCACCAGCTCGCGCCGGTGGGTGTGGCCGAACAGCGCCACATCTGCGCCGCGCTCACCGGCACACTCGGCCAGGCGTTCACTGCCCATCTTGACGCCGTAGTGATGCCCGTGGGTGTAGAAGAAAAGCACCCCGCCGAAGGGGGCGAGGCCCTCGGACGGCTCGCTGTAGTTGACGTCGCAGTTGCCGGCCACGCGGTAGATGGGATAGGGCACCGGCTCCCTGCGCAGCTCCAGCGCGGCGTTCAGGTCGTACAGACCGTCACCGAGGAAGAACATGGCGTCGGCGGTCTCGTTTTGCAGCACCCACCGCAGGTCGCGCAGGCGGCCATGGACGTCGGAAATGACTAGAATTTTACACATAGAAATAGACTCCTGTTGAAAAAGGCTTCTCCCCTGGGGGAGAAGCTGCCGCCGCAGGCGGCTGATGAGGGGAGAGCTTGCGGAGGTATGGCCGTGAATGGGCGATGACGCAGGGCTGCCCCTCATCCGGCCTCGGGCGAGGCCTCGGCCGCCTTCAGTCTCCGCGCTAAGGGCCGCCTACGGCGGTTGCGCTCCGACACGCGCCTGCGGGCGCAGCCCCAAGGGGGAAGGCATCCCAGCCCAAGTAAGCAATACAAAGGAGACCCCATGCTGACCAAAAAACAAAACCTTACACGGGAAATCCTGACCGTTATCCTGCTGCTGGCGGCGGTGGCGGCCACGGAATACTGGTTCTTCCAGCTGTGGCGGCTGGACTGGCATGTGCCGATGTTCTACGGCGGCGACGGCATCTACTGGGTCGGTCAGGTGCAGCGCAGCTACGGCGAGCTGTCCGGCTCCCTCGGCTGGCCGTTTTATGAGGTCGCGGGCAGATACGACCCGAACTATGATCTGATCTACGACATCTTTGTCTGGTTCGTCGGCCTGTTCACCAAGGACACCGGCACGGTGTTCAACCTGTATGTCCTCGTCATCCCGTTTGCCAACGCGCTGGCGGGGTACGCGGTGTTCCGCATGGTCGGGCTGCGCCGCTGGCTGAGCTTTGCGTTCGGTCTGACGTTTGGCCTGACGCCCTACGTCCAGCAGCGCATGGCCGGGCACATGATGCTGGCCGCCTGCGAGTTTGTGCCGTTCTCGGTGCTGCTCTGTCTCTGGTGCGCCGAGGATGAACAGTTCAACCGCCCGGGCAGGGGCTTCTTCAAAAACAAGCGCAACTGGCTGGCGCTGGCCATGGCGTGGGGAATCGCCAACAACGGCGCGGCCTACTACCCGTATTTCACCTGCTTCTTCCTCTGCGTCACGGCGCTCTGCCTGATTTTGCGGGACCGCAGGTGGCGCGCGGGCACGTCCTGCGTTGTCACGATTGCCGAGATCGTCGCCTGGATGATCCCCGACTTCTTCCCGATGGTGCTGGGCATCCTGAACGGACAGGGCAGCACGCTGACCAACGGCGTCTACCGCAGCCCCGTCGGCGCGGACATCTACAGCCTGCGCATCAGCAGCCTGCTGCTGTCGCCCAACGGTTTCGGCCTGCAGAAGCTCGCCAACTGGATGGGCCGCTACTTCCACGTTCTGGCCACCGATGAAGGCCCGATGTACAACGAGAACGCCTACGGCTACCTCGGCATTGTGGGCATTTTCGGCTTCCTCGCGCTGCTGCTCATGCTGCTGCGCAGCCGGGACTGGAAGGCGGGCCGCACCGAACGCCCCGAGCTGGGGGACCGTCTCTGGCTGCTGAGCCGCCTCAACGTCATGGCGCTGCTGCTGGCGACGATTGCCGGTTTCGGCGGCATCATCGGCATCTTTGTGCGGTTCATCCGCGGGTACAACCGCATCAGCCCGTACATTGCGTTCTTCGCGCTGCTGGCTGTCGGCCTGGCTCTTGAAAAACAGCTGACCCGGCGCACCGGGCGCAGCCGCAAGGCGCTGGCGGCTGTGGCCATCCTGCTGCTGGGCTACGGCTACTGGGAGCAGCAGGGCTTCTTCCGGCCTGAGTACGAGGAGATTCAGGACAAGTGGTATCAGGACGAGGCTTTTATGAACGAGGTCGAGGCTGCGGCAGGGGACGGCGCGATGCTTTTCACGCTGCCGTACATGAAGAACTTTGAGAACGGCTCGCTGAACAACATGTGGGATTACACGCTGCTGCGCGGCCCGCTGCACAGCAAGACGCTGAAATTCACCTACGGCGCGGGCTACGGCACGAAGAATGACCTCTGGTACCGCGAGACGAGCGAGCTGGAGCCGGACGCCATGGTGGCCGAGCTGCGCACACAGGGTATGACCGGCATCTATCTGGATCTGGACGGCTACCCCGAGGACGAGCAGCAATCGGCGCTGGCCGCCCTGACCGAGGCCGCCGGCTGCGGCCCGGAGGATGTCATCCACAGCGGAAGCGGGCTGCTCTGCTACATCCCGCTGGGGCAGGAGTAACGCATGAAACTGCAAAAAATAACGCAAAAGCGATGGTTCTGGCCGCTGGTCTGCGCGGTGTCCGTCGTGTTCGGCTGGTGGTATTTAAGCATTGTGACCTGCGCGCCGCTGGGCGGCGACGACGAGCTTATCAACCTGCAGAACTACTATTATATTACGCACACCTCGTTTGCCCAGAGCGTGCTGGACTACCTTGGTGATTTGTGGGAGCAGTTCAGCCTGCAGAACGGGCGGTTCCGGCCCTTCTCGTCGCCGCCGGTGCGCGGCCTGACGAGCTGGTTCCTGGGGGATCTGGTCGGCTACCGGCTCTACATTCTTGCGTGGACCTACGCGGACATTGTGCTGACGGCGTGGCTCGTCGGCAAGGCGTCCCGCAGCAAAAAGCTGGGCATTGCCTGCCTCTGCCTGCTGCCGATGATGTTCAGCGTCTGGCAGGACTCCACGGGCAACAGCCTCTATTCCTACGGCGCACTGGTGCAAAGCACGCTGCTGCCCGCGCTCGTCGCCGGGCTGGCCGTGCTGCGCTGGCAGGACACCGGCCACAAGCGGTGGGCCGTGCTGGCGGGCTACTGTATGTTCCAGTGCTGCGCCACGTTTGAGATCGGCTTTACCTATATCGTACCGATTTTTGGTCTGGCGTGGCTCTACACCGACAAGGCCCGCGACGCGCTGCGGTTAAGTATCCCGGCGCTGCTGGGCGAGTGCGTGACGCTGGCCTTCAATATGGGCGCACGGCTCATGAACACGCTGCGGGCCGCGGGCATTCTCGCGGGCAGCGTCTCCCAGATCGAGGGCATCTCCCCGAACTTTGACCTGCCTGCCATCCTGCGCACCTGGGCCATGCAGATGTCGGCGGGCTTCCCGCTGAACGCGATGCTGTTCGGCAAGATGCGCCCCGGGAAAATATATCCCGTGGACGTGCTGTGCGGCGTCATGGTGGCCGGTGCGGCAGTGGCCGCGCTGGCGGCGCTGGATAAGCTGCCGAACAAAAAGCAAAATCTGCTGCTGTTTTTAAGCGGCCTTGCCATGCTGTCCGCCCCGGCACTGCTGATCGGGCTTTCGCCCAAGTACCAGCAGCCCGGTCAGGTGGACTGGCGGCACGGCTACATTCCCCAGACTGTGGAGAGCTTCGGCGTCGGTTTAATGGCGCTGGCCGTGCTGGTGATGCTGTTGCGCCGGGCACGCGGCAAGAGCTGGTGGCCCGGGGGCCGCGCGGTGCTTTACGGTCTGCTGGCCGTCTGCATGGCCGGGTCGGTGGTCTGGCAGCGCGCCGCGACCCGCTCGGCCTACGACCAGGGCGGGCGCGCCTACACGGTCTTTGGCGACGGCGTCGCCGCGGGCCTGGCCGCCGACTGCGGCGACACGCCGGTGGTGACCGATTACATGATCTGGGGCGGCCATGAGGTCGCGGAGAACGCCTTCTTCCTGCGCTACGGCGATCTGGACGCCGATGCCCACGCCCTGCAGGTCTGGCGCACCGAGGACCACGCCGACGACGAGGCAGTGTACCGCGTCGGGTTCACGCTGGGGCAGGACAGGCACTACGACATTGCCTGGTGCGGCCTTGGCCACGGGGCAGACCCGGATGTGCTGACAGATGTCGAGGTCTGGCTGCCCGCGGGCACCTTCCTCTATGATGTGCTCTATTACACAACCGCCGACGGCGAGGAAGTGCGCAGAGAGGTCTACCTCGACAAGAACGGCACTATGATCACGCTGGACGGCGAAATTCTCGCGGACAGCATCCGGCTGGCCGCTCATTAGGGGGCACCCTGCCCTACGCATAACGTAAATCGGGGCCTGTAGGGCGGCCTGCCCACAGGCCGCCGTGCCCGCTTGCGGAAGTGCAAAGCCTGTTGGACTGCCACCCCGCAGGGGCCGGGCATGCCCGGCCCGCTGCCCTCCCGCAAAAGCCCGTCCATCTTCCCGCCGCGGGCCGCAGCTATGCGGCCCCTGCGTACTCTATCAATTCAAGGAGGTGCCGCCCTTGGCACAAAATAAATCCCGCCGCCTGCTGTGGGCGGTCTGCCTTGCGGCGCTGGCGGCATTTGCTGCGGCCATGGTCTGGCTGCACTACCAGCAGCTTTGCTCCCCTGGCGGCGGCAGCGACCCCTATACCTCCGACCTTGGTATGCACCTGGCCTTCGCGCAGCGCGGCATGATCTACTCCACCGTGTCGCTGCTCATCGGCCCGGCGTATGCACTGGCCGGGCGCGTCGGCATTGCCGTGCTGCTGGCGGCGTTCCATCTGGCCGCCGTTGCCGTGTTCGCCTGCGGCCTGCGCACTGCCCTGCCCGATGCCCCGCGCCCGGCGCGGCTGCTGGTCAGTCTGGTGGTCAACCTTGCCACGGCGGTCTGGATGCCCCGCGGCGGCTACTGGTACCAGGGCACTGTCGGCGGCACGATTTATCACAACACAACGTATATTATGCTAGCGCCCTTTGCACTGCTGGCGATGCTGGCCTTTTACCGTGTCTGGCCGACGATGCGCGATGACCTGGATCTGCGTGCCTACGCGGTCTACACGGTGCTGCTGACCGTGGCGACCAGCTTCAAGGCCAGCCTGATCTTTGCATTCGCCCCGGCGCTGCTCGTGCTGCTGATTGCCGATTTTGTGCGCACCCGCGCCAAAAATCTGAAAAATGAGATCATCATGGGGTGCAGCGTTTTCCCCGGTGTAGCGCTCTGCTTTATCCAGGCCAATGTCCTGTTTGCCGAGGAAGGCTCCGGCATACGCCTGATTTTCACCGTCCCGTTTGACCACCACCGTATGCTGTGGGGGCCGTTCAACGAGGCCGGCGTGCTGGGGCTGGCGCGGTCCTTCGTCTTTGTGGCGGCAGTGGGGCTGCTGCTGGGCCGCGCGGCGTGGCAGCGCTTCCGCTACCGGTTCAGCCTTTTCACCTTCGCCTTCTCGCTGGCCGAGGCGCTGCTGCTGGTCGAAAGCGGTGAGCGGCTCTATCACGCCAACCTCTGGTGGGGGCCGTTCATCTGCTTCTGGGTGTTCTGGCTCGAGTCCGTCAGCGTCTTTTTGCAGCAGACGCGCACCGGGGCCGTGCCCCGCTGGCGGCTGGTCGTCTGCGCCGCCGCACTGGCGTGGCACATCGTCAGCGGTGTCTGCTTCTTAGTCATGCTTTTGCAGGGCGTAAGCTATAACGTGCCGATCCTGACGTATAATTTGTGGTAAAAAAATAAGCCGCAGGTGCAAAAACGCATCTGCGGCTTTTGTATGTTGTCAGCTTCAATCCGTAGGGGCGCATTCTATATGCGCCCGTGGCTGTGTGCGGCAATGAGTAACGCCCGCGGGCGGATATGGAATCCGCCCCTACGATGGAGGGGGCGATGCTCGTCATCGACCCGGCAGGCAACGGCAGCGGCAGGCTGCCTGCGGGCGAGCACTGCTCGCCCCTACGATTTGCGCTTTCCCTCATGCCCGCCCGGCAGCGGCAGACTGCACACCAGCGCAATGCCCAGCGCCAGAGCCAGCGCGACCTTGAAGGTCTCGCCGCCTTTGCTGGCGAAAAGCTCCTGCTCGCCCTGCAAAAAGTAGTAGGCCGTGTAGTAGATGCCCGCGCCCGGTACAAGCGGAAAGATGCCCGGCAGCAGAAAAATCGTCACCGGGGCCTTGTGGCGGATGGCAAAGAACCGCGCGCAGCCGGTCAGCGGCAGCGTGGCAACCAGCGTCGCAATCGCCGGGCTTAACGCGAACAGCTCCACGCCGAAGATGTAGACCATCCAGCCCACCGCGCCGGTCAGGCCGCAGGCCAGGTAGTGCCGCCGCGGCATCTGGAATGTGATGCCAAAGCTGATCGTTGCAATGACGGCCACCACAAAATGGGCAAAATAATGTGTCCAGACCGGCATCACGCCACCCCCAATCCACGGGCCATGATCCAGCCCAGCACCACGCCGCCCGCAATGCTGCCCGCAATCAGCAGGGCATCCAGCAGGCGGATGGAGCCGGACAGGTAGTCGCCGTTCAGAATATCCCGCACGCCCATCGTCAGGGCAACGCCGGGGGTCAGCACCATCAGCGCGCCGATGATCGCCGCGTTGGCGTTGACGGCGGGCACGGCGGTCTGCACCGCAATGGCCCAGATCGTGCCGCAAAACGCCGCCACAATGTCGGTGAATATCCGGTTGATGCCGTGCCTCGCAAACTGCTGGCAGACGAGCGCCTCCAGCAGGCCCGCCACCGCGGCCACCGGCATGTCTGCCAGCGTGCCGCCGAACAGGTACGCGAACCCTGCTGCCCCGACAACGCAGGCCAGAATTTCCAGCTGCGGTGTGCTGCGCGGCAGCGTGCGGGCCGTGTTCAGCCGTGCTTCGGCCTCGACGACGCCCAGCCTGCCGGCGGCCAGCTCACGGGAAAGCTCGTTCACGGCCTCGACGCGGCCCAGATGGACCGACACGGTGGGCACGTGCCGCACCAGCGAGACGGCATCCCGCCCCGGCAGGTGCGCCGACGCAAAGATGCCGTTGGTCAGAACATAAACGTGGAAGTCCCGCACGCCGAGGCTGGCGGCCATGATCTCCATGGTCTGCTGCACGCGGAACACCTCGCCGCCGTTTTCCAACAGCGTCTGGCCCGCGTCCATGACCAGCTCCAGCGCACGGTCAAACAGTGCATCATCCACGGATATTCTCCCGTACAGCGTTGAATTCCGGGTAATGGGCGTACAGATGCTGCGCGATGGCCTCCATGAGCAGGTAGTCATGCTCGGAGTCGATGTCGATGATGCCGGTGTCCATCATAACGCTGACGCCGAACTTGGAGTGCCACAAAATCGGGTCGGGGTTGTCCACAAGGAACGCGCGGCGGATGACGTAAATCGACGCATTGACGTCGTATACCTCGGGTGCCTGCTGACGGCCCGTGAACTGGCTCTCGATGACCATCTCGGCGTGGTCGCCCACGATCTTGAACATATTGAACCACGGATTGCGGCGGGCCTCGCAGACGCTGAAAATGATCTGCAGGTCCTCGCGCTCCTGCGCTTTGGCAAAGGCGTTCTCAATGTCCTGCTCGGTGCGCAAGGGGCTGGTGATGTCCAGATCGATCATAGCATCGTACTGTTTTCCGGTGCGGGCCTCCATGCGGGCAAAGCTGTCCTTGTAGACCTCGACCTTCGGCACGCGGTCTCCGCCCAGCTCGGCCCCGCGGGGCAGGTAGATGACCTCCGGGTACTCGGCGGCCACCAGTCTGGCCAGGTCCTCGCTGTCGGTGTTCAGCGCAACGTCGATTTCCAGCTCCGGGTGCTTTTTAATGAACAGCTCCGCGGCGCTCAGCGAATAGTAAACCAACGGTTTGCCGCAGAAATTTTTCAGATTCTTGTTTTTAAAGCCCTTGCTGCCGGCACGGCCGCAAATTGTAATGAGCAGTCTTTTCATTGTACGTTCTCCCCCAAGGTAAGTTTCAGCACGTTCAGTGCCAGCGCGGGCGGGTTGCAGCTCTCGCCGCTGCCCGTCAGCGCGTAGTCCACAAAATATTCCATCTCCCGCTCATAGCGGCGGTTGACGTCCTCCTCATAGTGCTGCACGGTGCCGTCCGGCAGGGTCAGCGTGCCAGCGCCAAAGTCGGCCAGATAGCTGCCGTCATGGCAGAAAAGCTCGATGCTGCGCCGGTATCCGCGGCCAAAGTAATCGAGATGCACCTCTGCCAGCAATGTGGGGTATCTGGCGATATACACCGACAAATCGTCGGAGTCGATTTCGAGGTCGGAGTAGGTGCCCTTGAAATTGTACAGCTTTTCAGGCACGCCGAACAGCTCGACGAGGTAGTCCCATTCATGGATGAGGTCAATCGTCACGCCGCCGCCCATTGCCTTGTGGGCGCTGTAGACCGTGCGGTAGTCCACGCCGGGCCGCCAGTCGGGCAGATAGCTTGAGCAGATGACCCGTGCGCAGTAGGTGTGCAGACCGGGCAGCCGGTCCTTGAGCGCCAGCATGACGCCGCACCACCGCATGGGCGCGGCCACATAGGCCTTTTGCCCCGCGGGCAGGCAGTCGGCCAAATCCAGTCCGGTCTGGTCGGCGGAAAAAATCGGCTTTTCGATGAAAAGTGCCCCGCCGCGGCCCCTGACCCGGGTCAGGGCGTCGGCGTGCAGGCTTGTGGGGTTCGTGATGAACACCATGTCATAGTGTGCGGGCGCGTCGGCCAGATCGGTGTACTGGGCGTGCAGCAGCGCGGCCACGCCGTCCCGCAGCGGGCGGGACAGGTCGCTGCGCAGCGCGTCGGCCTGTAAAGTCCAGCCCCGGTCCGCACAGAGGTTGGTCAGATTTTTTAAATGGCGCGTCCCGATGGAGCCCAGCCCCACGAACAGCGCGGTGATGGTACGCATAGGAGATCCCCTTTTTATAACAAGTTTACGGCAGGTTTGTGGGGGAGGCATTTATGCCTCCCGCGGGGCTTGCGGCAACCGCAAGGTGCCCGGGCGGATATGGAATCCGCCCCTACGCTGTAGGGGTCGATGCCTGCATCGACTCGGAACCCCGGAGGCTGCCGCACGTAGCTTTTCTTGGCCCCCTCTGCGAGGGGGCTCCGCCCGCAGGCGGTGGGGGGAGAGAACCCTGCGGCTATCCGAAATTTTACGGGCTATGGCAAGGTTCTCTCCCTCCGGCCCTGCGGGCCACCTCCCCCGCAAGCGGAGGAGGCTTTAGTGACTTTCAATAAAGTCCATCAGCTCAATTGCCTTCAGGTCCTTTTCAAAGCTCCACTTCGGCTGCTCGTCGCCCTTCAGCACGCCAAAAAAGTTCGTCAGCTCGTCCACATAGGCGTTTTCTACAACGTTGTCGCTGTAGCGGCTGTCGTGCTCAAAGCTGGCGTAGGTGTTGACAAACCGCTTGTCGCCGTCCTTGAACTCGTACAGCGCCTTGGGGTTGCCCTCCCAGAACAGGTGGATGCCGTCCCCGAAGCACTCAAAGCTGCGCACGGCCTTGCGGCTGACGACGTCGGCGGCCAGCACACCCTGCACGCCGCCCTTGTGGCGCAGCAGCAGCGTCACGCAGTCGGGGTAGGGGAGCCCTAAGTCGCTGATCGTGTCCTTCTGCACGGTCACGCTCTCCACGTCGCCGAAGGCATCCAGCAGCCACGGCAGGTCGATGCCGAAGATCTCGCGCACGCCGCCGGTGCGGGCGTTGCCGACGAAGAAGTTTTTATAATTCTCCCACGGGTGCCAGTCGGGCAGATACTGCCCGATGTGGTAGATGTAGTGTACGGGCTTGCCAAATTCCGCGACCTGCTGTTTAATATACTGCGTCTCGCGGCGGTACAGCATCGTGGAGGACAAAAACAGCGGCAGTTTTTTGGCCGCGGCCTTGGCCATATTCTCCCGGTAGCCGTCGCTGACCAGATTCAGCTCGGTAAAGACGGGCAGGTCGTGGTCCAGCAGCGCGCCGATGACCGCTGCGTGGGCCAGCGGCGCGGTGCAGACCAGCGCGGCGTCGGGGTGCTCGGCGGCGACGGCCTCGCCGATGGTGGCATAGGCTGCGTCCGCCAGACCCAGCCGGAGGGCCTCGCCGCGGCGGCTCTCGGCGGTGTCCACGCCGACGATCTGAATAGCCGCGTCAATGCCTTTGGTCAGCCGGGCGCGGCGTTTGCCCATGCTGCCTAAACCGACGATGAGAAGTTTCATACCAAAACGCTCCTTTGCGGGTCAAATTCCGGCACAGGGCCGTCATAAAAGATTTTGGGTCTTGCAAAATCAAATTTTGCCAGCACAGCGCAGATTTTTTCGCTGGTCTCGCCGCCGTTATACGGGCTGACGGCGCCGGCCGCCACGGGGGCAAACGCCGGGGACAGCGCCCTGCGCAGCGCGGCCTCGATGGATGGCTCGTCGGCGTCGCAGCAGAGCACGTTCGCGCAGATGGCGCGCCCGGCCTGCCGTCTGCCGATGTTGACCGTCGGCACCTTAAAGGTGGGCGTCTCGACGACACCGGACGACGAGTTGCCCGCCACGAGCACCGCGCAGTCCATGGCGGAGAGGTAGCGCCGCAGACCGAGGCTTTGCACAAATCCGGCGCGGTCCGGGTGGGCGGCGGCGAACGTCTGCATCATGGCGGTGCAGACCTGCCCGCCCGCGTCGGCGTTCGACCCGGTGATGAGCCAGAACACGCTGTCCACGGCGGCCATAGCGTCACACAGCGCCTGCACCTGCACAGCGGGGGCACCTGCGTCGGGGGCGGTCTCGGGGTGGTAGGTCACGAGCGCAAAGGGCTGCATGAGGTCAAACCCAGTCGATTTGCACAATTCCTCACGGCTCATTTTGGGCAGAGTGCGGATGTTTTCATCCCCCAGCCCGCCGACGCAGAACACGGTGTCGGGCGCTTCGCCCATCCGCACAAGCCGCGCGGCGCTGTCGGCGCAGGACGGAAAGTGTACCGCCGCCATTTTGCTGATGCAGTGGCGATAGTATTCGTCCGTCGCGCCCAAGGTCACGTCGCCGCCCGAGATATGGGCAATCGGGATATGCCGCGCCGCTGCCGCAGCGGCCACGGCGAAGATCTCAAACCGGTCCCCCAGCAGCAGCACGGCGTCCGGGCGGTGGGCGGCAAAGTGGTTGTCGAAAATTTCCATCGTGCGTGCGATGGTTTTGGCGACAGGCTCATCGGCGTTGTCGGTGAAGATCGGCAGTCTTGCCGCGATGGGCAGGCCGTCGGCTTCGATTTCATGCACGGTCTCGCCCAGACGCGGGCAGAGGTGCGCCCCGGTCACGACGAGCTGCAAGTCCAGCACATCGGACGCCGCGATTTTCTGCACCACCGGGCGCAGCAGGCCATATTCCGCCCGCGTGGCGGTAACGACGGTGATGTTACGCATGGTGTACTCCTTTGCCAAGCCGGGAACGGCAGTCTCCCGGGAACTTGTTCTTTCTTTTGGCAGCAAAAGAAAGAACCAAAGAAAACTGCCGCTGTTTCG
>OGWX01001301.1_pt1 | contig 16837 bp, 9 predicted proteins | sample 1576151 | NCBI WGS metagenome assembly OGWX01 (sample SAMEA3541591, study PRJEB24748) | human gut metagenome | biome: human gut; feature: human-associated habitat; material: faeces | place: China | collected 2012
GTGATCTGTTCATCGCTTCCCTCTTCCATCTGGCACTGGATCAGTTCATTCGTAATATCACGAATCTTCACCATCCCTTTGACACGTTCCGCTGTCATTGCCGGAAGCTCCATGCGGTTCATCACAGAGTTTTCCCGGTAATAAACTTCATCATCTACCACAGTAAAACTAAAATTCTTTACCTCCGGGTCTGCCGGGATAGAGACAACATCCTCCTCCAGCTCTGTATCCGAAAGTTCCAGTTCCTTGATCGTGCCATGGATATTCCTAATCGCTTCTTTTAACTGTTCTTCTAAGGTAATGCCTTCTTTTGGTTTTACGGTCACTTCCTGCTTTCCGTACTGGGTACTTTCTGTAGTAAAATCACCAAGCACCATTTCCGGATGCTCTGCAAAATAAGCATTAACCGAATAGCCTTCCGGTGTTTCCTTTAGATTTAACCATTCCGGTTCCTCAAGGGATGCCCTGTCCCTTTTCTGGAAAAACAAAATATCAGAAACAACACTGGTATTGGCATTTCTCTGAAACGCATTATTCGGTAATCGGATAGCTCCAAGCAGTTCTGCCCGGTTTGCGATATATTGTCTCACTGCCGGATTCTGCTTATCCAGCGTTCCACTGGAAGTTACCACAGCAACTACGCCGCCCGGACGGATCAGATCAAGGGATTTTGCAATAAAATAATCATGGATCATAAAATGATGCCGGTCATATCTGCGGTCACTGACCTGATACGCCCCAAATGGAACATTGCCTATCACACATTCAAAAAAGCTGTCCGGATAACTGGTTTCCTCAAATCCCTGTACTGCAATCTTGTTTTTCTGGTAAAGCTGTTTTGCGATTCTTCCCGAAACCGGGTCGAGTTCCACACCGTACATATTGGCTTTGCCCATACTCTCCGGGATCAGTCCCATAAAGTTACCGACACCACAGGACGGCTCCAGAATATTTCCCTGTTTCAGTCCCATATTTTCCAGTACTTCATACATACTTCGGATCACGGTCGGGGACGTATAAAAAGCATTTAAGGTCGATGCCCTTGCTGCACTGTATTCTTCCGGCGATAAAGTATTCTTTAATTCCAGATACTCATTCGCCCAGCTGCTGTTACTCTCCTCAAATGCCTGTGGGATACCACCCCAGCCAACATAACGGGATAAGATTTCCTGTTCTTCGGGTGTTGCCAGACGTTCTTCTTTCTCCAAAGTCTGTAACAAATGGATGGCTTCCATATTTGCTTTATACTTTGCTTTCGGACCGCCTGCTCCAAGGTCATTATCCTGAATCCGAAAGTTATGCGGTTCTGTTACAATCTTTTCTGCTTCCGGTTTCAAATATGGCTGGAATTCTCCTTCATATCCAAACAGTTCATTTTCTCCGGGAATATAATTGCGTCCGGTTTCCAGGCACCGGAACACATCGGCAGTTGGTGCATTGCTGACTGCATAAAAATCATCATACAAATATTTAGGGAAATCTTCTGTATGGTAGGTTGATAAATGCAGTTCTGTATTGGAACGGGTCTGTGCAACCAGATCTTTTCCTTCTATTCCTTCCGGCAATACCCCTACTGCTTCAAAATGATACCCCTGATACGCAAAAACACCTTCATCCCAGGACTCCGCCAACTCTTTTGCTGTTTTAGCTGTTACCTCTTCTTCTGGTTCTTTCTGTTCCTGTCCCTCAGAAGTTTCTATTATTTCCTGCTCCTGACTCTCTGAAATAGATTTTTCAGCAGTAACCTCTTCCTCTTCTATTTCCTCCACATCTGACATATCTACTACGGTCGGTTCTATCACTGCCTTCGTATCCAAGAAATCAAACATAGTCATCTGGTGCCCGGATGGTTCTGCAAAAGACGGTTCTGCTTCCGGTGTCGGGAAAATCGTATAGGTTCCTTCTGCATACTGATGAAGTTCCGAGAGAAGTTCTGTTTTCTGCTGATAGTTTGTCCCATACGCTTCAAAATCCAATGGAAGAGCTGCCAATGCTGCATCCATCTTCTGTAACAGTTCCTCTGTCTGCTCTGGATTCTCTAATACTGCCTCCATTTCTTTTCCTGGTTTTTCCCAGAAGAAGTCCTCCGTAAATGGTCTGTCCATCTCTTCCGGAAGACGGTCATAAAAACGGAGTACCTTATTTGCCATCTGCTCCCTCTCATATTCCGGCATACGAGCATAATCTTCTGCCTGCAGGAACTGGTCATTCTTTATCAGATAAGCTACTCTGTTTGCAACTTTATTCCAGGATAATAAAATTGACGTATATGGATTCCCATAAGCACCTCTTGCAAGAAACAATCCTTTTCCATCATAGTTTGCATGTGAATCATCGGCACCGGAAAGTGCATGACTGCTTCCACCGATCCCATACTGTTCCTTGATAAAACCTGTCCTCGCTCTTTCATCCTCATGCAGCAGATAAAAAGAATACGTCCTGAGCCTGCCCTGCGAATACGCTCCACCTCCTGCAAGAAAAGCATCAATCTCATCCTGTGTAATGAACATCGGATGTTCTTTCCAGGCAAACCTGTCCCTTGCCTGATAAGGGATGACCTCATCCGCAAACTTCTGAAACTGCTTTGAGATATTTACAGGATTATAATGATGGAAACGCATAATGGAATGATTTTCTTCATAGGCTTCTGCCAGTGCATCCAGTCTTTCATTCAGTTCCGAAAGCCACTGGGGATCTTCCAGCTTTTCTTCCAGATAATCTGTGATCTCCGGATAGATACTGCGAAGATGTGGTAAGTCCTCTTCGTCAAAAACAATCTCGGCTATTCCTTCTGCCATATCCCCTTTCATATAGGCAAGAGCCTGGGCGTGTTCTTTCACTGCATTACTTCTTGCCGCATCCAATACAGACTGTGGTGCATATTCACCCTGATCTAAAAGCTGATGGATACGTCCGCTGACATCCTCCCATGATAAAAATGCCTTATCTAAGATATGGTCTGTAACCGTATGCCCCACTGCGATCTGCATCCCGGTTTCATCAAACCAGACTGAATATTCATTTCCATCAATCTGAAAGCCTTTTCCACCTTTACGGTATTCACGCTTTACAAACTCCGCATATTCCTCCGGTGTCTGTTCGCTCATGAAATTATAGATGATCCGGAGCTGGCTTGCTTTCCGGTTTCCTCCTGTCCGTAAAATCTCATCAACAACTTCCTCTGGAATCGGGATTTCTCCGGCATAAAGGGCAGCTGCCCTTTCCTCGATGTTCCGCCTTTGTTCATCTGCAGTTGGATATTCGGGCAAAGATAAAGCAGAGGCGATCTCTTCCTCTGCTTTACTCAGTCCATTTTCTCTTGTATCTTCGACTAACTGTATACCAATTCCGTCAAGATGCTCTCTTCCGCTGTTGCCATCAGTGCGTTCATGTGTGCTGTCCATGCTATCGGATCTGCTTCCTTGTCCGGTGCCGGATTCTTCTCCAGTAATTTCTCCATCTGGCTGTCCATTCTCTCCTGTGCTGCTTTCTCGATCTGTTCCAGATGGCTGTTCAGCTTCCCGGTCAGGAACAGGCTCTGATAAAGGCTGTTCTTGTGTTCCTTCAGAAATGTCCTCCGCAGCATCCCGTATTTCCCGATCGTCACTTCTTCCTCTTCGACGGTCAGATTCGGAAACAGGTAATCTCCCTTGCGATGATATGTCAGTTCCATAATCGGTTCCTCCTTCATTTTCAATATTTTCTTCTTTTTTCGTTTCTGCATCCCGGTTTTTAGTTTCACGCATTAACGCGGTAAAGTTATTATAGTTCCTTTCATTGGAATTTTCAACCTCTTTTCTCGCTTCTTCCAAAGAAATTTTATGTACGGTCTTTCCAATATCAATCAGAATACTCTCACTGAGCTGGCTTGCCGCATTTCCAAGAAAGGTGAGAACAGACAGACGGTTATAATCTGTGATATGCATGAAGTCCTCTTCTTCCAGAAGTTCCATCGGGTCAAGTCCGCATCGCCTGGAAAGCAGATAGTAAACACTGTCTGTTGCCAGCTGACGGAAATCACTGCGGATCGTCACCTCATCCAGATCTTCCAGATAAGTACCTTCCGTCGCATATTCCAATCCGTCCAGGTATTCCTCCAGATTATCACTGACCATTTCCCTTGCGACTGCCATCAATGCATCCTGCAAAGTTGCTGTATCCTTTTCTTCCAGAGCATAGACCTCTGCCAGATGGGTGAGGATCTCTTCTCTCTGGTGTTCCTGCATCTGCCACAGATACGGGCTTCTGCCCCCGGCTACCATGTGGGTATCCGAAATATCAAACACATAACGGAGTCTGGTATGCTGCCCTGTTTCATCAAGCAGGGCGATCCCCCTTGCACCACGGTTCACCCATCGGAACATCTTTTCATTCCATAGTTCCAGTGATGCACAGGCTGTTGCTTCCGGATGCTGTGCATGAATCAGAAGCTGGTCTGAAAAAGAATAACGATATAACCTTGATGCTGTGTCCATATAATCCATCCAGTCTCTGGGGGAACCGCTCACTGATACCGCATGTTCCTGTGCCAGATCCCGGATGTCCTGTAATTTAGACATATCGCTTTACCTCCTTGTCTTATTTCTTTTTCTTCTTTGGGAATTCCAGATGGAATCTCGGCTTGCCATCCTCCAGTGTGAGTAACAGATCTGCATCAAATTTCATATCTTTCTTTTTAGAATACAGACCTTTTACATGGGTACAAGCCTTATCAAGAAGTTCTCTTGCCATCTTTTTATCCAGATTTTTCTCCATGCTTCCCAAGAAACGGTTTTCTTTCCAAAGGGCAAAATCACACTGACGGTTTGAGCAGTAAAAATTCTGTTTGCCCTCGAAAACATCACAACCACAGACCGGACATTTGCCGATCACTTCCCTTGCAGTCTGGAATCTCCTGCGTTCCTCTTCCGGTATCTCCCTGCATACCTCTAAAATCTTACGGACAAGAGAAGTAATCTCTCCCATGAACTGAGTATCTGTAATCTGTCCCTTTTCCATCATCAACAGCTGGTTCTCCCATTCCGCTGTCATTACTGCTGATTTCAGATACTCTGGCATGACCTTTACCAATTCCTTTCCCTCGGTACTTGGCAATATCTGCTTACCCTTTCTCTGTGCATAACCGGAAGAAACCAATTTTTCAATGATACTTGCCCTTGTTGCCGGAGTCCCCAGCCCTTTCTTTTCTGTTTCAGAATCAAACTCCTTATTACCGGCTGTTTCCATTGCAGCAAGGAGCGTATCTTCATTGAATGGTCTCGGCGGAGAGGTATAATGTGTGGTTTTCTCTGCTTTTACTGGAAAAAGCCTCATTCCTTCTTCATACCCAGCAGGAATCGAAGTCTCTTTTTCCTTTTCCTCCACTGGTTCCGCTTTGACACACAGCTGTTTAAATGCCTTTTCTACTTCCTTAAATCCCATCTGTACTGGAATCTTCCCTCTGGCTTTAAAATCATGTTCCTGGCACTTTACCGTAATATCTGTCTGCTCATACAGATATTCTTCTCCAGTTGCCTGTACCAGCTGCTGACAGATTAGCATCATCAGATTCTTTTTATCTGCCGGTAAATCAGCAATTCCTTTCTCCACGACTTCTTTTGTCGGAAGAATCGCATGGTGATCAGATACCTTTGCATTGTTGATTACCCTTTTTATGCCATGCCCCAACTGTCCATAATCTACAAACGAAAGTAATACTGGCATTTTTTCTACCAGTTCCTCTACCGAATCTTTCATATCCTCCGTTACAAACTGACTGTCTGTTCTTGGATAAGTAACCAGCTTTTCTTCATATAATTCCTGTAGCATATCCAGTGTACGTTTCGCTGTATATCCAAAGTAACGGTTGGCCTCTCTCTGCAGGCTTGTCAGATCATAAAGTTTCGGTGGAAATGATTTCTTACGTTCTTTCTTCATCTGTGTGACCACAGCGGTCGAACCATTACATAACGCTGCAAGCAGCTCCGCAGCTTCTTCATTTGCAATGTTCTCGGAAACTACTGTAAGTTTTCCATCTGTCAGTGCTACCTTATAAAACGCTTCTTTTTGAAAATGCTCGATCCTCTCCTGCCGTTCTGCAAGCATGGCAAGGGTTGGGGTCTGTACCCTGCCCACAACCAATCGTTTAAAATATCTCGTAGTGTATGCTCTGGTTCCATTCATTCCAATCAGCCAGTCAGCCTGTGCCCTGCACACCGCAGCCATACAGAGATTCTTATATTCTTCCTCACTTTTCATTGTCTGAAAACCTTTCTGAATGGCGGCATCTTCCATCGAGCTGATCCACAGACGTTTCACTGGTTTCCTGCATCCGGCAAGCACATACACCCTTTGAAAGATCAGTTCTCCTTCTCTTCCTGCATCACAGCCATTGACCAGATACTCCACATCACTTCGATTCATCAGAGTTTTTATGACTTCAAACTGCTTCTTTTTATCCTTGGAAACTTTCAGCTTCCATGCTTCTGGAAGGATTGGCAGATCATCAAACTGCCATTTTTCATATTTCGGGTCATATTCCTCTGGCTGTGCGTATTCTGCCAGATGTCCTAAGCACCAACTGACAATACAGCTTTCTCCCTCCAGATAACCGTCCTCCCTCTTATAAGCGGACAGATTTTTCGCATAACTTTGTGCTACACTTGGCTTCTCTGCGATCACTAAAAATTTAGACATAATCCTTTCCTTTCTACCAAAAAAGGCAGCCAAGATTTCTGGCTGCCCCTGTCCTTATTACTGTTTCCATCTCTTAAAAACGCTTATTCTTCTTTTTCATCGTCCTCTTCATTTACATACGGACCATCTGAAAATTCAAGCTGTTCACTTACATAATCTTCGTCCTTACTGCGTCCATGTTTCTTATAAACTGCGATTCCTGCAAAACCTAAGATTGCTGCAACTACGATAGCTGCAAGACCTTTCACATTCATTCCGCTTTTCTCTTCTTTCTTCACTTCGGTTTCCTCCTCTGCTGCTGGTGTAGTCTCCGGTGTGGTTTCCGGGATCACTACGGTTGATTCTTCAGTTTCCTTGTCTTTTTCTGTTTCATCCAGAAATTCTGCCAGATCGTTCTCATCAACCAGAGACATCATATATACGTTCTCTGTATTACTGGAACGGTCAATGACCATGTAAAAAGTATTCCCCTTTTTCGTCTGGATAGTAAGGAACTGTTTTGTATCATCATTTTCCTTATCATCTACAAGCTGGGCATTTCCCGGTGTAGAAAAAGCAGAATTATTACTCTCTCCGGTAACTCTTCCCGTATCCTCTGCTTTCTCCGTATCTTTATTCTTTTCTGTTGTTGTCTCTTCCACCACCGCTGTCGTTGTCTCTTCTGCCGGTGGATTTGCATTTGCATAAACAGTAGCAATGGACGTTCCCGAAATCATTGTTACCGCCATAGCAATTATCAGAAGTTTCTTTACCACTTTATTCCTCATCGTCTAAAACCTCTCTTTCTGCCACCTGCCCCACAGGTGGTCTGTTATCGCTTTCTTTTTGGGGTGTCTCCTTGGTATCCTCCACTGTGATACCGCCGTTCTCATTCATCTGAATCGTAACGGTTCCTTTCTGAATCCCGTCAAGCAGTACCAGTAACTCCCGGCTGTCCAGTTTCATAGAACGGAAAGATTTGATGATCTCCACATCTTCCATCTGTTGTTTTAATGTATTCTGCCGTTTCAGATGTTCCTGCAGCTCTGCGATCTTATCCTCTGTTTTCTGAATATCATCCAGAATCTTTTTTAATTTCATGTTCATCTGCCTGTCACCTCCTCTAATGCAGACGACCAAATGCCATAAAATGTTCCTGCCAGTAGGCACTTGCAATACTTGTGTATTGCACTGGCTTACCACAATGAATCATCATGTTATTGCCAACATAAATTCCAACATGACTCGCTCCACTTGTGTTATAAGTGCCCTGGAAGAAGATCAAGTCTCCCGGTTTTGCTTCCGATGAAGATACCTGCGAACAGTGAGAACGAAGTCCGTTGGCAGTACATCTTCCAATATTCCATCCATTTCCACAATTATTGATAACCCAGCTTACAAATCCGGAACAATCAAATCCACTTGGGGAATAACCACCCCAGACATAAGGAACTCCCAGATATTTCTCTGCTTCCCGGATCATCTTTGCAAACTGTGGATCAGATAAAGCATCTGTCGGTATGGTATAACCAAAGCCTCCACTTCCGGTGGGTATGCTGTTTAAGTCAAACAGGTAATCACGATTTCCATAATATTTGTTATATGCATCGTATCTTTCCTGTTCTTCTTCCGTCATGCGGCTTCTCAATACGGTATCCAGATTGCGGTTTGTCATCGTCACATCCAGACGGTTTATTTCTTTCGTTGTCGTAACCTGCACTTCCTGGCTTCCATTGCTGTCTGCTATGTATGCCTCCCATGTCTGGTGCCCATGTGCGGAAGCTGCTGCATGATTATCATAATAAACATCAAACTGAACACCATATCTTGCAAAAGCTCCGGTATCTTCTACTACATATTCCACACCGTTCATAATGACATGGGTTCCCATCGGTACAAAAGGATTCGATGCATCTACTGCGATCGTATGATTGGCTGTCGGCATCGCACCGCTGGCTGTCGGTCCTCCACTCCACTGCCCACAGCAGATGGAGCAGTTACAATATCCACTGGTGACAACCTGTCCCAGTGATTCTCCTACCCGGACTGTCTTTGTTTCGGTAACTGTCTCTCTGGTAGAATCTGTCGTAATACCATACTGCTGACGGAAAATGGACTCTATCTCCTCTGCTACTTCATCATAAGTAAAACCACCGTATTTAACTGTCAGATAAGAGATCAGCTGATATGGATTATGTCCGATCTCATCAATCTGGTACCGGTATTCATCGTAATCCGGATGCGTGGATTCCATCTGATTGATCTGCGTATTTAAGGCTTCTTCTAATGCCCGGTATGCATTTTCAGCGGCATAAATGTCCTCATCTGTACTGGAATAACTGGTGGAAATAATGGCAGACGAAGCTCCCTGCAGGGATGCAGTGCAGCTGGTAAAACTTGCTGCAATCAAAACAAAGATCAATCCAAAGATAGCAACTGTAGCAAAAATCCCACGGTTTTGTGCCGCAATCATTTTGACTGCATCTTTTGCTTTCTCTGTAAATTTCTGTGCTGAAGTAATCGCCGCATCCTTTGCCTTTTTGCTCTGCTTTGCTGCCTGATACTGTTTCTGATAACGTTTCTTCTGGAACAGCTTTTGCAATGCAGATTTTCTTTTCTGCTCCGCTTCCTTCTTCACCATCTTTTTTGCTTCATTTCCATAAACAGATTCAAACATCAGCCTGCTTTTTTCTGCTTCATCAAGAACGCTTTCTTTCAGTCTTTTTGACTGTTCCCTCCTTTGCTTTAAGCGTTCCCTTGTATAAATGGATTTTCTTGCAAGGCTTTCTCCTGCAAGCTCTGCCCGGTGTGCCCCTTCTACCGCAGCATTATCCTCTTCTGCCTCATGGGTTTTCCAATGAGCCGCCGTAGCCGCAGCATCTTTCACGGCAGATGCAGAACTTCGGATACCGATACCGGCTCCATGTACCATGCCATCACTTTCATCGCCAAACGATAATCTGGAACTCTTTTTCCGCTGTTCTTTCAGCACACGTTCCCACTTCGATTTGCCTTTGATCTCCTCCGAAAATCCATCCAGAGACTCTTCTGCCACTTCTGAAGTTTCCCTGTACCGGGCAGCTTCTCTCTTTGCCGTCTTGCTTTCTTCGGAAGTCTCCTTTTCCTTCCGTCTTTCTTTTGACGCATAATCTCTGACCATCTTTTTCTTACGGAGATCCCGGCTGTCTGCAACCGTTTCCAGATAAGCCCGTTCTCCCCTTGGCTGTCCACGGATGCTCTCACTGCGAAATGCGGATTTCGTTGCAGCTGTGCTTTCATCGGCTACTTGTTCCCCATCCAGTTCTCCATCTATATCTTGTTCTGACTCCTCATCCAGTACAGATTCTCTACCATATCTGGTTTTTTTGGAACTTTGCTCCGGATGTTCTGTTTCCCTTTTTTCATTGCTATGCTCACACCTTCTCTTACTGAAATCCAGTTCATCCTTTTTTTCACTACGGGAAACCTCTGTATCCATGTCCCGTCCAGTGATCCTTTTTTCTTCTTTATTCCGAAGATTCTCTTCTCTAAGACCATCACGGCTCATCTTCTGGACGGTTTTATCTCTCGCCTTATACTCATGCTCCTGCAAATCTCACCATCCCCTTTACTGTTTACCTGTTATTCTGCTTTATCCTGATAGCTCTCCCATTTTTCCAGTACCTCATCTGCCAGTCCTGCAATGGAATCTGTCAGCTTATCTGTAAGTCTTTCACTCAATGTTCTTCTTGCAGCCAAGCAGGAAGTAATCCCCATAAAGTCAATCAGTTCCGCTAAATACAGCAGATCATCTAACATCTCGCCAAACACCTCCTCCCCGTCACTGTCCTTTCCTTTTTCTAAAAGTTCTTTATAATTGTCTGCACAGATCCTCTCTGCAAATACACAGCAAGGTTCTCCATTGCATCTCTCAAAATTCGTATAATCTCTCATGTAGTAATCCTCCATTTCATTTTTGGGCAGAAAAAAGGCCGGAAATCCTTTCCCGGCTCATCCCCTGCTTTTGTTCTATTTTGTTTTTTATATTTTTTAATCGTCTCTTTCTCCGATACCAAGTTTTTTACGCTTCTCTACCTCATCTGGCTTAGAAGTCATCAACGCATACAGCATCAGAGAATTATCAAATTTATCCTTAAACGGGATAATGGTACTGCCATAAAAGACCAGTCCTTCACCTTCTCCACTGTTGGTAACATAAGAAAGCTGATGTGGTGAAATGTTCAGCTGCTTTGCAAGAATCTGCCTGTCACCGGATGCCTGGTTTAACATCAGGATAAAGTCAGAATTTTCAAAGATATTTTCTATCTCACGGCTGGCAAGCAGGTCTTTTACATTCTGTGTGATACCCGTCGGAATACCGCCCCATTTACGGAATCGCTTCCAGATTTCCACACTGTACGCAGCTGTCTGCTCTTCTTTTAAAAGCAGATGGAACTCATCAATATAGTATCTGGTACTCTTATTCGCTGAACGGTTAATCGTCACCCTGTTCCATACCTGATCCTGTACGATCAGCATCCCAAGCTTTTTCAGCTGTTTCCCCAAGTCTTTGATGTCAAAACATACCATGCGGTTATTCAATTCCACGTTAGTTCTGTGATTGAATACTTTCAGAGAACCGTTAACGTAGATTTCCAGTGCAGTCGCAAGACGCTGTGCTTCCTGTTCCTTCTGCTCACGGAGAAGATTATATAAATCCTCTAAGATTGGCATCTTTTCCGGTACTGGGTCAGAAAGGAAGTCCTGATACACCAGACGTACACAACGGTCAATAACTGTTTTTTCTACCGGCTCCAGTCCATTCTTCCCACCAACTACCAGCTCACAAAGAGACAGGATAAAATCGGACTTTAAGGAAAGTGGGTCATCATCATCTGCATAATCCAGATTAATGTCCATCGGATTGATATAATCATGGCTGGTCGGTGAAATGCGGATAACCTGTCCATGAAATGCCCGGAACAACGGATAATACTCCCCTTCCGGATCACACACGATAATGTCATCTTTTGTCACGATAAATGCGTTGGTGATCTCACGCTTTGCCGCAAATGACTTACCGGCACCCGGTGTACCCAAAATCAAACCATTCGGGTTTTTCAGTTTCTTTCTGTCTGCCATGATCAGGTTATTGGAAAGGGCATTTAAACCATAGTAAATGGATTCCCCGCCCATAAACAATTCCTGTGTGGTAAACGGAACAAAGATTGCCGTAGATGTTGTAGTAAGTGCCCTTTTGATCGGCACAAGATTCATAGCAAGCGGCAGGCAGCTCATAATCCCCTGCTCCTGCTGATAATCCAGACGTTTCAATGCACAGTTATATTTCTGTGCAATACCGGCAGTCTGGAATACGACATTTTCAAGCTCCTGCTTTGTCTCTGCCGTATTTAAAAACAGTGCCGTTACAAGGAACATCCTCTCATTCCTGGACTGTAAATCTTCCAGAAGTCTCTTGGCTTCTCCACCATATGTATTTAAGTCGGATGGGATAATGTCCATGTCATATCCGGCACGGACTGCCTTTTTCTGCTCCTCAATCTTCATCCGGTTAATATCGGTCACCTTGCTCTTTACCAGCTTGATCGCTTTCATCTGGTCAATGGACTGGATATGGAAATTCACCATAAGGTTACTGTCCATCTCCAAAAACTCTGCCAGCATCTTGTCCGTAAGCTCTGGGGCAAGAATCTGAAGATAAGAAACGGCTCCTATCGTTCCACCCATCTGAAAGTCTTTTCCATTCTTAAATACGAAGCTGGTCGGTGCGATATAATCCTTTGTGCTAAGACCTGTCCGAAGTACCTCATCATAAGAAAAATGGAAAGGGACTTTACTATCCTGATTAAATGTCTCGTACATGATCTGCAGCCTTTCCGTTCCATTCAGCGGATAAGCTGTCACTCCAAGAATCTTGAAGTTATTCATAATATCCGACTCGATACGTTCCAGCTTCGGTCGTGCTTCCCGGATATTCTCTGCTTCAATACCAAACGTGATATACTTGGTACGCATCAGACCATTATTTCCTTTCGCCAGCTGATTATTAAGCATCTGTGCAAACTCCATACGCAGATCATCAAACTCATCCTCCTGCGGATTGATATGGATAACCTTTTCATACTCCGCCATGTTGCTGTGCTGATTGATAAAGGAAAGCTGAAAATGAATCGTGCTGTCAAAATAATTTAAGAAGTCGCACCAGTTTTCAAAGATCGCATTTTTATCCTCATTCTGAGCTAACTGGTAGTTGATGTCATAAAAACGGATGGTCTTGGAATAAAATCTATCCTGCACACGGCAGATACCATCTCTCCCCATCTCATGATAAGGAATGGACTGCTGTGCTGTGATTCGTTTATCTTTGGCAGTATTTGCCACTTTCTTTTCTGTGATACCACCTTTTCCGCCCGAAACCTTCTTCCCTTCCGGCTGCTGTCTTGGATGTGCTGTAGCTGAACTGCTCTTTTTCTTCTTTGCACTTTTCTTTGCTTCACGCATCGCCTGTTTCTCTGCTTTTGCCGCAAGCTTCGCTTCTTTCTTCGCATTTTTCTTATCCGCTTTTTCATGCTCTTTATGAAGTTTCGCTTCATATTTCTGTGCCCTTTTCAAAGCCTTCTTTTCCCTGCGGGTCAGCTTTCTGTTTGGTCGGCGTACCCCTCTCTGTCTTTCCAATGCTTCATAACCTGTTACCATTGGCTCGCTGTGCAGTCTGCCGCTTACCGGCTTACTGCTGACCGCCGGATCTGGAATATCTTCTCCGCCATCCTCTTCATCCAGCCAGTAATCATTTGGATAACGTTCTTCTTCCAATCTCTGCAGTGACTGTCTATCGTTTTTTCTTTTTAACACTCTTCTGTCCTCCCTTCTTTTTTCTGACCATGATAAATTTCTTCTCATACAAATTTTCCATCTGATACTTCCGTACCGGAGGACGGATAAATTTCACAGTGATCATATTTTTCAAAACCTTTTCTAACGGAAGTCCATCCTTTTCATACATGGCAAATAAAAATGCCGGAAGCATCAAAAGGCACATCCCGGTGGCTGCGTTACTGGAACCGATGATCCCTCTGGTAAGGAAATAAAATGGTACTCCCACTGCCGCTGCAATCCCAAAACAGATCAGCTGCCGTTTGGTCAAGTTGAAGATGATCTTATTTTTGACCTTGGTTAAGTCTTTAGGCACTGATACAAATGCCATTGTCAGTTCCTCCTTTCTTAGTGAGCGTTGAAGATACTACGGGCAAAATTTCCTGTTTTCATCAAACTGAAACAAAGGATCACCGTGTATGCCATCACGCCGAACAATGCAGAATGTATGTTATCTGACATCTGGATATTCGCTACTAAGACTGCGTAAATTCCCACGCAGACCATCATAAAGAATCCCTGAAATGCCAGTGCAAACAATCCACGAAGATAGTTGTTTCCAATCTGCCCCCATTCCCGGTTAGACATAGTTGCAAATGGAATAGCTCCAACAGACGAATAGAGATAGATTTCAATCATACGCCCATACAAAATCACTGTAATAAAGACTGAGATAACCTTCATACACAGGCTCACAAGCATCGTTTCCAGTGCCAGTATGACAAGTTCACCGATTTCCATAGATTCCATTGCCGTTTCCATCGTGGTAATCATCGTATCTATATTGATCGCTGTATCGGAACTGATGACACCAGCGGCCCGGCTCACTACTGACTGCCCGACATCAAATACCGCCATGGTAATCGTGAAAGTATGGCTGACAATCCAGACTGCCACCCACATCTTGAAAAAATATTTGAAAAACATCCATGTATCTATGTCATGCATATTATTCTTTTCGGTGAGCATGGAAATCAACTCATAGCACAACACAAAGGTTATGATCATTCCGGCAATCGGTACAATCACAGAATCCGACAGATTTTGGATCAAGCTGAAAATACTGCCACTCCAGCCCTGGGGCGTTTGCCCAACCTGACTTGCAATATCACCGGTTTTTTCATTCACATCGGTAAACATGTTCGTCAGGTTTGAGCTGACCATGCCTGTAAGGAGGTTACGCATCCATTCTTCTATGGACTCAAAAATCTTATCCATGCGTGTTCTCCTTTCTTACTGCCCCGGCTAAAACAAATTCGCCAGTAATGGTACAAGCTGTGTACCGATCAGAACGACACCGCCACCGGCCATGAGCTGCTTGATTCCCTGGGACTTGGCTCCGGGATTGTCATTTCCATATCCTTCCAGGAGATTGATAACTCCCCAAACTGCCAGACCAGCTCCGATTGCAACAACCAGAGTCTGTAAAATATTAATTGCGGATGTAAAAAACGCCATAATCTATGTTCTCCTTTCGTAACTGCTGTTTTCATTGTGATTTTTTAACGGTTACTACTCGGAGGGTTCCGCCCTGATGGGCGGTCTTTCATGCTTACGCATATCGCTACCTCCCAAAAGGGCATAAAAAAAGAGCTATGTATGTTTTTACGTTACATGCTCTATGCCTTCATTTTTACTATTTGATTGTTTTTCCAGTTCACTGCCTTCATACACATAAAGGTCGAACGCTTCTTCCGGACTTAACCGGACTTCCATCTGATGTTTCATATATTCTTCCACATGAAACTCATTCTTTTTATCATAATCGGATAACTGCTTATACCGTTTATGTTTTGTAATATCAAATTTATCACTGTAAAACGGACGGACACCACGAAGCTGTAAAATACACTTGTTACCGTCCATGACTGCCAGTTCATCCCGGCTCATCAGTTCTTTTCCTGTTTTCTGATAGTTCAGACCATAGGACCTGCTCTGTCCTCTTGTATCAGAAGTGTTATATAAATCAATGGTTTCCTTTCCAAGTGTCTCCGAAATTTCTTTCAGAGTGGTACTTTCCTTTCCACCAAGGAACAGCATGGTATCGCAGTTGCCTGTGATAGTTTCCGCTGCATCCTTGTAAATGGTCTTGAGCTGTGATTGTGACTGTAAAATAATGGATGCAGAAATCTCTCTGCTTCGGATCGTTGCAATCAGCTTATCGAACTTCGGAATCTGACCGATATTTGCGAACTCGTCACAGAGGATTCTCACATGATAGGGCAGTCTTCCATGATGAGCATCATCGGCTCTGTCACATAACAGATTAAAAAGCTGACTGTACATCATAGCAACCACAAAGTTAAAAGTATCATCTGTATCCGAAATTACAATAAACAGTGCAGTTCTCTGATCTCCAATCATATCCAACTCCATCTCATCATAAGACATAAGCTCCCGCAGTTCCGCAATATCAAAGGGTGCGAGTCTTGCACCACAACTGATCAAAATACTTTTTGCTGTCTTTCCTGCAGCCAGCTTGTATTTTTTATACTGCCTTACTGCAAAATGATTCGGCTCGTCTCTTTCCAGCTCCTCAAATAACAGATCCACTGCATTTTTAAACTCTTCATCTTCTTCCCTGGTTTCACTGGCATTGATAAATTCCAGCAGGGTTGAAAAATTCTGTTCTTCCTCCGGTGCTTCATAGTAGATATAACCAATCAAAGCACAATACAGCAGACGTTCCGCTTTTGTCCAGAAATCCTCGGAAGATTTTTCTCCCTCTCCCTTGGTATTTACCATGATCGTATTTACCAGTTTCAGAATGTCTTTTTCCGAACGAATGTAATGAAACGGATTATAGTGCATACTTTTGGCAAAGTTGATAGTATTCAGCACCTTGATTTTGTAAGGAGCCATTACCTCTCTGCCATTTTTATCACGCAGGATTTTCCCATTTTTATCTTTCTTCGGTGTCCCTCGTACTAACATTTTACCACATTCTACGATAATTGTCCCCTTGGGATCAGTAACCACAAAGCTCACATTATCCGGCATCTGCATAAGCTGTGGTTTCACATAAAATCTGGTCTTGCCGCTGCCAGATCCCCCGATCACTATGACATTCTTGTTTCTGGCATACTTTGGTTTCTTCGGTCTGCTGTTCATGGTCAGACGTTCTGTTTGTGTCAGCAGAATATTGTTCTCAAAGACCGGATCAATAAAAGGGGCTATATCCTTTTCATTTCCCCATCTGGCAGAACCATATTCTTCTCCCTGGCGAAACTTCTTTCCATTTTTTCCCTTAAAATATACCACTGCCCACACACTGACTGCTGCGATAGTTCCCGCAGCCAGACTTTTCGGT
>OGWX01001346.1_pt1 | contig 16422 bp, 13 predicted proteins | sample 1576151 | NCBI WGS metagenome assembly OGWX01 (sample SAMEA3541591, study PRJEB24748) | human gut metagenome | biome: human gut; feature: human-associated habitat; material: faeces | place: China | collected 2012
CATTACCGCGATATGTGCGATATCGAGTTTACCATCGAGCAGGGCAAGCTCTGGATGCTCCAGACCCGCGTGGGCAAGCGCACCGCCACTGCCGCCCTGCGCATTGCTATCGAAATGGTCGAGGAGGGCCTCATCACCCGCGAGGAGGCTGTGAGCCGCATCGATCCCGCGCAGCTCGACCAGCTCCTGCACCCGCAGTTCGACGCCTCCAAGAAGTACGAGGCCCTGGCCAGCGGCCTTAACGCCAGCCCTGGTGCCGCCGTGGGCGAGGTCGTGTTCTCGAGTGATGACGCCGTCGCGCGCGCCAACGAGGGCCACAAGGTCATTCTGGTCCGCTGGGAGACCAACCCCGACGACCTGAAGGGCATGGTCGCCGCCGAGGGCATCCTGACCAGCCACGGTGGCAAGACGAGCCATGCCGCCGTTATCGCCCGCGGCATGGGTACGCCCTGCGTTTGCGGCGTTGAGCGCTTCCACATTGACGCGGCAGAGAAGGTCGTGCGCATCGAGGGCAGCGACCGCGTGCTGCGCGAGGGCGATGTCATCTCCATCGACGGCACCCAGGGTATCGTCGTCGACGGCGCGGTCGACCTGGTCTCTGCAGAGCTCACCGGCGACCTGGACACCATCCTGTCTTGGGCCGATGAGATCCGTTTGGACGAGACCGACGGTCACGCCAACCACGTGCGCGTCAACGCCGACAACCCCGAGGATGCCGAGCTCGCGCTCGAGTTTGGCGCCGAGGCCATCGGTCTGTGCCGCACCGAGCACATGTTCCTGGGCGATCGCAAGAACATCATCCAGAGCTTTATCCTGTCTGACGATGAGGCCGTGAAGCAGCAGGCCCTGGCCGACTTGCTCAAGGTTCAGACCGAGGACTTCCTGGCGATGTTCAAGACCATGTCCGGTCGCGATGTGGTCGTCCGCCTGCTCGATCCGCCGCTTCATGAGTTCCTGGATAATCCTCGCGAGTTCGAGGTCGCCATCACCAAGAAGGAGGCCGCCGGCGCTCCCGAGGAGGAGCTCACTGCCCTGCGCGCCCGCCTGCGTCGCATTGACGGCATGGTCGAGTCCAACCCCATGCTGGGCTTGCGCGGCGTGCGCCTGTCCGTCGTCTTTGGCGATCTGCCGCTCATGCAGGTTCGCGCCGTCGCCACGGCCGCTGCCCGCCTTATCAAGGAGGGTGTCGACCCGCGCCCCGAGATCATGGTTCCGCTCGTTTCCATCACGGCCGAGCATGTCCAGACCCGCGAGGTTATCGAGCGCGTGATCGCCGAGGTTTCCGCCGAGGAAGGCGTCGAGCTCAATATTCCCGTGGGCACGATGCTCGAGCTGCCGCGTGCCTGCATGGTCGCTGACGAGATCGCCCATCATGCCGACTTCTTCTGCTTTGGCACCAACGACCTCACCCAGACGACCTTTGGCTTCTCGCGCGATGACGCCGAGGCCAAGTTCATCCCGCTGTACATGCATAAAAAGATCCTGAAAGACAACCCCTTCGAGACCATCGACGCGGCAGTGCTGGAGCTCGTGCGCTTGGCCGTCGAGAAGGGCCGCGCCACCAATCCCGACATGCACTTTGGCGTGTGCGGCGAGCACGGCGGCGACCCCAAGTCCATCAAGGGCCTGTTTAACGTGGCCGACGTGGACTACGTGTCCTGCTCGCCCTATCGCGTGCCCCTCGCGCGCCTGGCTGCCGCTCAGGCCAAGCTCGAGGCCAAGCGTTCCGCCTAACGTTTTGGGTTTAGACGCCTAGCACAGCCCCCTTCATGCCGCCCGTCTCATTCGTGAGACGGGCGGTTATCATGTGCGGGTTTTGTCTTTTTGTCTGCGTGAAAAAATGTTCTTGCAGCAGAAACCCGCGCGTGTATACTCGAATGCGTTTGTTCAACTACGTGCCGGCCAAGGTGGTACGGCACCTCTAGAAGAGTAAGGAATTGCACATGGATTACATCCGCGCAATCGAGCGTCAGCAGATCCGCGAGGACATTCCTCAGGTTCGCGTCGCCGACAACGTCAAGGTTCACTACCGCATTAAGGAAGGCGACCGCGAGCGCATTCAGGTCTTCCAGGGCGACGTCATCCGCATGGCCGGCGCCGGTGCCCGCGAGACCTTCACCGTCCGCAAGATGTCCTTCGGTGTCGGTGTTGAGCGTACCTTCCCGCTTCACAGCCCCAAGATCGCCAAGCTCGAGGTCGTTCGTCATGGTCGCGTCCGTCGCGCCAAGCTGTACTACCTCCGCGACAAGGTGGGCAAGGCTGCTCGCATCCCCGAGAAGCGCTAAGAAGATCGCAGCGTCTGTCCACTCGTTTGGACACAAGGGTCACCTTCGGGTGGCCCTTCTTTTTATCTGATTTGCATGCAAGGAGGGCCTGGTATGGCCAATATGACGAGCTCGGTTTCGGCATCGCAGGTTGCCGGTGAGTTGGCGAGCGCTACGTTTGAGGAGATCCCCGCCCTCGTGGAGCATTATCGCGAGGACCCGCGCCAGCAGGTGATCAAGGCTTGCGAGCGTGCTCTTAAGCGCCATGCCAAGGAACTTGCCGAGCGCGAGCGCGTCAATGACATGTACGAGCTTATGCATGAGCTTGGCGGCGATGGGGTGGTCGTTGGTGTCGACGAGGTGGGTCGCGGATCGGTGGCCGGTCCTTTGACGGTATGCGCCGTCTGCCTTCCTATGGAGCCGCGCGTCTGGGGCATCAACGATTCCAAAAAGCTCACGCCCGCGCGCCGCGAGTTGCTCTCGGTGAAGATAGCCGAGGTGGCGACTGCCATCGGCTTTTGCCATATCGCGCCGAAGGATATCGATGAAATGGGCATGGCCCGTGCTATCCGTACTGCCGTTGCGGGCGCCGTGGCCGATACGGGACTTGAACCCGACTGCGTCCTCATGGATGGCAACCCCTTGGGCGCCGTTCCTAACGAGCGCGATGTGGTGAAGGGCGATGCCAAAATCGCCTGCATCGCCGCGGCGTCCATCATGGCCAAGGTCACGCGTGATGAGATGATGGTCGAGTACGACGCCGAGTATCCCGAGTACCATCTGGCCGAGTCGAAGGGCTATGCAAGCCCCGAGCATATCGAGGCCATTCGCAAACATGGGCTTTGTCCACTGCACCGCGTGAGCTTTTGCGGAAACTTTCTGCAGACTGAGCGCCTTTTCTAGGTCAATTGTGGAGACAGGGACCTCTGGGGTTTTATAAACCTGCTGGAAGCGGGCCGTATGCAACACCATTGCTGCGTACGGCCCGTTTTTTGACGGCATTTGGTCAGCTTTTGGTTTGCTTCCGGTACTTACCCGCATGAAAGGTGCCCTCATCATCGGGGCAATGCAGTGTGCGGGAAAGGAGACCCCATGAGTACCGCAAGCAAAAAGAGCAAGACGCAGCAACTCAAGGAGCGTTGGGAAAATGGCGAGCTCGACTGTGGGGCGATGACGCCCGACTTTATCAAGGGACTCAGTCCCCGCGAGCTGGGCATGCTGGGCGAGCTGATCACCATCGACTACTTTAACGAGCGCGGCTACACCTTGCTGGAGCAGGGTTATCGTTGCACCGAGGGCGAGGCCGATCTGGTGCTGCTCGATGAGCTCGACGATGTCGTGGTGATGGCCGAGGTCAAAACCAGACGAGTTGCACTGGATTGCAGCACGCGGGTCTTTCCCGAGGAGGCCGTGGACGCCCAAAAGCAACGCCGCTACCGCCGCATCGCAAGTTGCTACCTCATGGAGCATTATCCGCTCAAGGCGATTCGCTTCGATGCCGTGGGCGTCACCATTCGTGGCGGGCATATCGCCGAGATCGAGCATCAGTACAACGCGTTCGATTGGCAGGTGTCGTGATGGCGTTCGAGACGTTTGCCGTTCACGCGGCCTGCATCCGCGGCGTCGAGGCGATTCACGTCACGGTCGAGGTCTCGCTTGCCGGTGGCGTTCCGGGCATCCAGATGCTCGGCATTCCGAGCATGGAGGTGATGGAGTCACGCGGTCGTATTCGCTGCGCGATGCGCTCCGCCGGGTTCGAGATCCCGCGCTCGGGCATTACGGTCAATCTGGCGCCTGGCGATATTCGCAAGACCGGTAGCGGCTTTGATCTGCCCATCGCCATCGCGGTATTGGCGGCCGATGGTCAGATTCCCCGCGACAACCTCGATCGTTGTCTTATCGCTGGTGAGCTTGGCTTGGACGGTACGGTGCTTCCTGTCAAGGGCGAGGTGGCGTTTCAGCTATTGGCGCGTGATATGGGGCTGTCCTTTATCGCCGGCAGGTCCGATCAGCATGTGCCGCTTGCGGGCGTGGATTGTGGATTCATCGATCATTTGTCTCAGCTTGCCCATGGCATGGGCGATGCCGCGCGGCACTACTTGGATTCTGAAGTGCTCGAGGCGACCTTTGAGCCCGAGCTCGACTATGCCGACGTACTGGGGCAGGAGGTCGCCAAGCGCGGCATGGCGCTTGCGGCGGCAGGAGAACTCGGCTTGCTCATGATCGGGTCCCCGGGATCGGGCAAGACGATGCTCGCGCGTCGTATGACCGGCATCCTGCCCGAGCTTTCCGTTGAGGATCAACAGGAGGCGCTGTGCATCCATTCGGTTTTGGGTGAGAACATTGATGGCTTGTTGGCGGGGCACCGGCCCTTCCGCAGCCCCCATCACAGTATTTCGACCGCAGGTCTTATCGGCGGTGGGCGCCCGGTGCACCCGGGTGAGATCAGCCTTGCTCATGGCGGCGTGCTCTTTTTGGACGAGCTTGCTGAGTTTCCCACGGGTGTGCTGCAGACGCTGCGTCAGCCCATCGAACGCGGCTACGTCAGGATCGTACGCGTCGACGGGGCTTTTACCTTCCCGTCGCGCTTTCAGCTGCTGGCTGCGAGCAATCCCTGCCCCTGCGGCTTTTTGGGCGATCGTGAGGTACCGTGTCGCTGCTCGGCGGCGATGGTCGAGCGCTATCGGTCTAAACTGCGCGGTCCTTTGGCCGACCGTATCGACATGATGATCGATGTGACCCGTCCCGACCCTCAGGTGATTATCGAGGGCGCGGAGGGTATGTCGTCAGCTGAGTTACGTGACTACGTTGTGCGCGGTCGCGCTTTTCGCGCTTGGCGCGAATCCCGTATGGACGATGCTGATGCCGAGGCCGAGGATGACGAGGCACGGTCCATTGACGGCGTCGTTTCGACCTTTGAGCTCGATGATGCGGCGGAGAAGTGTGTGCTCGGCCTGTCGAAGCGCACGCATCTCACGGGCCGCGGCATCGTGCGCCTGGTGCGTATCGCGCGTACCATCGCCGACGTCGCCGAGAGCGAGCAAGTGACGCAGGACCACGTGCTCGAGGCGGCGATGTACCAGGGAAGGAGGGACCAATGATGGCCGAGGGGACCTTCGAGCTGCATCCAGGTGACGCGTTGTATCCCGAGACCGTTTTGGAGCTTTCTGATGTACCCCAGACACTCTATGTGCGCGGCAACCCCGAGGTGCTTTCGACGCCCGCGCTCTCCATCATCGGCGCGCGCAAGGCCTCTCCGTATGGTCTTGCCGTGGCAGAGCTTGCGGCAAAGGTTGCGGTCGAGGCGGGCGTGACGGTAGTTTCGGGCGGCGCGGTCGGTTGTGACCAGGCCTCGGGTTGGGCTGCGGTCAATGCCGGCGGCAAACACGTCGTGGTGCTGGGGACGGGCGCCGACGTGGTCTACCCGCGTTCGAGCGCGGGGCTTATTACGCGCACGCTCGATACGGGTGGCGCGGTCGTGTCGATCTCTCCGTGGGGCATGGGTCCGCGCAAGTTTGCCTTTCCGCGCCGCAATCGCGTAATCGCGGCCCTGTCGCAAGCCCTCTTTGTATCCGAGGCGGGTATGCCTTCCGGGACGTTTTCTACAGCCGAGGCTGCTATGGATTTGGGGCGAGAACTTCTTGCCGTGCCAGGGTCGATCCTATCGCCCGAGTCGCGTGGCACGAATTACCTCATTGCGAACGGTGCCTGCTGCATCATCGACGAGGAATCTATCGAGATGGCTATTTCACGCATCTACGGCACCCTGCGCTACTCGCGCCCCGATGCTCCCGGCATTGCCGACCTGGATCAAACACAGCAGACCGTGATGCATGCGCTCATCGCCTCTCCGCTCAAGGTCGACGACATCGCGGCGCTCGTCTCGCTCGATGCCGTCGGCGTACTCAAACTCCTGGGTTCGCTTGAGCTCGAGGGTCTTATCGAGCGCATGATGGATGGAAGGTATGCGCCCTCCAAGTTTGCCCTTCACGCTCAGACACCCTTCGGTCACAATGGAAAACATGTCAATTAGAAAGGTGTTTGCAGATGCTGTTTGATCAGGTGACGGTTATCGGTGGCGGTCTGGCGGGTTCGGAGTGCGCGATTCAGCTGGCAGATCGCGGGTTCGCCGTAAGGCTGTGCGAGATGCGCCCCCAGGTTAGCTCCCCGGCCCACCATACCGATCACCTGGCAGAGCTCGTCTGTTCCAATTCGTTTAAGTCGACCCGTCTGGATTCCGCGGCTGGATTGCTGAAGGCCGAGCTTGAGCGCATGGGTTCAGTCCTGCTCGATTGCGCCCATCGCGCCGCTGTTCCCGCCGGTGGCGCCTTGGCGGTCGACCGCGTCAAGTTTTCCGAGTTTGTCGAGGCCGAGGTTGCCGCCCGTCCCAATATCGAGATCATTCACGGCGAGGTCACGCAGATTCCCGAAGGTCACGTGGTCATTGCCGCCGGCCCCTTGTGCTCGCCGGCGCTGAGCGAAGAGGTCATGAAGCTCGTCGGTGGCGACGCCCTTGCGTTCTTCGATGCCGCGGCGCCGATCGTCGATGCCTCCACGCTCGATATGGACGTGCTGTTCTCGCAGTCGCGCTACGAGGAGCAGGGGAGCGGCGACTATCTCAACGCTCCGCTCAATAAGGAGGAGTACGAGGCCTTTATCGAGGCGCTTACCACGGCCGACCGCGTGGTGCTCAAGGACTTTGAGGGCGGCGATCTGTTCCAGGCCTGCCAGCCTGCCGAGGAAGTTGCGCGCACCGGCAAGGACGCCATTCGCTTTGGCGCCATGAAGCCTGTCGGCCTCACCGATCCGCGAACCGGTCGTCGTCCCTGGGCGGCGATTCAGCTGCGTGCCGAGAATAAGGAGAAGACCGCCTATAACCTGGTGGGCTTCCAGACCAACTTGACCTTTGGCGAGCAGAAGCGCGTCTTCCATATGGTGCCGGGCCTGGAGAACGCTGAGTTCTTCCGCTACGGTGTCATGCACCGTAATACCTTTGTCGACGCCCCGCACGTGCTCGATGGCACCTTTGCCGTGCCCGGCACCGGCGTGCGCCTGGCCGGTCAGATCACCGGCACCGAGGGGTACATGGAAGCCGTGGCGACGGGTCTGCTCGCGGCGCTCAACACCTATGCCGAGGCTATCGGGGCCGCGGGCGTCGAGCTGCCGCGTGTGGGCGCCCTGGGTGCGCTCGTGGGCTATGCGACCGATCCTGCCACCGTGGGCTATCAGCCTATGCATGTCAACTTTGGCCTGGTGCCGCCACTCGAGGATGGTAAGCGCCGCAGCAAGCGCGACCGCTACCAGGCCTATGCGGACCGTGCGCTCGAGGCCCTTGATGCCTATCTGGCCACTCGCCCCGATTTGTTTGGAGGCGACCGGTCATAGCCTTTGACCTGTACGACACCGTCGACTCGTTTATCGCCTATATCTCACGTGTCGAGGGACTTTCTCCCAACACGGTGACGGCCTATGGCTCGAGGCTGGAGCGTTTTGCTGCCTGGTGCGAGCGTGAGGATATAGATGCTTTCGCTGCCGACGTGCGCACCATTCGTCGCTATCTTGCCGAACTTTCGCGTGAGCAGGTGGCTCCCCGAACGCTTGCGGCACACCTGTCTGCCATTCGCTCGCTCTATCGGTGGATGGCTGCCGAGGGGGTCGTGGAGGGCGATGTGGTCTCGGCAATTTCCTCGCCCAAGCTCCCGCGCGATCTACCCGGTGTGCTGACGACCCAACAGGTGGAGGCGCTGCTCAAGACGCCTGATACCTCAACACCCGCGGGACTGCGCGATGCGGCGATGCTCGAGCTGCTCTATGCCTCGGGCGCCCGTATCTCTGAGCTCGCAGCACTCAATGTGGAGTCCATTGTGTGGTCCGAACGCACGCTGCGCCTGTGGGGCAAGGGGAGCAAAGAACGTATCGTCCCTCTGTATCGTCGCGCGCTCGAGGCGACGCGTCTCTATATTGAGGAGGGGCGGCCGGAGTTGCTCGCTCAGGCAAAGCGCCGTGACCCCACTACCGGGCCGCATCCGCTGCTTATATCGGCGCGCGGTAATCGCATGAGTGCCGCCATGCTCAGGCGGCGGTTTCATATGCTGGCGACGCTCGCCGGCATTCCGGCCGACATCGCCCCGCATGCGATGCGCCATACCTTTGCGACCGACTTGCTCGAGGGCGGTGCGGACCTGCGCTCGGTTCAAGAGCTGCTGGGTCATGCGAGCCTGTCCACGACGCAGATCTACACGCACCTCACGCCCGATCGGCTCAAACGTGCCGTGGCTCAAGCCCATCCCCGAGGCGAATAGTGGCTGGGACGTCCCGCGCCGCACTCAGGTGTGTGGTTTTGATTGCGGGTTGGCACGAAGATGCATTCCTGCTATCATTCATCGGGTTGCTTCACGGCAACATGTTTTTATCACGCACGCGCGGCTACTTCATACCGTGGTGCCCGGGCTTTGGTAGCACATGTCCGGGTTGGTTTTGGAGGATGACCCCGCGCGGAGGCAAACCACAGGAGGTTTAACATGGCTACCAAGATTAATATCCGCACCCTGCTCGAGGCCGGCTGCCACTTCGGTCACCAGACCCGTCGCTGGAACCCCAAGATGAAGCCGTTCATCTTCGGTGAGCGCAACGGCATCTACATCCTCGACCTCAAGCAGACCATCCTCGACGCCGACCAGGCCTACACCTTCGTCAAGAACGTCGCCAAGGGTGGCAACGTGCTGTTCGTCGGCACCAAGAAGCAGGCTCAGGAGGCCGTCAAGAACGCTGCTGAGCGCGCTAATATGCCCTACATCAACCAGCGTTGGCTCGGCGGTATGCTGACCAACTTCGTCACCATCCGCTCCCGCATCAACCGCATGGAGGAGCTCGAGGCCATGGTCGAGGACGGCCGCATGGCAGTGCTCCCCAAGAAGGAGCAGGCTGTGCTCGGCAAGGAGCTCACCAAGCTCCAGACCAACCTCGGTGGCGCCCGCGACATGAAGGGTCTGCCCCAGGCTCTCTTCGTCATCGACACTAAGCGCGAGGAGAACGCCATCAAGGAGGCTCAGCGCCTGAACATCCCCGTCGTCGCTCTGATTGACACCAACTCCGATCCCGACGAGGTCGAGTACGGCATCCCCTGCAACGATGACGCTATCTCCGCTGTCACCCTTATGTGCGAGCTCATGGCTGACGCCTGCCTCGCTGGCTCCGGTAAGGAGCAGGTCTCCGAGGCCGAGATGGCCGCTGAGCCCAAGGCCGAGTAAATCAGTCTTAGTTAATTCTTTTTCATCTCTTTGAAAGGAACCACAATGGCCCAGATTACCGCCGCTATGGTCAAGCAGCTCCGCGAGATGACCGACTCCCCGATGATGGAGTGCAAGAAGGCTCTCGTCGAGGCTGACGGCGACATGGACGCCGCTGTCGACGTTCTGCGTAAGAACGGCCTTGCCAAGGCTGCCAAGAAGGCTGGCCGTGAGACCAACGAGGGCGCTGTCGCCGCGTTCGTCTCCGAGGATGGCAAGACCGGCGCTCTGCTCGAGCTCTCCTGCGAGACCGACTTCGTTGGCTCCAACGCCAAGTTCACCGGCTTTGCTTCTAAGGTCGCTGAGGTTGTCGCTACCACCGAGCCTGCTGACGTCGATGCTCTGCTCGAGAAGCCGATGGGCGAGGAGACCGTTTCCTCCGAGCTCACCGAGATGATTCACATCATGGGCGAGAACATGAAGATCTCCCGCTTCGCTGCCCGCAAGGCCGAGAACGGCGCGCTCGCTTCTTACATCCACATGGGTGGTAAGATCGGCGTCCTCGTCGAGTTCGCCTTCGAGAAGGCCGTGACCGCTCAGGCTGAGTCCTTCAAGACCTTCGCTCACGACGTTGCCCTTCAGGTTGCCGCCGTCGCCCCGATCTGCGCTACCCGCGATCAGGTTCCGGCCGAGACCGTCGAGCACGAGAAGCAGATCTACATGGCCCAGGCTGCCGAGTCCGGCAAGCCCGAGGCTATCCAGGAGAAGATGGCTGTTGGCCGTCTGGAGAAGTTCTACAAGCAGTCCGTGCTCACCGAGCAGGAGTTCATCAAGGACAGCTCCCTCACCATCAAGAAGTACGCTGAGCAGGTCTCCAAGGAGCTCGGCGACACCATTACCGTCGTTGCCTTTGACCGTCTGGTCCGTGGCGAGTAAATAAGCTCTTGTAGCTGGTAATGAGCAGGCTGTGGGTTTTACTCACAGCCTGCTTTTTCATGGCTCTTATCAGAGCCTTTGATATCATATTGAGAGTCTAATTAAAGGAGGATCGCTTTGTCCGACATCCGATATAAACGCGTGCTTCTTAAGCTTTCCGGCGAAGCACTGATGGGCGACGGCCAATATGGCATCGACCCCAAGGTTACCGATCATCTTGCCAAGCAGGTCAAGGAGCTGCTCGCCGTTGACCATGAGGTCGGCGTCGTTGTCGGCGGCGGCAATATTTTCCGCGGCATGGCAGGCGCTGCCGGTGGCATGGAGCGTGCTCAGGCCGACTACATGGGGATGCTGGCAACCGTTATGAACGCGCTCGCCCTGCAGGATGCCTTCGAGCACAACGATGTTCCTTGCCGCGTGATGAGCGCTATCCAGATGAACGAGATCTGCGAGCCCTATATTCGTCGCCGCGCTATCAACCATCTGTCCAAGGGCAACGTCGTCATCTTCGCTGCCGGTTCGGGCAATCCGTACTTTACGACCGACACCGCCGCGGCTCTTCGTGCGTGCGAGATCGGCGCCGAGATTCTGATTAAAGCCACCAAGGTTGACGGCATCTACGACAAGGATCCCGTCAAGTGCGCCGATGCCGTCCGTTTTGACAAGATTACCTATCACGAGGTTCTCGTCCGCGGTCTGCAGGTTATGGATTCCACGGCTACGGCACTGTGCCAGGATAACCGTATGCCGATTTTGGTCCTCAACATCGATGGCGAGGACACCGTCAAGCGCGCGCTCGCGGGTGAGCCCGTCGGCACGCTCGTCTATCAGGAGGATTAAGCATGGCAGAGAACATCACCGCCCATATGGACAAGTCGCTCGAGTCCCTCAAGCATAACTTCTCCAAGGTCCGTACCGGTCGCGCCAACGCCAACATTCTGTCCGACATCACCGTCGATTATTACGGTGTCCCCACGCCGGTCACGCAGGTTGCCGCCGTCAAGACCCCCGAGGCTCACATGCTGCTCATCGAGCCGTGGGACAAGGCGCTCATCAACGCTATCGTCAAGGCCATCGGCGCTTCCGATCTGGGCATTACCCCCAACTCCGATGGCACCGTCGTTCGTCTGCCGTTCCCGGCCCCCACTGAGGAGCGCCGTCGCGAACTCGTCAAGGAGTGCCGCGAGTACGCCGAGCAGGCCAAGGTGTCTATCCGTAACATCCGTCGCGACTTCAACAACAAGCTCGAGCGCGATGAGGAGCTCACCGAGGACGATGTCCGTCGCGAGCAGGCCAAGGTCCAGAAGCACACCGATGAGTATGTCGCCAAGGTCGAGGAGCTTCTGAAGGAAAAAGAAGCCGAGGTCATGGAGATCTAAGGTGCAATACGACGAGCATAAACTGGTCGAGTACTTTGCCGACGCCCCTGCGGGCGTCGGTTTTTCCGACCTTGACCTCAATAACATTCCGCACCATATCTCGTGCATCATGGACGGCAACGGTCGTTGGGCCACGTCGCGCGGTCTTGCACGCACCGAGGGCCACAAGGCGGGTATCGTCTCGCTGCGCGAGATCATTACCGCCTGCGTGCGCCTGGGCGTCGACGTGCTTTCGGCCTATGCATTTTCGACCGAAAACTGGAATCGACCGCAGCACGAAGTCAACGTTCTGATGCACCTGTTTGCCAAGACGTTTATCGACGAGCTGCCGCTTCTGAAGCGCGAAAATGTGCGCGTAGTCTTTTTGGGTGACATTTCCGCGCTGCCCAAGAAGACTCGCGACGTTTTTGAGCGCGGTCTTGCCGAGTGCGCCGATCACACCGGTATGACGCTGGCGCTTGCCGTCAACTACGGCGCGCGTGCCGAGATTACCCGCGCTGTCCGTCAGATCGCATCCGACGCTGCCGCCGGTAAGATCGATCCTGCCGCAATTGATGACGACATGGTGGCTTCCCACCTCTATACCGCCGGTCTTCCCGATCCCGAACTTGTGATTCGCACCTCTGGTGAGCTGCGCCTTTCGAACTATCTGCTGTGGCAGGTGGCTTATTCCGAATTCTACGTCACCGATACCTATTGGCCCGACTTTGATCGTTGGGGCCTTGTCGACGCCATTTTGGCCTATCAGGGCCGTGACCGTAGGTTTGGTGGACTGAGCAAGACCGAGGAGGCTTAATCGTGTCCGATCGTCCCAAGGCATCTGCTCCCAAGACGCCAGTTTCCGCGGCGCCTGCGCGCAAGGCTGCCACTGCGGGAGCGCCTGCAGCGAAGAGCGGCACCGGTTCGTGGCTGGCGGGCTTTATTACCCGTGCCGCCGCCGGTATCGTCTACGCCGTTGTCTTTATCCTGTGCCTGGTTTTGGGTATCGTGCCCACGGCCATCTTTGTTTCTGTCATGAGCGGTCTGTGCTGCTATGAGTTTTTCCGTATGACAAGGCTCGATGGCAAGATGGCTAACGAGCGCATGGGTATCGCTGCCGCCGTACTCTTTCCGCTGTCGGCGTTGGGCGATTCGATGTTGCTGAATGCCCTGCTTTTTGCCTTGATGCTCGCTGTGGGCATTTGGTATGTCTGGTCGCCGCGTACCCGCATCTCTGATGTGGCCGTGACGCTCATGGGTCCCATCTACACTGGCTTTATGCTGTCGGCTATCGTGCTGCTGCGCGATGCCGTGCCCGGTTTTGCCGGCGCCCTGCTTTCAGTGGGCGTTTGCGCGTCCCTTTGGGTCTCCGATTCGTTTGCCTACATCGTGGGTAGCCGTATCGGCAAGCACAAGATGGTTCCCAAGATCTCCCCCAAAAAGAGCTGGGAGGGGTTTGCCGGCGGCATCTTGGGCTCGGTTTTGATTTGGCTCATCCTGTGGGCGACGCACTTCTACAAGCTCAGCCTGCCCTATGCGCTGCTGTGCGGCGTGGTCGTGTCCATTCTGGGCGTTATCGGCGACCTTATCGAGTCGCGCATCAAGCGCGGTGTGGGCGTCAAGGATTCCGGCAACCTTATCCCGGGCCACGGCGGAATGCTCGATCGTAGCGATTCGCTTATCTTCGGTTGCATCACCGCACAGCTGTTGCTGATGATCGGAGGCGTGCTGTAATGTCCTTCCAGACGACGTATGGCCCCGATGGACGCCTTCGCGTTGCCATCCTGGGTTGTACGGGCTCTATCGGCACCCAGGCGCTCGATGTGTGCCGCCAGCATGCCGATCGCCTGCAGGTGACGGCGCTGTCCGTTAATTCCAGCACCTCGGAGCTCGTTGCCGCTGCCCGCGAGTTCTCGGTTCCGGCGGTTGCCGTTGCCGATGTCGCTCATGGCGATGACGCCGTGCTGCAGGAGTTGCCCGAGGGCACACAGCTCGGCGTTGGCGCGCAGGCGGTTTGCGAGCTCGCGCGTCGCGACGATGTCGACTGCGTGCTCGTCGCTATTGTGGGCGCCGCCGGTCTCGAGGCGAGCCATGCGGCCTTGACCTCGAATAAGCGCCTTGCCCTTGCCAACAAGGAGTCCCTCGTCGTCGGTGGCAACTTGCTTATGCCGTTGGCGCAACCGGGCCAGCTTATTCCGGTCGACTCTGAGCATTCCGCCATCTACCAGTGCTATCTGGGGGAGAACCCGAGCGAGGCCCACTGCATTTGGCTCACCTGCTCGGGCGGTCCGTTCTTTGGCCGCACGCGCGACGAGCTCGATCGCGTGACGCGTGCCGATGCCCTCGCGCATCCCACGTGGGCCATGGGTGCCAAGATCACCATTGACTCCGCCACCCTCATGAACAAGGGCCTGGAGCGCATTGAGGCCATGCATCTGTTTAACTGCGACCTCGATTTCATTAACGTGGTCGTGCAGCGTCAGTCCAAGATTCACTCTATGGTCGAGTTCGCCGACGGCTCCGTGATGGCGCATCTCGGTGCATCCGACATGCGTATTCCCATCCAGTTCGCGTTCTCGTATCCCGAGCGTTGGGATACTCCGGCGCCTCGTATCGATTTCCGCGAGCTGGGGCAGCTCACGTTTGATGCTGCCGACATGGATACCTTCCGCTGTCTGGCACTGGCCGAGCGTGCCGGCAAGACGGGTGGCACCATGCCGTGCGTGCTCAATGCCGCCAACGAGGTCGCCGTCGATGCCTTCCTGCACGATGGCTGCAGCTTTACCGATATCGATCGCATTGTGGAATCCTGCATGGACGCCCACGATATGCAGGTGGTCGATTCGTTTGAGCAGCTTCGCGACATCGATGCGTGGGCGCGTGAAAAGGCTGCGCAGGTGCTCGCCGCAACCCGTTCCTAACCCATAAGGATTGCTTTTTCGTTTTATGGATACTGTTCTGAGCGTTCTCTCATCGGTCTTTTGGGGCCTGCTGATGCTTTCCGTCCTCGTGTTTTTGCACGAGGGCGGCCACTTTTTGGCGGCGCGTGCCTGCGGCGTCCGTGTGACCGAGTTCTTTTTGGGTCTGCCGTGCCGCTTTGACATCCATTACACGTCGCGTCGCATTGGAACCAAGTTTGGCGTGACCCCGCTGCTGCTGGGTGGCTACGCTGCCATCTGCGGTATGGATCCGACCGATGTTTCGTGCGCCGACCGCGTGCTCGCGGCTATCTATCGTCATGGTCGCGTGACCGTGGCCGACCTTGCTGTCGAGCTCGAGCTTTCCGAGGAGGATGTGCTCGAGGCTTGTGCCCTTTTGCTGGGCTGGGGCTCCATCGCGCCCTGGTATGAGGAAGGGGAGAAGCCCTCGCCGAGCTACTATCCCACCAAATATCAGACGTTGCCGCGAGACAAGGCAGGCTATACCACCTTTGATGGTCGCCGTTTCGATCGCGAACATGCGACTGCCGAGGGCGATGTGTGGGAGCTGCCGTGCGGCGAGGCCGAGTTCCTTGCGCGCGAGCGCTCGCACACCTATTTGGGCCAGGGCTTTGTCAAGCGTGCCTTTATGCTGCTTGCGGGCATTATCGTCAATATCCTGACGGGTTTTTTGCTCCTTATGAGCATCTATTCCATCGCAGGTGTCACCGTGACGGTGGATACCAATGTGATTGGCCAGGTTGACGAAGGCTCGATTGCCGCCTCGGCGGGAATCGAGGGCGGCGACGCGATTCTTTCGGTCGACGGTGTATCGTGCTCTACCTGGATGGACGTTTACGATGCCATCGGCAAGGCTGCCGGTAAGGACGATATCGCCATTGAGTACGAGCGTGACGGCAAGCAGCATTCGACCACGGTTGCGCTCAAAGAGGACGATCGCCTAGGTGTGTATGCCTCTACGCAGGTGGTCCGTTTAGACCCCATCACGTCGGCTCGTCTGTCGTTCTCCTATGTTGTGCAGACAGCGGAGGGCGTGATGCGCCTGCTCCAGCCGCAGCATACGATGGAGATTCTCGATCAGTCCTCTTCGATCGTGGGTATTAGCGTTATGTCCTCACAGGCTGCTGCTGCCGGCCCTGCCACGTTCCTTTCGTTTGCCGCCCTCATTTCATTCTCGCTTGGCTTTATGAACCTGCTGCCCATCCCGCCACTCGATGGCGGCAAGCTAGTCATCGAGATCATTCAAAAGATTGCGGGCCGCGAGCTTCCGCTCAAGGTCCAGACGATTGTGAGCTATGTGGGCATCGCGCTCTTTGCGCTGCTGTTTGTCTATATGCTTCGTTCCGACATCCTTCGATTTATTCTGTAGGGGAGTGTTTGGATTGTCTTTATCCCATCCTTTGCCTCGCGAGCTGACGCGCCCCGTGCATGTGGGCGGCGTGCAGATCGGTGGCGGCGCGCCGGTGGTGGTCCAATCTATGACCTGCACCGATACCGCTGATGCCCAGGCAACGCTTGCGCAAGTGTGCGCGTTGGCGCAGGCTGGCTGCGATATCGTGCGCGTGAGCGTGCCCTCCGAGGCCGCGCTTGAGGGCTTCCGCACCATCTGTGCCGAGTCTCCGGTGCCGATTGTCGCCGATATCCACTTTAACCATAAGCTCGCCATTGGTGCCGTTGAGGCCGGTGCCGCCAAGCT
>OGWX01001347.1_pt1 | contig 16420 bp, 8 predicted proteins | sample 1576151 | NCBI WGS metagenome assembly OGWX01 (sample SAMEA3541591, study PRJEB24748) | human gut metagenome | biome: human gut; feature: human-associated habitat; material: faeces | place: China | collected 2012
CCTCTCTTTCTTCATTACTCAAGCTGGCATATATACGAGCCAATATTCGTGATATCATCTGCCGTTATGGTAATGCTTCTCGCTGTAGCTTTCGCTGTTGTAGAAGTGCCAACATACCATCTGATTGTTCCGAGTGATCCGCAAATGCCGCCATCTGTGATATCCTGCTCAACCCCACCTTTAAAAACATGAGCAGTCAATGCAGTGCTACCTCGACTGTTTTTAAATGTAAAACCATTACTTCCGGTAATACTTATGACAATTCCATCCTTGCCAGCGGCTCCAGTTGCTCCGACTTCACCCTTCATTTTTGACCACTTATATGCAGTAACAGTAGTCGGATCATTTTTGTTGAAATCAACACAAGTGCCAATATATTCGCCACTATCTTCTCCTTCGTTTCCAGTAAACGTTTTACCGGCATCGTTCGAATATTTAATGTGCAAATATGAGGTTTTACCATCAGCACCCGTCGATCCTTGGATTCCCTGTTTTCCCTGCTCTCCCTGGATTCCCTCAAGACGATGCCATGTATACTTTTTCGGATCTGTTGAATCAGCCTCTGTAAAATCTGCATAAGTCCCGATGTATGTATCAGCTATCTCACTCATCTGACTCGATGCTGTTGGATTTGCAACTGAGCTGTATTTAATATGGAAATAAGTTGTCTTTCCATCTTTTCCAGGTTCTCCCTGAATTCCCTGTTTTCCTTGCTCTCCTTGAACCCCCTGCAGTCCCTGTGGGCCTTGATCTCCTCTAATTCGTGCCCATGAGTAAGATTTAACAGTTGTTGGGTCGTCAACCTCGAAGTCAGCACATGTTCCAATGTAGGCGCCCATAGTTTCTCCATTCTTTGATGTGAATGTCTTTCCGCCATCATCTGAATATTTGATATGAAGATATGAGGTCTCACCATTTGCTCCATTCTCGCCAGGGATTCCTTTTTCGCCTTGCTTTCCCTGAAGCCCCTGAAATCGGTACCATTTGTACTTTTTGGGATCGTTCGAATCTTCTGATATAAAATCGACATAGGTTCCAATATATGTATTTGGTGTTTCACCGATCTGACTTGAAGATGTCGGATTTGAAACAGCCGAATACTTAACATGAAAATAGGTTGTCGCTCCGTCTTTACCATCCTTGCCCGCAACTCCCTGATCTCCCTTAGGTCCAGTTGCGCCTGCTTTAGCTACAGCAAACGAGAATTTCTTATAGAATGTCATGCCGTCTACTACAATTGGTATAGTCGCCTCGCACGCAGAACTTATGATTGCTGTTGTTTTAAAAGTGATTTTCGCAAGAGATGTATTGTTGTTTGTTACCGTTGCGGAAATACCTGCTGGGCATACAATTGCGGATCGATTCACCGACACTTTTGAACATTGATTTTGCCCACAATATGCTGCAGCCTCTGTCGAACAAGTCTGTCCTGCCTCGGCACCGGAAGTGCCTCCGATGAACGTATATGTCTCACTTGTTAAAACAACTGAATAGGCATCAGTAACATCGATCACTGTGATCTGATCTGAAGCTTTGATGAGAGAATTTAAAATGAATTCACATTTTAAAGTGACTTTGTTTTCGATATCGTCAGGTGTGAGTGAGAAAGTGAATCCATCACTTCCAATTCTTGAGTCATTTGCAGAAATCACTGTAAATGATGTTTCATTGAATTTCTGCATCGACCATCTAACACTAACCGTACTACTTCCGAATACGGTTTTAAGACGGGTAATAGAAGTAATTCTCTCGGTTCCATGATAGATCACAGCCGTGAGTACCATGGCCTGCGAATCATTCTTAAAGATATTTCCCCTAGATGACTCAATTGACAGACTTGTTGTTACTTCCTGTCTAACTTTATTAATGTCATTCTGGATACCATTAATGACATCTACCAGATTATTTCCTTCTTCTGGTTCTTCCGGATCAGGGTCAGAACTACCACTTACACCAAAAGATATACTTTTTGCTGAAATTGCAAGCTGGTATTCCCCATTTTGATCTTTATAGTATTTGAGATAATTTGCCTTATCACCAATTGCCAGCTGGCCCTTTGTATCCATATAGATACCTCTGGTCGTGTTATCAGCACTATTTTTTACTCCAGAATATAAAGAATCCTCGGTGATATGGAAACCACCAATGGTAGCTCCAAATGCAACGAGGTCTTTTACATCAATTTTAGTAGCCGTGATTGATTTTGCTTGAATCACACTACCGTGAATGCTGTTATATTCTGTTTGTTGAGTCTCAACACTTTCACCGTTTGTATTGAGTTTATAGTAAAGCCCATCCTCTCCCTTGATAACGAGCTTATCTGCAACAATTGTATTGCCTTCAATCAAATCACCTTTAATGGTTACACCAACCAATTCTCCAGTAATTGTCTGGTCTCCGATAACAAGGTCTCTGATAATACCAGATGTGGCGTAAAACTGCTCGATTGCAGCTTTCCCGATGTTCGAGAAATCAACATTTGCAAATTTGGTATCAAGATTTTTAATCGTCGCGTCCGTTGATTCGAATTTCTCAGTAGTTAAATCTTTAAACTCGCCATATGTAGCTTCAAGATTATTTACTTTAGCATTAGCCGCATTTAAATTCTCAATACTCGCATATTTAATATCGGCTGCTTCTGCCGTAAGCATTTTCGCCTTAACATTCTCGATCTCAGCAGAATTAGCAGTTAATTTCCCATCAACTTCAATATTCTTTGCTTTGAGATCATCGATTTCCGCAGCACTTGCCGTAAGTTTCTCCTTGATTGTCACATTATCTGCTGTAAGATCATTGATTCTGGCAATCTCTGCTTCAAGCTCTTTCGTGTTTACTTTATCGGCGATAACTATTTCAAACTCTGAGATCTTGCTACCCATCTCCTTGACATCTTTGTCACTTGCCGATGGAGAGGAAATATTTCCAGTAACCAGGGCAGTGTGATTCTTAATCGTAACGATTACCCTGTCGCCGTCCGACAACACTGTAGTTGCAGATATCGGAGTCAATAAATCTGACCCATCAAGACGAACATAGTTTTTATTGTCGTATTTGACAATTGTTCCATAAGCACTCGACTCGGTAAGTTTTTGTTCATCATTGCTGGTAACCTTGACGAGTTGATCTATAAGATCACTTGATAGAATCACAACGTATCACCTCCATAATTTAGTTGTAAAAACAGCTTTTTCTGTTACTGGACATCCAGGCTCACATTTAATTGTCTGACTAATTACCTTTGCCTTAATATTAGTGAGTTTTGCTCCCTTATAATCAAGTCGGACGCAATCCCCAATTCGAACAGGGCAATAGCCATGGGTATATGTCACTGTGCATTCCAACGAAGACAAATCTCTAAGCAATTGTTCAGCATATTCATTGATCTGATTTTTCGTTGGATTACCGATCAAATCCGGATTGCTCACCCTATGTACTATTTCTCTTCCACGACTCACTGTCGATGTAGAGCTGTTTGGATCATCGTTCACCACTCTGGCATAATACTTGTCATACCCTTCGGAATAAATAACCTCAACCACATTCGGAATTCCATATAGATCTCGATCAATACTGATATCTGGGTATAGAATCGAGCTGTTTCCGTCGTTGTATGTCCATACGGGCTGAAGTGATGCTGTGTCCTGATTCGGTGCAAATAAAATACGCCCTAACTCATCTAAGTCAAAGGAATACTTTGCATTAGAGATTAAGGCGCTTATATATGCCAACCATGTTTCATCTGTTTCGGCGACAAAGTTTGAAAATAATGGTTCTGAGTTGGTTGCCGCAACTACTGGAGCTCTCACATGTGTCCTAGCAAGTCGATAGCCATTTTCCATAATATTTTCGCCTTTTAATAAGAAAAAACCTATCGGTGGCTTATTTTCTTTAAGTTCCATTAATGGTGTATAAGCATCCACCGATATATCCTCTACCTTTCCATCAAACTTTAATGATGGCGTTTGGACTAAGAATGTTCCCAATGGATGCTTATCTTTAAAACCATTTTGAATTGTAACGAGATATGCTCGAATATAGCATTCTCCAACCGATTCCGTCATATCAATCGAAGCTGACCCAAGAGTCTCAGCCGATGTATCACGCGTTATTGAACATGATTTCACCGTGCGAATCCTCTCAGTATCTTTCCATGTCCCTGGGTCAACGATATAATACTCAAATGATTGCTGCATCGATGCGGACCAATCAACCATATTCAGATACCTCCCTCAACTCGCGTGATATCGAGTGTTACTGGAATCGTAAGTACTTTGTGTGTCTGGCTGAATGAAACGGAAATGTTTGCCCAGTATCCGCTTCCGGATGGTTCTCTTACATATACATCGCCCATCCAGATCGCAAGTCTCCGTAGAGCATATAGAGTATCAACATCTGATTTCTCTATCTCGACTTTCCAACTCGCAGTCTCACCGAGCTGTGTGCCATAGTAACTCACAGGTCGTTTTCTTCCCTGATACTTTATAAGCGAAACATCGGCGCTGTGATTATCAGACACGTCGATATTATATGGCAGTCTTAAAAGAGATCCAGACCATGGTTTCTCGCTTGTCTCTTTTCCGTCAGTAACGTCAAATTCCTGCCACTCCTCATCCCATTGAATAATGACTGCTTTCTCATTCACCGGATAGCCAGGCATATCCGTATAACTTACAGCCCCTGTTGAAGTGCTTGTCGCCACGATACGATATCGAGCATAATCGAGTGCCGGATGCGGATCAGTAATGTAAGTATTCTTTCCATTTGCAATTCCAGTTGCTAGTTCTGTGAACGAACCATCGAATTCACGTCTATATACAGATAGCGTGATGCCTGACACCGGCTTACCAGTTTTGGCAACCCTCGCGCAAAAATATACAGTTGATCCATTTAATCTTCCAGAGTACACTGTTTCACCAGTTGTTGTCACCGCTCCATTCACCGACGTTCCATCAATTGTCGAAATTTTAGTTGTCGTTGGAGTATATGTTGACCCATTTTTTGTAACCTCATAATATTCATAAGGGTAATACTCGCAATATGGGCGTATATACGCAGTCAACGTGTCTTTGTTTATTCCAATTTCAGCACTTGGCTGGTATGTTTCATCTTTCCAAGCGACCAGTATGTCAACTGATGATGTTGCGGTAAGACCAGAATTCATAGAAGCTATGCATGAAATTGTATAAGTAACATTATTTTCGAGGTCTATGTTTCCTGCTGAGAAAGCAATAGTAAGCTGATCTGTTGTATCAAAGTATTTTGAATAAATCTGCTCGCCTTTACTTATCATCTTCGAACAGCCAGCTTCGTCAACCGTCTCATATGCACTTTTTGTGGTTATTGTCAGATAATAGCCGATCGGTGCCTGCGTCTTAGGACCGGTCAGTCCTTTAAGATAAAACGGAAACGAAGTAATCTCATCAAGCGCTTCACCTTTTGAGTTTGTTATATTTAAAGACATGGTCGGTGGCGTATATACGTCGATAGTTCTCTGGATAGACCATTCTCCGTATTCCTTTGTTATGCCAGCTGTTCTAACTCTCCACTGAATTTTTGTTCCTTCAGTATACCCAGATGTCGAAACCGAGTATGTACTTGTAAGATCCTTTTTATCTTCATCCGTACTCTTCCTAATGGTTTTTGTCTGCTTATTACTTCCGATTATCAGCTCCAATTCCGCATACGTCTCACTTGACCCATCCTCGGCATTATGAACCCAATACAATGTGAGCGGCTCCCCAGTAATCGCCGTTGTTGTCGATGACCACGTTGTAGGAGCCACCGGTGTTTTTCCAATTACTATAGACTTCGGACTTGTCCATGCAGATTTGCCTTTGCTGTTTGATGCCCGTACACGGAAGAAATATTCATTTCCGGTTTCAAGACCAGTTTTCTCGTAATGGTTGAATTCGATTCCGCTTACCGTGCTCGTTTTATCCGATCCATCGAAATAACTTTCCTGAGTAGCATATTCGATATCATAGCTAGTCGCCGTCGTAACGCTATCCCATTCAAGATATATCGATGTTTTTGATGTTGCTTTAATTGAAGTTATTCCTATTGGCGCTGATGGTGCGGTTGCTGTATTGCTTGAATAATCTGTCCAAGAACTGTATAACTTTCCTCGATATGCTCTACAACGTACCTTATATTCCCCGCCAGCCGACACCGTACAAGAATAAGAAGCCAGCGTAGTCTTTAATTCAGCATTTCCAGTGTTAAAGATTGTTGTGTTATCTTTAACGATTTGGAACTGAATTCCGTCTGCCGCTGGCTTTGTTGATGTGTATTGTGCCGTGACCGTGAGTTTATACTTGTCATCAATCGACACACTCAGATTGCTTGGTGTTACTGGAGGGGCGTTTGTGAAATCATAGGTAATTGCTGTTGACCACTTGCCAGTCCAGTAACTCACCTGGGCATTATTTACTGTATGGGTTTCTGATATGGCTTTAACCCAGAATCTTACCTTTGTTGCGTTTGATGGTGCTGAATATGTACTCTGTCGGACATTTTCAGCAGTCGATGTTATGTTACCAACAAACCAGACACCATCTCCAGTTGCATATTCCCACCAAACGCTATAACCGTTTGTATTTGCTCTACTCCATTTCCATGTTGCGAACAATGTCCTATCTGTTCCGGCCTGCAATCCAAAATATTGCACAGTCGGCTTAGTAGGTGTTGAAGATGTGGGAGAAGTTTTTGGTGCAGAGGTTCCATTTACATCGAGATTAATAACCTGCCCAGGATAGATTATAGGATTTGTTTTCGATATCCCATTTTTATCCGCAAGCTGAGTCCATCGGGTGCCATCTCCAAGAAATCTTCTGGCAATCCCCCAGAGGCAATCTCCCTTAACAACTGTATACGTAGCCATCTTACACCCTCCTTCCTATTCTCGCCGCTTTAACAATAGTGCTTATTGCGTCTGAAATATTGCTTCCATCGTCGTAAGTTATTCCGTTAATTTGATATGTTGCATGTTCCATGTTACCAATGTCTTTTCGCAACTTATTGATCGCTGATATAACTTCACCTATATCCCCATTTTGATTTTTATAATTCATGGATGTATTGATGTCGTTGAGACTCGCTCTGATTCCAATAGTTTGTCCTGTGCTAAACATTCCATTTAAAGCACTGATTCCACTTCTCGCATTACTTAAGTCAACAACCGGACTAATCGTTGGCTGTGCGTCAATATTGCTATCAATCATACTCAGCATCTGTGCCAAAACACTCTGAGTTGTGCTTGTCGCGGTATCAGCCATTGTTGAAACAGATTTTTTGACCTGTCCTCCGAACATACTTATACCCTGAGCAAATCCTTGTGGCACGTAAGAACCGATCTCTTTAAACACTCTCGATGGGGAATGAATTTTCAGATTCTGTCTCGCAGCGTTTGAAGCCGCAGATGCCATCCGGGCAGCAGCCGAAGCCGCACTTTGAATATTCGCTCTGATTCCAGATGAAAATCCACCAGCCACATACGAACCCGCACTATAAAAACTACTGTAATAGCTTCGCATATTTTTGACCGCTGACGATAAGCCTGACGTGGATCCTGATACAACATTATCATTTTTGCTTTTTATGCCTGAGACAAACTTGTTCATTAATGTCGCACCGATCCCATGAAACATGCTTGCTTTACTACTGAGATTTGAATTCATCTGTGTAGTCAACGCTGTTAATGTCGATAAAATCGTCGCGGTTACTGGTTTCATTCCGTTGAGTAATGACTCCAGCATTTTTTTTCCAGCAGATTCCATTTTTCCAGAAGCGCCATCGAATACTTTAACAAAATCGTCGATATTAGCCTCTGCAAATTTATTTACAGAATCGACGAATGAACTAACGCCGCCAGAATACATTCCAGCAGTGCTGTTAATAACCTCAACAATGGACTTAGCTGCTTCGACCGATGAAAGAATAGATCCTGCATTCAAACCATTAACAGTTTCAGAATAGTCTATCATCGCTTTTCCAAATTCTGTTAATTTTTCTCCAATTCCAGATATACTGTCAACACTGACTAGAAGATTTAGATTGGCCGGGATAGATTCGATGACGGAAACCATCGATTTAACGCCAGGAACAGAGGCTGATATAGCGCTAGGTTTTAATCCAGTTACTGCCGCGGCATACTGTTGCATTCCTTCGCCAAATGGTACTAATTTCTGACCAAAATTTCCAAGATCTTTTCCACCTTGGAATAATTCCCATATACCGCCTTCTGTCGGTATCGCTTCTGCCACACCTATCAGAGAATATGCTGCACCTGCAGATCGGATAATGGCAGTTTCGTCAATTCCCGTTACGGCTTCTGCATATGATTTCATTCCTTCGCCAAATGGTACTAATTTCTTACCGAAATTCCCGATTTCTTTATCACCATTGATTATCGTCCAAAATCCGCCTTCGGTAGGTAACGAATTTAGTATTCCAATAAGTGAATTAGCCGCAACAGCTGATGTTAATATTGATCCAACACTAAGTCCATCCACTGCTTCTGAATACGACTTTAAACCATTTCCAAATGGTATCAGTTTTTGACCAAAATCCCCAATCTCTTTTTTGCCATCAATCAGAGACCAGAATCCACCCTCTACCGGAATTGACTCAGCCACATCTATTAGGGCTTTCGCTGCAACGCCCGAAACTAATATCGGAGCCACACTAAGTCCATCAACCGCTTCAGCATATGATTTCATTCCCTTTCCAAATGGTATCAGTTTTTGACCAAAATCCCCAATCTCTTTCTTTCCATCAATTAATGTCCAAAATCCACCTTCGGTAGGTATAGCATTTGCTACATCAATCAGTCCATTAGCTGCTATTATCGACCTCGCTATTGCTTGCGTATCTATCTCTGCCACCGCATCGGCATATGACTTCATACCATATCCGAACGGTATTAACTTTGTACCAAACTTACTTAAGTCCTTATCGCCATCAAATAGGCTCCAGAATCCACCTGTTATAGGAATTGCATTTGCCACATCAACTATTGCACTCGCTGCATCTGCTGACCTAACGATAGACATGGCATCAAGATCAGCAACAATATTGGCATATAATCTCATTCCTTCGCCGAATGGGATTAACTTCTTACCGAAATCTCCAAGATCCTTGTCACCATTGAATAAACTCCAAAATCCACCTGTCATAGGAATTGAGTTTGCAATTCCTATTATGGCATTTGCGGCTAATGTTGATGATATTATTGAACCAGTGTCTATCCCAGATACCGCATCGGCATAATATTTCATTCCATACCCAAACGGTATTAATTTCGTACCGAACTTGCTCAAATCTCTATCACCATCGAATAAGCTCCAGAAACCTCCAGTCACGGGTATCGCGTTTGCTACACCTATGATGGCATTTGCGGCTAGTGCCGACGATAATATCGCACCCGTATCGATATTAGATACGGCTTCAGCGTACGATTTCATGCCTTCACCAAATGGAATTAATTTCTTGCCGAAATCTCCGAGGTCTCTATCGCCATCAAATAAGCTCCAGAAACCTCCGGTTACTGGTATTGCGTTTGCTACAGATATCATCGCATTCGCAGCCGCTGTTGATCCAATAATCGCAGTAGTATTGACTTCTGATGCAATCTCTCCATAATACTTCATACTATATGCAAATGGAACAAGCTTATTTGCAAACTGATCAAGATCTTTACTACCACTGAGTAATTGCCAGAGTCCGCCTTCCGTCGGTATTGCATTTGCAACTGCAACTATCGCATTTGCGGCTAGAACAGAAGTTAGTATGGAACCGGTATCTATTCCACTTACGGCTTCACCATACTGCTTCATGCCTTCTCCGAATGGTATAAGAGCCTTTCCGAACCGGCTAAGATCATGTTTTCCTGAAAAGAATTGTGCGACTCCTCCGGATGATGGTAATACATCTACAACCTTAACAATAGCTTCCGCCGCCGCTGCTGAATTCTCTATATCTCTAGTGTTGAGGCCACTTACGGCTTCTCCATACTGCTTCATTCCTTCGCCGAATGCTGTAAGCTGCTTTGAAAATCGAGAAAAATGATCATTTCCACTGAAGAAAGAAGCTATGGCATCGACAACATTAGTTCCTGCCAATATGAGTATAGTCGCGGATAATGTCTGAATACTTTCAAGTAATGACGAATCTATCTGTTTAGCCCCTTCAACGAAGGTTTGAATATTCAGCATAAACATCGACAAATCGTTTCCAATTCTTGGTAGTGTCGATATAACACCTTCAGCAACTCCGCCTATGATCCCGCCGGTAAACTGTCCAATTGCTGTTCCTATTTTTTGTAGAAAATCGCCACCTTCGGTAACAAGCCATTCAAGGCCAGGAATTTGTGCGATTCCACCAACTACTGCTAAAATCCCAACTAACTCTGCTAAAACAGCGCCAACCCCAGCCAAGCCAGCCATGGCACTTGGTATAAGCGATGTGATTCCTGCTAACGCGTAAATAAGCCCGGTTAAACCAGAAACAGCTAATACACCGATTAATAGATTTTTAGCATCGAGTCCATTCAACGCACTAAAAATTCCTTTTATTACAGAATCGATAAGATGTGTTGCCGCCGCTATCAATTCTGGTGCATGTTCAGCAACTCCATTAATCAATCCTATTGCAAATATTAGCAATGAATCGACAATTTCTGGTGTATATTTCGCTAATGAGGACAGGGATTCAGATATAAGCCTAAGAAAACTTTCTGCCAACTGTGGTGCGTATTCTCCAAGAACGGCTGCTAATTGTACAATTCCTTTTCCAATGATTTCCGTGATTTCTGGTACAAGTCCTAAAATTCCTGTCGTGATAACGCCGAGTCCGGCAACAAGAGCCGTTGCGCCAGTTATGACACTGGCTGATAACATTGAAAATCCAGCTGCAATGGTTGTCAATCCGATCCCAATGCCTACGGTTGCCGCTGCAAATAAAGCAAACGCTCCTGCCAATCCAAGAAGAGTTGGAACCAGAGGCTTTAATATTAATCCAGCAGCACCAAACACCGCAAATGTAGATCCGAGTGTAATTAATGATTGTACAATGGCATTCGCATCCATGTTTCCTAGTGATTCCAGTACGGGAACAAAAATTCGAAGTGCGGCTACTGCAACTAAAAGTGCAGAGGCTCCCTTTTTAGATCCATTCATCGCTTTTAGTCCTATTGAAAATTCAAGCAATGACGTGCCAATGACAGTAAGACCTTTTCCTATCGCTGTCCAGCTCATGCCTCCGAAAGATTTTATTGTTGGAATAAGTGCCGCAAGTGCAGCTGACATCAAAATCATTTGACCTGCAAACTTCGTAATCGATCTCGAATCTGTATCCATGATCTTACATGCTGTCATGAGTATTGTAGTCAGTCCAAGTATACCAGCACCGCCTTTTTTCATTTCGTCCCATGACATTGATGCAATATATTTTCCAACTGCTGTGAGTGCTCCTATGGCAACAGACATCAAAATCATTTGACCTGCAAACTTCGTAATCGATTTACTTTCGGTATTCATAAGTTTTGCGGCCGACACTAATATCGCCACAAGTCCGGCAACTCCGACAAGTCCTTTTTCAATCCCATCCCAATCAAGAGTTGCAAGTATTTTCATTGCGCCTGCTAAAATAACAACAGCAGCTGTAAGACCAATCATCTGAACGGTTTTGACAATTGAAGCTAAACTAGACACGATTCCAGATAGCGGTTTAGTTGATCCACTGTCGATCTTGCTCAAAACAGCCATTGCACCGGTTAATTCAACAAATAATGTTCCAACACTCAGCAGGGATGCTCCGAGCTTATCTGAATCTATTGTTGCTATTACAAACAGTGCTGCGGCAAGAACTCCGACTGCCCCAGCTATCTTGAGTAAGGTATCTGCCTGCAAATTCTTTTGGTATGCCTCGAGAGTATCTTTAACACCACCTAAAATATCCTGTACGCTCTCAAGAAATGACATATTTTCGAAAGTGTCTGATAGTGTATTGACAAAATTATTTATAAGGACAAGAAATCCACTAAAAAGGCCACTATTGAATACTTCGAACATATTCCCTTTTCCGAATGCCTTCGATATGGTTTTTCCAATATCTTCGAAAACATTAACGACTGCACTTCCAATTCCTTTAATCACGCCAAAAAATCCCTGTAAAAATCCTGCAATTCCCTGCAATGTCATGGATTCATCAGCACTTTGCTTTAAGGATTTGCCAAACTCTTTAACCTTTGAAATTCCAGTCGATAATGTATCTATTATTTTAGAAACAACTTTATCAAATAAGTTGCCATCTATTACTGATTCTCTAAGGTTTGCAAGATACTCGCCAAGTGAACTCGTAAAATCTAATAAATCAAAGTTGAACCCTTTAAAATTACTAGCAAACTCTCGAATTCCTTTTACTCCTGATTTCATAGCTTCAATTCCGATATCCAAAACGGAGAAGATACCTTTGAACGTTACCTTTAATTTTTCTCCATTGGAGTCGCTTATTATAAGGCTTTCGGTGAATTTTCTAATGTTTTCGGTAATGTTGTATAACTGTTCAGAAGTCGCTTTCGGAAAAATTTCTCGGAAAGCTTCCTTGATCGGCGATATAACTTTTCCAAGTGCAGTGAAAGAATTTTTAAAAGATTCGATCATCGAGGAACGTCCTCCAAGATCAACCCATCCTTGTATCAGATCATTTCTGGCATCTGCTGATTTGTTAATCATATCGCTCAGAGTATCGGACACACCAGTCCAAAGCTCTTTTGCCTCTTCAAAGTCACCGATAATGAGCTGCCACGATTTAGTCCAACCGGATCCGAGTGCTTCCTGTAAAGTATCGATAAGCTGTGAAAATGTCTTAACTTTTGTTGCCGCATTTCCGGCTTTTCTTGCCAAATCAGCCATCTGCTTCGCTTCTTCTTGAGTGTAGCCCTGATCAACAAATTTCTTTACTGCGGCTTCATACTCCTCGGTAGTATCGGCAGCGGTGGAAAGTTGCTCGAGTGTCTGGGTAAGCACCTCAGTTGTTATCCAACCCTCCTGCAAAGATTCTCTAAAAGATCCCTTAGCAGCAATTGCTGCTTTTGCCCCTGTCTGTAAATGCTCAGATGTTCGAATAAGCGCATCCTGAAATACTTGTCCGCCCATTCCTGCATTAACAACCGAATTCCAATCCTGTAATTTTACACTACCAGCTGCAATAGCCTGAGAAAGCTGATACATAGCGGTCGACGCCTGCTGTGATGTTGAGCCTGATACTGCCGCTAAGTTTGCGATACCCTGAATCGACTTAACAGAAGTATCGAGTTTAACACCAGCCGCCGTAAATGTACCAATGTTTCTTGTCATCTGCGTAAAATTGTATATCGTTTTATCGGCATATGTATTCAACTCATCCAATGCGGCATTTACTTGAGCGATATTTGTGCCATCCTTCTGAGTATTTGCCAGGATGGTCTGAACAGCATCCATCTGAGTTTCATATTCAGCAAAACCATCTTTTAATGGTTGCAGCGTCAATGCTTCACTTATCTTCTTTCCTGCCGAGTACGCCTGATTTGTAAGATTTACCAGCACAGTAGCACCCATAACTCCAAGTGCTGAAAATTTTGCTTGAACGGTTTGTATTCCTGCCCCAAGTCCAGATAGATCTATGCCTTTCGCAGCCATTCCTACATCTTCAAGCCCTTTGGAGGCACCAGATAAATTAAGTTTCTGTTTAAGCTTATCAAGAGTAGACAATGTTGTTGCAACTCCACTCTCGAATTGCCGATTATCAAATCTCATCTCCAAGACTCGATTGTCAATAACTTCACTCATGCCCTAGTGACCTCCTCCCAAGCTTCTTTTGCAATTTTGTCAAAAATAGGTTGGATTGCTGGATTTATGTAATCCCTTCCTTCAACCCAACCACCAGTTCCGGTTCCGTGTCCGTATTGCAGTATAACGGCGATATTAACCCCTTTATTAATGTTCGAGTTAGTAAAGACTAACCGTATGGCAGAATTAGTTTTCTCTATCCTGTATCCCCAAGACGTAGCCGTTTGTCCTGTGTCAATAGGCGTAGCTGCAGAAAGGGCAGCAACACCTTCTTGCGCGTATTTTTCCAATACACTAATTTTTGTTGTATCTTTAATCCGCAGCAAATATTGTGTTGCTTTTGAAAAATCACCCTTATGCCGAAAACTAATCATTTTGTTTTTTTTACCCCTTAAATCTTTTTTGCAAATGCAAGTGAGATCCAGCCAGCACCGGACTTCAGCTTGCCCCATCCATTCTTTTCTTCAACGATCGTGAATGTGCCAATTCCTGTGTGCTTACCGGTTAAGGAATAATTCGTACCAGCACCAGTACGAATGCAAAGATCAGGAATACCAACATATACCTGATATTTGCCGCTATTCGCCGTAGGTTTATTAGCGGATGTGCCACCGATATGTCTGAGAATTGTGCACCATTCTTTTTCACCAATATAGATCCATCCAGCACCGCTCTTCAGCTTGCCCCAATCTCCAGACACTTCTGTTATGGTGAATTTTCCCTTTTTTGTATAACCTTCGAATGTACTATCTTTTGTTGCCTTTTCACGAATGCTGAGATCATCAATGATAACCTGCACCTCAAAAGGTGTCTCCGGATAGTCTTCCGATTTAACGCCAAGCTTAGCGTTTACTTCATTGGCGATCTGACCAAGCCGGCTATAAATGTATTCTCCTGGGCACGCCTTATTTTTAAACCACCGATGGACGGTCATATTCTGTTTGTCCACCTGACCAATAAGTGATTTGTCCGCTCTCCACTTAAGTTCTCGAATTCCATTTCGTCTGCAAATGTCCACACACAGCGCAATAAGTGAATTATAGACTTTACTGTTAATCGCATACGGATCGGTTCTATCGCTCGCGCATTCGATCGTGATTGCTCTATTATCGTTTGATGCACTTGAGGAGCACCAAGATCTATCCCCCTCTGGGACAAATAATCCAATTCGTCCGTCAGTTCCGATGCCATAGTTTGCACTTGCCTCAGCGCTTGGATTGCAAAGCCAATTTCCCATATCTTCTACAGAGGCCTGCGCGGTATAACAATGGATGGTAATCGTATCAATTTTGTGATTTCTCGGACTATTACTGTTCGGAGAAATTCTTGTATAACTAACCAGTGAACTATTACTCATGTTACTTCACCCCTTTGTATTTAACTTTTTCCTACGCGCAGCATTAATTGCCGCATTATCTCTTAAAATTTGCTGTGTACTCCTTTTAGGTCTTGGAGTATTCTTTTTATTACAAATTTTTATTAGCGTAATTAATCTATTGAGATGCCATTTCTCAAATTCAACAGGAATTCCATATGTTATCATCCAATAGTAAATTATTTCCGACGTTATCGGTTCGCTAGGTCCACCACGACCATTTCTACTTTCATGTATATCTGGTGTGGCACTCATAGGTGCATAGATGTATTCTTTTACCATCTCAATATCTTTCTGCGATAAATTGGAATATGCTCGCGGATCAACTTTCTTATTGATGGTCATGCATCGTATGTAATCTAATGTTTCTTCTGCTGTTTTTTCTTTATTGGAATAGAATGGTTTACACCATTTTGACTCCCATTTCGAAAGAGATATTAAGGAATGCTCCAGTTGTAAAGTCTGCTCGTTCATCGGTGGAACAGTCACAAACTCCTCTTTGGATTCATCCCACAACTCGGTCTGTCTTATGGCAGGTACTATTATCTGAAGCATTCCATCCTCCTTGATTTTCTTCGTTATTTATCTTCTTCAGAAGCTTTCTGAGCTTTCATTTTTTCTGAAATCTCTGCCGGCACAATGCCGTTAATAAATTCGACTGCCGCATCTGTGTTCGTTGCAAGCTCCATAAACAGAGTAGAATAAGCCTCTGTCTGCATAAACGCCTCGGAGATTTCTTTCGATTTTTCAAACCGTTTGCCATCCGGGCTTTTGATACCATATGATTTAAGGATCATATCCTTAAAGATTTTGACAAGTGCCGGGGTGTCCTGAGTTGCAATAATTTTGTTTACCATTTCTGTAAAACCGCCGACTGTTCCGAGTTCCATCTCCATAAGCTCAGCTTTTGACAGATTGAAGTAGTAACTTTCTTCTCTTTCAACTCCATTGAAGTCAGCGTATTTGATATCTTTTTTTAACATATGATTCTCCTTTCGAATGTCTGTTCTTCTTTTTACATAAAAAAAAAAAGCCCCAGCTATCTTTGAAGGGGCTTTTTGTAATCTCTTAAATCCTATGAGTATAACCAACTCACATTAATCTCCGGAAGCTTTCATCAACTGTGCGATTTCATCTGGAAGCGGAAGTCTTGCTTCAGCTTTATCACTTCCATACAGAATGTCTTCAAGAGCTTTGAGTTTTGTTGGATCTGCTTTTG
>OGWX01001352.1_pt1 | contig 16380 bp, 19 predicted proteins | sample 1576151 | NCBI WGS metagenome assembly OGWX01 (sample SAMEA3541591, study PRJEB24748) | human gut metagenome | biome: human gut; feature: human-associated habitat; material: faeces | place: China | collected 2012
GCTTTTGTGGAATCAATCTCGATCGATGCTGTCGGGTTATGTCCAGCCACAGATACCGGAGTTGTCGAAACATCCCAAGAGAATGGATTAACATCTGGACTATCGTTGAGCGAGTTATGCTGCTTCTCTGTAGGAGATGCGGTTGCCCCATAGATCAGATGTAACTTATAACCATGACTAACATCATCAGTATCATTTCCGATCGCTGTTCTATAAGACAGACCAAATGTTTTACGTTTCTGCTGTCCGATGGTTACACCTTTAGCAATCTCGGCAGATCCGTCGCACTCGGCGAATTCATCCGGATATGTATACGCCTCAATTGTTGCAGCATACTCCTCAACAGATCTCAAATTTAAATATTTAATATCATCCGCATATAACGGAGATGCCTCAGCGCCAGATGGCTTATCAGTAATGGACGATACGCCATTCCAAGCAACGCCTTTCGGATATGTTCCACCAATAGCCTGAGTGTAAAGTACAGTTTTACTAACACCAGCCTCATACAGACGTTCGCCGGTGTTATCCCAAACAAGTGTGTTAGGCATTTAAGTTTCCTCCTTATTTTTTTTTATTAGTCCTGTCACGCCCAGCTTTAATCCCAAACATCCTATCCGTGACGGCCCTCCAAATGTAGGACTAATAGTATAATGTTAATGAGTCGTGATTTAGTTTGTCGGAATTGTAGTGACGATCATAAGAACAATATGGAAGTGACAACAATTTGTCGATAACCGGATTGTCCGGCATTTTATCAACAACGATGATGTTATAGCGAGTGTTTTTTAGATATGTAGAATCATTTGCTTTTTTCGTATCGATTTTCGATTTTGAATATATAATCGCCGGGTAGCTAATCTTTAGCGCCTCCGGAGGCTGGTAATACACATTCGTGCTTCCCAGCAATGTTTCGAGAAGTACCTGCAAATCCATTCGTGTACCCACTACTTATAAACACCTCCAATGCTAAGTATCAAACGAGGATACTGTACTTCGATATCACTCACTTTCCATTTTTCGCCCATCCATTCGATGTAAGCGATTGACGAGCAATGTTCTTTTAGATACGGATCAGCCAAAATGCTTATCTGGTTAGAAAGGGTAATGTCATCATTCACCTTTTCGGAGGTATTCTGTCTTTTCCAATGAGTGCTGCTCACATCACCAAAATATTTTCTTTCGATTATTTGGTCTTCTACCCATAATCCGGGTTCAATTTCACCTGTTTGACAGAATCCTATTTTTCCATACCATTTATTCATTACTTGTCACTCCATTTTGATTTTTGGGCAAAAAATTAAGCCGCCTCCTGAGTCAGGGAAGCGGTCTCGCCAACGAACTCGATTGCTACTGCACCGTATGGCTTAATCATTGCACCAGAGCAACGAGTCTCGATAAGGTATTTCATTTTGTTGTAGTCGATATCGAAGTCGTCAAACATGTTGACAGAACCACCCTTGTCAGCACCAACATTGTAATCGACAAGGTTTACATAGATTCCGCCCAGGATATGTGTCTTAGTAGAAACTTCTCTCTTAAGACCTTCCATAACCGGTACCGGAACGATTTTGCTTACGCGCAGTGCAGTTGCGAGTTTGTCGATAGTATCATAGATAACACGTCCGTTGTTATCTTCCAGCAGAAGGCAATCGGTCAGCATATCCTCACTAAGGAACATTGTCGGATTTCCGGAACCCTTGTAGTTCTTTCTGGATTTCTTGCAAGCCACGATAAATGCCTTTGCTTTTTCTGCATCCGTGGTATCTTTGGTGATTGCAATCTCAGATTTTACAGTATAGACATCATCGTCGGTCCAAATCGGACGAATGTTCTGCTCGTTGATTTTTCCATCAACGGAGCTGCCTCTACCATCTCCAACAAGGATTGCCCGGGCAATTTCCTCGTCCAGCATCATTCTCATTTCTGTTTTCAGCCAGGAAATAACGTCGATCTCTGTAATGTCAATAACATCATCTCTGTCCAGAGACTGGTGTTTGTAAACAGTAACCGGAGTCGTTGTACGTTTCAGCATAGTGAAAACTTCATCTTTTTTCTGGCTGCCTTTGATATATCCCTTTGCTCTCGCCTCATCCTCTGTGATATCTGCGAACACAGATTTGATTCTGGAGAACGGGGTTTTATGTACAGAATTCATGACATCAGAAACCCAGGTTGTATCTCTTTTGATGAAGCCCGGAGTATTTTCAAGCGTTTTTGCATCCGGGAAGAGGTAGTCAAGATGGGTGATATTGTGCTGCAGAAATGTATCCGCAAGGCTGCCATTCCGCTTTGCCTCATCCATAATCTCAACAAACTCGGCATGGCTGAGGGTGTTTTCATCATTTTCCATTTCATTTGCATCGAAAGCGTTGTGTTTCATGTTGTCGTTTCCTCCTTCTTCGTCATCAGCGGTATTTCCAGCGTCTTCGAGCGCCTGACCGATAAGTGCATATACTACCGTTTTCTGCTTTTCAGTGAGAGTATTAAAGACGTCTTCAACTGTCTCTTCTTTATCGTCATCTGCGCTGGGTTTTGCCCCGGCGGTATTATTCTCTTTCGAATCTTCTTTTTTGGCTTCATCAGAAAGAGCATGTTTGATTGCTTCACAAACTGTGTTTCTCTGTTCATCAGTAAGTTCGTTGAACACTGACGCCAGATCATCTGTTTTTTTAGTTTCCACTTTTTCTTCCTCCTTATGTTTGTTCTCAGAATGTAATAATCCGTCAACCGACTCCATACATTCTCCAGAATAGATATACCCCTCTTCATAAGAATCTTCACCATGCATCATGACGGATTCGATCACTGCCCCGGGATTGGCACCTGCAAGAACTAAACTAAGCTCACGAATAACTCCATGAATCACATCGCATCCCTGCTGCTTGAGCATATTCGCATAAATAGACAGGCGATTCACATCACCGTTCTGGACAAGTAATTTTGCATTCTGGCCAGCCTCTGTATTGTTAAAGGTTCCATATGCATATACTCCGTCCTCTCTATTTTCAAGTAAGGCATGTCCCAAAACCTGATCTGGGCTATTATGCTGATGGTTCCACACTAACGGCACGATAACACCATCGCATTCTGCGAATGCATTTTTCTTGATGACTCTGCCATCGGAACATTTCATATTTGCTTTTGTAGCCCAGCCGCCAAAATCATATTTCTTTTCCATTTTGATTTTGCCTCCTGTTTTTATTCGTATCTTGGAATCTGTGATATGGGTGTGTTCATTAAAGACTCAATTGCTCCAGCCTCGTCACCACGTTGTTCTTGATCTAATTGTCCAGACTGCTCTTGCAGCATATCCTTTGACTGGTTCAGATTGCTATTTATCAACATGTCTGCTTTTGGGTCATTGGACGGCTTCATTCCAACAATCTGTCTAATCTCGTTCGATGTCATAATTTCATTTCGAGTGAACTTATCAGCAATGTCTGCTATGTTATTAATCGGGACAAGCTTAAACGGATCGCGGAAGAATTTGATTGTCTGTTTCTGAGATCTTGCTGTTTTCGTTAAGAACTTTCGTTTCATTTCATCAACGATCGCAGATATTATCGGCTCAATTGTGCGATTATTGTAATTTAGAAGCTCCTGCTCGGTGGCAGTACCATCCAGAATTGACTGAGAAATGCCTAACTGACTGTATAGCATGGTTGTCAAATATTCGATCTGTTTCATAAGATTGTTATCGAGAGAACGGTTTAGCTGAGTGATTTTTTCCGTTCCATCGGCATAAGCGATTCCATATTTAGATCCAGCAAGCTGCTCTTCGATCTCCCTACGTCTTTTCTCGGCTTCTTTTCGTCGAGCGTCAGATTTGATAACATATGGAAGCTGAATGATAAGATCTAATTTTCCAGCACCACTCTGCTCATCGACAACGTCAAGAATATTTAATTTTCTGATAAGCCGTTGCATAGTAGAGTTATGCTCGTTCATAACGGCATAAAGTGGATTTTCAATAATAGCGACATCTTTCTTCGCCATAATGATTTCCTCTTTTTGACCCGTTTTTTCGTTATAAACTCTAATCTTAACAGTTGTAGGTCTCCATTCGGTGATTTTTCCAGTTCGCATACTCAGTATATCGAACGAGGATGATGAAGCAGGATCAATACTTGTATCAATTGGAACCAACGCAACACATCCTTCATCAAGCATCGATAGAACGGCGTCTTGTATAAAGGCGCGCCCTGTTTGGTCCAAATTCGCCTCGAGATTTAGACAACTGTTTAGTGGCGAATCTATAACAGAAATAAAACGACCATTGTCATCTACTCGACAATGGTTAATATTGATTGATGAAACGTCCATCGCTATTCTGTTATAGATAGAGGTAACTATGGTTCTCTCATTTCCTCTTGTTAATTTAGGTCTATCAGGTCTCACTGAACTGCCGACACCCATATCGGCGTAATTATAAGTCGGATCACGATTCATAAAGGCATTCCAAGAATGCTTTAACCTTGTAAAAAAACTAACTTCCATTTTGATTTTGCTCCTGTTCTAAGCGGCTATTACTTTTTTAACTGCTTTTCTACCAGTAGCAGCAAGGGTTGAATCAATGTCCGAAATTCCCCTATTGAAAATTTCCTGCATTTTTAAATTTTTATTGATATATGCCTGTGTCTTCGTGGACTTTGTCTGAAGAGCGCGTGCTCTGGCATGATATTTTCCAGCTTTGTATGCGTACCTTTCAGATCTCTTCTGAGATGCTAAAAAGCCGTACTGTTTCTTATCATATTTTGCAGATTTTCGATCAAGCTTGGCAGCCTTCACATCGTTCCGTAAAATCTGTTTATCTCTTTTTTTCTGTAACTTGGCATTTTTGCTTTCAAGTTTTGCAATTTTATTGAGAGATTTTGTTCGGTGGCTGTTCAGAGATGCAATAGCTTTATTACGTCCTTCAGAGCTGGTCGCCTTAGATAAACTTTTAGTGGCCCTACGGACTCCCCATTTCATTCCGAGGACGCCGTAGTGGTAAAGTTCATCGCTGTTATATACTTCCATAATGTTTATTTCGCCTCCTCACCTATGATTATCTGTTTAGATACTTTTCAAAAGCCTTCCTTCCTTTTTTTAATGTTTTTGGTAGTGGCTTTCTTCATCTGCTTCAAATTTCTTTTGATGATATCTCTTGCTGGTTCGTTTTTTTTTTTTTTGTAATATAAAGATACTCCGGCATGGTTATATACATCTTTCGAAACTTTCTGATCCTTATTATGCCGGTCACCTCCGACATAGTATCTCTTAGAAGTTTTCGCTTGATGTTTCCGTAGTATCCAGCCATATCAAACCTCCCTACAGATCAATATTTTCAATAGCCGCCCGGATTTCCAGCATTCTAAGATACTCTCCCATATATCTTTTCTGTTCCATCAATTTTGAAATTGGAACCGTAGGTGTAAAATCAAGAACCCCAGCTTCATTTTTAACTAGCATTTTATGCAGCTTATCATATCGAATTTTTGTCTGATAATATTCTGCTTTGAACCGATCTTTATAATCCTCACTGGTCATAAGATCAATTGTATCTTTTAACTCCATATTTCCTCCTATTCAAATGCGTCTTTATTTAACTTATAGGCAACGTAAGCGTCCATCAATGCCGCAACGCAATCGATTTTATTTTCTCTTTTTCGTTTGTATAATTTTCTATTACCGTTCGTATCCTCCATGGTAATGCAATTTCCCATGGCAAAGGACATGACTTCCTCATCGAACAGTAGCATTCGTTCTTCGGATAATGTTTTTAATTCCCCGAGTGGTACCGATTCTGTTTTTGCTCCCTGAATTACCTTTTCGATGCCATACGGACCATTTTCAGTTTCCCATCTGGTCACAAACTCTTTAGCGTTATACGGATCAAAGCCAAATGCTCTAACATCGTACTGGCAGTCGATGATGTGCTTGTCCAAATCGTCATAAACTTTCATCATATCGAGAATTGCTCCATCGAGAACGATCAAGCTGCCCTCCTTCATAAAATAATCGTATTTTGATCGCATAGCGGAAGGTAGTTTGGCCAAGGTCAATGAAGATATATAGTTTCGAGTTTTGATTCCGAAAGTTCCATTTCTCAATGGAAATAAGAACGTAAACGCACAAAAGTCATCACCCTGAGATAAATCCGCACCCAAAGAACATGGAAGGCTCCAGTAGTCTCTCTTTCTGTGAACTATAGTCTCTTCATATGCGAAGTAATAGGTAAATCCCTCCATTGGAATTCCAAAACGTTTTGCAAGTATATCATTTCTCGTTGCAGGAGCCTGTTCGGCTCTGTCAACATCAAGTTGATATACTTCGTACTTAACAGTCTTTCCGAGATTCGGATTCGCCTTGATCCACATAGCAGGATCTGCAACTTCATCTACTGAATCCAGCTTATACCACCATATCGAGACATGGGGATTGGTATACTCATTTCTAAGAATTTTTGATAATTCCATTTTGATTGTATCGCCACTGCCGTTTCGTACAGTTCCCTCTGAACTGATAGCGACGATCAAATAATCATCGTTCTTAGAAGCGCCCTGTTCCAGCGCTCCAATTACATCCTCGCGGACATCTCCAGAAAGCCACTCATCCACGGTGTTGATTTTGCTATTAAGTCCCTGAAGCTTATCGATGCTCATTGGTCTTATCTCAAGCAAGGAACCTGTCAAGAAATTTTCAACACCCTTTTTAGTGCTCGCAAGTTTTTGCCGGTTGGCTCTGGAGCCTGTTGTATTCTGTAGAGATCCTTCTGTTAAAAATTTAAACAATGGCCCTCGTGATCTCGTGATTGAAGTTCTGATTGGCGATAATACTTCTTCCGACTGTTTCATCGTTGGCGCAGTTGTTACCTGATGGGTTGTCGTAGTATCAACATTCAAGAAATAACTCTGAATGCATGATGCGTACATGGACTTCGCGGCGCCTCGAGCGACTATCAAGTATTGCTTATTAATGAGCCGCTTTTTAACTGATCTTCTAACGTATTGTCCTTCATCTGGATCATATACACTTTGTTCAACAAAGTAATACCATCCGAAAATTTGTTCTGCCCAAAGTTTAAATGAATCAAGTAAATGTAAATCTTCGCCATCAGTTAATGTGAGCTCATTCTCACAATAATTAATAAAGCCCTGGATTGCTTGGTCGTCATACCAAATTCCAGGGTTTGCTATAAGATCATCTATTCGATTCATTTCCATCTCAATTTCTTTGCAGATGGGGATTTCTCCTCTAATTACGGCGTCTCTGAAACGCCCATAGTATTTGGGAGTTGCAGTGTTTGACAACGCCATAATTTAATTCACCTACTTCATTTATTGTTTCTTAATTCCGTTAGCAAAGATATACCCAGGCTTATTTTAAATAATCCTTGGTTTTAAGTTCTACATATGAACTGCATTCCGATATTGTTTTATTGCCCATCTTTGTGATCAAGCCTAATGTATTAGCTACTGTTTCTTTTGCGATTCTTTCAGCATTATATTTTTTATACATCTGACTTACTATTTTAGGATTTGTTTCAGATACTGACTGTAATTTCACAGAATCGGTATCAAACACAATCATTGGTCGTTTTGCATGATAACTGGAATATTCTTTATCGTTATAATCCAACAATGCATTATAGCCTTTTTTCTTTAATTCTGAATAGAATCTATCCTGAGCAGCTACTTCCTGCGAATTGTGATTTGTCAGCGAAAGATTTAAAGCTTTATAAACTGCTATTTTTTCACTTTTAGACATCTTTGCAGGATCTTTTTGCAAAGCATTCTGGGCTTGCTTGAATAAAATTTGTTGTTGACCTCGTCTCATTTTACTTTTAGAATCTTCAATAGATGCTACTACATTCTTTTTGAATTCTTTGTCTTTAAGTAAACTAGCTGTTATATATCCCGCGTTCTCATCTGATGGAACTCGTAATTTCTTAGTTGAAGTAATCTTTAGCTGATAAACTTTCATATTATCACTATATGATCGTAATGCTTTTGCATTTGCTAAATCACTTTCCCTTCCAGAAGCCTTTGCCTGCTTTTCTGCCTGTTTTGCTGAAGAATTTGCTCTACTTGTAAGGTTTTTACCAAATAAGCCTATGTATTTATCTGAGTCGCTTTTCTTATATGTTGCATAAAAAGCAAAGTTTTCGAAATCTTTGCTGCTCTGTATTCTTTGAAACGTGGTTCCTTTTTTCAAATATGTGTCGACATATTGCTTGCCCGTTATTTTGGTTTTGGCTATATTGGTAAGTTCAGTTGCCTTCATGCCGGCCAAAGAGCTAACCCTCTTTATGGTCGGCTCATTTCTGTTTGTATAGTATCGTTTAGCCCCAGCCGGGGTGACGGAGCCATCCGCATACTGATATCGCCGAACTCCCCACTTCTGTCCTTTTATACCGTGATGATAAAGCTCCTCCATCGGCAATTACCCCCTGAGTTCTTTTATCGCCAATGCAATTCCTAAGGCAGAGCTCGTGACCGCTAAAACATTGCCAGCAGTTTCAAGTGTTCTGCTAGCGTACTCTCGACCCTTCGACTCTTTCTGTGGATTAAATATATCGTTATACTGTCTTTCCAGCATTGCACGATTTATCTGTGATCGCATCTCCTGTTCAGTCATGCTCGCAAGGTCCATTTTTGGAATTTTACGGTTTTTAGTTGATGTATCTACTGCACGTTTTAAATCTCCAGAAAGATTTCGGCCTGAATCCACCAAGCGCCTAGTTCGCTCAGCATCTTCTTTTACATAACGTTTTGCATCAAATTCAAGATCGGTTCGTCCGTTCTTTTTGGATTTTTTATAGTATTTTCCACTCGAGTTATCATATTCATTAAATTCTTTTTCACGCGCGTCTCTCGCATATCGTCTCTGTCCGGCATTCGTTAGAGAACCGTCTTCATTCTGATATCGTCGGACTCCCCACTTCTGCCCTCTTACGCCATGATGGTAAAGTTCGTTATTATACATTTTGATTTTCTCCCCCATTCAGTTCAGCCTCGAAATTAAGTCTCCACTCAAGTTCGGTAATCATTTGTTTGATTGCTTCAGTTACCGCTGTGCTAAGCGGCGGATCAAAAAGTAGTTTGACTTTCAGATAGACATATGTTTTTACAGACTCATAATCCTCGTTATCCGTAAGAAACTGGTTCCATGTCGAGGTCGCATCTTTGATGCTAAAACCGTTCTTAGGTCCGACTCCCATCTGCCTGAGAATCATAAAGATACTATTGATATGCATCGTGATTACTGTATCGAATACATCATAGTCTTCTGTGATTCCAAGCATTTCCTTTACTGAAGTTAAGATACTTTCCATATTTCACCTCCCATATTAGTGCTTCCATGGGCAAGTATCGTTTTTTCTTCTTTCGGGTACTTCTGCCGCCAGAAAACTGTCATCTCCATAGTGAATTGCATTATGCGTATCATGCGTAACACAAATTAAATACTCTGGATTTAGCAAATAACCAGATGCTGACTCTATATCTTTTAAGGATATCGGATTCATATGGTGTATAAGTATTTTTCCGTATATTTCATATCCATCAAGTCCAAGATCACAACCGTTATCTCTCATGATGATTTGATTTCGAATTCTCTTCCATTCTTCAGATCTATAAAATTTCTGATTTGCATACCGATCAAAACCGAATGTAGCCTCCCCAACTTGCCCATCTAACCGCAAATACTCAAATCTTTCTTTGAACGTCGGCAATTTTATGAGTTCCGAATATTTTCTAATGATATGCGGTTCAATCTCTATACTCATCAGGATCACCATAACCAGAATAATTGCGCATAGCCTTAAGTGCATTTTCGTAGAGAACTTTGACCTCTTCTGCCGATTCTGCAGCTTTTGTCTTTGCGTTTAATAATTCCGTTTCCTTTTTAAGTTTCTCTTTCTCAAGTTCTGCCTTCGTCGTTCCAAGTTTTAAAAAATGAGTGATTACCTGAGAAGAGGCAGTTCCTTCTATAAGCTGACGCTCTGCCAGATCGACTGCAAGAGCTATCATCTGGTTCTCACGAGCCTCTGGAGATAATGCCGGTCTCATCTTCTTAGATCTTTCGGATGAGTTTGACGTTACTTTAGGCATTATTAATGCCTCCTCTCTAGTGATTACTATTTGTTTCATCTGACTTTTTGTCAGTTATACGATACTTAATAGGGTCCACAATAGCGCACAAAACCAGATTATTATGAAAGGAGAATTTATGTACCATTAAATCAAAGCAAAAGAAAAATGTAGCGCCTACGCCATCATGGACTTTATTAAATACCGTATAGGAAAGGCCCTGGAGGAACCAAGGCCCAAAATATCAATTAACCCGCCGGGGAAAATTTAAAGACCCGCGCGATGCAGGAGGGGGGTAATTTTACAGACCCCTCCCCCTTGTCTAAATTATAAATGGAACATCGTGCTTCACTTTTTTATAGATCCCAAGTGGGTTATAGAGAATAATTTCGTCAATCGCTCGTTCGATTTCGTTATCCTCTTCTTTTTGTGACATGTCATCGCTAAGTTTGGCAATTCTGGCTAAATAAGCTAAACTATAGTAACCTTTTTCCTCGTCAAACTGTCTCCAAGAAGAGAAGTCTTCGATGGGATCAAAAGGATTATCGATTGTTGTCAACATAACTTTCGATTCTGTCATCAATTACACAACTCCTCTCAAATGTTTACTAATTGTTGATGGTGAAACACCAAGTTTCTTTGCAATGTCATCTAATGTATAATTAGATGCTGCCATTGCCTTAGCCCTATTTATCTGAGCCTGACTCAAAGTATTGACAAGTTTTGGTGTTGCACGCTGACGAAGCTTGTCAATGTCTGTTGCAGCAAGAATTCTTTTCAAAGTGTTCTCACTTATTGCTCCAGCTTGAATTGCTTCCCATTCCTTATCAGTGATCTCAATGTTTCTATCTCTTCTTGAAATAGAACCAACTTCCTGTCGATATTTATTCAATGCCTGCTGACTCAGTTTTCTAAGTGTTTCGCCTTTAAGTTCTTCGCCGTTTGCCTCAAAGTATGCTTTTTTCTTAGTTGAAATCTCAGCATTTGCTTTTCTTTGCGCCGATCTTTCTTTAATCTTATTAAGATCAGAATTATCAAGCTTATCCATAAGAGATTTAACTTCGACAGCGTATGTTTTCTTTGCTGTTGACGAATATGGAATCTTTCCAGTATTCACCATTTCGATACGAGCTTTGTTGCCGAGGTTCTTCATCTCATTGGCATAGTCTGCATAAACAAGTTCCATCGTGTGTCTATACTTCGAAACTAGGGTATAAGCATCGTCAGTCTCTGCCATCTTCGTGCTAACTTGCGTACGTTTTTTAACCCGGTAGTCAATGGTCCCATCTCCACTGGTATAGGATACCTCTCCAGTAGCCGGGTCTCTCTTCTCTACTGGGTTATACTTGGCATATGCTTTTGCATCTTTAACATCGTACTGTATAGTCTTTCCTGTGGTGGTTTTAACAGTCATGATGCCGGTCTTCTTATCATAGGTACGGTCTGGGTAGTATAAATCCTCCGCCGTCTTCCATATCTTAGCCCCATCTGGCCTGGATGGGTCGTAATCTTTGCTACCGGGGATGTTTATATGGTATGATCCCTGTCTTTTATCAACACTTGCCTGTCCTTTCGCCTTTGACAGAATCGTAGAAGCACCACCATAAACTTCATTACCATTCTCATCAATATGAGCCTGATACTTTTTCTTAAGGGCGGCAATATTGTTATCCTTTTCACTCGCTTTGTAGTCAAGCTTATGCTTTTCAGCATCGATAACAACCATGCTATGCTTTACCGCGCGGGCAAGCTCGCTATCAGTCGCTCCTGCGAGAGTCATATCGCTAATAAGATTAGAAATTACACCCATCTGAATACCGGTATTCTTCATCTTAGGATACTCATGACCATTCCGATAGTAATGTTCTGTTCCATCGGCATCAACTTTTACTGTTCCGCCATAATCCAATTTCGGATCGAATCCTTCAAGTTCCTTAAGCGGTGGTTTGTTAAGAATCTTGACCTTTCCTTTTGGATCATGAGTAGGAATGCACATGACAGTATCACCATCGAAGTCCGCTCCCGACAACTGATCTGCTATCTTATGATTAATTCCTACCGCATCAACGACATCAGTACCAAGCATTTTTCTTGCAAGCGCGTTTTTATTATTGACAGTAAGGATTGGAATCTCAAACCGACCACCATGTGGATAACGAATGAGTGCAAGCTTTGTTCCATTCTCATAGTTTGGAGCATACACTTCGTTATCCTTTAAGGTATTGATCGGAATTATGACATGATAACGCTGTCCAGGAAGCGCTGCCGCTTTCAGATGTACGGCCGCTGAATCGCAGGAATCCGCAAACTTCTCAAGCATGTGCTTTTTGATAGTCGGATTTGTAATTGACATATACTCGTCAAACTCTGCAAGCTTATCTTTTTTAGCAAGATCAAGCTGCTTCTTAGCCAACGAGAGCGACTGCTTTGCAAGGAACTGAGATGGAATTGCGTTTGCCCATTCATCCCAGTCGCCTTCATCAGCTCTTTTATTGATAAGGCCAAGCTTTTCTTTCCCTGTCTTTTTATCCGTATACCAATACTGGCCACCCTTGTCCGCATCTTTGATGGCTGAGCCAAACGGATTGTCAGGATCATCTTTTTTAATCGGCTTAAGAACAGTGCTTGTCTTATCGCCAAGAGCCGGGGTTCCTCGCTTTTTATTCGTATTGAATACAACATCAACACCGTCCGGCAAATCATCAGAGTATACCGCCATACCTTTAAGATAATGGGTTCCGTCTACAAGAATACGAACCTGCGAATATCTGGAATCTCCAAGAGATAAATCCTGGCAACCTCTACGAAGCTCGATAACTCCATCTTTATCAACACCTTTGAATCCATCGCTTCCTACATCATCCGCATAGCGGACCATAAGGCGCTTCGAATCAAGACTTGTTGGGTATGTAAATTTTTTATGGAAAGTTTCCCCATCATTCTGCGATTCATAGTCTTCGATCGTTTTTACCCGGCTATAATCGTAAATTTCTTTATGTTCCGTCCCAGGCTTGCAGAGAACTTTCTGGATTGTCTGCTGACCTTTCGTATTTACCTGTGGAATTCCGCCAGTGTATACGGGACAACCTTCAGCTTTTTCAAGATAATCCAAGGCAAGATTCAGGCGTTCTTTGGAAATTCCAAGAGATGTTTCAACTCCCGATGTTACATCGAGCATACCCTTTTCGTTGAGCTTTTCTCTAAGAAAGTTTACCGTATTCATTGCCTGATTCATCCGATCTTCAGAACTTGGATTCAGAAGTGACCTTACGGTCGATTCAGATAATCCCATCTGTTTTCCAATCTCTGTGGCACCAAGTCCATCCGCTTTGAGTGATTTTGCTCTCTGAACCTGATCGAGACGTCTTTCATATCCAGCCCAGCTCACCTGTCTACGATATTCGGTAGAGGTAAGGCCCATTGACTTTGCAATCGCATTGTCACCGGTCCAAACTTTCCCATCATCGTCGGTATATGTAAAACCGGCTTTCTTGAGCTCGCTGATTCTTCCAAGGAAATCACCAGAATGCTGATATGGATTCTCACCTGATCCATACGGATATCTTCCGCTGTGGCGAGGTGTGCCATAATGCTCAAGATAGTCATCTTCTCTGTCGGATATGCCAAAATATGATAATATCTCATCTGCAATCGAACTCATGTTAATATACCCCCTCGCTTACTTTATCCAGAAACTCGCTCTTTCGAACGATTTCGTCCATCGTCTTAAGAAGCTCTTCCGTCGTTGGCTTGTGATATAAAATCTCATTGTTCTGATAGATTCTGAGTTCTTTATCGATTTCTCCCGGTTTCACTTTGTATTCCAAACAAAAAAGAGCAGCGTATACGATTAACTGCTCCATCTTTGCTGGCTGAGTTCCAGACTTATAGTCGTGAATTCTCAGAAAATTATTTCTGAAAGAAATCGCATCCGCTGTTCCAAAACAATGGTTTGAATAATATAATGGCTGTTCCGGAGTAAGCTTAAATCCGATAGCATCATTAACGTAATTCAAAAAATTCTCATAGATGCGATCCATATCAATAACATCTCTAGGAATTCCATCACCAAGAACATGCGATAAGACAGTTAATCTATCTCCTTTTTTAAGTTTTAAATTATTACGAATAAGTGTTTCTGCCAATTCATGAAGAGATGTACCCATTGCCGGGGCATATATACTTACTCGTTTTTGAAGTAATTCTTCTTCTGTATATTTCAGCCAATAAGGCTGTGAGGGTGCAAGGAATGCGTGTTTACCTCTAAGATCCGAATGATTATTGAAAATCATTGTAGATAATCCTCCTTATTCGTTGAATCTTTGTCGAAGCTCAGCCATCACCTCATCCTTATTTTCAGGATAGATAAATGCTGAATGTGACATTTTGTTCATCTTATTCACGTAATAGTCCTGATTCGGCTGGTGCTTAGCCGTCGCGCATTTCTTTACCTCGAGCGTGCTCCATTTATCTCTATAGAGAATGAGCAAGTCAGGAACTCCCTGTAAATATGAACTGTCATTTTTCAGTACCATACATCCTGGGAATTCTTTCTTTAACTCTTTAATTAGATTTGCCTGAAATTTACTCTCTAACATAACGGAGCCTCCTTAAAAACATATGGGCCTTCTGGGTCACGATCCCAGGACCTTCCGGTTATGAGCCGGATGCTCTAACCAACTGAGCTAAAGGCCCAAAATATAAAGAAGCTGCTCTGGCATATTTTCGTTTGGCGACTGATGTTCTCTATCTTTCAAAGCGAAGGTATGAAATATAAATGATTAAAATTCACGGATGGGAGGAAAGGTAGCCCAAATTCCGCTACAATATGCCAAAATAAAAAGTGCCAACAAGCAACTTCTTCTCATAAAAGGGTATGTTTTTAAAGCGCACGGGGTAGGTGGTGCGTAGGATGTGAATATAGATTTAGACTTAATTACTCGATAAATTCGAAATGATATCCGAACTTATTAGAATTAAATGGATAGCCGACGCATCTGCTGATCCTTGATCTACTAAGACCAATGCATTTGCTGGCTTCAGATATCGAGTCGTAGACTTCTCCTGTTTCCACGACTCTAATTTTCTTACCCTTTGTTTTCGGCTCTAAGGTAAGATTGTTTGCACCGACATGCTTTTTGCTTCCATCATTATAATGAATATAAGATGACATGACATCTCCATGCAAAAATGATTCAGCGACCAATCGTGATACTTTTTTCTTTTGCTTTTTATGATTCTCATAAAGGTACACCATAGCATTACCCTGAAAATCATAAGAAATAGTTTTAACACGACCTGTCTTTGAGTTTTTAACTCTTCCAGCATCACTAACTTGATATACATCGCTGGTTCCAACGGGTTTCCACTGTTCTTCTTCCACTCGCTCCTCCTTCCGAATATTCTGGTTATTTGTGGCGAAATAAAAAGAAGAGGTTTATGTCCCTCTCCCTCATAATAGGCTATGTTTTTTTCGCGAATAAAATAAAAGGGCCTGAGTATTTAAACCCAGACCCAAATATTTCTTATTTTTCAATTGCAGGATCAAATGTACATACCATAATCAAACCTCTTTTAATGAATCAAATTACACCATATACAAAATCGCATGTTATTTGCAGAATAAAGATGTCTTCCACATTTGTTACATCTTTGCCTTATCATAACCATAAAATAGAACCTCCTTGAAATGCGGTTTTCTTTTACTCATAATAATATGGTAAAACAATCCACCCTTTTAACACCGCATAGCCTAATAAGTGTTTATACATTCTCTTTTTTGTCATACCACAAAATGCTCTTCCTGCTGAATTTATCATAGATTCATACGGAAATAATGCAATCATAACTTCTCGTAACGTTGCTCTTGTATACATATTTAAAAAAATCAAAATCTGGGTCAAATAATTGTTTTTTAATTTTTCTTTCCATATTCCATTGTTTAGATCGAATATCATATGGAATAAATGATGTGTTCATATTATCAACCTCCAAAATATTAACCATAGATTAATTCATTAATGCTACACTTCAAAGCTTTCATAATTTTCAGCAAATTATAAACTGTCGGAATAGATTTTCCGGTGCAGTATCTGCTTATCATAATTGACGATATACCAGTCTTTCGTGAAAGCTCATATTGAGTCATTCCAACCCTCATAAGCTTGTAATATAATCTTTCAGAAAAACGCTGATTGAAATCCTCCTCTGACAGTTCAATGCCTTCGGTTTCATCAAATATAAGTTCTATCTTTGTATGCCAATAGAACATATGGATATGAAACACCCCAAAATAATTGTTGCC
>OGWX01001371.1_pt1 | contig 16262 bp, 12 predicted proteins | sample 1576151 | NCBI WGS metagenome assembly OGWX01 (sample SAMEA3541591, study PRJEB24748) | human gut metagenome | biome: human gut; feature: human-associated habitat; material: faeces | place: China | collected 2012
TACGATCCGTTTTCGTACCCAGAGAAATAACGTGGACAACGTCTGTCTTGTGCATGACGGAGAATATCTGGAAATGAAGCGGGAAAAAACTTCCGGAAGCTTTGATTATTATACTGCACAGATCGTAATGGGAAAAGATCTTGTACGATATTACTTTGAGATCCATTCAGGACTTGTTACCTGTTATTATGATACAAATGGTGTAAGCACCAGACATGAGGAACGGACAGAATTTGAGATCTATCCCGGATATCATGTGCCTGAGTGGCTGAAGGGTGCTGTGATGTATCAGATTTATGTGGATCGTTTCTGTAACGGAGATCCTTCCAATGATGTGGAAACAGGGGAATATTTCTATATCGGGGACACTTCCGTAAAAGTGGATAACTGGGAAAAGGTTCCGGCTGTGATGGGTGTCCGGGAATTTTATGGCGGCGATCTTCAGGGAGTTATGGATAAGCTGGATTATCTTCAGGAGCTTGGAGTAGATGTGATCTATCTGAATCCGGTCTTTGTCTCTCCCAGCAACCATAAGTATGACTGTCAGGATTACGATCATATCGATCCGCATATCGGAAGGATCGTAGCGGACTGTGATGGTCTGTTAAGTCCCGGAGACAGTGATAACAGTCATGCCCTTAAATATATCCGCCGTGTGACCGATAAACGGAATTTGGAGGCCAGTAATAAGCTTTTTCAGGAGCTTGTGGAGGAAATTCACAGAAGAGGGATGAAAGTGATCCTGGATGGGGTATTTAACCATTGCGGATCCTTTAATAAATGGATGGACAGGGAACGGATCTACGAAAATCAGGAAGGCTACGAAAAGGGGGCCTATGTTTCGGCGGACAGCCCTTATCGTTCTTTCTTCTGCTTCCAGGATCAGAACCGCTGGCCCTATAATCCAACCTACGACGGCTGGTGGACCCATGATACCCTGCCAAAGCTGAACTACGAAGAATCTGAGGAGCTTTGCCGGACGATCCTTGATGTGGGCAGAAAATGGGTTTCGCCGCCGTATAACGTAGACGGCTGGAGACTGGATGTAGCTGCAGATCTGGGCCACAGCAATGATTTTAACCATCACTTCTGGAAAGAGTTCCGGAGGACAGTAAAAGAAGCCAATCCTGATGCAGTGATTCTTGCAGAACACTACGGAAATCCGGAAAGCTGGCTTCGCGGCGATGAGTGGGATACAGTTATGAACTATGATGCTTTTATGGAGCCTGTAACCTGGTTCCTGACCGGAATGGAGAAGCACAGTGATGAGTACCGGGAGGACCTTTATGGCAACAGTGAGGCCTTTATCGGGGCGATGAAGCATCATATGCAGTCTTTGCATATGGGAGCGCTTTATGGAGCCATGAATGAGCTTTCAAACCATGACCATTCCAGATTTTTGACAAGGACCAATCACAGAGTAGGAAGGCTTTCCTACGCAGGCGCAGAGGCAGCATCTGCAGGCATCAATCCTGCCATCATGAGAGAGGCTGTTGTGATCCAGATGACGTGGCCTGGTGCGCCTACGGTATATTACGGGGATGAGGCCGGCGTCTGCGGCTTTACAGATCCGGATAACCGCAGAACTTATCCCTGGGGAAAAGAAGACCAGGAGATGCTGGACTTTCATAAACGCATGATCTGCATACACAAGGCATATCCGATTCTTGCAAAGGGTTCCCTGGAATTTCTGTGGAACGATCATCAGGGCTTGAGCTATGGTCGTTTTTCTGATTCTGAACAGATCATAGTGATCCTTAATAATCAGGATCAGGAGAGAGACATAAGGGTAACAGCCTGGAAAACCGGTGTAAGCCGGAAAGAAGCAACGGTTTTTCAGCGTCTGATGCTTTCTTCCGGAGAGGGTTATACGGAAATGCCGGAAGAATATATTGCAGATGCAGGGATTCTTCAGGTGAAGATGCCTGCATACGGAGCGATGGTGCTTCACCACAGGGCGAGGGATAAATACAAATGATGCACGAGTAAGGCAGAGAAAAAAGCCAATCTGTTCTTCCATTGGGAAGCGGATTGGCTTTTTGCATTGTGTTTTATGCGTTATTCTTCTGTAACGTGTTCCAGCCCCTGATTCATGATGGTTGCCACATGGCTGTCTGCCAGGGAGTAGTAAATGGTTTTTCCATCTCTTCGAAATTTGACTAGTGACATCTGCTTCAGTATCCGGAGCTGATGGGAAATGGCACTCTGGGTCATGGAAAGACGATCGGCAATATCCTGAACACAGAGCTCTTCCACAGAAAGTACGTACAGGATACGGATCCTGGTAGGATCACCGAAAACCTTGAACAGGTCGGCAAGCCGGTACAGTGTATCATCATTGATCGGGTAATCTATATGTGTTTTCTTCATTTGCGCATCCTCCAAACTGTTAACTTCTATTGTAGCTGAAAAAACCTTACCGGTCAAATTAATTTCCTGTGATTATTTTTTATACAGGATACGAATGGAATTCAGCACGCAGATCATGGCAACGCCGGTGTCCGCAAATACAGCCATCCACATGTTTGCGTGTCCTGCAAGACCAAGGATCATAACTGCAATCTTGATCACAAGAGCAAATACTACGTTCTGCCATGCAATGCGGTTGGTGTTCTTTGCAATGGAAACGGACTGCGGGATCGCATCTACGTTGGAATTCATAAATACGGCGTCAGCAGCTTCGATAGCGGCATCAGCACCGCTTCCCATAGCAGCACCCACATCAGCACCTGCAAGTACAGGAGCATCGTTGATTCCGTCACCGACAAACATTACAGTTCCATGTTCCTGACGGATCTTCTTTAATGCGTTCAGCTTATCTTCAGGAAGAAGTTTTGCATAGATCTCGTCAATTCCGGCTTCTTTTCCAACAGCCTGAGCACTGTCCTCAGAGTCGCCGGTAAGCATAACTGTGTGAAGACCAAGTTTCTTGAGAGAAGCGATGGCATTTTTGGCATCTGGTTTGATGGTATCGGAAATTAACATATATCCGGCGAATTTTCCGTTTACAGCCATGAATACTTCAGATCCGTAAGCTGCTTCGTGAAGTTCTCCGATGGTAACACCGAATTTATCCATCAGTTTGCGGTTTCCGCAGAGGACTTTGCCTTCCGGCATCTGGGCAGAGATTCCGTGGCCGGAAATCTCTTCAAGGGAAAGAGGTTTCTCGAGGCTTATTCCCCGCTCTTTTGCGGCAGCTACGATACTGTTTGCAATTGGGTGAGTGGAGTTCTGTTCGCAGCCTGCGCACATGGCAAGAAGCTGTTTTTCGTTGTATTCTCCGGTTGTGACAACTTTCTGGAGTTGGAAGTTACCTTCTGTGACAGTACCTGTTTTATCCATAACTACAGCACCAAGATGGCTTAATCCTTCGATGGAAAGGCCACCTTTGAACAGGATTCCTTTCTTGGAACCAGCACCGATTCCTGAGAAGAATGCAAGCGGGATACTAAGTACAAGAGCACATGGGCAGCTCATTACCAGGAAGGTGATCGCTGTGTAGATCCAGTAGTGCCAGTTTCCGGTTACAAGGGAAGGAATCAGTGCTGTTGCAACAGCGATTCCTACAACACAAGGGGTGTATACTTTTGCAAAACGTGTGATGAAACGGTCGATCTTTGGTTTGCTTGCTGCTGCATTTTCTACAGAATCCAGGATACGTGTTACCATGGATTCTCCGAGTGGTTTTTCCACACGGATCTTTAACTGACCGGAGGTATTTACACATCCGGAAGTGATCTCGTCACCTTCGTTTACAGCAACTGGTACAGGCTCACCTGTGATCGGTGATGTGTCGATGCGGCTGCTTCCCTCAATGATCACGCCGTCAAGAGGAATACGGTCGCCAGGACGAACCAGGAGGACATCTCCAACCTGGGCATTTTCAGATGGAATTACCTGAACAACATCGTAAAACTGAAATTCATTTTACCGCTTTCACTTCCACTCACCTGCCAGCGCAGTTGATGTAGTTCCAACCACCATAGCTGCTGCCAGCGCAAGCACTGCAGCCTGCTTAAAAAATACTTTTCTCATACGTTTTTCTCTCTGTATCCCGTTTTCTTTACCACTATTACTTCTGTTGCTGCATGACAATAGGGTGGTTATTTTTTTAAGCAAAAAAATCCCGGCTGTGGGATTTTTCTCCAAAAGCCGGGATCCTGTTAATTTTTAAAATCTTTTCTCTTAATCTTCTTTTGTCTTCTTTCCAAAGAAACCTGCTGCGCCTAACACAAGAGCAGATACAAACAGCACGATCTCTCTTCCTGCGCTCTGACCGGTCTTTGGAAGAGCTGCTAACGGAACTTCATCTTCCGGGATAGAAACCGGTTCCTGTGGAAGAGCTTCTGTTGGCAGTTCAGCTAACGGAACTGTTTCCTCCTGAATGGTCACTCCAGGACCTCCATTGCTTGTGACAATAGAACCATGGCCTCCGCTGCTGCTTCCACCACCAGAGCCGCCGCCTCTGTTAGAAGTAGAATTGCTGTTATAATATACATTGAAGACCAGATCACCATTTAAGCTACCAGCTGACTGTCCGCCTTCGTAACGGATCCAGGTATATCCGTCAATCACTTTGTTAAGCAAAGCATTTACATCATAGCTGCTGCCCTCCTCCATGTAATCAGAGTTGTAGGAAGCAGTAATGCTTGCACCTGTTCGCTCATTAATGTAATTGATCACGATATTATACTGGGTTGGAAGTACCCATTTTGCGTAGATGGTCTTTTCTTCCTGTCCTTTAGATACATCATTAATATCCTCAGATACCTTAGAATCAGCTGTAAAACGTATATTTAACAGCTTATTTAATTCTGCCCAGTTGCCGCTTTTTGCATAATCTACTGCTGCACTTTCGTCATCAGCTACATACCAGCCTGCAAATTTGTATCCGTCTCTTACAGCTATCGGAAGTTTGCCTTCAGTTAAGTTCATGCTGTTTCCGAAAATGGTGTAGTCTGCTGCATAGCGGTCGGAAGTTTCTTCCGGATTTCCTGTATTTCCTACTGCACTGCCATCACCACGGGTATTAACTAATGCTATATTTCCCTGTACAGCAGTACCAAAAGCATTGATCTTGCCTTCTGTTGCGTCATAATGAAGAACAGATACCGGAGCCCATACATATGCATTGCCGCCAGTGCCGTTTAAGTCTTCTGCTGCTGTGTTGTAGCGGAAGGAATATGCATACTTATCGCCAGTGTTCGGATCATAATATACAAAATCATTTACATCAGATGCTGCTTCTTTGTTTGCGGACTGATGAAGATCGAAACGGGTCAATGCGGTGTGTGAGGTGTTGATCGGAGCTGCATAGTTTTCTCCGCTTCCCAGTTCTTCAGAACCGATCATTGGGTTAAGTTTATCAAACGGCATACCCTTTAAATTATCACCATAACGCATATTCGCTGTAGTTGCCTGGAAGGAACCGCCTAATACATAATCACGGCCAAAATACTTATCAGACCTTGGATTTCTTTTTTTATCCGCAAATTGATTTCCGGTTTCTGCTGCTGTATCATACTCCCCAGACTGAACAGCAATTACATTATTTCCATACTGTTTAACCGCATTTTTAGTAGGGCTGGCGATCGTAATGGCGCTTGGATTATCCTTTAATTCTAAGACGCTATTGGTAATCGACAGATTTCCTTTTGCCTGATAAATACCTGACATATATTTAGATGAATAACGTAATCCACCATTATTATTTGCAATTACCTTTGAATCAGAGATTTCTGATTCATACTCGATCCATACACCGCCATATGGGTTATTGTTTGCTTCGATCTCGGAGCCATTAGTCATTTCCAGACCACCCATCTGCATGATACCACAGGAGTCCTCACTGTCATTAGCGGTAAATGTAGTTTTATCTATAACTGTTTTTGAACTTGCAAATCCTGCATTTGTATTATGGTTTCCATCCATATGGATCTCAGAATCTACAAACCGATACTTACGTCCTGGAGCCGTATCTTTGCCTATCTCACCAGGCTTTCCATAATTGTAGCCATTATAACCATTGTTGCTGATCGATAAAACAGATCCATTTACTACTTCTAAAATATTTCCATCTGCAGAATATGACTCATCCTTGTATCCATCACTGGTATTAGCCTCAAGATCAACTGTAGCATTATCAAATATCACTGGATCCATATGTTCATTAAAATATTCCTTGGATGTGTCAATATTATGGCGGTAAATACCATGCTGCTGGTTCTTATTAGATTTAAGCTCTGCATCATGTACTTCAAGACGTCTCTGTCCGTTTGCTCCTCTTACCAGAACAACGCCTGAACCTGTGAAACCACAGCCCTGACCTTTAGTTACAGCCTGATCATCATCATAGCCTCCGCCAGAATAAGAATCGGGAACAATGATCACAGACTCTTCAACATCAAAGGTTCCACCACCGATCAGATTAAATTCTGCATCGCTACTATCATACCCTACATGTCCTACACGAAGACCATTATTATAATCTTTAATTGTGATCGTATTTCCGTTTGTATTAAAAGTTGTTTTTCCATTCTCTACAAACACAGCCGCAGCTGTATTATGTGTTTCCTTTGCCTGCCCTTCAAATGTAACATCACCTTCTAACACCACCTCAGCATCTTTCCTGGTGATGATCTGTGCCCGTGTATAATCACCAGCCTGTAACCGAACGGTCATTCCGGAATTATTAATGATGATCTTTTTATGACTGTTACTATCAATAGAATAATCACCGGCCTGAACTTCCAAAACCTTATTTTCAGAAGCTGCTGCTGCCTTCACAGCATCGTTGATCTGATCCTGAGTCATATCAGGGCTGACCACAGCATCTGCTGCCTTCACCACTTTCTTCGTAAATGCCACAGCATACTCTGAAAAATGCTCTGCCTCAAAGGAAACCTCTGAACCGGTCTCACCGGCTACATCTTCTGCTGCTACCTGGGTGAGTTTGTTTTCTGTATCATCTACATGGAGGACGGAAACCTTATCTGCCTGGGCAATCTTTTCTTCGATCTCAGTTCCTGTAAAGGTTACAAGAACTGTCCCATCTGCCCATGCGCTGTATACAGTATCCGCATCTGCCAGAGTGATGTCATAGACCACTACATCCTGGATCTGGTTTTCCTGTGGATCTAACTGCGCTACCTTACCGTCTTCGATGCCTTCTACCACTTTATCTTTAGACTGCTCTGTTACTTCTTCTACATGAAGCTTCGCATCATCGGAAATACCGCTTTCCCTGGTATTCCATTTTGCAGTAACAGTGACACCATTGATTTCAGTACTGTCTTCTGCTTCATATACAGACGGGTCTTCATTATCCATTTCAATAATGATCTCTGCATCAGCTTCTATGTTTTCGATCTGGTAAGTCTGGAACTTCTCACCATCATTCTTTCCTGCATTTTTCTTCTGTGCATTGGAAGCAGATGCTGTATCTATATCTTCTACTGCAGAAATCTCAGCACTTTCACAGGAAACATTTTTGATCACATAGCCTTCCTGCGCTTCTACAGTAAACACAGCACTTTTGCCGGCTGCTATAGATGACGGGCCTTCTACTTTTGCGCCTTCATCCGGGTCAACGGAGTAAGTAAGCTTATATGTACCTTTCTTCGCCTCAGAGTTCTCTTTTACTGTACTCTTGCTGCCTTCAGAACTATTTGCTTCTTCAGTACCAGACTGTTCGCTGCCTTTATTCCCAGATCCGTTTTCATCTTTATTTTCTTCGAATTTATTTTCTTCAGATTTATTTTCCCCAGAACTGTTTTCGCTGCTGTCTTCACCAGCGTTTTCTCCCTTTTCAGACTCTCCCTGATTCTCTCCCTTTTCAGAGTTTTCTCCCTTTTCGCCGGAATTTTCATTTCCAGAATTTTCCTCTTCGGAATGTTCTTCTCCGCTGTTTTCTTTACCGCCATTTTCGCCTTCAGAGCCGTTCCCGTCTTCATTTTCCTCTCCGGATCCGTCCTCTTCAGGATCATTGCCGGAATCTTCTCCTGCGTTTTCTTCCCCAAAACCGCTGTTTTCTTCCTCACCGCCAGCTTCCTGTTCTTCCTCACTTCCATTTTCCTGGGACTCTGCCTCTGCTGCATATACCATATTTACACAGGAACCAATATTGGAAAATGCCAGTGATAATGCTGTCAGCATAGCAAGATAACGTGAACGCTTTTTAAATTCATTCCTTTTTACCATACACTCTTCCTCCTCATCTATCTCCCTCCAGTAAATACAACATGATAACTGCTCATGATCTTCACTGTCATATATGATGATACCAGGGTTAAAAGTTTAAAAACATGAGTAAGAAGCCATTTTTTGAAGAAAAATGAGCGAATTACGAATGTTTTTAGAATTGCGGGAGTGCAAAGCACGTAGCAATTCGGTATCAGAGGGGGCAAAATACATTTTGACCCCAACATCTTTATGAATTATACAGCAAAAATTAAAAAAATGCACCTTATTGAGAAAAATTATCATCATGTAAAGAGCCTGTATTATTGACAACTAACTTAAATTAGCGTATTCTAACTAAGATGATCAGGGTAGCAATGACTAACCTGAAATAGGAACAACTAACTTGAAAAAAGGAGTGAAGAAGATGCCTTTAACAATGGCTTCGATCGGAGAAACAAATACCATCCGCAAAGTAGGCGGAAATGAAGAAACAAAGCGTTTTCTTGAAAACCTGGGATTTGTTGCCGGAGCAGAGATCACAGTTGTATCTGCCATCGGTGGAAATGTTATTGTCAATATTAAGGATTCAAGAGTTGCAATAAATCAGGATATGGCAAGACATATCATGGTTTAAATGGACATGTTGCCTAAGGGTGATATAGCCATAAATAAACATGACAAAGAGAAGAAAGGAGACATAGCAATGACTTTAGGTGATGCAGCAGTTGGAAGCACTGTAGTAGTGACTAAGATCACAGGTGATGGCGCTTACAAACGTCGTATTATGGACATGGGGATCACAAAAGGAAGTGAGCTTTATATCAGAAAAGTTGCTCCTTTAGGAGATCCTGTTGAAATTACAGTAAGAGGTTATGAGCTTTCTGTAAGAAAGAACGATGCTCAGTGTGTAGAAGTAAAGTAATCATACATAACACACCGTGAGAATTAAAAAGAGTCCTTTGCAATGGACTCATGGAGGTAAAAAAGGAAATGGCAATTAAGATCGCGCTTGCCGGAAACCCAAACTGCGGTAAAACAACTATGTTTAACGCATTAACAGGTGCCAACCAGTATGTTGGTAACTGGCCTGGTGTTACGGTAGAGAAAAAAGAGGGAAAATTAAAGAGCAAGAGCCAGAGTGAAGAAGTTATCGTAACTGACCTTCCTGGTATCTATTCACTTTCTCCATACACCCTGGAGGAAGTTGTCAGCCGTGATTATCTGTTAAAGGATGATCCAGACGTTATCGTTAACCTGGTTGACGCAACAAACATTGAGCGTAACTTATATCTGACCACTCAGATGATCGAAACCGGTATTCCGGTTGTTATCGCATTAAACATGGCAGACCTGCTTGCTAAGAGAGGTATCAAGATCGATATCGAGCGTCTTTCCATGCTCCTTGACTGTCCGATCGTTGAAACATCTGCATTGAAGCAGACCGGTCTTGATAAGCTGATCGACGAAGCGGTTAAGGTTGCTAAGAAGAAAGAAGTTGATCTTCCTAAGGAGATCTTCTCCAAGGAATTAGAGGCAGCAGTAGCTGAGGTTGAAAGCGTACTGCCGGCAGACATCACTGAGAACAAGAAGAGATGGTATGCAGTTAAGTTCCTTGAAAACGACAGCAAGGTAGTTGAGAGTACTCCACTTTCCGCTTCCGGCAAGTCTGTTGTTGAGAACGCAAGAAAAGCAATTGAAGAAGCTCATGATGACGATATGGAAAGTATCGTAACTGACGAGCGTTACAAGTTCATCCAGAAGGTAGTTGGAACTGCTGTTAAGAAGAGCGGCGAGAAGCTGACCGTATCTGATAAGATCGACCAGATCGTTACCAACCGTTTCTTAGGTATCCCGATCTTCATGCTGGTAATGTGGATCGTATACTACATCTCCGTAACTACCATCGGTACATTCGTAACTGACTGGACCAACGATACATTTGTAGGTGCTATTCAGGAAGTTGTTGGCGGTTTCCTTGAGAATGCCGGCGCAAGCGATCTGATCTTAAGCCTGGTTGTTGATGGTATCATCGGCGGTCTGGGAGCAGTACTTGGTTTCGTTCCTCAGATGGCGATCCTGTTCCTGTTCCTGTCCATCCTGGAAGACTGCGGTTACATGGTACGTATCGCATTCGTTATGGACCGTGTATTCCGTCACTTCGGTCTGTCCGGTAAGAGCTTCATCCCGTTACTGATCTCCTCCGGTTGTGGTATCCCAGGTATCATGGCTTCCAAGACCATCGAGCAGGATAACGACAGAAGACTTACAATCATGACAGCAACCTTTATCCCATGTGGTGCCAAGCTTCCTGTAATCGCTTTAATGGGCGGCGTTATGGCTGGCTATGTAACTGGCTGGGATGTAGCCGGAATGATGGCTCCTATCATGTACTTTGTAGGTATCGTAGCTGTTCTTGTAGCAGCTATCATGTTAAAGAAAACAAAACCATTCTCCGGAAAACCTGCTCCATTCGTTATGGAGCTTCCACAGTACCATATCCCATCTGCTAAGACTGTTCTGATGCATGTTTGGGAAAGACTGAAAGGCTTTATCATCAAAGCTGGTACTATCCTGTTCCTTGCCTGCGTAGTAATGTGGCTGCTTTCTACTTTTGGATTTGCTGATGGTTCCTTTGGCATTGTTGAAGATTCCGCAGACAGCCTTATGGCTATCATTGGTGGTGCGATCGCGCCTCTCTTTGCTCCTCTTGGCTGGGGCGAGTGGCAGCCGGTTGCAGCTGCAATCTCCGGTTTCAGTGCAAAGGAAGGTATCGTTTCTACCATGGGCGTACTTGCAAATGTTGCTGGTGACGTTGAAGATGCAGAAACTGTTGCAGAAGGTGTTGGAATGTGGTTCCCAACCGCTTTAGCCGGATTCAGCTTCCTGCTGTTTAACCTCCTTGACTCTCCTTGTCTTGCAGCTATTTCTACAATGGCCCAGCAGATGCAGGATAGAAAGTGGTTCTGGTTTGCGATCCTGTTCCAGAACGTATTTGCTTACGCTGTTACTCTTTGCGTATACCAGATCGGCAGCTTCTTATTCTATGGTTCCTTCGGTGCAGGCACAGTTGTGGCATTCGTAGTGCTACTGTTCATGCTGTATATGCTGTTCCGTCCAGATCCATATAAGGATCAGAAGACCTATTCCAAGCGTTCTGTACAGTCCGCGTCATAATGAGCGCAGAAGAAAAACAAGCGTCGGTATATTAAACCGGCATAATAAAGGGGCCGGGTGGAAACATCCGGTCCCCTTTTTAAAACTGCATGATTGTGGTAAAATGAATATGGCAGATATCCATTGTTTCATGTTTCCATTAAGAAAGAAGGGAATTTTATGATAGCAAATGTAATTATATTGCTCCTTGTATTTGGCTACTGCGGTCTGGTGATCTACTGGAAGCGCACAGGCGTATTAAAAGACAGCTGCAGCAGCTGTGGAAGCGGAAACGGCGGCTGCGGCGGTGGATGCGGTGGCTGCAGCGGACATTGCAGCAGCTGCGGCAGTGCCCATGCACATCATATGGACAGCCATAAGGCAGCTAAGAAACATTGATCCGGTGCGCTGCCTGCGTCTGCAGGCAGGACAGCACATGTGACATAAACTGAATGTTAGAAAAGGAGCGGAAAATGGGAAATTCATCCGGTTCCATGCTCTATATGGTAGTTCTTCTCATTATCATCTATGTAGTGGGAATGGGGATCTACCAGGGAGTAAAATTTATCCAGAAAAAGCGGGAAGAAGCAAAAGATAAGAAATTCCGCGAAGAAGAGTAAACAGTGGCATACCTGTTACAGAAATAGAGGGACTTAGAAATGGTTAATGCAATTGTGATCCTTATATTGATCCTGATCGCCATCTTTGCTATCAGAGGCACCATTAAGCATATGAAAGGCGAAAGCCCATGCTGCGGTGGCGGCGGAGCCAGCGAGATCAAGGAAAAACCGAGCAAGTTAGAGAGACCTGTGATCGGTGAAAAGATCGTCCAGATCTCCGGAATGACCTGCGAGCACTGTGTAAACCGTGTAATGCGTGCTTTAAACAAGATCGACGGTGTATCTGCAAATGTCAGCTTAAAAGGCAAGAGAGCGGTTGTTTCCTATGACCGTGAGATCGATGTAAATGTGCTGAAAAAAGCAGTGGAAGATGCAGGTTATACAGTAGAGTCTATTTCATAAGTTTATAATGGATTATAAAAAGACCAGTTGTGGACGGACATATCTGTCTGGTACAGCTGGTCTTTTTGTTGAATGTCCTATATGCACAATCTCCCGCCAATGGCGGGGGAAAGCTGTATTTGGGGCATGTCGATAATGAAGACTTTATTTCAGATCTTCAGCTCTCAAAATCCTGCTGCATCCTGTCAGCGTACTTCCTCTGTGGGAGATCAGCAGCAGTGTCTTTCCTGCATAGGCAGTCTGCAGCGTATGGAGCAGTTCCTTTTCATGAAGGGCATCTAAAGCACTGGATGGCTCGTCCATCAGGCAGATATCCGGGTTACGGAGCAATATTCTTGCAATTCCGATCCTCTGGCGTTCACCGCCGGAAAGCCTTGCGCTCATCTGCCCCATATCGGTATCATATCCATCTGGCAAGGTATGGATAAATTCCGCAATTCCGGCCCGTTTGGCAGCATCTTTGATCTCTTCCATAGAAGCACCGGGTTTTGCGATCCCTATATTTTCTGCAATGGTCATGTCGAACAGATAAGTATCCTGTTCCAGAAATGCGATTCGCTTATGCAGTTCCCTGAAGCTGATCTGTTCCAGTGGAATACCGTTGATCAGGATCTGGCCCTCTGTTGGAGCATAGAACCGCAGAAGAAGCCGCAGCAGTGTGGATTTTCCGGCACCGGACTCACCGGCAATACCGATCTGGTCCCCTTTGTGTATGACATAATTAAAATGTTCCAGGATCTTTCGTTCTGTACCTGGATAAGCGAAAGTCACATCTTTAAATTCAATGGTCTGGATCTCGCCGCAGGTAACCGCATGTTCCGGTTCCTCAGTCTCCGGCAATGTGTCCTCGATCTTAAAAATACGTTCTGCAGCGCCATATGCCTCTAAAAGGCTTGTTACCACAAAAGTAAGGCTGAAAGAAGAGGATAGAGAAGCTGTTGCAGCAAAGGAAATAGCAATGGTTCCTACCGGGTTATCGATGCCTTTTGATGCAAGATATCCGGCGCATACAAGGATCAGTATCCTTGCAAGGTAGATGAAAAAGTTAGGGAAAGAGGCAATGGTCTGGCGGTGAAGGGTAAGTCCTAAAGCAGCCTTATTTACCTGGCTGTTTGCCTTCATTACATCTTCCATTTTCCGGTTTCCTGCACCAAAGATCTGGATATCCCGGATACTGTATACACTTTCCAGGATCTTCGATTTCAGATCACCTAACTCTTCCCTGTAGCGCATACCGATGCCCCGTCCGGCGATCAGTGCCCCAAGAGGCAGTACAACGCTGATCATAATATAGATTGGGATCAGCACCAGTGCATACAGCGGATTTACAAACCATGCCAGAACCACTGTTGTTACCGGCAGTAAAATGACTGTAAACATAGGTCCGATAGTATGTGCAAAGAAATATTCAAGAGTTTCAATATCTGCCACAGCGATATTCATAATATCACCGGTTTCCCGTCCGATCATATAAGCAGGAGAAATACGGTCGATGGCGTCAAAAAGATGGACTCTCATTTTCGCAAGGATGCCGTATGCACCTAAATGGGAGAATAAACCTTCCAGATAGCGGCACACTGCGATCAAAACAGCACAGGTAACAGTAAGGGCTGCATAAGTCATCATTCCATCACAAAAACCAGCCGCAGCCAAAAGCCATAAAGCGCCAAATCCCATCAGTCCCATATGGGAGAGTGCTCCCAGTACACTGGCAACTGTTGAAATGGCAATATAGTTCCGGATCGGTCTTCCAATGGCCAGAAGCCGGCGGTTCATTTTCTTCATTGAATAACTGAATTTTCGTTTCATTCTGCCACCTCCATTGCCTGCTGGCGTATTACCAGTTCATGATATAAGCCATCCTGGGCCATTAAAGTTTCATGATCGCCCTGCTGTGCCACCCTGCCATCTTTTAGAACGTAAATGCAGTCAGCGCCACGTACTGATGACATTCTATGGGAGATGATGATAAGGGTCCGGGTATGGGCCAGGTGGCCGATGGTCTCCCAGATCTCCTTTTCACTTTCAGGGTCTACGCTGGAAGTAGCCTCATCAAAGATCATGTATTCAGCCTTTGATAAAAGGGCTCTTGCAATACCGATTTTCTGGCGTTGGCCGCCGGAGAGGGAAGCACCTGCATTTCCAACATCAGAATTCAGTCCTTTTTCCAGTGACTGTACAAATTTTAAAAGTCCCGCTTCTTTTACAGCCTCCATTAAAGTCTGGTCATCTGCATCCGGGTCAGCAAGGAGCAGATTTTCACGGATGGTCCCGGAAAAAAGGTTTACCTGCTGGGGAACCATGGCAATGTGCTTTCTCAGTTCCTCCGGCTTCATGCTGTGATAGTCTTTGCCGTCCATGTAAATATGTCCGGCTGCCGCGTCACAAAAACGCATTAAAAGAGAAGCAGTGGTGGATTTTCCACAGCCGGAAAGTCCAACTAAAGCGACAACAGAACCTTTGGGGATTGTAAGAGAAACATCCTGTAAGGCTCTGGCCCGTCCTTCATAACCATAGGATACATGTTCCATACGGATCCCATTAAAATGTTCCTTATCTTCCGGCAGTGACGGGTCAAAGGGGCGTGTTGTATCTGTATCAAGGATCTCCTCCACTTTACCTGCTGCGGAAATAGCGGTTAAAGCACTGTGGGAAGCGCTCATCAGCTGCTGTGCAGAAGAAAAATAGCTGTAAGAAAGCATTAAAACGATCAGTGCCTGTGAAATGGTAATGGAACCCTTTGTAATACGTACACAGGAGTCTACAAGGGCGATCACCAGGGCAGCATAGATCAGAGCTTCTGTTACCAGGAAAGAGGTAAAATTGATCTTCATAAAGCAGTTGATATTTTTATTTAATATATCTGCCTTTTCCCCCAGGATACGGGAATGTTCCCTGTCTCTGTCAAACAGCTTTAAAGTAGTAAGTCCCCGCAGGCTGTCCATATAGTAGCCGGTCATATCATCCAGTGAACGCCAGTAGATCTTGCGGATATCTTCGATCCTGCTGCGGAATGCATTATTAATAGGAAGCAGAAAAAGTGATACTACTAATAATAAAACAGCCACAGGCATGGAAATGTTCTTTAAATGAAAGAACAGATAGATGGGCGCGATCACACTGTAGATCAGACTTGGAAGGTAGGTACTGAAATAGGTCTGCATCTGTTCCACGGCATCTACAGAGGCTGTGATAGCAGAGACAGGACCGATCTTTTCGATGCCTCCTGCGTCTAATTCCAGAACTTTGGAAAAGATCATTTTCCGCATGCCTTCTCTTGCCTTTGCAGCGGTCCTGTATTCTAACAGTCCTTTTAAGAGCTGGGCAAGAAAGGTAAATACAGCTGCAGCCAGCGCGGCCCGGATGGCGCTCCAGGCAGTATTTAAGATCGCCTGAGGCTGAAAAAGAGTACCAAGGAAACCGGCAATGATCTCAGCCAGCGCCGTGGTACCTACCAACGTAAGAAAGCCCACCCCTGCTATGGCTAAGATCCAAAGCCATAGTCCCCGGGCAAGCTTTAAAAGAGTTTTGTTCATTAAAAGCATAGTTTTCCCCCAATTTTGTATGTTTTACTGCTATCTTATTAAATAAAAAGACTTTTTTCAATCCCTAATCCCCTATTGAAAAAAATCGTATATTAATATTTCATGAATTATAGCGAAATATTTCCCTGAGGATTTGAAAAATGGCGCATAGTATGGTATATTGAACAAAGAATAACCAGTGGTTCGGCCGTAGTCTGCATTAAAATAAGAAGCAATACGGTTACAGGGACCTGCAAGGAGGAAAAAATGAAAGGGATTATACTTGCCGGCGGAAGCGGCACCAGACTTTACCCTTTAACCAAAGTAACATCGAAGCAGCTGCTTCCTATTTATGACAAACCTATGATCTATTACCCGTTAT
>OGWX01001399.1_pt1 | contig 16107 bp, 19 predicted proteins | sample 1576151 | NCBI WGS metagenome assembly OGWX01 (sample SAMEA3541591, study PRJEB24748) | human gut metagenome | biome: human gut; feature: human-associated habitat; material: faeces | place: China | collected 2012
ACAAGATCCGCGAGGCCCGCAGCATCGACCGCGTGCCCTACATGCTCATCCTGGGCGAAAAGGAGGTCGAGGCCGGCAACATTTCCGTCCGCGATCGTTCCAACGAGACCGTTCAGATGGGCGTTGACGAGTTTGTGGCCAAGGTGCTCGAGGAGATCAAGACTCGCGCCTAGCACAAACTATACAAGAATTAACAAAGGCGATCGTCCTCGCGGGCGGTCGCCTTTTTTGTTGTCTATAGAAGAAAAGCCGCTGGTTAGAGCGGCTTTTTTGTTGTGCAAAAAGGTACAGGTTTTTGTAGGGGCGTATGGAGATGCACCCATTCGCGGCGCATTTTGTGCAATCTGGGAAAACGCGAGCAGTTTGCTCGTATAATGAGCAACGTCGAAAGATACAAAAAACTGTACTTTTGCGACTGCGCCTAGCTGCGAGCGAGAAGCCTGTTCTTAACGCCCCTGCATCCGCGTGCGTCGCGGATGCAAGTTAAGGGGGCGAGAGATGGAACAGACAATGCGGCGCCAAGAGCAGCTGCCCGGTGCCTTTAGCGGCGCCACCACCAACAGCCAGCACGGCCGCGTCCGCTGGTATCTGGTCCACACTCCCAACGGTAAAGAGCGCGAGACCTGCGAAAAGGTCCGCCGCATTATCCCGCACAAGCTGATGCAGGACGCTTTTGTGATGCAAAAGGAGTTCTGGTTTAAGCGGGACGGCGCCTGGTCGCTCCAAACCAAACCCATGTACAAGGAATACTTCTTCGTCGCCACGCGCGATGCCGCTCTGCTCGATAAGGCTTTGGCCCACTTGAGCTTTGGCTGCCGCATTGCCGGCAGTAGGGAGCGGGCCTATGCGCCCATGCCGGACGATGCGCAGGACTGGTACCGCAGCGTGCTCGACGACAACGGCGTGGTGCGCAACAGCGTCGCCCGAATAGAAGACGGCGTGCTGCACATAGAGCAGGGTCCCTTGGTGGGGGAAGAGGCCCGCGTTAAAAAGATCGACCGTCATAAACGCTGGTGCCTGGTAGACGTTGGCGAGGGTGACTCCGCATTTAGGGAGCTGCTACCGCTTGACGTTCCCAGCAAAACGTAAGGGAGACGTTGCACCAGCAATTCATTTGGTTTTTGGATTCATAGATGGGGGGGGGTTCCTGGGGACAGGAACGTGAGTTTTATTGTGGCTGCTAAAGAGGTAACAGAGAGTTGTACATCAACGGTGGGTGCGCTGGCCTTCAATCGGATAAAGCCGAGCGGCACGCTTGGATATCGCATCGTCAAGAGACTGTTTGACCTTGTGTTTAGTCTTTTGATGAGTGTTCTGCTGCTGATTCCTCTTGCTGTAGTGTGTGCGCTCATTAGCCTTGAATCGCCCGGCAGTCCTATGTATACGCAAGAGCGCGTTGGCAAGGGCGGAAAGACAATCAGGATTTTTAAGCTTCGCAGCATGGTCGCCGATGCTGGCAACGTGCAGAAGTATCTGAGCCCTGAGCAGCTGCATCAGTGGGAAGTCGAGCGCAAGGTCGATGATGATCCCCGCATCACCAAGATTGGTCAATTCATTCGTAAATGTTCTATCGACGAGATGCCGCAGTTTCTCAATGTGCTAAACGGTGATCTGTCTGTAATTGGCCCGCGTCCCATCACAAGGGATGAACTTGAACAACATTTTACTGACGGGGAGAAGGCCGAGCTGCTTTCTGTTCAGCCTGGCATTACTGGGCTTTGGCAGGCGACTGACCGAAACGCCGCGACCTTCGAGAGCGGCTTACGCCAGAAGATCGAGCTCCGCTACGTGCGTAATCGCTGCTTCCGCATGGACTGGAAATGCTTCACTGGCACCTTTGGTGCCATGTTCGGCAAGAAAAGGACGGGGCGATAGATGGCTTCTCAGGCTTATAGCGTTCTCATGAGCATTTATCTTAAGGAGAACCCTGCGTATCTTCGTGCTTCTTTGGACAGCATTATTAACCAGACGATTCCACCTGCGGAAATCGTTATGGTTAAGGATGGACCGTTAACAAAAGAACTCGATTCAGTTCTGGCTGAGTATGACCGCCGTTATCCTGGCATCTTTAGTTTTATTGCCTACGAGGAAAACCACGGTCTTGGCTATGCGTTACACAGGGGAATAGTTGCTTGTACTAACGATATTGTTGCACGTATGGATACAGACGATATTGCACGTTCTGATCGTATGGAGAAACAACTAAAGGCGATTCAAGATGGTCTTGATATGGTTGGGAGTCAAGTAATTGAATTCGTCGAGTCTCCTGACAAGCCGATTGCACGAACGGATCTCCCCGAAGGTCTCAACAATATTATTGCTTGTTCAAAGCGTAGAAATCCATTTCGTCATCCGCCAATGACATTCAAACGATCCAAGGTGTTGAAAGCGGGCAATTACAGTTCCGAGTATCTGTATTTCGAAGATTGGGATTTATTTAATCGAATGCTTGCAGCTGGTTGCCGAGCTGAGAATCTTCACGAAACGCTTGTGGCCATGAGAGTTAGTCCTGATTTTTATGAGAGGCGCGGAGGCCTGGGTTATTTGGCTCATGTTTGGAAGTTCAAATCTGCTCAGTTGCGTATTGGTTATTTTACGGTAGCAGATTTCCTGATTTCCTTTTTGCCCCAACTGATTGTTTGCCTGATGCCCAATTGCCTGCGTGGCTTTGTATATACGAATATGCTCAGGAGGAGCGATGATTAAAGTCCTTCATGCTGTTCCAGATATGAATTCTGGCGGTATTGAAAACTACATCATGAATATGTATCGAATTATTGATCGCGATACTGTGCATTTTGACTTTCTAGTCCATCACAATTCACGAGGGTTCTTCGATGATGAGATAGAGGAGCTTGGAGGCCGTATTTATCGTTTGCCTGTTTTGGATAATAAGAATGTTATCTCTTATTGGCGCGAGCTAAAGAGGTTGTACTCTGAAAACAAATGGGATGTGGTTCATGGCCATGCCGCGAGTCTTGCGGGCCTTTATCTGTTTGCTGCCGAGAATGCTGGCGTACGTGCCCGCATAGCACATAGCCACGGAGCTTCCTATCTTCGAACACCAAAGGGGTATACAAAAAAACTGCTCTTTAAGACTGCTGGAATTCACGCGAATATTCGCCTTGCGTGTTCTACAGAAGCGGGCAAATATCTTTTTGGCGATAGACAATTCTATTTAGCTAAGAATGCAATTGATTCTGAGCGGTTTTCATTTAATCAAGATGATCGCGATCGTATTAGGCGCAGCTTGGGGATTGTTCCGGGACAATTGTTGGTTGGTCATATGGGTCGCTTTAATTTGCAGAAAAATCATCAGTTTTTGATTGAGATTTTTGAAGAGATTGTTCGGTTGAAACCAGATAGCTGTCTATTGCTGGTGGGTACCGGCGAACGTGAGGGCTCGATACGAAATCTCGTTTCTAGTAAAGGGCTGAATGGCAAGGTTATCTTTCAGTCTGTTACTGATGAGCCCCAGGCCTACTATTCAGCTATGGATGCATTTGTTTTGCCCTCCCTGTTCGAGGGTCTTCCCTTGGTGGGAATTGAGGCGCAATGCAGCGGTTTACCGAGCTATTTTTCCTCTGAGATTACGAAAGAAGTTGTCATTTCTGATATTACAGAGTTTTTAGATTTGAATGCTGGTCCCGTTGCCTGGGCACAACAAATCGTTGGCGCATCATCGTGCATCAATCGTAGAGCCTATGCAGATTGCGCCGCTATTCACGGTTTTGATTTTAGGGATAACACGAAAAAGATGACGGATTTTTATTTGGCTGCTGCTACAGGGAGGTTTGAGTCTATTGGCTCCATACTGGATTAGCCTTCTGCTTGCGGTTGGTTTTATGCTACTAGCTCAGAGACCTTTGAACTCAGTGGCGGCGACATCCCGGTCTGCAATCTCTGCCCGCGACGGACGAGATTATTCGCGCTGGGGCGTTGTCGCCTCCGCACTTGTTTTCATTATTCTTACTGGCTTTCGTTATGGTGTTGGGCAAGATTATTTTTATACTTACGTGCCTTACTTCTATCGTGTGCGTTCGGGTTTGGGGTTCCAGGAAATGGAAATCGGCTATTACGCCCTCAATTACCTTGTCGCTCGTTTTACAGATAACCCTCTGCCCGTATTCCTGGTATGTTCTGTAGCATTTTTCGCGTTGACATATGCTGCCATTATGCGTGAATCTTCTCATCCCGTATTCTCCGTCTTCCTCCTATTTGGGATGTCTTATTTGTTTATCTACATGAACGCCATGAGGCAGATGCTTGCGGTTTCCATTTTGTTGTTTTCGCTTCGTTATATAGAGGAGAGAGATCCGGTTAAATTTGCGGCCTGCGTTGCGATAGCGAGCACGTTTCACTCAAGTTCGCTTGTATTTATCGCTGCATACTATTTTCCGCGTCTTAAAATTACTCCATGCATTTGTTTGGTTTTGGTGTCGGGATTTTTGCTTCTTAAGGTCCCCATTGCATCTTTCGTTAATACCATCATTGCCAAAACTCAATACGCTGGCTATATCGGATCCATCTTTGATACGGGCGAAAGTGGGAATGTCGTTATCGCGTTGAATGTCGTGGTCCTATTATTTTCCGCGATTGTGCCTAAGCTGTATGGCGGTGCTTATTCCGAACGCTATCGTATTCTTCTCTGGTGCCAGCTTGTTGCGACATCAATTGCAATCTTATCCGGTCTGATTCCGCTTTCTCAGCGTTTGCGCTGGGTTTTTTCTCTGCCTTCTGTAATTCTTTTGCCTCTGGCAATCGATTCGATATCGAATATCAAATTGAAGTTCCTGATTCAGTTGGTGATTGTTGTTCTATATATCGTGTATATCGCTATCACAATCGGGATGTGGAATGGCAATAACGTCGTCCCATATCACTCCATATTAATGAAAGGCTCCTTATGAGATCTCCTAATATAAGTTTGATAATCCCTGTCTATAACGTTGAGGATTATTTGCCTGATTGTTTAGATAGTGTTCTTGCGCAAAGCTATGCCGATTTTGAAGTAGTAGCGGTGAACGATGGTTCTACGGACAGATCGCGAGAGATTCTTGCTGATTATGCGAAAAAGGATTCGCGTATTCGGATTATTGACCAAGCGAATAGGGGTCTTGCTGGCGCGCGCAATACTGGAGTTGCTGCGGCGAATGGTATGTATATCGCTTTTGTTGATTCAGATGACTACATTGATTCCGACTATTTATCTGTTATGTATTCAAATGCCAATGAGTTTAATGCCGATATTTCCATTTCTGGGCGATATATCGATTGCGGTGGACAGTCTAGCCATGAAAATCGTCCGGCTTTTACGAGTAAACGCCTTGGGCCGATTGAGGCTGCTCGAGCTCTAAACTCGTACCGTTCCTTTGATATGTCAATGCACGGAAAGTTATTTCTTGCCAGCTTATTTAAAGGCCTGGCGTTTCCGGAAGGCAAGAACTCCGAAGATCAATTCATGTGCTATCGCTTAATTTTAAGATCAAATTGTTCTTATTATGAGGATAGGCCGTTATATTACTATCGGCATAGAGAAGGAAGTATATCGAGAAGTTCTCGTGTTAACGTGTTTCCAATCGAGGCATCCCATGAACAGCTCGAATATATCCGCAGGCATGTGCCTGCTTTGATTAATGTCGCTGAGACTTCATGCTTTTTTTCTCAGGTCGCTGTTTACAATGCGTTTGCCGTAAGAGACCTCGAAATGCCGAATGAAATCGCAAATGTTGTTCTAAAGGAGCCAAAACGTTTTCTCGGAAGCGTTATCCGGAATGAGGATATTCCTGGCTACAAAAAAATACAGGCTATTACATATTGTTTTGCGAGGCCTGTTTACAAAGCTGTTTATCTTGCTAAGAAAGGATAATTTATGTCAAAAGTTGCTTTGATTACCCTGCACACCGTTTCAAATTACGGGTCCTGCTTGCAAACCTTTGCGACTCAAAAAATATTTGAATCGCTCGGATGGGAAGTTGAGGTTATTGATTACTATCGAGCAGATAATCTGCCTGAGTATGCAGTTGAGAAAGCATTTATGGGTAGAAGAATGCAGAAGTTTCAAGGTGTTTGGGATAGGGCTCCTTGGTTGAAGCGTTTGCTCTCTGTTCCTATGGGTGCGATCGTTAAGCGTCAAAGGAAACCGTTTGATGATTTTAGGTCTAAGTATCTTCACCTTTCTAAGCGTATGTATCGCTCTGCCGATGAGCTCGAACTTTATCCCCCTGTAGCGGATGTATATTGCACCGGTTCTGATCAGGTTTGGAATAGTGTTTGGAACAATGGCTTCGAAAAGCCTTTCTATCTTACGTTTGCACCGGAGGGGAAACCGCGTATTTCTTTTGCCGCAAGCATCGGAAGAAATGAAGTTGATGATTGGGAGAAGCCTTTGATGAAGGAGGCTTTGTCGCAATACAAGGCTATTTCCATGCGTGAATCATCTGGAATTGGGATTTTAAATGATTTAGGATTCAGCGATGCGCAGCTGGTCTTGGACCCAACCCTCATGCTTAATAAGCATGATTGGGAATCCATTGCCAAGATGCCTGAGGGAATTGATGGCCCTTATTTACTTGTATATCAACTTAACAAGAGCAAGGCATTCGTTGACTACGTCGAGGCGGTCGCAAAGAAGTATGGTTTGAATGTAGTTAAAATCTCATACGGCATTTATGATGTCATGAAATCTGCCAAGACACTCATCGCCCCGTCTGTTGAGGAGTTTGTTGGTCTATTTCTCAATGCTTCATATGTGATTACTGACTCTTTTCATGCGACAGCGTATTCTTTGAATTTTGGAGTTCCGTTTACCGCCATTGCACCTGAACGCTTTAGCACTCGCATTGCGAGTGTTCTTGCGCTGACTGGCACGGAGGATCGGATGTTGGCTTCACAACAGGACATTGCCATGTATGAGCGCCAAATTGACTTCGAGTATGCTACCGAGAAATTGGATGAGATGCGGAAAAAGAGCATCGCATTCCTTGAGGAGGCGTTGTAGATTTGGGAGATACCTTAGTTAATAGCAAGAGTTCTGGATTCCTTTCGTTTGCAAAATCGACCGGTATCTTTTTTGTGGGTAGCTCGATGAGTAAAATAATTACCCTATTGCTAATTCCTCTCTACACAAATGTGCTTCCGACTCAGGACTATGGCTACTATGACTTGTCGATTACATACGCCACTCTACTGACCTCGTTTTTGTACTGTGATATCTGGTCAAGTGTCATGCGTATGATGCGTGACGATCTAGAGGGCGAGGCGCCCTGGAAAGTAATTGCATCTGGTTGGGTTATTTTTGCTGTTTCTACCATCTTATACATATTAATTGCCCTCGGCCTCTCTCTGTTCATTGATATCCCGTCGCTCGGTTTGATTTTGATTTATGGAGTGACAACTAACTGCCAGTCAATGTTTTCCGGTATTGCCAGAGGCAAGGGGAATAATGTTGATTTTGCCATTTCGGGTGTTCTTTGCACTTTGCTCAATGTGGGCCTGAACCTATTTTTGATTCTGCTCCTTCATTTGGGTTATGAATCTTTATATATTTCGTACGCAGCGGGTTTTACGATTCAATGCGTGTATCTATTTTGCCGTATGGAAATGTGGAATCATATTCATAAACCAGATTCAAACCAAGTGCGTGATTTGTTCATTTATTCTGCCCCGTTGGGTATTAACTCTGTTGCTTACTGGTTTCTTACAAGTTTGAGTCGCGTTGCAGTATCGACGGTGCTTTCACTTTCGGCAAATGGCGTCTTTGCGATAGGTTCAAAATTTGGATCGACGGTTGCATTGGCGACGACTTGTTTTACACTTGCCTGGCAGGATGTCGCTTTTACGAGTGAAATTAAGCCCGCTTCATTTTATTCTCGTGCAATTTCACAATACACCGGATTTCTTTTGTCGAGTACAGCTGTTCTTCTTCCGGTGATCTCTCTCGCATTTCCTATCCTTGTGGGTTCGTCATATTCAGCTGCATATTCTGTCGTGCCTTCGTTTCTTTGGGTTGCGGTTGTGAGTGCGGTCTCTACATTCATTGGAAACATTTTTTATGTCATCAAGGATACAAAGACTATTGGCGTATCGATGGTCATTTCATGTATTGCGAATGGCATTCTCGTATATCCCTTAACTGAATATTTTGGCTGCTTTGGCGCAAATTTATCGGTTTTAATTTCTTTCATATTGAACATTGTCATTCGATGCGCAATTCTTGAAAAGAGAATTGGTATTTCTGTTGAGCTTCGTTCGTTCCTTCTTCCAGCAGTGCTTTTGATTGTCTGTTCTGCAGCTTATTTCTCTGGGTCATTTGATTTAAATGCTTTGAGCCTCGTATTCTCTATATTCGGTACTTTTATGTTGTACAGATCTAGAATCTCTACGCTCTTATCGGCAGTCTTTTTGAAAGTATCTAGGAGGTAGTTAATGGAATTTCATGAGCCCCTTGCTGTTTATGCTATTAAAGATCGGGATGAAGTATCACTTCAGCGCGCCGCTTCTGGAGGAGCTTTCTCTGTCCTGGCTCGACCGATTATTGCAATGGGCGGTATCGTCTTTGGGGCAAAAATGCAGGATGGAGGATTTGTCGCTCATGAAAAGGCAGAAACGCTTCAGGAGCTTGCTAGTTTGCAGGGCAGCGCCTATGTTCAAAGTGACATCTCTTGCATATTTGATTCCGTGGTTGAGTGCTTGAAATCAGACCGGCTTGTTATGTTTGTCGGGCTTCCGTGTCAGTGCGCTGCCGTGTTGGCGTACGTTCAGTTGAAGTTGCATTCAGATTCTTTTCTTAAGCGATTGCTGCTCTGCGACCTTATCTGTCATGGTGCCCCTAATAATGAGCTATTTCGGGCTCATCAGCTCTGGTTGGCGCGTAAGCAAAAAGCGGATGACGGAATCCATTCATTTCGTTTTCGTACGAAGAAAAAAGGCTGGGGTCTCTACTACTACTACTACTACTACTACAGGAACGGTAAAAAAATAGAGGTATGTGAGCCGGGCGATAATGATCCATATTATGCAGCCTTTCTCAGGGGAGAGACGTACAGAGAGTCATGCTATAAATGCCCGTTTTCCAAGCGCGAGCGTGTAACTGACTTTACGATAGGAGATTATTGGGGTATTGAGTCTGCTCATCCTGATTTTTACGACCCGAATGGTGTTTCCCTGCTCTTGGTTAACAGCTTGAAGGGGGTGCAGTTTTTCAAGCAGTATTCTTCTAGGGAATGCAAATATATTGTTTCCAATATACAGCTTGCCTCTAGGGAAAACCATAATTTGAATAGCCCGACAGTTAGGCCAACATCGAGGGACGATCTGCTTTGCGCGATTGCCAACCATAGGTCTTATGGAGATCTTGAGGCGTTGTTTGATACTACCCTTAAGCCAAGGTTGACTGTTAAACGTCTTGCAAAACAGATGCTGCCTTCTGGTCTTTATGGTTCAATTAAGAGAATCGTGAGGAAGGGATAATGGAATATAAGCAGACTGTGGAGGTAGTAATAGAAAGCTCTCTCTGCTGCGGTTGTTTGTGTTGTGGAACGGCGTGCCCGTTCAACGCCATTGAACCTACATGCGACAAATATGGGTATGTTGTTCCTATTGTTGATGGTGACAAATGTCGCGAATGTGGCATTTGCCTTAGATGTTGTCCCATGTCAGATTTTATTAGTGGATAAGCTTTACATCATCATTGGATGTTTTTTTTATGGGCGCCGGGGTGGGCTTTCACCCTGGCGTTCTTTCTTTTATGGCGGCATGCTGGATATAAATGGCCTTAAATAAGCCTGTCATTTAAAGACTGGCGTTTAAGGAAAGGTACCGTCAAGATTTTTTCGCAAATTGATTTAGCCGTCCTCGGCCCCGTCCTCTTCTAGCCCTCCGCCTTTCCCCTCAGCTCGTCCATCTCCTCCAGCTTCGACATGTCCAGGTACCTCCTCTTGCCCCGCTCGTGCTCCACTATGTACTTCAGCTTCGCCGTCACTAGCATGAGGGCCGAGTTGCCGTCCGGGAAAGTCCCGACGACCCTCGTCCTCCTCCTGATCTCGCGGTTGATGCGCTCGATCCCGTTGTTCGTCCTGATCCGGCGCCAGTGATCGGGCGGGAATTCCGTGTAGGCCAGCGTCTCGACGAACCCGTCGCGCACCGTCCTCGCGGCCGCTCCGAGTTGCATCGACTCCAACTTGTCCGCCACCACCCCCGGCCTTCCTGCCGCATGCCTCGCGCGATTTCCGCGCGTGGATCGCCTTCAACATGCACGCCACGGCCTTCCGTCTGGTCATGGCCGACCTGGCGCTGGCCATGTCGCACGTGAACTCCGAGCCCCGCGGCGCGCTTGGCTTCGCGGCGCCCGCGCGCGCCTTCAGGGCGATGCTCGGGGAGGACGCGGTGGCGTTGCTGGACGCCTGCGGCGTGGGGGACGTGCCGCTCGGCGATCTCGACCTGACACCGCGGCTCATCGAGGGGGCACGCGCAGAGAGGGGCGATGCCCCACTGGCTGGCCTAGCCTAGAAGAAAAACGGAATAGACGGACCGACCGTCCGGCTGAGTCTGGGAAGAGGTGCCGGGCGGCGGGCGGAGCATGACCACCGGACCTATCAAACACATTTCCACCGTTCCTTCAACTGGGAAAATGTCGCCCCCGGTTCCCGGATGGGGCCTAGGGGGCGTTCGGCTAACTGCGGGAGCGTGCCGTCAGCTCAATGTGTTCGGCTGAGATCGGAAATCAACCTACAAAGTGCGTTAACATCTTTAGTGCGTACGTTCAGATGAATCATAGTTTTACGCATTTCGATAATTGTGTAATTGTATAGAAGTATTCAAAACTAACTGCCTATTTGTTGCTTACGGGAATGAGTGGAATTCAGGCGTGAGCGCTTATTACCTGATGAGGGGAGACGCAATGAATGACTTGCAAAATAACGATATCAAAGTTAATGCCCAGGCGGGCGCTGTAAATATTTCGACAAATGACGTGTCCTTTCAACCAACTGTTAACCTAGGCTTTAATGGACGCGGTGATCTTGCGTCGTTCCCTGCGCGGTTTATTCGTAACGCACGTAAGGCTCTTAACCCCATTGGGGCCGCGCGTGACGAGGCGGAGATGCGGAGTATCGAAGCGAGTTCTATAGCGGATGTTGTTGCAATCTATAAACGGGCGTTTCCGACTTTTACTGATGGCCAGCTATGTTTAGTGGCCCATGGTTATAACACGAGCGCTTCTCAGGCAGATAATTTGCTAAATGTTCTTGAGCGCGCGGGAAGAATGTCAGATTCGAATAGAGTTGATGAACTGCCGGAGTCCTGCATTGATCTTGACATTCAGGGAGCTCAGACAGCCTATGACGATGATCTGAGGGAAATATGGGCAAAATTGATTTCGCAGGAAGTATCATCAGGTCGCGCGCGCTCTAAAAGAACGAAGAAAATACTCGAACAAATGGATTCGGAAGAAGCGAATCAGCTGTTTTCAATTCTTCGGTGCTGTCTATGGGCGAAAGTGGGGCCCAATTCGGTACTTACTCCAATCCCGGTTCTCCTTAAAACCTCAGAAGATGATTCTTGGACATACAATGGGGGCACAATTTCATTTGAATCTATCGTCGCCATGGATTCGCTGGGACTACTTTCGTCTAATGACTGGATAACGTTCACGCTTGAGCCTAAAGGCGGTTTGAATCTATTTTCTTCATCGTCTCATGTGCTTCTTATAAATAATAAGGATGAGAAAATCGAAATTAATCTCGGCTATGCCAAATTTTTGAAACCGGGGATAGAGCTCATTGAGATTCTTGACGTGCCGATGGACGATCGGCTCATGTCCGTAATGGATGAGGTTCTGGAGACTGACGTGATTTATAGGCCCTTAGCCTAGCTCAAGTAGATGCACTGGTAGCTCTCGCAGGTGCCCTAGCGGCGCGTGAGGCCGCTTTCGGCCGAGCACCAATTGAGGCTGTGGTCGTACTCCAGTTGGTCGAGCGTCCAGTCGTGGAGCCACGGCGCCATGTCGTATTCCGAGCCGTTTGTCTGTTGCCTGCACTGGGCTACGGCACCGTTGACGATCTGCGTGACGTTTGGGCGGGCGACGTCGTTTACGGTCACCTCCGCGGTGGTGCGCAGGTAGTAGATCCCCTTGTCGTTTTGGGGGTCGTTTCTGTCATTGTCCATAAAGTAGAAGTGGATGCGGTACGTGCCCGATGCCGTGAAGTCGAAGGTGAAGTCGTGGCCCGCGGTGCCCAGGCTGTAGTAGCCGGCCCATGCCGCGCGCGACGGGTCGCAGACGCTTTCCTGGCTACCGCCGTCCCAATAGGTGGGCACGTCCATGCGCGCCTTGGCCTGGGACGAGCCGTTGGCCTGGGTTACGTGGAAGGTCGTCGCGGTGCCCGCGGGGGCGTCGTTCCACGAGACGGTGAAGGTGACGCCGTTTTGGGTTGCCGTGGCGGAGTTGGCGTAGCCGGTTTGTGACGTGGCGGAGATTGCCGCGGGCGTGGGATTGGCTTGGGCTCGGAGGGATGGGGCGGGGGTGCCGGTTGTGGCGGGGGAGTCGGCATTGGTGGCGTCGGCGCTTTCCGTGTTGACTGCGCTCACGCCGGTGGATGTTGCGGTGCTGTCCTCTGCGGTATCTGCTGTCGCGTTTGTGCTGGTGCCGTCTTCGGCCTTGCCTGTGTCGCTGCTCGTGGCGTCGGCTTGCGCTTGCTGCACGGCGGTTTCTTGGGTCTGGATGGCATCCGCTATGGCTGCCATGGGCATCGTCGCGCTGACCATAGACGCGCACGCGATCGCGCAGAGCAGGTAGTAAAGGGGTCGTTTCATAGCGGAGCCTCTCGGTGAGCAGCCAATAGGGTCCGAAGGCAGCTCCAGGCCAGCACTCCGCACATATTTAGTTGGGGATTATTTTACGGGAACCCCAATCAACATCAGCGAACTTTCTGGGGAATGTTGGGGAGGGGTTGGAGCGCCATAGAGGACGGAGCCGTGTAGGGAAATGTCGTCTCCAGAATCGATATCCCAATTTAGCAGCCGCTCAAAGCGGTCGTACCGCACGATGCCGATTCAGCCGTCGGAACACCTGAACTCCTCGACCATTCGCTTGGTAATCACGACAGCGTTGTCAACGATGTCGCTCTCCCGCACCGTGAACATGCAGTAGATCGGTAAGAGCCAATGGGCGTAGACGCCCACGCCGTACGCCAGAGACGCTTCTAGCGGATCGCCCTGCTCTCCAGGCAAACCGTGGTAGTAGTCGGCGGCGTTCATATAGAGGCGCCCATCAGGTCGTCGATGTACTCCTCTTGGGGAGCGAACTTCAGTAGGTAGATGATGTCGTCTATTGGCATGGCGAGTCCTCTCGTTGCTTGACGTGCGCCGGGCCGCGTCGTATGCTCCGGGGTGTTGGCTGTCAAGATAAGGGCGGCTTCTCAAACCTGCGTGCCGGATTGGGTGATGTCGTGATAGTTGCCGTAGTGCCCAATCCGAAGTGGATCGTCTTGACGTTGAAGAACCTGGAATGCGGCTGATTCGACTATCCTCTCGCTTGTGGGCGAGGATGCGTGCGACCACCCTGTCATAAGCGAGTCGATATTTCGTGAACGCGGTTCGTAAAGTAAAATAACTCAGAAGTGGTCTAGTGGTCGATGACGTTTGGGGCATTATGAAACCCACGTTTCAAGACATGCGTTCTGCTTTACAAGCGCAGCGCATGAAAGTTAGTTTTGATACTTACGATCTTACATGCGATGAGCTAACAAGAAGGATTTTGAAAAAGAGAATCGATATTGCTCCTGAGTACCAGAGGCAGTTTCGGTGGGACGATGAGAGACAGTCTGGCCTTATAGAGTCGGTTCTGCTGGGAATTCCGGTTCCAAATTTATTTATGGCAACTTCTTCTACTCCAGATGAGGCTGTTGTTTGGGAAGTTGTGGACGGACTTCAGCGTAGCCTCTCGATTGTCAATTTTATTCTTGAAGGGGAACAGCGCGAGGAGTTGGGCTTGAAGGCTCCTCTATGTCTTAAGGGATTAAGCAAGCTGCCCGAGCTTAATGGATGCTGCTTTTCGGATTTGCCAGAAGACATGCGCTCGATTTTTCTCGATCGCCCAATAAAGGTAACGGTTCTGAATGACAAAAGCGATCGTCAGGTCCGTTTCGACCTCTTTGAGCGCCTGAATACGGGAGGCATATCATTGACATCTCAAGAGGTACGATCCTGTATCTATCGCGGAGTTTTTCTCGATTTAATTAATGAACTGTCATCCAATGCTGATTTTCGAACTGTTGTTGTTGTCCCCAAAAACCGCCAGTCGGATGGTAGTCTTCAGGAATATGTCCTCAGGTTTTTTGCTTATTTAAACGGTGTAGAGGGTTTTAAACACTCGGTTAAAGAGTTCCTTAACTCCTTTATCGAGAAGGGCAATCAATACGATGAGGAGCTGCTTGATGAATATAGAGATGAATTCAATCGGGTTATGAATTATCTTGCTCGGTGTTTTCCGAATGGGTTGAAGCGGGGCGGAAAGGGATCAACTCCTGCTAACGTGTTTGAGGGAGTCTCTGTTGGGGCTGCGCAGGCTCTCAGAGTATGTCCCCAGCTTGAGGTGTGCAGTAAAAACAACTGGATCGATTCTAAGGCTTTTCGTGGGTATACGACGTCTGCAACTAATTCGCTTCCTAAGGTAAAGGGGCGGATTGCTTATGCAAAAGAGGCTTTTTTGAATCATGGATACATTGAGCCTTAAACCTCAGATCGATCTATTTGAACAGTCCATGTCGGAACTTGAGCTGCTTTTGAGGTCCGCTAATATTTTCGAACAGATCGGCGATAGAGAATCGAATCCCTCTCCTGATGATATTCTGGTAAAGACGGCTAAAGGTATTTCCTTTGTATTTCTTTTTTCGGCCTATGAGCAGCTACTCAAAGGGACTGTTCGAGCTGTTCTTGAGACGGCCAATTCTTATAGGGGAAAATTGAAAAACATGCAGGATGGGTTTATAGCAGCAGCCTTAAATTCATCCTTTCGGTCATATGCTGATGCGTCTAATGTAAAAACCAAAATTGGTAACGCCAGGGACGTTCGGTCTTTACTCGACTCTTATGTTCGCGATTTGAAGTTCACTGATTATTTTCCAGATGACGGGAGCTATATGAAGTCGACCCAGGTTAGGACTATCTGTTATTTATTTGATTTGGGGGACCCCGCGCCAATTTTGGGAAGAGCTTGGAGTCATATCGATGACTTCCAATACAAAAGAAATGAAATCGCCCATGGCTCAGTCTTGCCTTCGAAAATTGGCGAAAACTATTCTGCTTTAGAGATTGAGTCGTTTTACTCGGAATGGAGATGCAGCTGGGTCGCCTTTGCCGAGCATATTGAAAAGGAGGGTTTAAATCCGAGATTCTGGACCAGGCGATAGCCGGTGTCGTATGGGTAAGCGGATTTGGCGGAGCCTGCGATGGGTGTTTCGGGCTTAGATATAGTAAACGGGGTATTCATAAACAATGCTAGATATCCACCTTGACTCCAGAGATTTGTTTAGCTGGCGGCTTATCATCGACGAGGGCCTATTCATTGGTCGTATGGTGAGACATGCAGAACAATTTCCCAATGAGGCAATCGCTCTTGATATCACGGCGCTTCCGTTCGTAGCGGTTGCTGTGCACGATGCGATTCCTTTCATTAATAAGAAGCTCGGTTTTCATATTCCCGTAGAAGATCTACGCGTAACTCGTATTCGGCATATGACAAAGTCTCTCAGCTCGAACAAAATGAGCTTCTATGATTATCTTTCGGAAACCCGAGCCGTAATAGATCAACTCAATAAGCAATTCTATGGTGGTCCCTTTCCAAAGCTTCTCAATAGGTTTCGAAACAATATCGGAATCACCTATTACGGTGAACTTCCCTGTTATGCAACCTTTTCTTCCATTCATCTCTTTACCAAGGACTCATCGGAGCTTCTCGGTTCAAGCGCCACTAGCTTTCCGTATGAAATCGGATACCATTCGGCGTTTTCTGGTAGCTTTTTATATCGTTTTTCTCAATCGTATTATGCAGATCGGGTGGCGCGCGCAGACGTGGTGTAAGAGCGTCCCGAGGTCCGTCGCTGCAAGTCC